>RCUK01002019.1_pt1 | contig 11637 bp, 11 predicted proteins | sample 2166381 | NCBI WGS metagenome assembly RCUK01 (sample SAMN09932809, study PRJNA488358) | compost metagenome | isolation source: compost soil in an enriched community | place: Germany: Experimental Botanical Garden
GTTCGCCTTTTGCGCTGAAGTTCGCCTTTTGGCGTTGGCGTTCAAGACCAGCCATTGCGCAGGCATCTTTCTCCTTCTACGCAGATGGACGGCTCGCAGGCCGAAGAAGGGCGAACTTCGCAATCAACGCGATTAAATTTTCGCGACAGTCCAGGCCCGCGGATTTGGGACATGCCCGTACGGGCATTGGGGAGGAGACATGGACGGCTCGAGGCTCTCGGGTATGAGCTGGGAATTGTCAGAGCAGGAAGCGCAGTGCTTTGTGTGGAAGGCCCCTGTGGCAAGTGACCGATTTCGGCCATGAGCTGTCATCCGGGGCGATGTTGCGAATGCCTGGCCCTAGGCTGCTGGCTGTCACTCGCTGATTGCGCAGGTTGGCGCAGAGAAGACGCTCGACCAGTCGAATTGAAGGCCTCGAACGGCAAAGACCCGCGCTGCTAGGTGTCGCGCCGCGCGCTAGTGCGTGGCCAGGCACAGCTGTTCCCCAGCGTCGAACGGCTATCTGGGATTAGCGCATGTCTAGTCGCGCGCGGCAGCGGGACACTCCCCGGCAGCGAGCGCCAATGCGATAAATACGGCGACTGCGCCCGAGGCGCCGGCTCCTCACGTGCGGCGCAGCAGTACTCAGGAGCGCTTGTACCCCTTCAGCAGGGATTCGGAGACAAACGTCAGGTTCCCTCTTGCGCGGGAGCAGGCGACGTAGAGTTTGTTGCGCGTCTCCGGGTTGATGTCTCGGAAGCTCCCAGCGTTCCAGGCCTTCACATTGCCGGGATTCAGCACTACGCATACGTCTTCGTAGCGATCCATGCCTTTGGACGCGCCCCAGTTTTGGGAGAAGCAGCCGTACTTCTGGTGCTCCTTGTAAAACAGCTTGACCGTCCCCGGATCCCGGTAGAGGGCCGCAACCGCTACTGGGTCGTCCTCAAAGCGCACGATACTGGTCCGCTCGGCATGCGCCTGAATCTCGATGCCGATCTTCTCCGTAATGAAGTCGCAGACGCTCTTGCTGCAACGTCGGCTGCGCTTGAAGCTTTCGGTATCGACCTTCAACCGAGCCCGTTCGAACCTCTTCTTGTAGGCACCGTAATTCTCATGCAGGTTGACATTGACGTTGCCATCACGGCTCGTGTCGAAGGTGTGCTGATGGAAGTCGCCGACGAAGCACATGTTCACCTGGGCCACGCTGATGCTCAGCAGGAAGTTGAAATCATGCCCGCCAAAATCCTGTACCTCGTCGACGAAGAGAACGTCGAAGTACTTTTCCAAGCGAGCCACCACCGCTCCAATCAGGCCGGACTGCTCGATGAACTTGGCGAGACGGTTCGCATAGAGCCAGCGGCCTGGCGACATGTAGCGCCGGTCATCGGTCAAAGGGTAGACCGGAAACCGGTCGGGAGCGTTGAAAGTGATCCCGAGTGTGTCCTTCTTGGAGCGTAGGAACGGCCGGTAGCAGAAGCTGTGCAGGAACCTGAAGTAGGTGTAGATCGCGATGTTGGGCGGCAGATAGCCGAAGCGCTCGATAACCTTAGCGCGCAGGTTTTCGTGGTTGGCCTCGGTATACGTGACCAGCAGGAAGCGCCGCGTCTCGTCCAGCGCAGTGACTAGGTGGGTAGTCTTGCCCGACCCAGCGACCGCAAAGACTACGCTCTTATCCATGCCACCGCCTGTTGGATGTAACCCGGGGCTGCCAGCGCGGCGCCCTTCTTTTCCAGTAGCTGGAAGGCGGCGTCGGTCTTGTTCTTCAGCATGTATTCCTCGACGCTCAGGGTCTTGCGGCCCGCCGCGAATAGATCCTCGCAGACGGTCTGGTTGTCCTGGTATATGCATACCTCGAAGGTGTGGCGGGAGTTGTCGGCGTCCGCGAAGACCTGGATGGATTCCGACACGTAGTCCGAGTAGTTCGCTACGCAGTTGGTTGCATAATCCTTGTCGTTGTCTCGGATCGCCGCCACGTTGATGCCCAGCAGCTTGGCAAGTTCGAGGTATCGCTTGAAGCTGGTGCCATCGACCGAGATCACATGAACGCTATCGGCATCCAGGCTGCACCCCGGGGCACTGATCTCATAGAGAGCCTCCACTAGGATGAATTCCGCGTCGCCCTCAACCAGGATCGCCTTTTTGCACAAGGCTAGTTCCAGGACATTGTTGTCGGGTGCCTTCATGAAGAACTCGGCGGTTCCCGGGCTGAGATCCTTTAGGCTTGCCGGTTGCGATGGGTTATCTTCGCTCAGGATCAGAACTTTCCGGAGATTCAGCCGTGTGGCGATAAAGCTGCTGTGCGTGGCGACAAAGAGCTGCTTCTTGACGGAGGCACGGATGCGCTCGATCAGCTTGCGCATATGCACCTGACTGAGATGGTTCTCCGGCTCCTCCAGCAAAAGTACGTGAAGTGAATGCTCCCGGTTGCGTAGCGCGAACTCGGTCTTGATAAAGCACTGGCGTCCCTTACCCTTGCTGTCAACCGGAATGTCGTCCTCGGTGATGATGATGTCGGTCTCGACGTTAGCCTTCGGACTGGTCCTGATATCGAACTTGTAGGCATCCAGACCTTCGTTCATTGCCTTGAAGACGTCGTCCTTGAACTTCGCCTTCGCCTTTCGGTACTCAAAGCCGTGCAGGTTGCGCTGGGCAACGCTCGCATGCGCGGCATACATTGCGCGCGTGTACTCGCGCGTGGCGTACTCGTTGTTGATCAGTGAGCTGTCGATCAGCAGGTGCCGCAGCGGTCTCTTGTGCGGAAAGACAGCCTCGTCCGTGAACGTCAAGAAATGTACCCCGTAGTACTCGAACGGGAAATTCTCGTGCTTCTCCGCAAGGATGGCCTCGATCTCCTTTGTGTATTCGTCAAGTGGCTTGCACACCATCTTGATGCCAAGGTGGTCGGCGCCCTTACTGTTGTTCCGCCCATCCAGGTCGTGGCGACCCGACAGGCCATCGAAATAAACCTCGATCAGCAGCTCGGGCAGGTCGACGATCTTCCTGGCGCTAGCGAGGAATTCGGCGATGCAGTCGGCGTTGAACAGTGCTTCGAGCCCTATGCCCTCGACCTTGCTGCGACTAGCGCTCAGCACGATGTCCATCGCCTGAAGCACCGAACTCTTTCCGGCTTCGTTGCCGCCAACCAGAATGTTCAGCTCCGGATCAAATTCCAATTCCAGCGCCTTGAAGCGTTTGAAATTTTTGAGTACCAACCGTCGAACTGTTCCCACGCCCATTTTCTCCATTCATTACCGATTCAAAGCGGAAATGCATGCAACGCCGCAGTGATCTGCGACTATCGGATCGAATTCGATGCAGACCAAGATTTACTTCTTGCGTATGTAGCTCGGCATACTAACAAGCTTGGTGGGGGTGAGAAACGGAAAAAATCGCGGGTCGATCAGAGCCTAAAAGAGCAAGGCACTCCAGCCTTATACGCCGTGACTCGCGCAACGACTGTCGCTGACGACAATCCACAACAAACTGGCTGTCGAAGTTCATTGATAATGCAAACGCACACCATACAAATCAACGACTTATTGAGATTTGGTTCATCCACTTTGTTTGCCGTGGTTCGTTAACATGAAAATCTCAACCAATAAGTTCACTGAACTTGTACAGGCAATGTCCTGACCAGGTCACGGGCGCCTCGTTCCACCCCGTAGCTCACTTGGACGGCCGCGCCGACCTCGCATCCAGTCGCCAGCGCCGAGCCGCACCGCGGTAGATTCTGCTGCCGCGAACCCTCTGCCTGTCTCGGGAGAACGGCGAAACACCATACCCCCCTACATCGCTGGGCGTGGGTGATCGACATCCCTTGTGTTTCGGTGCCGGCGGCTTGGCAAGCCTAGCCGCTATGCCAAACGAGGAAGCCGACCTGTTGCTTTCGATGAATGCTTCCGCCATTGAGCAGCGGCATCCAGACATGACGCCGGAAAAGACTCGCCAGTTGCTGGACGAGACGCGCGAGCAAGGTTATTCGTTTATACCCGGCTAATTACGACGAGGTATTGGGGCATGGTGGTTCCCGTTGGACGCACTGATGAACTCGTAGTTGCGGCAGTGGTCCTAGTCTTGGCAAAATTAGGCCTTCAAATGGACTTTATGGGGCCTAAGCGTTACCAGTCTTATATCACTGAAGAACAGGAGCGCTGGAAGATGGTCGTCGAACGCTGACCTCAACGGTAAAAGATAGGCGCACGCTTTATCGGGCAGGTTTGGTCTAAGAGCCCTTTCATCGCCGGCTCGCAACCTCCAGCCGCCCTCGATGCTTACCGCCTTGGCATTTCATCAACCGGTACTTGTCGCGCCCATGGCGCCCAAAGGCGTGGAAAAGGCAGCGTCAAAGATGTGGTACTGGATTCCTGGTACGGCATCATGGCGGCGGCCGGCACGCCCCGCGCGGTGCTGGAGAAATGTCGTGTCAGCGTGACGGCGGTCACCAAGGAACCGGAGTTCGTGGCGGCTCTGGCACGACAAGGAGCCGTGCCGTTCGCCAGCAACCCTGACGAATCCGCCAAGATCATGGCGGATGAGTTGAAGCTATGGACGCGTGTCATCCAGAAAGCAAAAATTCAGATGGACTGATTCCGCTCAGTTCGTCTGGATCCTTGCGCTCTCGATAATCTGTTTCCACCGGGCGGTCTCCTCATTGGAGAGCTTTTCCAGTCCGGCGCAGGCATTCCGCGATGGGAGGATTCACGTGGTTTGGTCGGTCATCGATAAGGCCACGATAGAAGCCCAGCTTCGTTGAATAGCGATCTGCGTCGTGCAGATTGCGCCGGGGCCGACTCCACCCGGCAATCCCCCCGGCCTTCAACTCTTCCGGCTCTCCAGCATGCGTTGAAGCAGCTCCTGAAGCTGCCGCTGATCCGACGCACTGAGCTGGTCGGTGAGCGGCGCCAATGCCTGCTTCGTCTGTGCATGCAGGCGTTTGACGAGCTTGGCCCCCTCGCTTGTCAGAAAAACATCCGTCGCCCGGCCATCTTCCGCGTTGGGCGCGCGCGCCACCAACCCCTTTTTTTCCGCTCTGGCGATGAGTCCCGACATAGTCTGCCGCTCCAGTCCGAGGTAGTCGGCTAGCTCGGCCATGCGTGGACGCCGATCCAGCAGAATGCCCAGGGCGCGGATTAGCGTGAGGGACAGGTCGTTCTCGGCGCCAATCTTGTTGAGCACGGCCATCGTGACAAAGGCGGTAGGCACGAGCGCATCGGCCAGTACTTCGCCGGGTGGTGGGGGCTGTTTCATAGATTTTTGCCTCTTCATCTTGGCTGCATCTTGACATGCTTCGCATTACGAATCAATAATAGTTCGTACTACGAACTTTATGACTGTCCGCCCGCCCCAGGAGAGCCCCTTGAAAGCAGCCGTCATCACCTCGTTCAACCGACCGCCGCGCTACGGCGAATTCTCCGATCCCACGCCCAATGGGCCTGGAGAAACGCTCGTCGAAGTGCTCGCCGCCGGCCTGCATCACCTCACCCGCGGGAGAGCTTCAGGCGTGCACTATTCCAGCACCAGCGGATTTCCGCTCGTAGCGGGTGTGGATGGCGTTGGGCTCGACGCCGACGGCAAGCTGCGCTACTTCGCGCAGCGTCCCGGCCAGATTGGCACGATGGCGGACAAGACGATGATCGATCTCGACCGCAGCATCGAGCTGCCGAGCGACTGCGACCCGGTCACCGTCGCCGGCGCGATGAATCCCGCAATGGCGTCCTGGCTCGCGCTGCGCTGCCGCGTTCCGTTTAAGCGCGGACAGAATGTGCTCATCCTCGGTGCCACCGGACGTTCGGGAAGCATGGCCGTGCAGGTCGCTCGGCATCTTGGCGCGTCGCAGATCATCGCGGCGGGCCGCGACGAGCAGAGGCTTGCGAGACTGCCGGCGCTCGGCGCCACAGAGATCGTGACGCTGAAGGATGCGCAGCAGAGGCTTGCGAGACTGCCGGCACTCAGCGCCACAGAGATCGTGCCGCTGAAGGATGCGCAGCAAGGCGTGGGCGCCGTCGCGTGTGAAGTCGATGTCGTACTCGATTTCGTCTGGGGCGACTGTTCGGTGCGTGTCATGGAAGCCATGCTGAGGCAGCGCACGAATCGCAGCAGGCCCCTCGGCTGGATTCACGTCGGCTCGATGGCTGGTGAAGTCGCCGCCATTCCCGGCGCCTTCCTGCGCTCCGCCAATCTTCAGATCGTGGGCAGCGGGCATGGCTCGGTATCCGGTCGCGACATCCTCCTGGAACTGCCCGCGCTGGCGAAAGAGATTGCACGCGGCACGTTCCGCATCGACGTGAAGGCCACACCGCTTCGCGATGTAGAGAAAGTGTGGTCCGAGGCTTCCCATACCGGCGAATGCATCGTCTTCACGCCATGACGGACAGCCAGCGATCGACTCGACAGGGAAAAGAGATGAAAACAGCCAAACCCTTCACGCTGCGCACCTGGTCCACGCCACTGACCATCGGCTCCTTCATCCTGATGGCCGTCACCGGCGTTCTGATGTTCTTCGACGTGGTGCCGGGATACCTCGCCTTCGCTCATGAATGGTTCTCGTGGTTCTTCCTTGTTGGTGCAGGGGGCCACATCGCGGTGAACTTCCGTCCGCTTGTGAGGCATCTCCAATCGAACTGGGGGAGGGCCAACGCTGCCGTCTTCACGACCATTCTTGTGGCCTCGACGTTCTCTTTCGGGCGCATCACGGCCCCTCAACTGAAGTGGCCAATCTCCAATGCGCTCGTCGAGGCTCCGCTGTCCGCGCTCGCGGACGTGACGCGCACGGACACAGCGGAGCTTCTTGCGGAGCTCAAAACGCACGGCGTCACCGCGACACCCGACCAGAACATCAAGGAACTGGCGGACGCGCATGACATGGACGAGTTCCACATCCTTGGCCTCGTGATCCTTCGCGAATGATGGGCGCATTCGGATGGCTCCACAACAACTGCGTTTGTCGCGCACTGCCACGCTTGGCGTGAGGTGCCCAGAACCAAACCCGGGAAGTAAGCACATGAACATCCCTCTGCTGACCAAGAACCTGACGACAACTCCAATGGGCGCCGCCCCGGCCCTCGACATCGCCGCGGACCTGGCACACAAGCGCGGCTACACGCTCAACTCGTGGTTCGTGATCGGCCACTTTGAGTCCGAGGGGCACACGCTCAACTACCTCGTCCACCTGTTTGCGCTCAGCATCGGTGGGATCACCGTGGGCGTGGACAGCGCGGTGAGCATCACCGACGAAACCACGGGCTGGTACGGCGTGCAGCATGGCTTTCACCCGGTATTTCGCTCGAACGCGCGCTCGGACCGGCTGCTGGTCAAGACGCCGCACAGTTCGCTCTCGGGAACACTCGACGAATTGCATGTTCGTGCGCAGATCAAGGATGCCAGCATCGACGTGGCCCTGAAGGCCGTCGGCCACCCGCTCTACAACAAGGGCACGGGACGGTTCGACATGCTGGGCATGGACGTCTTCCAGTACTCCATCCCGACGCTGGAGACCACGGGGCGGCTGACCATCGAGGGTCGGGAATTCCAGGCATCGGGCATGAGCTGGTTCGACCGACAATGGCAGAACCAGCCGCTGGGCCCGCCGCGTGGCAGATGGACGTGGATGGATCTCAACCTCAGCAACGGTTGGCGGATCAGCCTCTGGGATGCGACGGGCGTTGACGGCAAGTCGGACGCCTGGGTGACCGTGGTTGACGATGACGGCAAGCACGTCGTCGCCGATCTGATTCCACTCGCTGTGGACGCCAGCGACTACTGGCTGAGCCCGAAATCCGGCGCCCGGTTCCCGACCCGATGGCGGGTGCGGGTGCCTGCGCTCGACATGCAGTTGGAGGTGATCGCAAAACCGCGCGAGCAGGAAGTCCAGGGCCTGCATGCGCGCTACGAAGGCGCGAGTTCGGTCAGCGGTTCCGTGCGCGGCGAGAAGGTCGGCGGCTACTGCTACGTCGAGATGGTCGGCGATTGGCAGGCCTGAATGAGACTCTTCACGACCCTTCGCCGATCCAACGCTCGTCAAGTTGATCGAGCGCGCGCAAGCCGCCAACCCGGACCTGCAAATGGCCACCGCCAGGCATCGGCAGACGCGCGCCTTGGTCAAGCAAGCCCGCGCCGACCTGCCGCCCCAACTCGGCGTGAGTGCCACATCGAGCCGTGGCAAGAACCTCAACAACGTTGCTGGCTTGTCCAGGCAGCCTGACGCCCAGTTCAACGCCAGTTGGGAGATCGACCTCTTTGGCGGCGGGCGCGCAACAGCCGACGAACAAGCGGCGCAGGCCGTCGCCGAGCAACATGACTGGCATGCCGCACGCGTGACGCTGGCGGCCGACGTGGCCGCAGCCTACGTCAACCCTGGGGCCGGCGGAGGCCCGTGAGGAAGTTGTCGAAGTTCATTGAAAGTGAGAACGCCACACCATACAAATCAATGAATTATCAGATTTGGCTCGTCCACTTTGTTCGCCGTGGTTCCTTTAACATGGGATTTTCGACCAGAAAATTCAGTGAACTTGGACACGAAATGTCCTGACCAGCTCACGGACGCCTCGGTCTCACCCCCGTCGCTCACTTGGACGGCCGCGCGGACCTCGCACCCAATCGCCAGCGCCGGGCCGTACCACGGTAGATTCTGCTGCCGCGAACCTCCGCCCTGGCGGTCATCCCTCGGGCAACCACCAGAACTGGCCGCTTACGGCCAGAAGCGATCGTCGACAAGTCCTGAACTCGAAAATGGCAGCGCGTCCAAGGGCATGGCCACCGTGTCAGGGCAAGGTCTTGCTCATTCTCACTGCGGTTGAGAATTCCGTATCGACGGTGCCGGCAAATAGAAATCCCGCAGCTTCGTAGAATGATCGCGCTCGACCGCCAACCACTACGTAGAGCGACCAAATTTCGAGTTCTGTTGCACGATGCACGGCTTCGTTAAGCAGCCGCGTTCCCACACCCATCCGCCATAGTTCGGGCGCGACAAAAAGATCTTCGAGTTCCGCCTCGGTGCCGGTACCGGGGACTACCGTTATGAATCCGACGAGAGCCCATCTAGTTCGGCGACCGTAGCGCGTGGCAGATGGGCAGCGGAAAACTGCCTTGCCTCTGGCAAGGCAAGTAGCTCGTCAACACGATCTCCCCATGCTAGGGCCGATCGCACCTTGAGCGTGCCAAGGGCCTCTTTGTGCTCGTTGTGTGCGGCTCGAATCAAGAGCTTCAAAGTGATTTCTCCCTATTTCGCCTTCGCGACCGGTTTCTTACGTTACGGGGCACAGCGCAGCAGCAACGTGGCAAGTCCGGGCGCTCGACGCGCTGCATGCCTCAACGCTAGCCACCTCAAGCCCTTGTACCCAGTTCCAGCGCCTCTGCGAACTTTCGCATCAGACGTACTAAATCCGCGACGTCTTCTGCGGCCCAGTCCTGAAAGATTCCCCGTGCCAGACGCTCGCGTGCCTGGTCAAGCTTGGCAGTCACGGCTTTGCCCTTGGAAGACACCACCGTTTCGCGCATCCGGCGATCTTCCGGATTCTCGTGCCGCATCACCATCTCCATCCGTTCCAGCTTGGCGACTTGGCGGCTGATGGTCGTGTAATCCCTGCCAAGACGATCCGCCAGATCCACCACGCCGATCGGGCCCACCCTTTCAATCACCACCAAGAGGCGAAAGAGCGCCTGGTCCAACTGCACGCCGGCTTCCGCGATCAGCCGTTCGTCGTTTCTGGGGCGGTTCATCACGCTCACGATCGTGATCAAGGAGCGATGGAGGTCCTTCAGTTGCGCCGAGATATGTGTATCTTGCACTTTCTTTTGTGTGACCATAGAATGTCCTCTTAATGTGTGCATATTACACATACCCTGGAGATCTGATATGCGTGAGCCCGTTGACGTCCTGATCTGCGGTGCCGGTGCGTCTGGCCTGACAGTGGCAATAGAACTGGCGCGGCGCGGCGTGCGCTTTGCCATTATCGAAAAGCTCCCATCCCCCTTTCCGGGCTCGCGCGGCAAAGGGATTCAACCGCGCACCCAAGAGGTCTTTGAAGACATGGGGATCCTGGACCGAGCCATGGCTGCGGGTGGCATCTATCCCACGGTTCGCAAATACTCGGCCGACGGCGGTCATATGGACCAGGAAGTGACGACTGTTGCCGCACGTACGCCTTCCGAGCCCTACCCGCTCCCGTTGATGGTTCCACAGTTCAAGACGGAAGCGATCATGCGAGAGCGCCTGGTGGAACTGGGCCATGCGCCTGAGTGGGGTGTGGAGCTGATCGGGATGGAGGTCAACGCAGACGGGATTGAAGCCGCGCTGGCCACCCCGGAGGGCGAGCAGAGGCTGCACGCCCGCTACCTGGTGGGCGCCGACGGCGGGCGTAGCGTGGTGCGCGGCACCCTGGGCATAGGCTTTCCGGGCAAGACTTTAGGCGTGCGGGCAATCGTGGCCGATGTCATGCTGGAAGGGCTGTCGCGCGATATGTGGCACCAGTTCGACGGTAACGGCGAGGGTCCCCTGGCCGTCTGCCCGCTCGCAGGCACCGACCTATTCCAGATCCAGGCGCCCGTTCCTCTGGAGGGCGACATCGACCTTTCCGCTGCTGCATTGACTGAACGCGTTGCCCTGCACACCGCGCGCACGGACGTCACCGTCCATTCTGTTGCCTGGTCTTCGACCTACAACATGAATGCCCGGCTGGCCGACCGCTACCGCGATGGCCCCGTGTTCCTGGTCGGTGATGCGGCACATGTCCATCCTCCCACCGGCGGACAAGGCCTCAACACCAGCGTGCAGGACGCCTACAACCTGGGCTGGAAGCTAGCGGCCGTGCTTGCCGATGCGCCCGAGGCGTTACTGGAGACCTACGAATCCGAACGCCGGCCCGTGGCCGCGGACGTGCTCGACCTGTCCACACGGCTGCTTGCTGGTTTCAATACGGGGGACAACAGGCGAACCCGTGAAGTCCAGCAACTGGACATCGGTTATCCCTCCTCGCCGCTATCGCTTCCGTCGCAGGCCGACAGCAGACTTGTCCCGGGCAGTCGAGCGCCCGATGCCGTTGTGCGTGGAGCAGGCGGCAGCCCAACGCGTCTGTTCACCCTGTTCAAGGGCACGCACTGGACCTTGGTGGTCAACGGCCCCTCAACCTTTCTGCCAAGCGCCGGCTTGCACATACACAGCATCGGACCTGGCATGGAAATCGAAGACCACCTGGACCAGTTCGCCAGGTTCTACGGCCTCGCGGAGGGCGCCGCCGCACTGGTCAGGCCGGACGGGTACCTGGCGGGTGTCTTTGCCAGGGATCGGGCGGTCGTACTGCAAGAGCATTTGGACCGGTACTGCAAAATTCGTTGAAACCTACGCTGGCGCCGCTCTAGCAAGCAGAAGCCGATTATGAAATGATTCCACCTGCTCCTTCGCGAGTCGTCTACCCAATGCTTCCAGCGACGCGTCAGACGGCAGTCGCGTTTTCCCACTGTGATAATGCGCTGTACCCACGACGGACTGTTCAGGGTCGGAAGGCGTCAATCGTGTCTGGCCGCTTGCGACCCTTTGCAGCCACTCATTGCGCAATCGCACGACAGGCAGAAATCGGAGTACAGCGGTCACCTGACGTTGTTTTTTTCTGGTCGGTATTCACGACCGTCTATATTCGAGAATCGCAGGAGGGGCGGCTGGGG
>RCUK01002020.1_pt1 | contig 11634 bp, 13 predicted proteins | sample 2166381 | NCBI WGS metagenome assembly RCUK01 (sample SAMN09932809, study PRJNA488358) | compost metagenome | isolation source: compost soil in an enriched community | place: Germany: Experimental Botanical Garden
ATGTGTATAGTATAACGTAGACAGTAATCAAGTGAATACAAATAAAAACTCCCTCAAGTGAGGGAGTTTTTTGTAAGGATTATCCCTTACGTGGTTTGATCTCGTTACGTCCGAGGTTCTTTTTTGTCTCTACGTAGAGAGCGTGTGTTCGAGCGATAGGATCATACTTCTTGAGGCTGATCTTTTCAGTCGTGTTTTGTACGTTTTTAGTAGTGTAGTACGTACGGTGACCGCTTAGCTCGCTAACGAGGCCAACCAATTTACGCTTTGTATTCTTCTTTGCCATTATAAACTCACTTACGGTTGTTATATCAATCTTACCTATACTAGCATAAAATAACCGTGATTGCTAGGGGTACGGGCACAAAAATGGAGCCACGACTGGGATTTGAACCCAGGACCCCTTCCTTACCATGGAAGTGCTCTACCACTGAGCTATCGCGGCGTACCTCGGACAATTGTAGCAAAAGAGAGGTAAAAAACCAAGTGACGTTAGTGGCAGATTCTTTAAATTTAGGGTTGAAAAGACGTCTACTTTTCGGTACACTTATATCTGTACTTCGTGCACATGCCGCTTTAGCTCAGTTGGTTAGAGCAGCTGTTTTGTAAACAGCAGGTCTACGGTTCGAATCCGTAAAGCGGCTCCATGATAAAGTAATGACGTTTCGTTGCTTTATGATGGATATATAAGCTGGAATCGTGTAGTGGCAATCACAGGAGACTGTAAATCTCCCGCCTTTCGGCTTCGTAGGTTCGAGTCCTACTTCCAGCACCAAAGCAATAAGCCACTCCGTAAGGTCGTGGCTTTTTGCTTTGGAAATATAATCGGACGGAACTCACTGATGTCAGTTAGTGACGATTAGCCAGTCTTCTTATCTAACGCCTCAGCGAGCCATAGCCCGTTTTGGAGCATTGTCTGAAGCAGACCAAGCGTCACCTTCTGGTTGTCTGCATAGATATAGAGGTGTCCATTGGCAAGTTCGATGGCAAGCGGGGTGAAGTGTGACCCGATAACGCGTGTCAGATTTGCTGAGAACAACCGTTCAGTATCAATGAATGACGATGGTGCTGCGAACATTCTGTAGTTAGAGATAAACTGGTTATCGTGCTGTTCGAATGTGCCAAGTGGCACCTGACGAAGGTGTCGGAATTTAAAGAAGAGGTGAGCATAGAAACGGTCGCTATGATGACCAGTTCCTATAAAAACGTGTGGATGATCGACAGAGTCGCGTAGACTGATGTCAAGAACGGTCCAGATGTGCGAGGAAGATGCCTTATCGCCAGCAGTAATATGCCGCTCAACAACCGCGATGTCGTAGCCATTTTGCGTACCGACACAGTAGTGGCTGTCGGCTCGCTTTGGAGCGGCTGTAAGCCCACGAATAACACCGTGATCTTCGTCGGTGTGATCAACGTAGCCAAAATAAACAAATCCATTCTGTTCGCTGAACTTTTGATAGATACTTCGCTTTCGTCGAGTTTCGCGTAGGGTTGATGGCTTTGTCGCATGAATAAGGCGGGTAGCGTGATGTTTTAGGTTACGAGACAGCTGGTTCATATTATTTCATCTCAGTTATCGTATCAAGAAGTGTTGCAACGTATTCAGCATGGCTCCATGTGAGTGGAGCGACTGATAGGACGGCATCATTTGTCGGATTGAGTTGTTCGGACATAACGCCTGTTGAAAGTGCATGCTGCTTGACCCAGCTAAGAATCTTTGTTGCTTCATCGGTATAGCCGTGTTCGATGTAATACTGCGCGAGCCATAAGGTCGTAATGAACCAGTAGTTCCCAGTAATGGAGTCGTCTTGTCGCTGATAAGTATCGTTTTCGTAACGGGGCAAACCGATGACTTCATTGTTTATGCCAAAGGTTTGCTTCAGGGTTTCGACAGTGGCGGTAAGCTCGTCGCTTCCGGACGGGAAGAGTCCGAACATGAACGCCCCAAAGACACTCGACATATCGATAGTTTCGTCTTTTGAGATAACACCGTCTTTGACGATAATGCCCTTATAAAAGGCCTTTCTATCAGCATTGTACAGGTGCTTATGAGCTGCTTCGAGAATGTCATCGGCTGCTGCTCGCCAGCTTACGGCTCTATCCGAGTCACCTGACAGTGCTGCAAGATCAGCGGCAGCAACAAGCGCCGCGTAAACGGTCGAGGTAGTATAGGTTGTGGTTAAGAATACCTCCTCCCAAAGATCGTAGCTCGGTCGAGGAAGTCCGGTGACTTCATCAATGTAGCTCGCTAAGAAGTCGCCCATCGGACAGACCATACTTTTATAGAATGACTCAAGCACTTCCTGGCTAGGATGCATCTTATAGTACTGCGTAAACACGAAGAGGGTGAGTGCTGTCTCGTCTTCTTGGATTGGTGGCGCTACTACGCCGTCGTGAATATAGGGATGCCAGCTTGAGCCGAGCGCGCCATCAGCGCGATACTTATGGAGCAGATAGCCGCCGGGATGAAGTCCACGTCGACAGAATTCAAAGAAGCGAAGGGCTTCTTCTGTATAGCCCATGCGAATAAGCGGCCAGACGACATACGCCCCGTCACGCGGCCAGCAGTAACCGTAGGCGTCCCTTGAGTAGTTAAGCATCGTCGTGTCGGTACTGGCGATAACAGCTCCGCGGCTATCAATCTGCGACTTTATGATCATAATGCTACGCAGGAATGTTTCTCGGTGGTTCGGGTCAATCTTGTCAGCAACGTGAATTGCCGGAAGTAGCCACTCATGCCACCAGTTCGCGGTACGATGAAGGTGTTTCAGGAGACCCTGGTCTTGGATTTGTTTGTGAATTTTCAATGCATCATTAATCGATGTTGCCGCAGTCACCCAATAATGGACGCGAGTGGAGCTAAGGGCCTCGACAGATAGCTTGAATCGTATAGTTGAGTCGACTCGTCCATGCTCTACGTTACTTTGGCTCAATTCCCCGTCATCGGCGTCGCGGTAGGTGCCTTCATGGCCTTCAATACCAAACAGACCAATAGAGTGCTGGTCAAATGGCTGGCCGTCAGTATCACCGGAGATAATAAACGCTCGGCGGCCGCGATAATGAAGAACGGCATTACTGTCTGGCAGGTATTGTGCCGTGTCGGTATTGCTGCGTGAGTCACCGATGGCGAATGCCTGGTGCATAAAGAGACGGATTTCACGTCGTTCACTGCGAAGATTCACGACATGAATATTGCGAAGTAGTGCATTACTATCAGCATCAACGAGATCATCAAATTCCAGCAGTACGCCAAGTTCATCGTGCTTCGCCTGAGTATGTCCAATCAGTGCGCTGTGCGGGTAGCGAAATTTAAACGACCAGCTGCCGTCATCAAGCCAGCTCAGTCGACCGTCAATCCATACGCCGACCCGGTGGCGGAGTGATTTACCGGCTGAGTGGTTCTCTAGGCCGACATAGGGAAAGTAGAAGTCGTGAACGAGCCCGTAGGTATTAAGCCCAACGTGCAGTGTGCCGTTACTAAGAACGATGGGCCTAGCCATTTAGGCCTCCTGTCTTATGGTGGTCGTGAAGTCGCCAACGCACGTCCCGAACAGCATTAATGAAGTAGAGGAAGGCATCATAGGGCGAGTCGTACGGGCTAAAATAAGCATGAACATCGCCATCGGTGAACCACTTGGTGCACATATAATAGACATGATCCGAGGTCTGGAGCATGCGCCAATCGCTAATGAGCTGAAGGTCGTTCGTACGCATAATGTCATCTTCAAGTGCATAGAGGTGACGCAAGGCTTCTTTTTGCATATCATTACCAAGCCAAGCGGTTAAGTCACGTTCGTTATCTGCCCAGGTGACCGTCTCTGGCATGCTGATTTCACCAACTGGCCCGTGTGTATTAATTGCCTCAGAGGCGGTATAAAAGGTATTTTCGTCACTGCTAAGCCACTTGGCTACGAAGCTCTCGAAGAAGTCGAAGATACCAGTGTCGGCCCATTGGTGTTCGCCGAATGTTTCATAGTCCATAAACAAATTAATAAGTGGACTGTCGGTTATCGATGCATTTGTCCATTCACTGTACGTATCGGCAGTTAGTGGCCATGCCGACCAGGCTTTATTACTAAATCGAAAGGCAAGATCGTCGCTTAGTCGGTAATTTTTGAGCAGTAACTTGATATTGCTAGTTCCCGCTGGGCGATAGACATGGTTTGGACTGCGCCACTGTAAAACTGGATCCCAGCCTTCGGCAAGAATACCCTTGAAGCCGTAGCCATCTGCCCATTTAGCGAGCTCGTCGTTGTAGGCAAGCTCAGTGTTACGAAACACTGAAGTCTCAACACCAAATAGCTCACGAACTTTCTGACGATGCATCTCGACCTGGTGCTCAAACTCACGACGTGAATAGAAGAAGGCAAGTGAGTGGTAGTACGTTTCAGATACGATCTCCACTCGACCGGTCGCAACGAGAGCCTTGAAACTGTCAATAACATCAGGGGTCCAGCGTTCAGCCTGTTCAAGAAAGGTACCGGTAATACTAAGGGAGACTTTAAAGTCAGGGTGGGTATTAAGAAGACGCTGCAATAACGCATTCATTGGGCGATATGATTTATCAGCTACTTTGCGCAGTACCTGCTCATTATTACGATCGGTTTCATACTCGGGTTCATCGAAATAGTCATGAGTATCAGCGGTATCGAATACGCTGTACTGGCGAACGCGAAATGGCTGGTGAACATGCAGGTAAAGAACGATGCCGCGCTTACTCATACGTTGACTCCATGCTTTTTTGTCCCTTGGTAAATACGAAGGCAGTCTCGTGCCACATCATGCCATGAAATACGACTGTACTCCTGTTTAATATTTGACTTTAGTTCACGGGATAAGGCCGGGGAAGTTGCGATGCCGACGATTTGATCGGCGAGCCTATCGATATCCCAAAAATCATAACGGAAGATACTATGAAGTACTTCACCGACACCCGATTGGCGACTGATGATAAGGGCGCTGTCGTGATGGGCCGCCTCGAGCGCAGTCAGACCAAACGGCTCGCTAACTGAACTCATAACGAAAATATCCGCAACGCTATACGCATCGCGCCACTGTTTGCCGCGAACGAAACCAGTAAAGAATACTTTGTCCGAAATGCCATGCGCCGCTGCCATACGAATGAGCTCGTCACGCTGTTCGCCGTCTCCGGCAAGCAAGAAGGCAAGCTTGTCATATTTATCACAGGCCCTGGCGGCGGCTTGCATGAAGTGAGTGAGGCCTTTTTGAATCGTAAAGCGCGTGACGGTACTGACGATGGTGTAGCCTTCGCTTTTAAGGGCTTCTAGGTAGCGGTAGGTGCGAGTATCGTATTCGTAGTTGTCGTCGAACGAGGTTGTATCAATCGCGTTGTAGACAACCTCGATCTTGTCGGCCGGAATGCCATACTTTTGGATGATCATATTCTTTGTAATATTACTAACAGCAATAATGCGATCGGCCATCATGAGGCCTTGATATTCGATATCATGGACAACAGGATTGCCGCTTTTTTCACCAGAACGATCAAACTCGGTTGCATGAACGTGGACGATTAGCGGTACGCTACACAATTCTTTGGCGCGCATTCCAGCTTCCATCGTTAGCCAGTCATGAGCATGAATAGCATCGGGCTTGTTTGTCACGATATGTTGCTCGACAAACTCTACATATCGTTTCTGGACGCCGCGCATATCTTTAAGGTCGTGAGCGTCAGCGGCAGATAGTTCTTTTTTTAGGACCATATCGCTGTCGTAGGCGCCAAGACCATAGCGTTCAAGCGGCGTTAGTTTTGTCGCGCTGTGAATAGTCATAAAGTCAATCTCAGGATGTGGCGCTGAATAGGGAACAACAAAATCAATCTCAGAGCCTTGCAGCGCCAATGCTTTTGACATGTGATAACACGCCACACCGAGTCCGCCACTATTGTGCGGAGGAAGCTCCCACCCGAGCATTAGTATCTTCATACTGCTTGTTTACGGATTCTGCTACGACAGCAATCCGAACGCTCCTTGTTATTGTTTCACTTTACCTCTCATTATAGGGAGGCGCTTATGTTTTTACAACAGACAAACGAGCTTATCTTTTGCACAGTTCACAGGTCTCTTCGAACTCATAATGAGCCCGCCATGCCACTAGGGCCTTGTCTCGTGATAGTAGGGCCTTGTAGCCGCTAAGTTCCATCATTCGACGACACCATGATCCGAATCGCCCAGTAACATATACACCGAACCATTCAACATAGGCCCAGGTATCGCCGATTGGAATACCAGTCGGCGGAGAATATGAGCGACGAACCGTCAAAGGCAGCTTGGCTGTTTTTTGTGCAAGATGCCGAGCAATATACTGTCCATCTTCAAGGGCGGTTCTTGCAAGACCTGTGTGTGGCGTATCGGCATTATCACCAAGGACATAAATATCCTTGTAGGCCTCGAGGTACTGATTTACTCGTACTCGGCCATTGTCGCTTAACTGGAAGACGTCCGGATGCTGCGCAAACAAAGGATGGTTCATGACGCCTGAGGTCCAGACGGCAGTTTCTGTCGCGACTTTTCGCCCGTTGACGGTGATGTACTCCTTGCCGAGCGCCTCGACCTTATGTCCGGTCAGTACTTTTACGCCAATGTTCTCAAGTTGGCGCTGTACTTTTTGACTAGCGGTTTGGGATAGGCGAGGAAGGAGACGGTCAGCAGCCTCAACGAGAAGAATATTTACCTTAGCTCGCTTGATATGATGCGCTTTGGCAATCTGCTTAAGATATGTCTGAAGCATGCCAGCGAGCTCAATGCCTGTCGGTCCGCCACCGATAATAACGTAGTGTTTATCAAGATGCTTATCAGCAATAAGCTCCTCGTGAAGGTGGCGATTGAACTCTCGTACTTCATCAAGCGTCTTTACTCCGTAGCTGTGAGTATTCATACCGTGAATGTCATAGTGGGAGGTGACGGCGCCGATGGCTATTACGAGAGTGTCGTATTCATAGCCCTTCTTTTTCCCAACGACAAGTTTACGGTCAGGGTCAACGGAGATCATGCTGTCGTGAACGATCTTGACGTTCTTATAGCTGGCAAAGATATGCTTCAGGGTGACAACTGATTCGGCCGTCGCTCGACCGGTAGCAGTGGCGTACAAGGTTGCATGATGAAGAAAGAATGTCTCATCTGAAATAAGGGTAACCTGACCAAGTTTCTTTTTTGCGAGTTCAAGTGCGGCCTTTACACCAGCGAACCCTCCGCCGACAACTACGGTATTCATTAATTTACGCCTTACTTCTTATGATTACTTTTACGCCTATGGTAACAGATAAGATCTCTACTGAAAAGACTCGTCTTTCTCGAGGTGATCACCTATACTAAAGCTATATGAATAATGTATTTAATCCAGAAGGCATGCTAAATGAAATTGCAGACTTCTTCACCCAACCAAATGCCTATCGATCCATCCTAATTCTTATCGCTTCGATTATCGTGGCGTACGTCGCGAGCAAGTACTTAGCTCGTGCAATTATTAAACTTGCGCAGATCGTTTCAATACATAGTGATGCTGAATCGAATGAAGAGCGGCATATTCGACTCCGTCAAATAGAGACATATCTCAGTATTGCCGTCGCCGCAGTGCGAGCAGTTGTTGTTGCGGTCGTGGCTTATTTCGCATGGGACTTTTTAAGTCCATCGGCAAATAGTGGCGTCGCGGCCATTGGTGCGAGTGCCTTCTTTATTGTGTTTGCCGGTCAGTCGCTTGGTATGTTGCTACGAGATCTTACTGCGGGCGCTACGATGATTATCGAGCAGTGGTTCCATGTTGGCGATTACGTTAAAATTGAGCCGTTTATAGATGTGTCGGGGGTTGTTGAGCAGTTTACGTTACGCTCTACAAAACTTCGTAGTCTGAGTGGTGAAGTCGTTTGGATAAACAACCAGCAGGTGCATGCTGTTCATGTGACGCCTCGCGGAGTGCGCACTCTTGCCGTTGATGTGTTCGTGCGTGATCGTGAGGCGGGCGAAAAGAAGCTACAGGAGCTTATTAATGCTGTGCCAGCTGGTCCAACAATGCTTGCAAAGCCACTCAAGCTTAAATCGACCGAACGATGGAGTGACGATCTTTGGCGTATTACAGTAATCGGCCAGACGGCGCCAGGCCGAGAGTGGCTCATTGAAAAGTTCTTCGTCAATGCCATCCAAGAAGTTGATGAAGATATTAAAGAGAAGAGCAAGCGTACGTTTGTCTACGAGCCTATCGCGCGGTTTGCCGATCCGGTGGCTGATAAAAAGTTCATGCGCGCCATTCGCACCGATAAGAACGATTAGTAAGTATTCAAATAAAAAAGAAGCTAGCGCAAATCTAGCTTCTTTTTGTATGTTAATGCGCAACTAGGCTGTAACTAGTTCAGCTTCTGGCTTTACATACGCTGCAGTTTCAGCAAGTGCCGACTGAAGTGCTTCTTCGTATGGCTGGAGGCTTGCATCGGTATCTGTGATGCCGCCAGTCTCGTTTAGGATCGGGCCGATATCAATCGCTACACCTGATTCAACAATTTCAGCACCGATGCGGGCAAAGACTTGCTGAAGCTGGGCAGCTGATGATACGCCGCCACCAAAACCGTAAGTTACGATAGTGACAGGGCGGTGGTGCCATTCTGGCTTAAGGTAGTCGATAGCATTCTTAAGAACACCAGGGTAGCCAGCGTTGTACTCAGGAGACAGAACAATAAAAGCGTCCGCACTTGATACTTTAGCCGACCATGCTTTAGCACTGTCAGATTCACCCGGCGCCATTGATGGTGGCATTGGCTCATCGAAGAGCGGAAGGTTGAGATCCTTAAGATCAACGATTTCAAGTTTGAGCTCGTCGTTCTTGGCAACCTGTTTCTCGATCCAGCTAGCGATACTTGGAGACAAGCGGTTCTGGCGTGTGCTTCCGACAATAAGTTGTACTTTTTTTGACATGAGTAATAGTTCCTTCTTCGTTAATTGTAATTACTATACATTATATAGCAATGCATAGACATGTGCAACTATCAAACAATAAACTGATATGGATTCGAGGGCTGTAATCTGATACAATACTTCGAGTAAAGGGGCATAGTACAACGGTTAGTATATGGGTCTCCAAAACCTAGGATCGTGGTTCGATTCCACGTGCCCCTGCCAAGCCATAAGCATAATGATAAAAGATCTCTACGGAGGTCTTTTTGTTTGCTATACTACACGCATGTATCCAAACCAATCAGATCAACATCAGAATATGCCCGACCCTCTTGAGTTTAAGCCTGGTGAAAAAATACAAACAGCCTCGAACATACAGAGTGAAACAAAGATCAAATCTAAAGTTCGACTATGGCGCTATACGCTGCCAATGATAATCAACTTGATCTTATTTGGTATTATTCAGGCTGCGATCAGCAACGCATGCAGCAAACTTGCCGAAGGTGTACAAGGAGAATGTGGAGCTGCTTGGATAGGCTTCTTTGTCATCCTTCCCCTTGAAGTATTGGTGTTTGTAATCTGTTTAATTATTATGTTTATTGGATTTTACCGATGGGCAAAATAACCAACCAGATGTCTTCGTGCAACTAGCTACTAATCTATACAGTTGAGAAGTTCATCCACTAAGGGCTGCCAAGCATAAGCACAGTGACTAAAGATCCTTCTAAGGGATCTTTTTTTGCTACAATAATCACATATGGAAGATACTGTAGAGATCGTATACACCAACTGGAAGGGCGAAACTGCCGAACGTACAATTAAGCCTATCGAGCTTTGGTATGGCGCAACAGAATATCATTCTGAAGCACAGTGGCTTCTACGTGCACTCGACATAGAGAAAGATGACGAGCGTAGCTTCGCCATGAAAGATATTTTGAAATGGAAAGAAAAGAATGAGACAGCTTAAGCCTCACGAGGGCGCCACTCATGAGTTCAATGACGGCGCAGTAAAGGTGACCGAATTTAACTTCAAAGGCGACGCCATACTTAATGATGCAGAAATCGTACTAACAAGTCGATACCCGACCGCTGACTATGCTATTAATGATATCTCAACCGCCCTGATCTCGATTGAAGAAGGTGAGGGTAGTCTAACTATTAAAGATGCCGCAACCGTGGCGCTATTTCCAGGTGATCGATTGCTTATTAAACCAGGCGAGCCATATTACTTTACCGTTATGGGAAGATTGGCAATTCGCTACATAGCAACACCTGCATGGACATCAGGTCAAGCGCGGACAGTGAAGTAGAGTCCGTATAGACTAGCGACTATAAGTTCCGAAACTCGTCCACTAGGGGCTGCCATAAGCATTTTTACCTCTGTTAATTCAGAGGTTTTGTTTTTGTTTGATATTATTAAACTATGACAAAATCTTACGAATATATCATTGAGCCGATATCTCCTGAAAATATTGACGAAGCAAATGTAATGCGGTTGAATTCGTGGCTTGATACATATGTTAACGAAGATATAGGTATCACACGAGAATGGATCATTGAACGCAATAAGATACAAATGTCAGACGAAGTTCGACAGAAAAGACTTGAGTGGTTGAAAAATCCTACCTCCACCGGATGGGTAGCAAAGAGTAATGACGGAACTATAATTGGAGTGGCTACTCCATATACTGACGACGAGGGAGTCCAACATATCGGATCATTATATGTTGATAAAAACTGGCACGGGAAAGGCGTCAGCGGTACTCTTATGCAAAAAATTATCGACTGGCTTGATGAATCTAAACCAATAGTACTCGGCGTGGTTGCATACAACGAACGTGCAAAGGCGTTTTACCGTAAATGGGGCTTTGTCGAGATTCCTGGATCAGAAGCATTGTTTGATAATAAAATTCCTGAAATCATGATGTCTCGAGAACCTCAAAAGTTCTGAACTCGTCCGCTAGGGGCTGCCATAGAGCTTATGTTTGAATAGACTGCATTTTTGTGGTCTATTTTGTTTTCAGATACGATTACTAAATAGGCTATAATCATAGATATGTCAGCCGAAATACCCACAAATAAATCAGAGAACAAAGAAGTTATTGATGATAATGCACGAAAATTTATTATAACTGATTCTGAGCGTGATTTTCTCAAAGAAAACGATGTTATATCCTACGACTTAATTACAGACTGGTTGGAGCTGAGCGAAGATAATGAGAAAAAGCTTGCTTATAAAAAATTTGATAATGGGGAAGTTCAGATACTTTTGATATCTAAAGTGACTAAAGCCGGAAATAGAACTTCAACAAAAGAAAAAATCGACAAGGAACAGTACGATGAACTTCTTAAATCATCGATCCTTCACGTAGAAAAGCGACGTCATGAATTTGAGTATGTCCAAAACGATATTCCTTTTTCGATTAAGTTCGACGAGTTTGCCCAAAGTGACCTCCTCATTCTAGAAGCCGATGCGGAGACTGAAAAAGACAGGAATTCATTTGATGCTGCAAATTTCTCAATTGGACTAACTGAAGTTACTGGCGATGTTCGATACTACGGCTATCGTGTAGCCGGTGTACTCTGATTGGAATAAGTTCGTAACTCTTCCGTGAGGGGCTGCCAAGCATAAGCACAATGAAGAAGAGATCTCTGCGGAGATCTTTTTGTTTGCTATGATAGGAACATGAATCCTTCCAGTCAGACTAATGTGATAACAAAAAACGAACTT
>RCUK01002025.1_pt1 | contig 11586 bp, 9 predicted proteins | sample 2166381 | NCBI WGS metagenome assembly RCUK01 (sample SAMN09932809, study PRJNA488358) | compost metagenome | isolation source: compost soil in an enriched community | place: Germany: Experimental Botanical Garden
TCAAGAAGATGAAGCTCCTCGACCTCGAATTCGCCAACGAAGCCCTCACCGGCGCGGGCGAGGAGGTCGACAAGTCAGCCCCGAAGCGGTGGCGCAGGGAGGCGGCGGCCGAGAAGGCGGAGGCGTTCAGGAAGGGGCGGTAGGGGGAGGGCGTCAGTTCCGCCTTCCCGGCTACCCATACGGCCACGACGGCAAGATACGCGAAACCACTGTCAACCTCGAGTTCGAAGAAGCTACCCGCCTCCGCGACGAGATCAATAAGATAGAACTAGAACTCACCCAGGAAATGTTGGATAAAAATTAGGCAGTGCAAAACGCCTTCAACTGAGCGTCGCTTAATCGACCAGACACGTTTGCCTTAGCTTCTTCAGGCCAATCATGCCACGTATCCGCAAACCAACTCGCAAAAACGTCTGATATATACTCAGAAACAGACGCTTGTAGTTTCACGCAATCATCGAGCGAATTTTTTGACATAACAATATCACAAAGATCCGAGGTTGCTGGAGCGGCATGGGCCGAGGTTCCATGCACGTAGGCCGACAACAACCCGTAAGGATCACTTACAGGCCTAATTTTTGCTTTCTCCAACAACGACATTCTCGAATCGTATCTAGAATTATACGCCTTCATGTACTTTATGTTTGTTGCTCTGAGAGGATAATCTTCCGGATATTTTTCTATATGAGACCATTCCACTGGATGATCATTAAAGAATACCCACGAGAGGGCTAGCTCCAGTTCCGTCCTCATCGCAAATAACGCCGGCCTAACCAACCCTAAAGACAAGCATCCGCCAACTTCTTTTAGACTGGATATAGATGAATCTATCAAACGATCAGCAACACCAGTGGATAGATTCGCTTTGATATGGTGAAGCCAGACAACGTGCGTAGAGGCGGATTGAGATACGCCCTTTAAATAAATATCACCATTCAAATCTATTACATTAGATATCGCCGATTTGAACGACACATACTCATGAGAAAGCGCTGACACAGCTACTTTTCCTCCCTGCCGGCCCGAAGCGTCCAATCAGATACAGGGCTATGCACGACATCATTACGTATACGAGTTGCATAGTGCAGCAACTGACTCGGCCCAACCATTCTGACCAGCCTCCTAAGCCAGCGCCTCAACCCCTCCTTGGCCCTAAACTCTGGGAAATCTCTAGGCGCTCTTCCGTCAGACTTAACCACACCGAGAAGCAACCCGGCTGTATCAGCCGCCGATAGGCCAGCATCATTTTGAAGCAAATCGATAACTTGCTCGACCACCGCATCGAGATGGTCGAACGGCTGGAGCGCCGGCTCCTCACGAGCAACACGCACCTCACCAGAATTGATCACCGATCGACGAAGATGCCTAATCGCATCCACGACGCCCGCAGGACCAACAGCCCGCGCAGCTCGAAAAGCCTCAGAGATAGTCCGCTCGTCCAAGCCCGAGGCAGCAATCAATAGGCAAACTCTATTGAATTCCTTATTCATCACACCCCCCACGCCACTGCCAACTCATCAATCACTTTGGCAATCTCCGCCTTGATACGACTGCGGTGCGGCACAGGCTTGTCTGTAGCAAAGCCCGTGTAATCGGCCGATGCAGCAAGAATGCGCGAATGGTACAGACGACTCACAAGTACCGACGGCCCAAAAACGTTGTGCGCACGCAGCGAATTTTCCACCTTCGGATCGTACCCCTGCCGAGGTATGCCATTCAAGAGAATGTTGAAATTTGGCTTCGGATGAATATCCGGCATGCCATGAACATACTGGTAAAGAATATCTAACCCAAGAATAGAATATCTGTCCGGCCTGACTGGAGTCAAAACAGAACTACACACCCCCAAAGCGCACATTGTAATAAACGAACTGCTAGGATTGCAGTCAATCACGATCAAATCGTAATCTTGCTTAGCTTCCGATACAAATCTATTAAATCTCTCTCGAACCAAATCAAGCTTACCCTTTGATTGTGGAAGGCTATATTTTACGAGAGCAAAATTACCTGACACCAAATCTAGATAAGAAGTTTTGTCGGTTACCTGCTTAAGCCTAACAGCTATTGCAGAAGCCTTAGGCGGAGCATGAGATGTAGTCGTAACATCAAATAGACCGACAGTTGACGGCGGCTCCATAGCTGTGAATATTGTCTTGTTTCCCGCCTTTAATGGGTCGTAGTTGGACTCCTTCATCACAGTCTGCGTCAAGTTGAACTGAGGGTCTAGATCAAGAAGCAAAACTTTCTTAAGTTTGCGGAGGTAAAACTCCCTCATTACATGAGCGGATATTGTTGTTTTGCCCACCCCGCCCTTCATGTTCAGTACGGCAACTACTTTAGCTGGCATAATTCCCCCCCAAATCTAATCCTGATACGCTACACTCAGGCGCCCCCGTTGCCAATATCACTGAACTACGTTCGTCTAAAATCGCACTAAATCGACACTTGGGATGCCCAATCCCCACGATTTCCCGCCCCTCCCCCTCCGCCATCCCCTTTCCGCTCGCCCTACCTCGCCCCCATGCCACCCTGCGCTCGTTCCGTCGCATGGAGGGCTCGTGAGGCCTGCGACCTTGCGGCGACGGGAGCGGATGGAGCGGGGTCCTTGTCGGGCCGCGCGGCGTCCGTCGCGGTCTCCGGTCAAGGGCGCTGAAGCCCAGCGGACAGGTCGCGGCGGGCTTCGCCGCGCGGTTCAGGATGCGAAGGGCGGCACAGCGGGCGAACGCCGGCGCTGTCGCCCGGCTTGCCACAACCTGACGGGCGAAGGTCAAATCGACCTCAAGTAGCCCGAAGGGCGATAGGTCACTCAAGATGACCGGTAGGCCGCACCCAACAAGGAGCCGACGGGACCTAGCGACGGGGCGTTCGACCCGTCCGTCATAGAGGTCTCGGTCAGGGTCGCGGGGGTTACGCGGACCGTTCCGGGAGGCCTGTCGCAAGCAGGCCCCCGCCCGCCGCGGGCGCCGGGGGTAGCCGATAAGACCGGCGCCTGCCCCGAGCTCGTGGAAGCCCGTCCGCGCGGAGCGCTGCGTCTACGTCGAAACGGTACACACACATCATCTCCGGGCGTCGGCCCGGCGCTCCGCCCAGCCCTCCACCGCCCGCCGTCCGGCGCGGCGGCGAAACCGCATGCCTGCACCGGAGAAGCACCCCATGGCCCGTCCCCGCCTCTCGCGCCGCGACCGCGTCGCCGACCCTGACGACGAGAGCGACGTCCACCCCGCCGAGCTGCGGCGGCTGCAAAAGGAGTTCTTCTCGCGCGTCGATCATCTGGCCGCCGCCTTCCAGCGCAAACACGACGAGGCGGCGGCCCGCGGCAAGGCCCTGCCGCCGGACGCGCCGCCCTGGGCCCCTGAGGCCTGAGGCTTGGGCGCCGCAGGGGCGAAGGCCTGTCGCCCCGGTGCAAAGAAGAACCCCCGGGGCGCGGGCCCCGGGGGTTCTGTATTGGGTCTGGAAGGCGGCTTCAGTCGCCGAGGTAGGGCTGGGCCCCGACTGGCGGCTTGGGCTCTCCGGGACGGCTGCCGTCGGCCAGCCTGCGCTGACCGGCGAACATCCGGCTCAGCATCCGGCGGCCCCAGCCGGCGATGTCGTCGACGATGGTGAAGAAGGCCGGGATGTAGAGCAGCGACAGGAAGGTCGAGGAGATCAGGCCGCCCAGCACGGCGGTGGCCATGGGCGAGCGGAACTCGACGTCGGCCCCGACGCCCATGGCGATGGGCACCATGCCGGCCCCCATGGCGAAGGTGGTCATCAGGATGGGCCGCGCCCGCTTGTGGGCGGCGTCCATGATGGCCTCGCGGCGGGTCATGCCCTCCTTCTCGGCGATGATGATGTAGTCGACCAGCAGGATGGAGTTCTTGGCCGCGATCCCCATCAGCATCAGCACCCCGATCAGGGCCGACATGGAGAAGCTCTTGCCGCCGATCACCAGGCCGATGAAGGCGCCGCCGATGGCCAGGGGCAGGGCCGCCATGATGGTGACCGGATAGGCGAAGCTTTTGAACAGCAGGACCAGGACCGCGTACATCAGCAGGATGCCGGTGCCGAAGGCGATGGCGAAGCCGGTGATCATCTCCTGGATGAACTCGGCGTCCCCGGCCGGCACCTGACGCACGCCTTCGGGCAGGTTCTTGACCGAGGGCAGGCGGTTGACGGCCTGACCCGCGGCGCCCGTGGTCATGCCCTCCAGCTCGGCGCGGATCGAGGCGATGCGCGAGCGGTCCTGACGGCTGACGGTGGCGGGGCCGGCGCCGAACTCGATGTCGGCCACGGCGCTGAGCGGCACCGAGGCGCCCGAGGCGGTCGGGACGCGCAGGTTCTCCAGCACGTTCAGGTCCTCGCGGGCCGCTTCGGTCAGTTGCAGCCGGATCGGGATCTGGCGGTCGCCCAGGTTGTACTTGGGCAGGTTCTGCTCGATGTCGCCGATGGTGGCGACGCGGACGGCCTGGGAGATGGAGCCTGCCGAGACGCCCAGCAGGGCGGCCTCGTCCGGGCGCGGCGTGACCAGGATTTCCGGGCGGGCGATGGCGGCGGTGTTGACCACATTGGCCAGGCCCTTCACCCCGCGCATCTCGTCCTCGACCTTGCGGGCGGCGGCTTCCAGCGTCGCCGGATTGTCGCTCAGGATGGAGAAGGTGTAGCTGGTGCCGTCGCCGGGGCCGCCGCCCTGCTGGGCGATGCCGGCCCGGATGCGGGCGCCGGGGATCTGCTTCAGTTCGTCGACCATGACGCGCTGGAAGGCCTGCTGGCTGAGGGCGCGTTCACCCTTGGGCGTCATGTCGGCGTAGACATTGGCTTGGCCCACATCCTGACCGCCGATGGCGGCGTAGACAGAGGTGACCTCGGGCCGGGCGCGCAGCTTGGCGGTGACCTGCTGCACCACGGCGTCGGTCTGGCGCAGGGTCGAGCCGGGCGGCAGTTCGATCTGGAAGGCGGCGCGGCCTTCGTCGCCCGGCGACATGAACTCGAACGACATCTTGGCCGCGACCGACAGGGCGATGGAGCCGGCCAGGAAGACCCCGCCCAGGATGAAGACCTTCCAGCGGTTGCCCAGGCACCAGTGGAGACCGCGCAGGTAGCCCTTCATCCAGAAGGGATCCTTGTCCTCGTGGTGGGTGTGCTTGAGCAGATAGGCGGCCATCAGCGGCGTCAGCATCCGCGCCACCACCAGCGAGAAGAAGACGCTGATGCAGGCGGCCAGGGCGAAGGCCTTGAAGAACTGGCCGATGATGCCCGGCATGAAGCCGACGGGGGCGAAGACGGCGATGATGGTGCCGGTCGTGGCCACGACGGCCAGGCCGATCTCGTCGGCGGCCTCGAAGGCGGCGTCGTAGGGCGGCTTGCCGTCGCGCATGTGGCGGACGATGTTCTCGATCTCCACGATGGCGTCGTCGACCAGGATGCCGATGGTCAGCGACAGGGCCAGCAGGGTCACCCCGTTCAGCGACTGGTTCATCGGCCCCAGCAGGGCGAAGGTCGGGATCAGCGACATCGGCATGGCCGTGGCCGCGATCAGGGTGGCCCGCCAGTCGCGCAGGAAGATGAAGACCACGATGACCGCCAGGACGGCGCCCAGGCCCAGGGCTTCCAGCGAGGCGAGGTAGCTCTCCTCGATGTATTTCACGCTGGAGGTGACCTGTTCGATGGTCAGTTCCGGGTGGGCCTCGTCGATCTTGGCGACTTCTTCGCGGACCTTTTCGGAGACCTTGACCTCGCTGGCCTCGCGCGAGCGCAGGAAGTTGAAGGTCACGGCCTCCTGGCCGTTGTAGCGGGCCAGGCGGCGGGGCTCGCCCCACTTGTCGACCACGGCGCCGAGGTCGCTCAGGCGCACGCTCTTGCCGCCGCCGAGCGGCACAAGGGTCTCGCGAAGCTGTTCGACCGAGCCGGCGGCGCCCAGGGTGCGGACTGCGCGCTCGGACCCGGCCACGGTGACGCGGCCGCCGGGCAGGTTGTTGTTGACGTTGGTCAGGGCCTGGCTGACCTGGGCGGCGGTGACGCCGTAGGCGGCGAGGCGTTGCGGGTCCAGCTCGACGCGGATCTCGCGGTCGACCCCGCCAGAGCGGTTGACCTCGCCCACCCCGCCGAGCGCCAGCAGGGCGCGGCTCATCTCGTTGTCGATGAACCAGCTGATCTGTTCCGGCGTCATGGTCGGCGAGCGGACCACATAGGTGATCAGGGCGTCGCCGGTGATGTCGATGCGCTGGACCGTCGGCTCCTGCATGTCCTGAGGCAGGGAGCCGCGCACGCCGCTCATGGCGTTGCGGACGTCGTTGGTGGCGCGTTCCGTGTCGGTGCCCAGCTCGAACTCGATGGTGGTCGAGGACACGCCGTCGGTGACGTTGGAATAGATGTGGCGCACGCCCGACAGGCCGGCGATCGAGTCCTCGATCACCCGCGTGACCTGGACCTCCATCTCCGCCGGGGCCGCGCCCGGACGGGCGGCGGTGACCGAGACCAGGGGGAAGTCGATGTCGGGGTTGTTGTTGATCCGCATCCCCATGAAGCCGGTCACGCCCGCCAGGGTCAGCAACAGGAACAGCAGGATGATGGGGATGGGGTTCTTGATGGCCCAGGAAGAGATCTGATTCATGGCCGGGCCCTACTTGCGGGCCGGAGCCGTCGCCGCGGGCGCGGCGGCGGGAGCGGCGGCCGGGGCGATCGTCACCTTGTCGCCCTCGTTCAGGAAGCCGGCGCCCTGGACCACGACGCGGACGCCGGGCTCGACGCCGCTGACCGAGGTCTGGTCGTCGCGGCGCGACAGGACCGTCACCGGGCGGAAGTGGGCCGCCGATTGGGCGTCCAGCACGAAGACGCCCGACCTGTTGTTGCGATAGAGGACGGCGCCGGTCGGCACCACGGTCGTCGGCTGGGCGCCGGCGGTGATCGAGGCGCGGGCGAACATGCCGGGCTTCAGGCCGCTGCCCGGCGACAGGGTGATGCGGGCCAGGCCCAGGCGGGTCTGGGGGTCCACCTCGGGGGTGACGATGCGGATCGTGCCGCTGGTGGCGGCGCCTTCGTTGGAGGTGATGGTCGCGGTCTGGCCGGCGCGCAGGGCGGGCAGCTCCGTTTCGGGCACCTGGGCGTCCAGCTCCAGACGGCCGTCGCGGACCATGCGGAACAGCTCGGTTCCGGCGGCGACGATCTGGCCCTTGGTGACGCTGCGGCTGATGATCAGGCCCGAGACGGGGGCGCGGATCTCGCTCTGGGCCAGGCGGGTGCGGGTTTCCGACAGCGAGGCGCGGGCCGAGGCCAGGTTGGCCTGGGAGGCGCGCTGGTCGGCCAGGGCGGTGTCCAGCGAAGCCTGGCTGAGGAAGCCGCGCGCCTTCAGCTCCTGGGCGCGGGCGAGGGCGGCGTCGTCGCGGGCGGCGTTGGCCTCGGCGGTCTGGACCCCGGCCTGCTGCTGGCGCAGCTGGGCCTGCAGCAGGGCGTCGTTCAGCTTGACCAGGACCTGGCCCTGACGAACGTAGGAGCCTTCGTCGACATAGACGCCGACCGCGGTCAGGCCGCCGGTCTCGGCGCCGACGGGCACTTCCTCCCAGGCGGAAACCGTGCCCGAGGCGACGATGATGCGCGGCAGGGCTTGTTCGATCGCCGTGGCGGCGCTGACCGTCTGACGCGAGGCGCCGGCGGGCTTGTCGCCGGCCTTGGACTTGTCGTCGTGACCGCCGCAGGCGGCCAGCGTCAGGGCGGCGGCGGCCGCGAGGAGGGGGGCCGGAGTACGAAGGTTGAACGCCACGTGCGAGGATCCTTGATAGGGTCGGTGCAGGGAGGGCGCGAACCTTCTGTCCGGCGCCGGACACGAGTTTGATAGCCACGCTTCATAGCGTCTGGGAGAAGCGTTCTCAAACCTCGCACACCAGCATTACCGCGAAGTAATCCCCGTCGCCGCAGACCGGGGTCGGCGGCGACGCGGGATTTAGTCAGGGGCGATCGCGCGCGGGCAGGGCCGCGACCTCAGCTTCGGTAAGCTTCTTGACGATCTGAACCCGGCATTGATCGCGAGGCGTGCCGCCGCCGGCCACGACGATCCGCGACAGGTCGCCGGTGCAGAGGCGATTGACGCCGGTGTTAGGCAGGAAGGCGATGGCGAAGGCGAAGTCGATATTGGGGCAGTTGCCGAACGATTGCAGCTCGAATACGTCCTTGTTGCGGGTCCGGATGTAGAGGGTCTGGTTGTTGCCACGGAAGTTGTCGACCTGATCGGCGTAGAAACACTGACCTGCGCTGGAGGCCGTCTGGTTGGGATTGGCGCCGGTCATGGGCGCGCAGGCCGAAAGCGCGGTCGCGCCAACGGCGACGAGCAGCAGGGGGAACATACGCGGCATCGAAATCTCCATTGAGCCTGGGTCGCTTCTAGAGCGGCGAGATGAACCTGGGCTTTAAGCGCCGACAGGGGGCTTTGGTTGCGGGGCGAACCGTGGCGCGGCCAGGCGGTCGGCGAAGGCCGTCGGCAGGGGCGAGGGCTGGCTCAGGATGAGGGCGGCCAGATGCTCGCCCAGCAGGGGGGCGACGCAGAATCCGCGCGAACCGAGGCCGGTCAGGGCGTAGAGGCCGGGGGCCAGGGACCCGGCGACGGGCAGGCGGTCGGGCGTGGTGGCGCGCACGGCCTTGCGGGTCTGGACCGCGCCTGCGCCTGCGGCTGCGACCTGGGCGGCCAGGTCGGGCAGGGCGGCGGCCAGGGTCGCGAGATTGCGGGCCGAGGCCTCGGCGGTTGGAGCGAGGTCGGTCTGGCCCCGGTCGTGGGTGGCGCCGAACAGCAGGCCGGACTCCGTGGGAACGGCGTAGCCGCCCCAGGCCACAGGCGCGGTCGTCGGGCCGTCGACCCAGTCGGCCTGACCGGCGACGGGGGCGAGCGGCAGGTCGGGCGCGAGGGCGGCGGCGCCCCATCCGGCGCTCAGGACGACGGCGTCGGCGGCCAGGATGGTCTGGCCGTCAGCGTCGAGGAGGCGCCAGCCGTCGTCATCGGGTTTGAGAGCGGCGACTCGGGCGGTCAGGCCTTCAGCGCCCGCCAACCAGGGCTCCAGCACCGCCGAGGGGCGAAGGGCCAGGGCGCCGGCCATCCGCAGGCCGCCTGTCGCGACGGTCTGGCCCAGATGGTCGGAGGCGGAGGCGGCGTCGAGGCGGTTCATGGCCTGGGCGGGCCACAGGTCCTGGGCGGCGACCTTGTCGAAACGGGTCGCGTCGCGCGGGGCCTGCTCCAGCTGCAGCACGCCCTCGGCGATCACCGCGCCAGGCAGGGCGCGGTAGAGGTCGCGGGCGCGCTCCAGGGCCTGGGCGTGGAAGCCGGCGATCAGGGCGTCGCCCGCGTCGAGGCGGGGCGTGACCAGGGCGGCGGGGAAGCCCGAGCCCCCCGCGCCGGGGCGCTCGGCCTCGACGACCGTGACGCGGGCGCCGCCGGCGATCAGGGCGCGCGCCACCGAGGCGCCGGCGATTCCCGCGCCGACGATTGCGACGTGAGGCTGAGGCCGGTCGGCCGGCGACGGCGAGGGCAGATGCGCCTCCAGCCGTTCGCGCTTCCTGCCGTGGCCGGGCTTCTTCTCGACGACGAAGCCGTGCTCGGCCAGACCGCGCCGCACGGCGCCCGCGACGGTGAAGGTGGCGACCCGCGCGCCGGGGGCCGAGCGGGCGGCGATCAGGGCCATGATTTCGGGCGACCACATGCCGGGATTGAGGGCGGGCGAGAAGCCGTCGAGGAACCAGGCGTCGGCCGGGCCGGACCACTGGCTCAGCGCCCATTCGGCGTCGCCGACGGCCAGGTCGATGCTGGCGTTCCATTGGGGCAGGTCGAGGCGGTGGAAGCCGGGCGCACCTTCGGGCCAGACGGCGAGGACGGCGTTCGCGGTTTCGGCCAGTTCGGGCCAGGCGGCGAGGGCGCGAGCGGCCTCCTCGCGGGTCAGGGGGAAGCCTTCGATGGAGAAGACGCGCAGGCGACCGTTCTCGGGCCGGGCGCGGCGCCAGAGGTCCAGCAGGGCGACGATGTTCAGGCCGGTGCCGAAGCCCAGTTCGGCGACGGTGAAGTCGGCGCGGTCGGCCCAGGCCCCACTCCAGGCCTTGGGCAGGCCGCAGCCCTCGAGGAAGACGGCGCGGGTCTCGGCCAGGCCGTCGTCCTTGGAGAAATAGACGTCGCCGAACCGGCCGGAGCGGGGCGAGCCGTCATCCGCCCAGACCAGCTGGGGAGAGGCGTCGCCGGGGCGTTCGGGCAGGTCGTCGGTCATGCCGGGGCTTTAGCGGCCTCCGACCGGGCTGGATAGCGGGCACGAAAAAAGGGGCCGTCCGAAGACGACCCCTTTCCGCATCGCGACCCGGAGGCCGCGATCCAAGACGTAAGTCTTAGTGAGCGGCAGCCGGAGCGGCCGGAGCAGCGGCGGCGTCAGCAGCCGGAGCAGCAGCGGCGTCAGCAGCCGGAGCAGCGGCGGCAGCGTCGGTGGCGGCGCCAGCAGCGGCGGCAGCGTCGGTGGCGGCGGCGTCGGCGGTGGCGGCGGCGTCCGTGGCGGTCGCAGCGGCTTCCGTGGCGTCGGCAGCGGCGTCTTCAGCCTTGTCGGTGGCGGCGGGTTGGCAAGCAGCCAGGGCCAGAGCGGCGGCCGAAGCGGCGATCAGAGCGGTGATGCGCATAATTTTTTGTCCTTCAGAAGGGAAACGCGAGATCATGAATCCTCGCTGAGGGGAGATAACGGGATCGTGAGTGAAACCGCAAGCGAAATTCTCACGGGTTCGTGAAGTCTCGTTATCCGCCAGAAAGAAAGGCCGCCCCGACGCCAGTCGGAGCGGCCTTTCCGCCGGTTTTGAAGCCGGTCGATTTTTTAGTTGGGCGCCTTTTCAGGGGCGGCCGGAGCGGGGGCCGGAGCCATGGCGGCGCCGGCGGCGTCAGCGGCTTTTTCCGTCGCGGCGCCGGCCGAGGCGGCGGCGTCGGTGGCGGCGCCCGCAGCGGCGGTGGCGGCGTCGGCGGCGGTGGCCGCGGCGTCCGTGGCGGTGTCGGCGGCCGCGTCAGCGACGGCGGCGGCTTCTTCGGTCTTGGGCGCCGGTTGCTGGCAGGCGGCCAGCGACAGGGCGCTGAGGCCCGCGGCGACGATCATCAGGCGACGGATGGTCATGTGACTATAGCCCCTTTGATTTCAAAATCCGGCGGGATCATCCCGCCGATGCAAGGCGTAGCGCGAGATTACGGGGTTCGACAAGTCCGATGTCGGACCTCAGGCCGGAGGAACCGGCGGCGCGGTCGGGTTCATCGAATCGGTCGGCGGCTTGTCCTCGGGCGGGGTCGGCGGCGAAGACGGGGGCGTGACGGACTCCCCGGGCGGCGGCGCGGCGTCGTCGGGGGCGGGCGCCGTCGAATCGCTGGGGGCGAGGGCGGGCTCGGACGACGCAGGCGTCGGCGGCGGGGTCGAGGTGTCGTCGCAGGCCGCCAGCCCCAGAGCGACGGAGGCGGCGAGCAGCAAGGGCGGCAGGGCTTTCATGCGAGGCTCCACAGGGGATGCACGCGAACGTGACCCGTGGAGAACCGGCGTGAGCGAACTGTGTTCCCGTCCGTGGTCGGATCAGGCGTCCATCGGCGCGGCGGCCAGGGCTTCTTCCATCTCGGTGAAGGAG
>RCUK01002026.1_pt1 | contig 11585 bp, 5 predicted proteins | sample 2166381 | NCBI WGS metagenome assembly RCUK01 (sample SAMN09932809, study PRJNA488358) | compost metagenome | isolation source: compost soil in an enriched community | place: Germany: Experimental Botanical Garden
GAAAATGAACACAGGAACCCGATCATCATGAAATTCCAGGCATTCAAGAATCTTTGCGCCGCGCTCGTGCTGTCCTCGTCGGCAGTGGCCACCATGCCCGCTCTGGCCCATGGCGCAGCGCCGGCCCGTCATGGCGGCGTGGTGCAGACCGCGAGTGACATGTCTTTTGAACTCGTCCCCGCCGCTGATGGCGCGACCCTCTACGTGGTCGATCATGACGACGACTACGACGTCAAGCAGATGGGCGGCAAGCTCACCGTGCTCAACGGCACCGAGAAGTCCGAGGCCGAACTGAAGCCGGTCGGTGGAAACAAGCTGGAAGCCAAGGGCGTCAAGCTCGGCAAGGGCGCGAAGGTGGTCGCTGCGGTGACGGAAGGTCGCAAGACCACGACCGTCCGCTTCACGGTCAAGTAGCACACAGCATCGTCAAGGGACTCCACTCGCGGCCCCGTCGATACTGGTTTCGACTCTATGCACTATCGCGCTTGCTACCTCTCGTAACCCTGCTGGTCATCAAGGGGGCAGACTGTTGCGTTGAGTTCTTGGCAACAAGGAGACTGTTATGCAAATTCAAACAACGTTGATTGGGCTGGTCAGCACGGCTGTGCTCGTTCTCGCATCGGGCGTGGCTTATGCCGACCCGGACAAAGACGAGTCGAGGGGCAAGGAAAGACGTGAGGGGCGTGGCGAACACCGTGGCGAGCACAAGTACGAATACAAAGACGGCGAACGCAAGTTCGAACACAAGGACGGCAAGTACGAATACAAGGATCACCGGGGTAAATACGAACACAAGGATGGCGAAAAACGCGTTCGTCGCGAAGGTGGTCGCACCTGGTTTCACGATCACGGCTATTCCAACCTGCGCATTCCCGACGGCCACTTGCCTCCACCCGGCGAGTGCCGAATCTGGTATCCCGGCAGGCCCGCCGGCCACCAGCCGCCTCCCGGTCGATGTGGGGCGCTGAGTCGGCAGGTGCCCGCCGGCGCTTGGCTCATGCGCCGCCCTGATGCGGATCCTCAATACGTCGATGTCAGCGTCTACGACCAGCGGCGCCCAGGCGTTGTGCTGGATGTGGGCATCTTCGATGCCCGAACCGGGGCCTTCGTACGCATTGAAGGGGCGCGATAAGCGAGTGGCTTCACAACCCGCCTTCCGGCCATGACGACGCGGCATCTCTCTCTGCCTGCTGTGCGAGGCGGGTTTCTTGCGTTGCTTGCGGCGCTTCTCTTCGGGGTCAGCACACCGCTTGTGCAACATTTCGGCAAGGGGTTGGGCGCCTTCACGACCGCCGCCTTGCTCTACGCAGGCGCGGCGGCCATCGGGTTGGCATCCCGCCAGCGCATAGAGAGGGAGGCCCGTGTGATGCGAAGCGACTTTCCGCGGCTCCTGTCGATGGCCGCCTTCGGCGCCGTGCTCGGACCCGTGGCGCTGGCCTGGGGGTTGCAACACACGAGCGGCACCAGCGCTTCGTTGATGCTGACGCTGGAAGCGCTGTTCACGGCGGTGCTGGCGCGGCTGCTGTACCAGGAGACGATGGACCGGCGCGTGTGGGGCGCGATGCTGCTCTTGCTGGTCGGCGGTGTGGCCTTGGTGTTGGACCAGGGGCGCAGCGGCACGACGCAGCTGTGGGGCATGCTCGCCGTGCTGGTGGCCACCGCCGCGTGGGGCGCGGACAACACGCTCTCGCGGGCGCTGGCGGAGCGCGATCCGGGGCAGGTCGTGCTCGGAAAGGCTGCGATCGGAACCATGGCGACAGCGTTGCTGGCGGGGCTGCTCGGCGAGCCGTGGCCCGCGCTGGAAGCTGCACTGGCGCTGTTCGCCATCGGTGCGAGCGGCTACGGATTGAGCCTGCGCTTCTACCTGCTCGCGCAGCGCGCCTTCGGTGCAGCACGGACCGGATCGGTCTTCGCCTTCGCACCGTTCATCGGCGCAGCCTTTGCCATTGCACTGGGTGACCGCAGCGGCACATGGGCGATGGCGGTCGGCGGCCTCCTGATGATGCTGGGCGTGGTGTTGCACCTGGCAGAGTCGCACGGCCACGAGCATGCGCATGAATCCCTGGCGCATGAGCATGCACATCGCCACGACGACGGCTATCACGATCACACCCATGATGTGCTCCCCGCGGGCTCACACAGCCATCCTCACGTGCATGATCCGGTTCGGCACGCGCACGCTCACGTTCCTGATGTCCACCATCAGCACATCCACTGAGCCGGCGCTCGGGCCTGCCCGCAGTGTCAATCTGCCGTGACCAGCTTGACGTAGAGCTCGACGAAAAGCCATCCGATCAGCACCGCTGCGCCGATGGCCAACAGCACTGAAACGGCGATCCGCTCGAGTCGCGTGCGTGCTGCCCGCAGGGCGGGGCGGTCGGTGGAGGAATCATCCGACAGGCGTTTCATAGCTGTCATTGTTGATCGTTCGCCGATCGCTGCAAAAGCCACGCAGGGCGAGATGTCTTGTGCAGCGCCGACCCGCGTCAGCTCGGCATCTTTGGTGGCCAGTTGTGCGTCTCGTCGCGGCCCTCGCGGCACCAGGCATACAGCGCGTCATACATCACCAGCCCGTGCTGCAGCATCGCCTGGTCGTCGGCAAGCACGCGCGACAGGCCCAGCGATATCGCGTAGAGCCCTGCCGACTGCGGTGTGAGGTCGAGCCGCGCGGTGTCCGCGCCGTGCACGATGTCGGCCAGTTGGTACAGCGCAGGCTCGGTGATCATCGACGCGGCCTGCGCGAACACACCGGCACGGCGCACGTCGAGCGCCGTTCGAGCTTGTCGACAGCAGCACTGAAGTGCACACCACCCCTTGGGGTGCGCCGTAGTAGTTCGTGTATTGGTTCTGTCGGCGGCACGCTCAACGGACGGCGCCCTTCCTGTGATCTCAGCTCCAGTATTCGGCAACTCCGATTCACGCTCAAGGGGATTCAGGTCTTCGGTCCGTTCGAACCGTGTTGACAACGGACACAACGGCGTCGACCACAGCATCCGGGTCGTCGAACTGAATGTTGTGCCCCGAATTCGCCAGTAGCTGGTGTCGACTGCGCGAGGACCACGTTGCCAGGTCTTCGTGCAGCTGCTTCCAGATGGCTTGAACCTGCTTGCCCTGCTCGGGTGTGATCTTCATCCCCCGGAGTTCCGCTGTGGTGTACGGAGCCATTGCCGTAAGCACCACCAGTGGACGACTGCCCAGATCCCGAAAGGCACGCGCCTCGGCGAGCGTTCTGTTGGTCGAGTCACTCTCCGCGAGTTGCGTACTCAATGATTTTGGAGCGTAGGCGCGAATTGCTCGTGCATCGCGCTCACTCTGATGCGGTGCTTGCGGCAGGAGCACCGGTGCTGCCGCGCGAAGGATGCCGAACCACGCGAATGCCACACCGATGCGAGACAGCATGGATCGGGATTCCGTCATCAAACCCGCGACGCGCTCGACCTGTTCCGGATGGGAGGGATCAACGAGAACCAATCCCACCACTTCGCGGCCGAAATACCTCGTGAAACTCATGACGTAAAGACCGCCCAATGACTGGCCAACCAGCACGAACGGACCATGTTCGCCTGCGTTGATCAACGTCGCGTGAAGTTCGGTTGCCACACGCTTGCCATCTGGAGCAGCATCCGAAGGATCGCTCCACATCAACCCCGGGCGACTGTATGCGCATGCCCGGGTGTGCGCAGCGATCCTCCCCTGGACTGCCGACCAGCTCAGCGAACCGTCAACGCTCAATCCTGCTTCGAACACAACGGTGGGCACGCCGGAGCCTTGGCAACTTAGCTGGACACTTCGACCACCGATATCGACCATTTTTCCGGGTGGGGGGAAGTCCAGGGCCGCGCGGTATTGGCCGATGCGCTCGTAAACAATGCCTGTCAAAACGACCACGGCAACGAGAATCGCACCCCCAAGACCGATCCTCAGCGCTTGAAGTTTCGAGGGCTTCATTGTTCGACCTCATCGGCCCAGGGTGCTGTGACAGACCACCGGGCCATGGCGCGTTGCTCGCGCGGAAATTGCCTCTTTGTAATCCAAGTGGCGGGAGGATTGGTGGATTGGCGACCGAGATGGGATGAGAAATGGCCCAGAGCTGAATTCCGTCCACCGGCCAAAGCCACAGGATAGCCACGCCGATGTAAACCCCGCCGTAGGCGGCATACACGCGACCAGCCGCCGCTGGGTGCAGGGAAAGCAGCCAGGCGACAGTGCCAGGCTGATCCCGGCCGGCACAAGCAACCAAGCGGAGCGGTCTTGCTTGAGCCGCAGGCCCGGCAGGTAATCGGGGAGAAGTGCTTGCTTTCTCAACGTCAGCCGTCGGCGAACCGCCCAAATAACTGGGAGGACGGTGTCCCTACCCAAACGGACATCGGGTTTACAGATGCCGACGACCACTTTCGCTGCATAGCTCCCTTCGTGTTAGTCCACTTCCGACTGAACTGAGACGGCGAAGCGAAGCTCAGTGATGACTGATCTGTTGCGCAACACCGCGAGCGTGGGTCTCACCTGGGGCGGTCGTGCACGCCACCCTGCGTAGGCAGGCGCTGGCTTTGTGGGTTCACGCCTTCCCTGGCTTCAGCCGGTGGTCGGACGCCGTGCCAGAAATATCGACTCGCATGTGCTGTCCACGGCAGCCCAGATTTTCCAACGTAGTGGATTTCCCGCCCAGGTCCACGACGACAGGCTCCAAGCTGGCGCCTGAGCGCCAGCTGACTTGAAAGGTAACTTTGTGTTAACTTTGCGTCACAAATGACGCGTTGACCAACTGTGCGAGGGCTCGAACGTGTCTTCCTCACGTCGCTGCTCCTCATTGTTCGTTCGATGGGAGCACTCCCATTGAGTGAAACATGAACCACGTCTACCGGATCGTCTTCAATCTCCACCTGGGTGTCTGGCAGGCCGTCAGCGAATGCGCGCGTGGCAAGGGCAAAACCAGAAGCAGTCGCGAGGCGTCACCCGTTGCGGGAGCGGCTGTGCCGGCGGCGCGCGGCCTTTGCGCGAGCCCGTGCCTAGTGGCCGTGATCGCTGCGTTGGTCGCCGCCAGTGGCATGCAGTCGGCGATGGCCCAGGCGTCGGTGAGCACCACGGGGGCTGTGACCCCGGGGGCTGCGACTTCTCCGGTATGGAACGTCGGCGGCGAGCTGTACGTCGGGGACACCGGCACCGGCACGCTCAGCATCCTGGGCGGCGGAAAGGTGACAAATACGACGGCCTACGTCGGAGCCAACAGCGGTTCTCAAGGCGCAGTCACGGTCAGTGGCAAGAGCTCTCTCTGGACCAGCTCGGGACTTCTTCTGGTCGCTTTCCAGGGCACAGGCACGCTGGACATCCTGGGCGGTGGACAGGTCCTCAGCGGCGCGGCGTTCATCGGCGGCCATGCCGGGTCAGTCGGCAAAGTCACGGTCAGCGGTGCGAGCTCCAGATGGACACCGTCGCAGCAGATGTCTGTCGGCGACAGCGGCACTGGAGAGCTCGACGTTCTGGGCGGCGGGGAGGTGGCGTCCGATGGGTTCGCGCTGATTGGCCGCATGTCCGGCGCTCAAGGCACTGTCAGGGTCGACGGCAGCGGCGCGAAATGGAATCACCTGGGCTACTTTTGGCTCGGCGAGCACGGTGTCGGCGTGCTCGATATCCAGCGCGGAGGGGTGGTCCAGGCCCCGGCCGTTGTCCTGGGGGTCCAGGCGACAGGCAACGGCACCCTCCATCTGCGGGGCGACGCAACCAATGGCCGTGGCACGCTGGCAACTGGCTCCGTCGCCGTGGGCGCTGGCGCAGGCACGCTGGATCTGGACGGCGGTATCCTGCGCGCCACCGCGAGCTCCAGCGACTTCCTGCAGAACATCTCTGCGCTGACGCTGGGCGCGGGCGGCGCGTACTTCGACACCAACGGGCACGACATCACCGTCGGCACCCGCTTCGCGTCCGGGAAGGGGCAGAGCAGCGGCCTGGTCAAGCAGGGCAGTGGCACGCTGCGGCTGACCGGCGCCAGCACCTACACCGGCGGGACCACGGTGGATGCCGGCACGCTGGCCATCGGCAACATGGGGGCACTGGGCGCGGGCGCCGTCCAGCTCAACAATGGCGCGGAACTGCTGTCCACGGTGTCAGGCGCGGGGGGCTTCGCGCAACTGGAGACCGGCGACGGACGCCTGTCGGCGGCCGCAGGCACGGCGTTCGAGGTGTCGGGCCTCACCGCAGCGCGCGGCACACTTCACATCGGTTCCGTCGGCAACACCGGCACGGTCAGCCTCTCGAGTTCTCGTGGGGGGATCTATGAGTCCCTGTTCAATCTGGCCGTCGACCATGGGACTTTCCGTTACGGCGACGAGGGTCCCGCGGAGCTTCTGACAAGTGGCAACGGCCGCCTGACGGTCGCTGCAGGCGCCACGGCCGACCTCAACGGGCTGTCCGTGCAGACGACCTTCCTCGACGGCGCCGGTCGAATCGAAAGCCAGAAGGCGGGCGCTGCCACGCTGACCGTAGGCGCTTCGTGGCTCCCTCCCGCTCCCGCCGGCGACTCCGCTTTTTCTGGGGTCATCGCGGACGGCGCGGGCGTGGTGTCGCTGGTCAAGGAGGCAGGCAACACGCTCACGCTGACCGGCGCCAACACCTACACCGGCGGCACCACGGTCGCGGCGGGCACGCTTCGGGCCGGCAGTGCCGATGCGTTCGTGCAGAACAGTGCCTACACCGTCAATGGCGGCACCCTGGACCTGGGCGGTTGGAACCTCGCTGCCTCCAGCCTGGCGGGCAGTGGTGGCACCGTGGCGCTGGGCTCGCGGACCTTGAGCGTGGGCAGCGCCAACACGAGCACCACCTTCGCCGGGGCCATCACTGGAACCAACGGCAAGCTGGTCAAGAACGGCACCGGCACGCTGACCCTCACCGGGGCCAGTACCTACAGCGGCGGCAGCGAGATCAACGCCGGCGCAGTGCGTATCAACAACGGCCAGGCGCTCGGCACCGGCGCGGTCATCGTCAATGGCGCTCGGTTGGTCGGTACTGCGGACCTGACACTGGCCAACCTGTACTTGGGTTTTTCTGGGAACTCGATGGTGGGAGCGGCGGCCGGCACGACACTCACATTGAGGCCTTCAAACCTCTTCCTCGGCTCGGGCGTTCAATTCGTCGTGGGCAGCGCGACGGAGACGGGCGTCGTGGCGGTCTCGCGCAATTCCTCCGGCGTCGGTCTGCCCAGTGGCACCTTGCGGGTGGCGGGCGGCACCTTGCTCGACCAGGGAAACGGCGGCGCCAGCGCGTTGTCGTTTTTCACGCAACACATTTCCAGGACCACCGTGGATGCGGGCGCGACACTGGATTTCAACGGCTACTCCGCGACCGTCTCCAACCTGCATGGCGCCGGTCGCGTGCTGACGGGCAGCAGCGGGTCGAGCGTCTTGAGCATTTCCGAGGGTGACTTTGCCGGTGCGATCTCGGGCCTTGGGATGTTGGTGAAGGAGGGCACTGGCACGGACACACTGACCCTTGCCGGCACCAACACCTACACCGGCGGCACCATGGTGAGGGCCGGCACACTGCGGGCCGGTAGCGCCGGTGCCTTCGTGCAGAACAGTGCCTACACCGTGCAAGGCGGCACCCTGGACCTGGGCAGTTGGGATCTGAGCGCCTCCAGTTTCATGGGCTTTGACGTTGGCGGCATCGTGGCGCTGAACGCCCGTCGGCTCACGGTGAACCAAAGCTCCAGCACGAGCTACGTCGGCATCATTACCGGCACCGGTGGCACGTTGCTCAAGGAGGGCACGGGCACCCTGAACCTCCTCGGCGCCAACACCTATACCGGCGGCACCACCGTCAACGCGGGCACGCTGGCCGTGAACGGCTCCGTGGCCGGCAATGTGCAGGTCAACGGCGGCGGCACGCTGGCCGGCACGGGCACGGTGGCCGGCAACGTGGCCGTGGCCAGCGGCGCCACCCTGTCACCGGGCAACAGCCCCGGCACGCTGACCATCGGCGGCGACCTCACGCTCGGCAGCGGCTCCACCACCGTCTTCGAACTGGGTCAGTCCGGCGCAGTGGGCGGCGTGAGCAACGACCTGGTCAACGTGGGCGGCAACCTCACGCTGGGTGGCACCCTGCGGGCGACGGCCTCGTCGGCTGGCTGGTACCGTCTGTTCGACTACGGTGTCGGCAACCCCGCCGCCACGATCAGCGGCAGTTTCGGCGGTACGAACGTCACCGGCACTTCGGGCTTTACCGCCGCCAGTCACCAGATATCCACCACCGTGCCAGGTCCGGGCGTCCCAGGCCAGGTCAACCTCTCGGTGCTGGGCGCGGGACAGAGTCTGCAGTTCTGGAACGGCAGCGTCACCACGCCGGGCGGCATCGAACTGGTGGGGGGCGCTGGCACCTGGGACGGCTTCGGCACCAACTGGAGCGTTGCCAACGGCAGCACGGCGGGCAACTGGCTGGGCTCGGTGGCCGTCTTCGCAGGCGCCGCGGGCGGCACCGTCACCGTGCTGGGACCGCAGAGCTTCGACACCCTGCAGTTCGCCACCGACGGCTACAGCCTCGTGGCGGGCGCGGGTGGCGCATTGGCCATCGCACCGGCCACGGGGACGCAGGCCACGATCAACACCGACGCGGGCATAAGTGCCCGCATCGCCGCGGCGCTGACCAACGGCAGCGGCGCGGGCAATGGCCTGATCAAGGTGGGCAGCGGCACGCTGACCCTCTCGGGCGCCAACACCTATACGGGCGGGACGGCCATCCATGAAGGCACGCTGATTGCCGCGAGCAACGGCGCGTTGGGCACGGGGGCGGTCACGGTGGACAACAGCGCCGGGCGCGCGGCGACGCTGCAGGTCGATGCGGGCATTTCGATGGGCAACGCGCTCACGCTGGACCATGGCGCCACCCTGAGAAACGCGGGCAGCATCACGCGTAACGGCGCGAGCGAGATCGCCGCGCAGTCCACTGTGGGCGGGGCCATCGTGCACAACACCGGCGGCACCTTGAGCGCCACCGGCAGCGGCGGCAAGGGCGTGTTCATTGACGGCACGGGCGGTGGGGCTGCGACCACCGGGGTGGTCCACAACACGTCGGGCGGGCGCATCACGGCAGATGCCTTCGGCGTTCAGATCTGGACGACTGGCAGCGTCACCAACAACGCCAGCACCATCAGCGCGACCGGCAACGACAGCCGGGGCGTGGAAATCGTCGCCGGCACCGGGACGGTCGTCAATCAGAACGGCAGCCTCATCGAAGGTCAGGCCTTCGGCGTTGCCCTGTCCGATGGCGGTTCGATCACCAACACCGGCAGCGTCATCCGTGCCACGGGCGCCGGCCCGTTGGCCGCTGGCGCGATCGTCGGCGGCGGAGCCGGCAGCATCAGCAACACCGGCGCCGGCAGCACCATCCAGGGGGCCGCCGCGGGCGTGCGCCTGGTCGACGGCGGGAGCGTTATCAACGGCGCCGGCGCCACCATCGAGGGCGCCCTGGCCGTGCACGTGATCAACGGCAACGCCACGCTGAGCAATGCCGGCAACCTGCTGGGCGACGTGCAGTTGAACGCCAATGGCGTCCACCAGGTGACGCTGTTCAGCGGCTCGCGCCTTGCGGGCCATCTGGACATCGGGGCTTCTGCCGCCTCCACGTTGACGCTGGATGGCGTGGGAACACAGGACTACTCGCAGGCCGTGACCGGTGCTACCACCTTCACAGGCGCACTGGTCAAGAACGGCAGCGGCAACTGGGCGCTGGACCGCGCGCTGACGCCGGTCAGCGCCACGGTCAACGCGGGCACGCTGGCCCTGAGTGGGGCGGGGCAACTGGCGGCGACCGGCGCGGTGCGTCTGGCAGGCAACACGGCCGTCTTCGACGTCAGCGCGGCCAATGGCAACCGCACCATCGGCGCGCTTTCGGGCGTGGCGGGCAGCACGGTGGCGCTCGGCGCGCGCAGCCTGAGCGTGGGTGACGACAGCGCGGACACGGCCTTTGCCGGCGCCATCACCGGCACCGGCGCTCTGGTCAAGCAAGGCAGCAAGACCCTCACGCTCACGAGCGCCAGCACCTTCAGCGGCGGCACGGCCCTGAAGCAAGGCCGCATCGACCTGGGCCACAACAAGGCCCTGGGCAGCGGCGAGCTGGCCATGGACGACGGCACCACGCTGGGCTTCGCGGCCGACGGCCTGACCATCGCCAACGCGATCCGCATGACCGGCAACAACGACCCCGTCATCGACACCGGCAGCTTCAGCCAGACAATCTCGGGCGCCATCAGCGGCGGCGGCTTCCTGACCAAGGAGGGCACGGGCACGCTGACGCTCAGCGGCGCCAACAGCTATACGGGCGCCACCGAAGTGGCCCGGGGCACATTGCGCGCGGGAGCGGTCAACACGCTCAGCGCAGCCTCGGCGCACACCATCGCGGCCGGCGCCAGGCTGGACCTCGTGGGCTTCAGCCAGCGCGTGGCGGGCCTGACCAATGCCGGCACCGTGAACCTGCACGGTGGTACGCCGGGCGCGGTGTTGACCGTCACCGGACCTTGGGTCGGACAAGGCGGTACGCTGGCCCTGGGCACGGTCCTGGGCGGCAACGGCAGCGCGAGCGACAAGGTGCTGCTCAGCGGCGCCAGCGCAGTGGCCAGCGGCACGACGAAGGTGCAGATCACCAACATCGGCGGCCTGGGCGCACGCACCACTGGCAACGGCATCGAGGTGGTGGGCACCGAAGGCGGGGCGCGCATCCAGGGTCAGGCCTTCACGCTGGCAGCTCCTGTGGCCGCGGGCGCCTACGAGTACCAGCTGAACACCACCTCGAGCGGCGCTTACCTGAGCAACAGTCTGCCCATACCCGACCCCGTTCCCCCTTCGACTGTGCCGGCGGTGCCGACTGTGCCCACCTATCGCGCCGAAGTGCCGCTGTACGCGGCCCTGCCCGAGCAGTTGCGCCAGGCCAATCTGGCCATGCTGGGCAGCATGCACCAGCGCATGGGCGACGACGGTGCGGGCAGCGTGCGTGGCGCCGATGCCGAACAGGGCCGGCGCCAGGCCTGGGGCCGCGTCCTGACGGTGGATCGCAAGATCCAGCAGGGCGGCACGGTCAGCCCGTCCAGCAAAGGGCGCCTCGCCGGCTTCCAGGCCGGCACCGACCTGTGGGCCGATCCGAACTGGCGCGCGGGCGTGTACGTGGGCCAGCTGGAAGGCGACATGCGAGTCAACGGCTTCGCACGCGGCATCCCGGGCCTTGCTGTCGGGCGCAACGACCTGAGGAACGAATACCTGGGCGGCTACCTCACCTACCGGACCGACAACGGCCTTTACGTGGACGGCATGCTGCAGGCCGGCCGCCACCGCTCCACGATGGACACCGTGGCGCCATCGCTGGGCGGCGGCAGCAAGGGCAACAGTCTGTTGGCATCGATCGAAGTGGGCCAGGCCTTTGCACTGGGCGCGGGCTGGTTGGTGGAGCCGCAACTGCAACTGGTGCACCAGCGCCTGAGCCTGGACGACCGCACCATCGTGGGGGCGCGGGTGCAGCAGGACACGCCCGGCAGCTGGGCCGTGCGTGCGGGCTTGCGTGTGAAGGGCGAGTTCGCGGTCAGCACCGGCACGTTGCAGGCCTATGCG
>RCUK01002030.1_pt1 | contig 11571 bp, 9 predicted proteins | sample 2166381 | NCBI WGS metagenome assembly RCUK01 (sample SAMN09932809, study PRJNA488358) | compost metagenome | isolation source: compost soil in an enriched community | place: Germany: Experimental Botanical Garden
TTTTCGCCATGTCTCCGCCCGCCTTCCCCGCCAGCGCCCCCCCTGCCCCGACGCCTGCCCGGCAGGCGCAGGAGCTGGACCTGCTGCGCCGCTACCAGCACGCCCTGCTCTATGGCGGCGGCGCGCTGCTGTCGCTGCTCATCGTGCTGGCTGCGGGCCTCGTGCTGTACAACACCGCCGCCAATGCGCTCGCGAACCTGCGCACCACGCTGGCCGCGCACAGCGCGCAGATGCAGCTCGACATCGAGGAAAAGCAGGCGGCGATGCGCCGCGGCGTGGTGAATGCCGAGCTGCTCTGGAACAGCCAGACGCCGCCGGCCGCCGGCACGCTGGAGGCCTTCGTGCGCGACGGGGGCCACGTGGTCCTGCAGGCCGGGGCGCACCTGACGTCGGCCATCGCCGCGGTCGACACCGCCCGCACCCACGACCTGCATGAATTCGCGCCCTACCTTGGCATGCTCGAGATGCAGGCCTACAGCGTCACCGCCGTCGCACAGCTGCGCAATTCGCCGCTGGGCGCCTACGCCTACACCCCCGACCACCGCCTGCTCACGCTGATGCCCGCGCCCGAGGGCGGCCTGCAGGGCGCGCTGGACCGCACCGGCCTGCCGGACACCGCCGCGCTCATCGCGCGCCTGAGCTACGACATCGGCGATCTCGCCGGCGACCCGGCCCTCGCCGCGCAGTGGCGCACGCAACGGCGCGTGGCCTGGCAGCCGCCGGCGCCTGACCTGCTCGCACCGGGGGCCTCGCCCTTCAAGCTGGTGCAGCCCGGCTTCGACGCCCGGGGCCGCCCGCTCATGGTGTTCGTGAGCAACTTGCCCTCGAACGTGCTGCAGGACCGCCTGCGCCACACGCCGCCAGACACGGCCGCCCTGCTGGTCGACGCGCAGGGCCGGGTGCTGCTCTCGGCCGACCGCACGGGCGACGCCATCGACGGCGGCGCGCTGATGGCCACCGCGCTGGCCCACAGCCTGCGCCAGGCCAGCCCCGCGCTGCCGCGCGAAACCTACCGCGCGGGCGTGTTCAGCCTCTCGACGCCGCTGGCCGGCACCGGCTGGTCGCTGGTGTACGCCTACTCGTGGCGCACGGTCTTCACCACGTTGAAGCCGCAGCTGCTGCGCTACGGCGGCGCCACGCTGGTGGTGCTGGGCACGCTCTGGGGCCTGCTGCTGCTCTTCAGGCGCAAGCTGCTGGAGCCCGCCTACCGTCGCTCGCAGCGGGTGTTCGAGAGCGAGCAGCTCAACCGCGCGATCATCGCGACCTCGTCGTTCGGCGTCTGCCTGATCGCGCTCGACGACGAGCGCGTGCTGCTGCAGAACACCCTGATGGAACACTACGCGGCGGCCACCGCGCCGCCCGAGCCGCTGCACCGCCAGATGGCCGCGCTCTACCGCGAACGCGCCCAGGGCGGCACGCTGCATGACGCCGGCATGCCGCTGGCCCTGAAGAACGGCCAGGCCTGCGAGCTGCTGCTGCAATGCACGCGCACGCGCTACCAGGGCGCGGACGCCCTGCTGTGCAGCTTTGCCGACACCACCGAGCGCAACGAACTCGACAAGAAGCGCGAAGAAGCCCGCGAGGCGGCCGAGGCGGCCAACCGCGCCAAGTCGGTGTTCATCGCCACCATGAGCCACGAGATCCGCACGCCGCTGAACGCGGTGCTGGGCAACCTCGAGCTGCTCGGCCAGGGCGCGCCGCCCGAGGTGCAGGCCCGGCGCCTGCAGTCGGTGCGCCAGGCCTCGCGCACCCTGCTCGAGATCGTCAACAACATCCTTGACCTGTCGAAGATGGAATCGGGCCACCTCAAGCTCGAAACCACGCGCGTGGCGCTGCCCGAGATCGTGCAGGCTTGCGCGCAGATGTTCGAGCCTTCGGCACACGCCAAGGGGCTGCGACTCGATTGCGTGGTGCACCCCGGCCTGGCCGCCGGCTACGAGGGCGATCCGACACGCATCCGCCAGATCGTCGTCAACCTGCTGAGCAACGCGATCAAGTTCACGGCCTCGGGCGCGGTGACGCTGGAGGTCGGGCCGCTGTCGCCGGGGCAGGCCTCGCCGGTGGCGATCCGCGTGACCGACACCGGCATGGGCGTGCCGCCCGAGCAGATTCCGCACCTGTTCGACATCTACATGCAGGCTTCGGCCTCGACCGCGCGCGAGTTCGGCGGCTCAGGGCTGGGGCTGTCGATCTGCCAGCGGCTGGCGCGCAAGATGGGCGGCACGATCGCCGTGAGCAGCCAGCCGGGCGCGGGCTCGTGCTTCACGGTGACCTTGCCGCTGGTGGCGCTGGCGCCCGAGGCGGTCGCGCCATCGGACACCGGTGCTGGCAGCGCGGCCCTGCCCTTGCGTCCCGTGCGCCTGCTGGTCGTGGACGACCATCCGGCCAACCGCGCCCTCATCAGCGACCAGCTCGATGCGCTCGGCGTCGCCGCCGACGTGGCGCCCGACGGCGAGGCCGCGCTGGCCCTGTTCGCCGCGCAGCGCTACGACCTCGTGCTGACCGACCTGAACATGCCCGGCATGGACGGCTACACGCTGGCCCGGCGGCTGCGCGAACGCATGCCGTCGATCCCGCTCGTCGCCATCACGGCGCACCTCGAGCAGGAGGGCTACCAGCAATGCTCGCTGGCGGGTTTCGCGGGGGTGCTGCTCAAGCCGGTGCTGTTGCCGGCGCTGGAGCAGGCGATCCTCAAGACGCTGGGCGCGGCCGCGCCGCCATTGGTGGCCAGCACCCCGGTCGCGCCCGCGCAAGCGCCACTCGACGCGCGCCTGCACGACGCGATGGTCTCGTCGCTGGCGTCTTCCGCGCAGCAGGTCCGCGAGGCCCTGGCGACCGGCGACCGGCGCGTCATCGGCGACGAGTTGCATGCGGTGCGCGGCGCCTTCGCCATGATCGGCGAGCCGGCCATCGCCGCAATGTGCGGCCGGCTCAGCGTCCTGGTGAAGCAGGAAGCGATGGCGGTGATCGCCCCCGATTGGACGGAACTGCAGGCAGCCGCCGAAGCGGTGCTGGCACGGCGCGCCGCCTGAGCGCGCCTCAACCCGCGTCGGGGTTGTGCGGCGCCTGCGGGCGCCCCGCCGCATAGCGCAGCAGCGCCGCGTACTGCACGAAGGCCGACTCGGCCATCGGCGCGGCGTGCTGCGCGCCCTGCGTGAAGTGGCACCCGAGACTGCGGGCCAACGCGAGGTCACGCTCGCCGTCGACGCCCTTCACGAGCAGCGTCGCATGCTGTTCGCGCGCCATGGCGATCACGCTCGCCAGGATGTGGCGGGCATGCGGGTTCTCGCGCGCCTGTGCCAGCTGGCGCGCGTCGATCTGGAGCTCGCTGAACGGCACCTTGAACCAGCGGCTCAGGGTCGAGTCGCCCTGGCCGAAACGGTCGATGGCGCAGTGGAACCCGCGCAGCCGCAGGTGCGCGACCGCGCCGGCCAGCACCTCGTTGCAGCGCGCGCCGCCGTCTTCGGCGATCTCCAGCACGAGCTGGTCGGCGGCGATGCCGGCGCGTTCGGCCTGCTCGGCCACGCCCTGCGCCCAGGACACCGAGGCGGCCACCGACGCGGGCACGCGCACGCCCAGGCGCAGGCCGTGGTCCTTGTGCATGTAGCCGAGCAGTTCGAAGGCGCACTCGAGCATGCGCTGCACCAGCGCCTCGTGCAGGCCGGCCTGCGCAATGGCGGGCAGGAAGTCGGCCGCGGGCAGCCAGGTGTCGTCGGGCCGGTACCAGCCCGGCTGCAGCTCGGCGCCGCGCAGCACGCCCGTGCGCGCGCAGTGCCGGGGCTGGAAGTGGGCGGCGATCTGGCGCGTGGCCAGCGCCTCGCGCAGGACCGCTTCGGTGAAGGCCGGTGCGCCGCTCGCGGATGGCACGCTCCCGCGCCGCAGCCCGGCCCGGTGGCGCCGTTCGCGCGCCATGGCCTGCGCCGCCGACGCCATCGTGACCATGGTGCGCGGCTTGGCGATGGCCGAGAGCACGCGCGCGCCGCGGGCCCGGGCGTAGTCTTGCGCCGCCTGCAGGATGCGCGGCGGCTGGGCGCTCATGAGCACCAGCGCGGCGGGGCTGCCGGCCTCGACCACCGCGTCGATCATCTGCAGGCCCGTGACTTCGGGCGTGTCGATGTCCACCACCAGCAGGTCGTGGCGCCGGTGCTGTACTGCCTCGACAAAGCCATGGCCGCTGCGCGTCACGTCCACGCGGGGAATGCCGGCGTGGCGCATGAAGGTGGCCAGCGCGAGGCCGGTGCGTTCGACCTGGTCGATCACGAGTGCGTGTCTGATCATGGCGAGCCTTGGAGGGGGAAGAGGATGTTCTGCATCTTCCCGGGGGCGGCAAAAATCCCCCATCGGCCCAGTCCGAAACTCGCGGCCGATTCCGTAGGACTTCGGCTGACCCCTGTTGCCACGCAGCAACTGTTGCCAGTCCTGAGCAAGGCCGCGTCTGGCGGTACGATGCGCGGAATCGAATCGATCGACATTCCACCCCACTTCGCCTGCCGCAAAGGAGCCTCGATGGCCGGACCTTCCCCCACCTTGACGCGCGGCACCACCTCGCTGGACAAGACCCTGAAAAAGAGCGAACAGGTGGCCGCCGATGTGCAGCGCGCCTCGGACAACCTCGCCGTCGTGAGCACCGTGCTGGAACAGGAACTGCCGGACGAGGTCCAGGTCGGCGAGGTGGCGCAGGCCATCGAGCACACCAGCCAGCTCGAGGAAAAACTCGCCCAGTCGGCCGAGAAACTGGCCGAAGTGAATGCGGCGCTGAGCGAGGAAATCGAGAAGCGCCTCGAAGTGACCGCCGAGCGCGACGAGAGCCAGGCGCTGGCCGAGCAGCTCAAGGCGCGCATCCGCACCCAGGCGACGTCGGACAAGCGCTGATCGCCGTTGTTTCCGCACGGTTTGCGTGCGTCGTTCTCCCTTCTCCTACGCGGAGACCGCTTGCGCCACGCTACGCTATTGGTTCACACATCAAAACCGCGGCATGGCCCTCATCACGTTCCTCGTCGAGGACAACAAGACCATCAGGGACAACCTGGTCCCGGCCCTCGAGGACCTCGTCAACGGCCATGTCGTCGGCTATGCCGAAACCGAATCGGGCGCCCTCGCCTGGCTCGCCGCCCACCCCGATGCCTGGCAGTTGCTCATCGTCGACCTGTTCCTCAAGGAAGGCTCCGGCCTGGGCGTGCTGTCGGGCTGCCGCGAGCGCGGCCCGCACCAGCGCGTCGTGGTGCTGAGCAACTACGTCACCCCCGACATCCGCACGCGCTGCCAGGCCCTGGGCGCCGACGCGGTGTTCGACAAGTCGCGCGACCTGGACGCCTTCATCGAGTACTGCAACGCGGACCGCCCCTCGGGCCTGGCCGCGCTCTGAAGGCAACCCCGCGCAACGGCTGCGCGCACCCCTGAATGAAAAAAAGGGCCCGAGGGCCCTTTTGTCATGGAACGACCCGGTGAAGGGTCGTTGGCTGCAATGCGATCAGCGCACCACGGCGATCTGCGTGCGCACGCCACCCTTGTAGGTGAAGAGCGTCAGGGCGCCGTTCTTGATGTCGCCCTTTTCGTCGAAGGCGATCGGGCCGGTCACGCCCTTGTATTGCACCTTGCCGACTTCAGCCAGGTACTTTTCCGGGTCGGACGAGCCGGCCTTGGCCATGGCTTCGGCCAGCACGTTGACCGCGTCGTACACGTACGGTGCGTAGATCTGCACTTCGACGCCGTTCTTGGTCTTGAACTTGGCCTTGAAGTCTTCCAGCGGCTGCTTGAAGTCGCCGTCGACACCGCCGGCTTCGGCGCAGACCACCATGTCTTCACCGATGGCGTCGCCTGCCAGCTTCGGCAGTTCGCCGGTGCACAGGCCGTCGCCGCCCATGAACTTGACGTTCAGGCCGAGTTGCTTGACCTGCTTGAGCATCGGGCCGCCCACGGCGTCCATGCCGCCGAAGAACAGCACGTCGGGCTTGGCAGCCTTCAGCTTGGTCAGGATGGCGTTGAAGTCGGTCGACTTGTCGGTCGTGAACTCGTGGCCCACGATGGTCGCGCCGGCGGCCTTGGCTGCCTTCTCGAACTCTTCGGCAACGCCCTGGCCGTAGGCCGTGCGGTCGTCGATCACGGCGATGTTCTTGCCCTTGAGCGTTTCGACGGCGTACTTGCCGAGCGTGCCGCCCAGCTGCGTGTCGTCGGCCACCACGCGGAACGTGGTCTTGAAGCCCTGGCGGGTGTACTTGGGGTTGGTGGCCGACGGCGAGACCTGCGGAATGCCGGCGTCGCTGTACAGCTTGGAAGCGGGGATCGTGGTGCCCGAGTTCAGGTGACCGACGATGCCGTTGACCTTTTCATCGACCAGCTTCTGGGCGACGGCCGTGCCTTGCTTCGGATCGCCAGCGTCGTCTTCGGGAACCAGCACGAACTTGGCAACCTTGTCGCCGATCTTGAAGCCCTTTGCATTCAGGTCTTCGATGGCCATCTTGGCACCGAGCTCGTTGTCCTTGCCGAGGTGGGCAATGGGACCGCTGGTCGGGCCGACGTGGCCGATCTTGACGACCAGGGCATCAGCAGGAGGCGCAGCAGGGGCCGGAGCCGCAGCCGTGGGTGCCGGTGCCGCCGGAGCAGCAGCTTCTTCCTTCTTGCCGCAAGCCACGAGCGTGAGTGCAGCCAGTGCGACCGCAGTCCATTTCAATTGCATGAGAACCTCCAGAACTTGGATGAAAAGATATAAAAACCGGTCGTTCGATCCGGGCGTTCAGACCTCGCAAGTTTCGCGCCGCAGACCAGCGGCACCCTCACGCCATTCCGACCTGCGGCGCAGTTTAGCCGAGGATTTATGCGCCGGAAGTTGGCGTAGACCCTGTGTTTTCCCCTGTGTTTTCACAGAGTTCAGCGGCCATGGATTCGATGACGAGCGCGCGCAGCACGGCCTCGATTTCGCCGCGCAGACGCGGCACCATTTCGTCGAGCTGATGCTGAACGGCAGCTGACACGGCGTCGCTCAATCGCTCCTCCAGCGACAGGTCGACGCGCTGCAGCACGCGGTGCAGCAATTGCTCTTCGAGGCTGACGATTTCGGCCGGCGTGAGCGACACCGACGGCGGCAACGCCACGGCGCTCGCGGGGTCGGGCGACGCAGGCTGCGACACCGGTGTGCCAATACTGGGAACTAAAGGGCGCACCGTCTCGGCGACCGGCACGGGCTCGGCCGGAATCTCGAGCACGGTCGTCAGCGTCGGGACGAACCGGGGCGGCGTGCGCAGCGTGCTGGCCATCAGGAAGCGCTCCTTGCGAAATCGTGCGGCTGGATCGTGTAGCCCCGGTCGGCGTAGTGGCGCCAGCGGGTGCGGCCGACCTGCCGGTCGTTGGCCTCGTCGCTCACGATGTCGATCATGCGTTCGAAGCGCTCGAAGCCGGCCGGCACTTCAAGGCCGAGGTTGACCAGCATCTCGCGGTGCGGCAGCGAGGCCGCGTCCGCACCTTCGGCGCACAGGATGACGGGCGAGCGCGCCACCACATGGGCCGGCGCATCGGCGCGGCAGTGCGCGACGAAGTCGACCGGCGACAGCTGCCAGAGCGCGGCATCGACCGTGTCGAGCGCGCGCGCATCGCCCACCACCACCACGCGCAGGCCGCGTGTGTTCACGGCCTTGCGAACCAGCCGGCAAGCGTAGGTGAGCTTGTCGGGCGCGTTGTAGTGAAAGCCGATGTCGGTCACTGCGCGGACCGGGCCTTTCGGGCCGGCTTGGCCGGGGCCTTGGGCGACGCGGCCTTCTTCACGGGCTTGGCGGCCTTCCCGGCCTTCGGCGCGGCGGCAGCGGCGTTGCTGCTGCCCGCGCGGTTCGTCAGGTACGACACCAGCAGGCCGACGGGCCGGCCGGTCGAGCCCTTGGCCGCCCCGCTCTTCCAGGCCGTGCCTGCGATGTCCAGGTGCGCCCAGGCGTAGTCGGCCGTGAAGCGCTGCAGGAACTTGGCCGCGGTGATCGCGCCGCCGGCACGGCCGGCGATGTTGGCCACGTCGGCGAAGTTGCTCTTGAGGCCTTCGGCGTAGTCGTCGTCCAGCGGCAGGCGCCAGCAGCGGTCTTGCGAGGCCTCGCCGGCCGATTCGAGCGCGGAGGCCAGCGACTCGTCGCTCGCGAACAGGCCGCTGCGCACGCCGCCCAAAGCCACCACGCAGGCGCCTGTGAGCGTCGCGATGTCGATGACGGCAGCCGGGTCGAAGCGCTTGGCGTACGTGAGCGCGTCGCACAGGATGAGACGGCCTTCGGCGTCGGTGTTCAGGATCTCGATGGTCTGCCCGCTCATGCTGGTGACCACGTCGCCGGGCTTGACGGCCTTGCCGTCGTTCATGTTCTCGCACGAAGGAATCAGGCCGACCACGTTGATCGCCGGCTGGATCGCGCCCAGCGCGCGGAAGGTGCCGAGCACGCTGGCGGCGCCGCACATGTCGAACTTCATCTCGTCCATCTCGGCCGCGGGCTTGAGCGAGACGCCGCCGGTGTCGAAGGTGATGCCCTTGCCCACGAGCACCACGGGGGCCTCGTCTTTCGCGCCGCCCTGGTAGCGCAGCACGATGAAGCGCAGCGGTTCGGCCGAGCCCTGGGCCACGGCGGCGAACGCGCCCATGCCGAGCTTCTCGACCTCCTTCGGGCCCAGCACTTCGCACTTGATGCGCGGCAGCTTCGCCAGCCCCTTGGCGGCTTCGGCCAGCAGCGTGGGCGTGGCGTGGTTGGCGGGACGGTTGCCCCACTCCTTGGCCAGCTCGATGCCGGCGACCGTGGCGCGGGCGTCGTCGAAGGCCTTGGTGACGGCGGGGCTGGCGGCCTCGGCCACGCCCAGCGTCAGGTGGCGGATGCTGCGCGGCTCGGCCTTCGACTTGGTCGTGGTGTAGACATAGCTGGCATCGGCCGCGGCCGTGACGGCGGCGGCCACCGCGGCGGCGTCGGCCGGCTGCGCGAAGACGATCACGACGCGCTTGGGGCCATTGGCCTTGGCGGCGGCAACCGCCGCGCTCACGGCGCTGCGCACCGAAGCGGCCTTGCCGTCGCCGATGGCGGCCAGCAGCACGCGCGAGGGCACCACGGTCTCGGGGCGGTACAGCGCGAGCAGCTTGCCGGCCTTGTCGGGCAGGTCGCCGGCCTTGCGGGCGCTGGCGGCGAGCACGGAAACGGGGTCTTTGGCGGTGGGGAGAGCGCTGCCGACGAGCACGATGAGGAGGTCGGATTTCTCGGCGGCGGCCTGGGCGACGGTGAGGGTCTTGAGTTGAAAGTCCATAATCCTTTTTTTCCTCGAACGATGTTATTCCATTCTTCCCTACGCAAGGAGCTGTCGCGCAGCTTCGGAGCGACCCTCGTCGTCCTGGTCACCATCGTGATGACCATGATGCTCATCCGTACGCTCGGGCTGGCGTCCAAGGGCAGCGTGAACCCGCAGGAGGTCTTCCTCGTGATGGCGTACACGGTGCTCGGCTACATGCCGACCATCCTGAGCCTGAGCCTGTTCATCGCCATCGTCGGCACGCTCTCGCGCATGTACCGCGACAGCGAAATGGTGATCTGGTTCTCCAGCGGGCGCGGCCTGGCCGATTTCGTCCAGCCGCTGTTCCGCTTCGCCTGGCCGGTGCTGCTGCTCATCGCCGCCATGGCGCTGGTGGGCTGGCCCTGGGCCAACTCGCAGACCATCGGCATGCGCCAGCAGTACGAGCAGCGCAGCGACATCGAGCGCGTCACGCCGGGTGAGTTCCGCGAGTCCTCGGGCCGGCTGCGCGTGTTCTTCATCGACAAGGACACGCCCGACGGCGCCACCGCCACCAACGTGTTCATCTGGGCCGTCGAGCGCGGCCTGCAGATCACCACGTCGGCGCGCAGCGGCCGCATCGAGGACATCGACAACCACCGCTTCCTGCTGCTGAGCAACGGCCAGCGCCTGGAGCGCCCGCTGTTCACGGAATCGGGCCTGAAGATCAGCGAGTTCAAGACCTACGGCACGCGCGCCGGCGGCAGCTCGAACGCCACCGGCGACAGCACGCCCACGCGCGCGCGCTCCACGCTCTCGCTGCTGCGCGACCGCAGCGATGCCAGCCTGGGCGAGCTGGGCTGGCGCTTCGGCATGCTGCTGGCCGCCATCAACTTCGTGCTGCTGGCGCTGACGGTGTCCAGCGTCAACCCGCGCGTGGGACGCAGCGGCAACCTGGTGTTCGCGCTGTTCGCCTTCGTCGTCTACTACAACCTGCTGAACCTGGGCCAGAGCTGGATCAGCTCGGGCCGCTACGGCATGGGCTCCTTCATGCTGCTGCTGCACGGCGGCGTGTTCCTGTTCGCCACGGCCTGGCTCACGCTGCGCAACAACAACTGGTCGGCCCGCCGCCAGGCCCGCGCCAGCGCCGCCACGGCCGGCGCCCTGCCGGCCGTACCGCCTTCCCGGATCGACCCGACCTCGTGAAAACCATCCGCCGACTGATCTACGTCGAGGCACTGAAGGCCGTGGCCTTCGTGACGCTCGGCTTCCTGAGCCTGTTCTTCTTCTTCGACTTCGTCGACGAGTTGCAGTCCGTGGGCAAGCCCGAAAGCCTGGCCTACGGCCCGGTGCAGGCGCTGATCTACGTGCTGCTGCTGGTGCCCAGCCACCTGTACGAGCTGCTGCCGATCACGGTGCTGATCGGCTGCATCTTCGTGATGGCGCGGCTGGCGCAAAGCTCCGAATACACCATCCTGCGCACCAGCGGCCTGGGCCCGTGGCGCGCGCTGCGCACGCTGCTGCTGCTGGGGCTGGGCTTCGTGGTGCTCACCTTTGCCATCGGCGACTACATCGCGCCGCTGTCGGGACGCACCGGCCAGCTGCTCAAGTCGCGCTACCAGGGCACCTATTCGCTCGTGGGCAACACCGGCGCCTGGCTGAAGGAAAAGCGCGGCGACACGTCGTATGCGGTCAATGTGCTGTCGATTTCGCGCGATGGCTCGCTGCAGAACACGCGCATCTTCGAGTTCGACGGCAACGGCTACGTGAGCAAGCAGCTCATGGCCAAGTCGGCCCGCATCCTCGACGACAAGTGGGTGCTCTCCGAGGTCGAGCAGCAGGACTACGAAACCCGCACCGCCGACAAGGCCCGCATCACGACCACCCATGTCGAGAAGATGGACTGGCCCACCTCGCTCACCGCCGAAATGGTGTCGGTCGCGCTGCTGCGGCCCGACCGCATGAGCACCATCGACCTGTTCGACTACATCCGGCACCTGAACGCCAACGGCCAGACCGCGCAGCGCTACGAGATCGAGTTCTGGCGCAAGGTGTTCTATCCGCTGTCGTGCCTGGTGATGGTGGTGCTCGCCCTGCCCTTCGCCTACCTGCACTTCCGCCAGGCCGGCATCACGACCTACGTGTTCGGCGGCGTGATGATCGGCATCAGCTTCTTCCTGCTGAACAACGTGTTCGGCTACCTCGGCAACCTCAGCAACTGGTCGCCCTGGCTCACGGCGGCGGCGCCGGGGCTGATCTATTCGGTGCTGTCTCTCACAGCCTTCAGCTGGCTGGTCCTGAGGCGATGACCACGCAGGTGCCGGGCACGGTGCTGCTCGCGCACGGCTCGCGCGACGC
>RCUK01002031.1_pt1 | contig 11567 bp, 8 predicted proteins | sample 2166381 | NCBI WGS metagenome assembly RCUK01 (sample SAMN09932809, study PRJNA488358) | compost metagenome | isolation source: compost soil in an enriched community | place: Germany: Experimental Botanical Garden
TGCGCGATCGCCGCGGGTGCTAGAGGCCTTCCCTGGGAATCGGAACGAGTCGCTGGGAAGCCGGCTTTGGGCGCGGACGCGTGGGGGTACGCTTCTTCCGGCCCATCGGCTTGTCGAGGACCAAGGCAAAAAAGATGCCCAACGCCAGCGACAGGATTCCCCCGACGATCCAAATGGTGAGGCGTTCGGCTCCGCTCGCCGTGTCAGGTACGGCGGCCCGGTCGATGACCTGGAAGGACAGCGAATCCCGGCTCTCTTCGATCTTCGCCAGCTCGAGCTGCTGGGTGAGGAGCTCGAAGACCTTTTGTTTGACCGTCAAATCGCGCTGAAACTGCGCGTACTGCACCCCGAGTCGGGGCGCATCCTTGAAGGCCAGCAAGCCTCCGGTGGCTCCGCTTTCCAGACCCGCGAGCTTCTCGCGAAGCAGCTGCACCTCTTGCTTGAGACCGACCAGCTCGAGGTCATGCGGGGAAACGGAGTTCGATTGCAGTTGAAGCTCCATCTCCTTGGTGATGAGTTGGGACTTCAGCGTGGAGTAGGTCTGGATCGTCGCGTTGGTCTGAGCATCGAGCGAGACGAGCTGGTGCTGCTCCTGGAACGCGATGAGCTGGGTCTCGATCTGCTTGATTTCGCCCGAAAGGTCTTGCACTTGCTTCTGCAGGAATTCACGCTGGCGCTTGGCCGCCGTGAAGCTGTTGTCCTGGAGGAAGGACTTCAGCTCGCCCACGACGGCGTTGGCGAGCCCGGCGGCGAGATCGGGCTCGGTATGCTTGACCTTCACCTCGATGAGGCCCGTGGTCTTGTCGCTGGAAATCGCGAGTCCGTCGCGAAGTAAGCCCTGCGCTTCGCTCATGGTCAGCGGCTTGGACGCGGCTCTTCCCTTCGGGTCGTACGGAGTCAACGTCGGATTCTTGGTGAGGACCCGTTCGGCAAGGACTCTAGAGCCCAGCAAGCCGGCGAGCTTCTCACCGTCTCCCCGGGGGATGAGCCCCGGGGGAGCGAAGGGAGCGAGGCCCGCTAGCGGACCCAGCGCCGACGCGAGGCGCTCTCCCGTGGAGTCCGTGGGGATGAGCGTCGCCGTCGCCGTGTAGATAGGAGGGCGGGTCCCGCCGACGACCAAGGCGACCGCGAGGCCGACCGCGGTGACGGATGCGACGACCAACCAGCGCCTCCTCAGGGTGCTCCCGAGCGCCTTGAAGTCGATTTCGTCGTCGTCACGGGCTGGGGATATCCTCTGCTCGTTCATCTACGTGCCCCCTTACTTCAACATGCCCCAGGTGATCGCGGCAGTCGTGACGACCTGGAAGATAATCTGCGTGACGTCTCGGATATCGCGAAGCGAGTTGTCTACCGCCAAGCGCTCGGGAACCATGACCGTGTCGCCGGGCTCGAGCACCGCCGACATCACGCCCCGGCGCCAGGGGCCCCAGCCGGTATAAAAGTTCTTGTCCGTCAGTACGGAGCCGTCCGCCTTGACGACGTAGATGCCCTGCGCGTCCGCGGTCTCAGTGACCCCACCGGTCTTGGACAGGTAGGAGGAAACCCGTTTTCCGGGCTCGTACGTGATGGCCGTCGGGTTGTAGACCTGTCCCAGGACCGACACGGAGTTGATCATGGGCGGCACCATCAGGACGTCTCCGTCCTCGAGCTGGACATCCGTGTTGGAATGAGGCTTGCGCGCCAGGTCGGAGAGACTCACGATCATGCGCCCCGAGGCCTTGGTCTCCTTGAAGCTCTGGAGCAGCTCGCGCTGCGAGGAGATCGCCAGCTGGTTGGCCGACACCGCCTCGGCGGAGAGGGCTCCGGCCGCCGCCTGAGCGGATTGGCGGTGGAGGTTGGCTTCCAGGCGTGCGACGAAATCCTGAAGGCGCTCCGTCTGCTGCCGCTTGACCGATTCGCGGGTGAAGATGGCCCCCTTGAGGTAGGAGCGCGTAGTGAAGCCCCCGGCGCGCGACAGGATATCGAAAAGGGTCTCCCCGTCGCTGAAGGAATACGCCCCGGGTTGGGCGACCTCGCCGAGCAGCGTGATGGTGCGATGGCGCTTGAAAGAGGGAATGGGCTTGACGAGCACGTAGTCGTTCTTCTCGAGGATCAGGTTGGCGTCGGCCTCTCCGCGCATCACCTTGGTGAGATCGATCGTCATGCGCCGGGTCTCGACCTGGTTATTGGCAATGGAGAGGCGAGTCAGCTCGGCACTGCTGCGATCAGCTTGGTCTTGCAGGCCTCCGGCGAGCCGGAGCAGTTCCGAGACCTTCATCTTGGGATGCAGGCGGTACTCGCCGGCCCGCTGGACCGCACCGGCAATCCGGACCGTCGGTAGCTCCTCGATGTCCCAGCGGTAGTAGACCCGGATCTTGTCCTCGGGAGCGAGAGGCTTGTTCTCAGCGGCATCCCCGGCCAGGGCCTTTCCGAGGTGGAAGGGGATCAGCTCCATGTGGAAGTCCGGTGGGTGGACGCGCTCGATCATGCCGAACTCCATGTAGGATTCCGGCTTCAGGTCGCGCTCGGTGCGGATGACGTCCCGCAGGCGCAGGTTGGGGCGGAACTCGTACTTGCCCGGCCGCTCCACGTGCCCTTCGAGGGTCACGGCGTTGAGCAGCTTCTGGTTGACCGGGAAGATCTTGATCAGGTCGCCGTCCTTGAGGCCGAGCGTCGCGCCCTTGGCACTCTCCACGTCGACGTCGAAGACCTTGCGCGCGCGGTTCTCGTCGAAGCGCTCGATCTGGACGCGCTGGGTGAAGCCCATCGGGGAGACGTTGCCGGCGATCGCCAACAACTCCTTGAGGCTGGTCACCCCCTTGAGCTCGTAGATGGCCGGCGTTTTGACGTGGCCGGCGACGCCCACCCGAGCGCCTACCGGAGGCACGAAGATGATATCCCCGGATTGGAGACGGCGATCCGCCGAGGAATCCCCGCGCCGCAGCAGATCATAGTAATCGAACGTCGCGATCACCTTGCCGTCGCGCTTGAGCTGGATGTTGCGGAGGCTTCCCTCCTTGGAGGGCCCCCCGGAGGCCATCACCGCGTTCGAGAGGCTGGACAAGGCGCTGATGGTATAGGCCGCCGGCTTCTTGACGTTGCCGACCACGAAGATCCGAATGGTCCTCAGCTTGCCCATCCGGACGGACATGTTCATGTCGCGCGCGCCTCCGCGGATACGCTGCTCCAGGAAGCTGACGAGTTGCGGGTAGGTCATGCCGGAGACGCTTAGCGCTCCGATACCCGGGTAAACGATCGTCCCCTGGCGGCTGATCGCAAAGGTATGCTCCCCACTGCGGCGGGGGCTTACGACGGAGATCACGAGCTCGTCCCCGGGCCCCACCCGGTAGTCCTCGGGCACGGGCATATCCTCGACCGGGGCGAACGTGGAGGGAGACTCCGCGAAGAGCTCGTAGCCGTACTGCCGCAAGCGGGTCGAGATACCTTCCGGTGGCCGTTCGGCAAACATGCGCTCGATCGAGGAGGTATCCCCTTCGAGGGGGGGCTCCGGGGCGTTGGCCTCAGCCGACGCGGGTGGGCGAACTTCGTCCATCCGCTGCTCGAGGATCCGTCTCTGATCCGGAGTGAGCTTTTCAAGGGCCTCCGGGGAAACGCGGACCGACGAAGACACCGGAAGCACCGGCTGCGTGAGGGTGAAGACCTCGGCAGCGAAGGCTTGAGGCTGGGTCAGTAGACCTAGAGATAGCATGGCGACGAGGAATGGCTTGTTCACGGCTTTTCCCCCTAATCGAGTTTTTGTTGGGCAAGGGTCTGAGGGTGAGCTCGCTTGACAGCATAGCGACTTAAAATATTTTTGTAAAGTTTTATATCGTGACTCCAAACTCCGCGGCATCCCTCCGGGGCGTCGCGTCCTCCTGGGGGCGCTCCGGGGGATTCCACCTGCGATAGAAGGAGACGAGAGGAGCGAAAGAAGGGGGAGGCGCGTGGCCTCCCCCCGGGTTGCGTCAAAGCTGGCGTCGTGCCACAGACTAGGGGTCGAGAATGGGGTCGGAGATCTTGACGTCGACGCCCACATCGCCCAGGGCATTGTTGAGGATGACCATCGCACGCAGGAGTTCCGTATCGAGGTCGTACTTCCAGACTTTCCAGGCTCCGCCGACGTGCGTCTCGAAGAGGAGCTGGTTGCCGCAGAAGATCGGATCGGCGATGAAGTCGTTGGTATCGAGCGCGTCGCCGAGGTTGGCGTAAGGCACCGTGTCGATGTAGCCCGTGGCACGGTCCAGCACCAAGAGCCGGTCGTCGCGGTTGTGAACCAGGTCGCCCCGTTTGGCCGAGACCGTGAAGGCAACGAATCGTCCGTCGAAGCTGAGGGCCACGTGGCCAATCTGGTCGGTCACGCCGGCCAGCGCGCCGCCGCCCAAGGGCAAGAGCTGGAACAGGTGCGGGTTGACGACGTCGTAGAGATGCAGGATGCCGTCGATGTTGACCACGAGCCACCTGCCGTCATCCGAGATATCCAGGTCCAGGATTACGCCCTTGGCAGACTTGCCGTACTTGCCGTGATCCTTGACATCGATTTCGCCAAGGAACTGGGCCTCGGCGGCGATCTTGGTCAAGATGCGGGTCTTGGTGTAGAAGTCGCCGTCAAGCAGCTTCAAGACGACGAGTCCTTGGTCGTTGATGTAAGCAATCGCCGCCCCGTCGCCCGTGACCGCCGGCTGGGCCCCGCCGAAGTGGTTCCTGCGACCGTCGAAGGCCACCGTCACCCGCTCCTCGGAGTAGATATCGTAGTAGTAGATGTAGCCGTCGAACTCGAAGAGGATCCGGCCGTCCGCGAAGGCGTAGGGGTTCAGGGTGTTCAGGTCGCGGGCGTTCGTGATGCCGTCGACCGTCTTGCCTCCGGTCCAGGGATCCAGGCCCGCGATGGCTCCGTTGAGGATGTAGACGTCCTTCAAGACCTCGTCGTAGAGGAAGAGGTTACCGAAGGTCTTGAAGTCGTCGACGTACTTGCCATTCTTCTTGACCCGGTGGAACTTCGGCGAGAAGGCGGCCTCAAAGGCGATGAAGCGACAGTCGAAGTTCCAGTAACCCGGATCCACCGGAATCGGAGGAGGCACGGCCCCAGGAGGCTGGACGGTCACGCCGCCGCTGGGATTCGAGTTACCGCCCGGGACGACCGGTGCAGGGCTGTTGGCAGGGGGCTGGGCGCAACCGGCGAGGACCATCATGCTCATGGTCGCAGCAAATAGCGCGCGTTTGGCAGTCAAAGTCATTTCACACACCTCTCTGAACTAGGTTCCACACACACCTAGGGATGGGGTCACCGGACCCCAAGGCTTAGCCCGCCCGAGGACGCAGCCCCCGGGGTGGGGGAGGCGCAGACCTCCCCCCGCTTGGGACAGGGAAACGCTCAGGGGTCGAGCCGCGGGTCGGAGACCTTGACGTCGACGCCCACGTCGCCCAGCGCGTTGTTGAGGATGACCATCGCACGAAGAAGCTCAGTCTCGAGGTCGTACTTCCAGACCTTCCAGGATCCGCCGATGAAGGTCTCGAAGAGGAGTTGGTGCCCGCAGAAGATCGGGTCTGCGATGCCGTTTGCAGGGTTGAGCGTGCCGAGGTTGGCGTAAGGCACCGTGTCGATGTAGCCCGACGCGCGGTCCAAGACCAGGAGCCGCTCGCCGCGATTGGGGATGAGGTCGCCCTTCTTGGACGAGACCGTGAAGGCGATGAAGCGTCCGTCGAAGCTGAGGGCCACGTGGCCGATCCGATCGGTCACGCCGGCCAGCGCGCCGCCACCCAAGGGCAAGAGCTGGAACAGGTGCGGGTTGAGGACGTCGTAGAGATGCAGGATGCCCTCGATGTTGACCCCGATCCACTTGCCGTCATCCGAGATATCGAGGTCCAGGATCACGCCCTTGGCAGTCTTGCCAGACTTGCTGCGATCCTTGGCGCCCAACTCCCCCAGGAACTGGGCCTCGGCGGCGATCTTGGTCAAGACGCGGGTCTTGGTGTAGAAGTCGCCGTCAAGCAACTTCAAGGCGACGAGTCCTTGATCGTTGATGTAGGCGATCGCCGCACCGTCACCCGTGACCGCTGGCCGGGCGCCTCCGAAAATCTGCTTGCGTCCGTCGAAGGCGACCGTCACCCGTTCTTCGGAGTAGATGTCGTAGTAGTAGATGGTGCCGTCGAGCTCGAAGAGGATCCGGCCATCCGCGAAGGCGTAGGGGTTCAGGGTGTTGAGATCGTCCGCGTTCGTGATGCCGTCGACCGTCTTGCCCCGGGTCCAAGGATCCAGGCCCGCGATGGCTCCGTTGAGGATGTAGACGTCCTTCAACACCTCGTCGTAGAGGAAGAGGTTACCGACGGTGGTTTTCGGCAAACCGCTAGGCCCGACCCGGCCCGCGGTGAACTTATCCGAGACGATGACGGCTTCGAAGGCGATGAAGCGGCAGTCGAAATTCCAGTACCCCGGATCCACCGAAGGAAGGTTAAGAGGGGCGGCCCCTGCGGGTTTGAGCTGACTGGGATCCGTGATGACGATCGGTTGCAGCGCTTGACCCGGTTTCGGGGCCAAGGGGCCCCTTGTGCAACCGGCCAGGGCCATCATGCTCACGGTTGCCGTGAGCATGGCCTTCTTGGTCATCGCAGTCATTGCACACCTCTCTGAACCATAGAAAACGCGTAGGTCACACCCCGTGATGAGGGGGAACGTCAGGACGCTCAAGCGGAAATCCGGCCGAGCTTGCGTCCTCCTTTCACGGACCTCCGGGCTCCCCGGGGATCGGAGCCCCTCCACACACCTGGGGGATCCGATAGAGAGGACGACTGACGGAGGTGCTTTACATTTCGAAACATCCGTCGGTCATCTGTTACGTTTTGTAACACACGCTCCCCTGCGTGTCAACGCTTTCGCGTTAAAACGAAAGAAAGCCTCAAACCTAGTTTTCATGCGGATCCAAGCTGCACAGGGCTTCTCGGTCAGAACGGCCAAAACGCGCAAAAGCCCCGCCGGAGGCGGGACTCGCGACCGGGGGGCAGGGAAGGGGATTAAACAATTAATGTGTTTTTAATGGCAACGCCCTGGAGGCCGAGGCCTCCAGGGCGGATCAGTCGGTGTTCTAGCTCAGGCTGAGGGCCTGTCGAACGCGTCGATAGGTATCGGCAAGGTCCTCGGGATCGACCTGTCCGAGCAAAATCAAGCGCAGTTCGCTCTGGGAGACGCCCGCCAGGGATGCCACGGGCATGACGCCCAGCCGGCGCTTGCCCATCTCGCGGAAAATCTCGCGGATGCCGGGATCGAAGCGAGAATCGGCAGGGAAGATGCTGAGCATGGAGTCCGACAAGCCGTTCGGATCCTCTCCGATCCAGTACCCGCGCGCTTGAAGCATCTTGGCGACGAGCATGTTCATGAAGACGGATTCGATGGCCTGGGGGTTGCGCGAGGCCCAGTCCTCCACCGGAGCGAGGTACTCGGTGAAGGTCTCGGGGACCAGCTCGAGGGCCCGCGAGAGCGACTCGATGATCTCGGGGTTGCGAGGGAAGGGAACGTCTCCGCGGAGGATCTCGTAGAGGTACGTGCGCGAAATGTCCACGCGGTTGGCGAACTCCTGCCGGCTCAGAGCGAGCTCTTGCATGCGGGCCCAGAGCTTGCGGGTGGAGTCGGGAAGCGCGCTGACGAGCTGCTGGTACTCGGGGAAGAGCATCGGGTCGATACGGGCGACCTCGGCGAAACGCTCGAGCGTCTCACGGACCATCGGGAAGCGGACCTTGGAGTTGAAGATGCGCGAGACGTACTCGTAGCTGAGTCCGGTCGCTTGAACGAAGGCCTTTCGGGAGATTCCTCGGAGTTCGAGCGCGCGGCGCAGGATGTCGATCGAGGGACTGCGCGGATGGCGCCTTCCCGTTTCGCTTTGCCGGGTGAATGCCAATGCGGTAGTCATCACTTGCCCTCCTTTGCCCATTGATCATGCCCGTTTGTCGTGCCGGTTCTGGCGTGGGTCGGTCCTCACGACGGCCCTTGGCGGCCGGGCGGTGCCCTTGGCGTCTGACCTTGCATCGGGGTCCAGGCCGCCGGACTCCGTCGACGTTCCAGGAACTCCGCCCTGCAGCCGCACGTTCTACTGCCGGTCGGGCGGCTCAACAAACGATGAATCGGACTTGCTGAGCATCATAATACTCGCTTCATTGAGTTTTGTAAAGCATCTCCGGCTTTTTGAAAGGATGTCGTCAACGCATCATGCGACCTCCCCCTCAAGGGCAACGGATTTGCCCTTGAGGCCAGCACCTTCGGCTCTCGAGGAGACGGCCTCAAGCGCATCCAGCCTCATGGAAAACAAGAGCGCTTTCATGTCAATCTCCCTCCTGTACGCCCATGGCCCCCCAATGCCCGAAAGCCATGCCGCCAAGAAAAAGAATGAAACGTCCGCTCCGGAGGGGACTGGAGCTTCGCCCGCCGCCTAGGCTGACCTGGAAACGTCCAAGCATTGACTCCGCCACTCCGCCGCATTACAATCCGTTACATCACTTGCTTGATACGGAAAGCTCCCCTCGGCTTGCGGGCATGCAGCAGGAGGTCCTCGCAAAAACGGAAGCGAGGCCAGAGCAAAAGGAGGAGGCCCGAAGGCCCCCTCCCAGGATCGATAATCGAACGGCGAGATGCGCCCGGTCGTCCGAGACGGCTTAGAAGCCGGTGGCCTCGGGCTCGGAGATCAGGTTGTCCTGACCGCGCTCGCCCAGGGCGTTGTTGAGGACGACCATCATGCGGATCTGCTCCGTCTCGATGTCGTACTTCCAGATCCGGTAGCCGTTGGCTTTGCGGATCTCGAAGAGTAGGCAGTTGCCGACGAAGACCGGATTGGCGATACGGCCTTCCATGTTGGTATACGGGACCGTGTCGATGGTGCCGCCCTGGCGATCCAGCACCAGGAGACGACCGCCAGCCGTGAAGCCGACATGACGGCCATCCGAGCTGATGGCGACATCGCCGATGGTCCCCCCGACGCCCATCAAGGCCAGGCTGCTCAGCGGCAGGAGCTGGTAGAGGCGGGGGTTGCTGACGTCGTACATGTAGAGCATGCCCTTGATATTCAGGACCAGCCAGCGGCCATCGGCCGAGATGTCGATATCCGAGACGTCGCGTCCCACGAAATCGGCCTCAGCGGCGATCTTGGTGAGGACCCGGGTCTTGGTGAAGTAGTCCCCGTCGGTCAACTTCAGGACGACGTTGCCCTGGTTGTTGATGTAGGCGAGCATCTCCCCGAAAGCCGTCACGACGGGCTGAGCGTTGTCGGTCTCGGCGTCCACCGCCACCGTCACCCGCTCCTCGCTGACCAGATCGTAGTAGTAGATGCTTCCGTCCACCTGGAAGAGCACCTTGCCATTATCGAAGGCATAGGGCTCGAGACGCTCCAGATCCGCCCGGCTGACCGACAAGCCTGCCAAGGCCTGGTTCAGGTTCCAGACCTCCTTGGCCTCGTCATCGTAGAGGAAGAGGCCCGATTCCCAACCCAGCTCGGCCGTGAAGGCGATGAAGCGGCAGTCGTCGCTGTAACGCCGGGGAGAAGGAGTGCTTCCGACCGGCTGAAAATCGCTCGGGTTGTTTACTACGATGGCCGGAGCCGTGGCCGTAGGAGCCTCCGGAGTCGCGGGCGACGGAGTCGATTGGGGAGCCTGCGCGCAACCCGCGAGCATCATCACGCTCAAGGTCGTCGCCAAAAGGGCCTTCTTCGCGAACTTGGTCATTCTTCCACACCTCTCTGAACCCGTGAAAGCCATGGGGCACACACCTCGGGGCCACGCAAAGCGTCTGGGCCCCGCTCCGAGCAGAAGCCACTCCTCGTGCCGAGTCACCTCCCCTCAAAGGCCCGAGTGGAAAGGCTTTCGGCGATTCCTCGCTAAGCCGCCCACCGATGTAACGATTTGTAACACATGGCGGAAACGGGCGTCAACACGGGAGGATTAAGCCCTGCGATCGCCAAAACCCCCGTCTTCATTGGCCTTCCGACTGACAATGACCTTCGGCCAAGAGGGAGGGCAAAACGCCTCCGTTCCTCCCTGGGCCCCCCGCCTTCGGGCCCCATGGCAAGCCGGGGCTGTTAAGCAATTAATCAAGACTTAATGGCCGGGCCGGATCGCACTCGAGCGAGCGTTGACGGCGGGCGGGGAAAAGCGTTTAATATCGCTTAATCATGGGCAATGAGGCCTTGGGTCACGCCCGGCAGGGAGGACCATGTGCCGCCGGGGACCCCGCATGGCCCTCGGACAGGGAGACAAGGAGGACGCGATGCTTGTAGCGGTTACCAGTGCTTTGCTGCTCGCGGCAATCGCCCTCGGGATCCAAAGCGCCAAACCGCGGCGCGCGGTGGCCCCCGTCAGGGTCCGCGTCCGCTAGGGCCAATAAAGACGACGCCCCGGGGAAATTCCCCGGGGCGTCGCGCTTTGGCGATAGGTTAGGAGCGCACCTGGATGTGGAGCTCGCGAAGCTGCTTGGTGTCCACCGGGCTCGGAGCCTCCGCCATCAGATCCTTGGCCGACTGGGTCTTGGGGAAGGCGATCACGTCGCGGATCGAGTCCCGGCCCGTCAAGAGCGTGATGATCCGGTCCAGGCCCAAGGCCAGGCCCCCGTGCGGAGGGGTGCCGTAGTCGAAGGCGTTGAGCATGAAGCCGAACTTCTGGGTCCACTCCTCCTCGTTCATGCCCAGCAGGCGGAAGACCTGCTCCTGCACGTCCCGGCGATAGATTCGGAGGCTGCCACCACCGATCTCCGAGCCGTTGAGCACCAGGTCATAAGCCTTGGCGCGGGCCGCCAGCGGATCGGAGTCCAGGGTCGCGAGGTCCTCGTCGCGCGGCGAGGTGAACGGGTGGTGCATGGCGTAATAGCGGCCTTCCTCGGCGTCGTACTCGAACATCGGGAAGTCGGTCACCCAGAGCAAGTTGAAGAGGCCCGAGGGGATCAGCTTGAGGTCCTCGCCCAGCTTGAGGCGCAGGCGGCCCAGGACTTCGTAGACCACCTTCTCCTGGTCGGCACCGAAGAAGATCAGGTCGCCGGGCTTCGCGCCCATGGCGGAGACGACGGCGGCCACGTCGGCCTCGGAGAGGTTCTTGGCGACCGGCCCCGAGGTCTCGCCGACCTTGAGGTAGGCCAGGCCCTTGGCGCCGAAGCCACGCACGAACTCGGTGAGCGCGTCGATTTGCGAGCGCGAGATCTTGCTTCCGCCCTCCGGCACGTTGATCGCCTTCACGGCCGGAGCCTCGGAGAAGACCTTGAAGCTGGAGGCCTTGAGGGTATCGCTGAGGTCGACCAGCTCGAGGCCGAAGCGGGTATCGGGCTTGTCGGAGCCGTAGCGGCGCATGGCCTCGTCGTAGGTCATGCGGGGGACGGGCGACTCCACCTTGCCGCCGGCGATCTCCGAAATCAGCTTGATGACCAGCTTCTCGTGAAGGTCGAGGATGAGGTCCTGGCTGGGGAAGCTCATCTCGACGTCGAGCTGGGTGAACTCGGGCTGGCGATCCGCGCGCAGGTCCTCGTCGCGGAAGCAGCGGGCAATCTGGAAGTAGCGGTCGTAGCCGGCCACCATCAGGAGCTGCTTGAAGATCTGGGGCGACTGGGGCAGGGCGAAGAACTCGCC
>RCUK01002032.1_pt1 | contig 11548 bp, 10 predicted proteins | sample 2166381 | NCBI WGS metagenome assembly RCUK01 (sample SAMN09932809, study PRJNA488358) | compost metagenome | isolation source: compost soil in an enriched community | place: Germany: Experimental Botanical Garden
CCAGGTAGCCCAGATACAAACCGCCCGCGGCCTTGATGCCCACGAACAGCGTCGGAAAGGCTTGCAGCACGGACGCCAGGCCCAGCACCACGGCCGGTACCTGGATAAAGCCGGCCGCCACGTTGCCCAGCACACTATGGAAGGCGGGGCGAAACCCCTGGGTCATGCCACGCGACAAGGTCAGCGCCATGTCCGGCCCGGGCGTGAGCTTGAGCGCTGCGTCGGCGGCAAGAAAAAGCAGGAAAAGCTGGAGCGAGGGCATTGCGGAATACGGCCGAAGAAGCGAGAGCGCGGGGGAAGGGTTCCCAGTGTAAGCAAGCGGCCTGATTATTTCCTGCGTCCGGCATGGGCAAAATGAAGTTTCCCGTCGAATTGGGGCCGGAGTCTGTCGCGGCCGGGATTAGAATCAGCCGAAGGCCGATTTTTCCCGCTTTTTTATCCTGATTTTTATTTGCTCCGGCCCATCCCCAGCGTTTCCAAGCCCCCATGGAACTAGACGATTTCGACCTTCAAATCCTGCAAAGCCTGCAGGAAGACAACCAGCGCACCAGCCAGGACGTTGCCCAGCGGGTGAACCTGTCGCCCGTGTCGTGCCTGCGCCGCATGAAGCGGCTGCGTGAGGCCGGGGTGGTGACGGCCGACGTGTCCGTGGTGGATCCGGCCGCGGTGGGGCGCGGCATCATGATGGTGGTGCTGGTGTCGCTGGAGAGCGAGCGCGCCGACAAGCTGGACGTGTTCAAGCGCGCCATGCTGGGCGCGCCCGAGGTCATGCAATGCCTGTCCGTCACGGGCGAAGTCGACTTTGTGCTGACGCTGACCATGGTCGACATGGCCGACTACGACACCTTTGCCCAACGCCATTTCTGGGGCAACCCCAACGTCAAGCGCTTCTCGACCCTGGTGGTGATGAACCCGGTGAAGAACACGCTGACGGTGCCGGTGACTACATCGGCTTGAGACCCGTCTAAGGCGCCAGCTCCACCAGCCGCGGCGAATCACCGCGCACCGTCGTTCATAGGCACGTAGGATGGGTGCAGCGCGCGCCGGCGCCCGCAAAAAATGCAACGCATATCGCGCGAAACCCATCAAGCAGCGGTGGATAGTCGGCCCATCCAGCCACAACGCAACCGCCGCGTGATGGGTTTCGCGCGATGGGCAGCGGGGTTCTTGCCTTCAGTTTGGCGCGCTCCACCCATCCTACACAGTCGCGATCGGCGTCACCGGTGGGGCGGTCAGCATGAAATGATGCCGGCCATTGGTTTCAAGACATTCCGCCAGGTCCCGAATGGCGCCGCGATTTGCGCGCGCCGCTCAATACGGCGTCCAACGCGGCGCCGGCGTCGTCCGACACGCTGCGCAGATGCAGATCGCGCTGCGGGAAGGCGATCTCGATGTCGGCCTGCCGCAGCGCATCGACCATGCGCGCCATCATGTCGCTGCGGATGTTGATCCAGCTGTCGAAGTCATGGGTCCAGGCGCGGACGCTGAAATCCAGCGTGCTGGCGCCAAAGCCCATGAACAGCACCGTGGGCGCCGGTTCGGTGACGATGCCGGGCGTGTCGCGGGCCACGGCGTCCAGCACTTCTATCGCCCGGTTGGGCTCGGTGCCGTAGGCCAGGCCGATACTGACTTCGATGCGGCGACTGCGGTCCAGCAGGGTCCAGTTGGTGAGCTTGTCGGACAGCAGCGTGCCGTTGGGCACGATCACGTCCGCGCCTTCGAAAGTCTTGATGCGGGTGGCGCGCATGCCGATGTCGCGCACCTGCCCGGACGTGCCGCTGATCTCCACCACGTCGCCCGGCTGTATCGGCCGTTCAAACATCAGGATCAGGCCCGACACGAAGTTGTTCACGACCCCTTGCAGGCCGAAGCCGATGCCCACGCCCAGCGCGCCGAACACGATGGTCAACTGGCTGGTCTGAAAGCCCGCCGCCGACAGCGCGATGCCCAGGCCCAGCAGCAGCACCAGGTAGTACGACAGCGACGCGATGCTGTTGCCCACGCCGCGCGGCAACGCCATGCGGGTCAGCACTTCGTCGCGCAGGATCAGGCGGATGGTGCGCGCGGCCCAGAATGCAATCACCACTGAAATCAGGAAGAGCAGAACGTTGCCCAGGCTGATGGACACTTCGCCCACGGTCAGGGTGTAGGACAGCACCTGCGTGGTGAACGCATAGGTGGCGCGCAGGATGCGGAAGCGGTCCATGGCGTAGACCGCCCAGCCCACAACGGCGGCAACGGTCAAGAGGCGGATCAGCAACTGCACGAGCGGCGGCGCATGTTCGCGTGCCAGCCGGAAGCGCGCAATGCCTTGGCGCGCCAACATCACTTGCACCAGGGTGATGATGACGGTGACACCGGCGTAGAGCACCAGCCCGAAGTAGCCGCAACCGATGACGGCGCTGGTCAGCATTTCCGCCAGCGAGACATTGCCGACCAGATTGGCCGCCAGCGACACGCATAGCAACGCCACCGCAACCCAGGCGAGGCCGCGCAGCATGCCTGCCAGGCGGGTGGGGGCGGGGGACGACGTGGGGCGTCGGCCACGGCGCAGCAGCCACAGGATGGCGGACAGCGCCACCGCGGTCAGCGCCACGGTGGACAGGCGGTAGAACAAGGTGTTGGCCAGGAACAGGAAGCCCAGCCGTTCCGCCAGGAACAGGGCGGTGATTACATAAGGCCATAGATCCAGTTGCCGGCGCGCGGAGGGCGGCAGCAGGCGCAGCACCGGCGCCGCCGCCAGCACCAGCGCCACTTGCTGCACCATCAGCGGTGCGTCGGGCTCCAACGCCAGCACGGCCACCATCGACAGCAGCAGCCAGGTGGACAGGGGACGGCCCAGGACGCCCGCCGCAGTCTCGCTCATGACGCCCGCGCGGATGGCGTCGCGGCTCTTTCTGGCCAGCCACAGCAGAAACACCAGCAGCACGATCTGAATCACATGCAGGGCGCGTTGGTTGCCGCTGCCGGTGCCGCTGTAGTCGCGCGCGAAGCGGGCTTCGATGTCGATGCCGGTGCGCAGCAAGGCCATGGTGTCCTCGCTGGTGTCTTGCGTCTTGCCCAGATCCCAAAGCGGCGGGGAATCCACCCGCATCAGGCGCGCGTCGATATCGTTGATGGCTTCGGCCACGGCGCGATGGCCCGCCTTGATGCGTTCTTCGACGGCGTTGGCGCGTTGTTCAAGGCCGGCCTGTCGCGACAACGGACCGGACAGCGCCTGCGCGGCCGCGGTCAATTGCGCCAGCACGGCATCCACGCGGTCGGCCAGCGCGGGCGGCAGGCTGGCGGCGGAGGCTGAATTCTTGATGGCCTGCCAGGCATCGCGCCGCCTGAGCAGTTCGGCCGCATCGCTGGCGTACCAGGCGGTGGCCTGGCGCAGATCCGCCTGCCAGCGCGCCAGCCGGTGCGCATCAAAGACCCAATGCCGCTCCAGGCTCTCGACCCGCATGATGGGCAGGGTGCGCAGTTGGGCGGGCTGGAATTCGTAGAGCTTTTCGTCGGTGGATTTGGTGATCGCTTCCAGTGCCGGGCCAAGCGTGGCGTCGGGGTCGGCGGTGGCGACGCGCTGCAACACGGCTTCGGCGTAGCGCGTGTCGCTGTCGGCGCGCAGCGGAATGTCGCCCATCTGAATGGCGGCGGGCGTCGTGGGTGTTGTGGGGGGTGTGGCGGCCGGCGGGTCGGCCAGTGCAAGCCGTACCTGGGTCAGGCTCAGCAAGCCAAGGATCAATCCGAACAGGCAGGTAAGAAGTCGTGCTCGGACGCGCATGGGGCGGCTCCGTGGGGTACTGCGAACCGGGGGCTAAGCCACTCTAGCGCATCACCAGTCCGCCGTCCACGAACAGCACCTGGCCGGTCATGAAGCCGCTCCAGTCGGACGCCAGGAACAGCACCGGGCCGGCCACATCCTCGGGCCGGGCGATGCGCCGCAGCGGCGTCGCGGCAATCAAGGCGTCGCGGAACGACTCCTGAGTGCCGCCGCTGGCCTCGGTCGGGTAGACCAGGCCGGGCGCGACGCAATTGACCCGGATGCCGTAGGGGCCCAGTTCCGCCGCCAGGTTGCGGCTGAACGCCACGAGCGCGGCTTTGGCGGTGGTGTAGTCGTGATACGGCACGACGGGGTGCTCGACCAGGTTGCTGGCGATGTTGACGATGCAGCCCTGCGCGCGCAGCTTGAAGTGCGGCAGCGCGGCGTGGCAGACATTGAAGGCGGCGCCCACCGAGCCATCGAACTGCGATTGGTAGTGTTGCCACGAGAGGGCGTCGAAGGCGGTCCGCTGGCGGGGGTCGAAAGCGTATGGTCGAAAGGCGTTGTTGACCACCACATCCAGCCGGCCGGCGTCTTGCACGATGCCGTCCACCATGGCGCGCACCGCGTCCTGCGAGCCCACGTCGGCCTGCACGGCCCAGGCGTCGCCGCCCGCGGCCTGGCATTGCGCCACCACGGCCTCGGCCGCATCGGCATTGCTCAGATAGTTGACGACCACCGTTGCGCCTTCGCGCGCGAAACCGCGCGCGATCTCGGCACCGATGCCTCGGCTGGCGCCCGTTACCAGCACGACCTTGCCCGCGAATTTCTTTGATGTGTCCATCTCAGGCTTCCGGCAACAGGCGGGTATCGACCACGGCCGCCACGTTGATGGGATTTTCGATCAGGCCCAGCGCGCGGTAGGCGTCGGCTGCCTTTTGCAGCGAGTCCATGTCGAACGTGCCCAGCGGCCGGCCGGCGGAGGCGGTCGAGGCGGCATTGCGCAGCCGGATCACTTCCAGGCTGATGTCGCGGTCGGTGCCGTCGATGGCACGCTTGCCGGCCAGGGTGGCCGCTTCTTCCGGCTGCGCGATCATCCACGCGGCGCTATCGCGATACGCCTTCAAAAACGCCCGCAGCAGCGGTTGCTTTTGTTGGTAGACCGCTTCGCGCACCACGAAGAGGTCGCTGGACACGTTGAGATAGTCGCGCACTTCCATGACGTTGACCTCGCCCAGGCCGCGCCGCCGCCCTACCAGCAGGCCCGTGTCGGTCGCGGCGGTGGCGTCCACCTGGCCTTGCAGCAGCGGCGCGAAGTTCAGCACGCCGGTCACCACGATTTCCACGTCGGCTTCGGTCAGGCCAGCCTGGTGCAGCATCACCAGCAGATTCTGGCGCGTGCCGCTGGACAGGCTGTAGACGCCGATGCGCTTGCCCTTCAGGTCGGCGGGCCGCGTGATGTTGGCCGACTTCAGCGACACCACGTTGAACACGTTCTGCGGATAGATGTCGTAGATGGCGCGCAGCTTCTCGCCCTTGTCCAAGGCCATGAAGAACGAACCGGGGTCGGTGAAGGCCACGTCGGCCTGGCCGCTGAGTATGTTGCGGATGGCGTCGCCGCCGCCCGCGCCGGGCAGGTAAACCAGTTCCACACCCTGCGCCTTGAAGAAGCCCTTGTCGGGTTCTGCCAGCAGGTTGGTGATTTCACTGATGGGCTTGCTCCAGCCGGCCAGGGTGACCTTGCCGGATGCGGCGTTCTGGGCGCCCTGGGCGCGCGCGGCCAGTGGCGCCAGTGACACGGCGGCAAGGCTTGCGGCGGCCGTCAACAGGGCGCGGCGGGTCGGATGGGGAGGCATGGAAGGGGTCTCGAAGAGGGTCATGATTGATCGGCATAGGGGCGCAGCAGGCGCCGTTCCAGCAGCAGCGTGGCCTGATAGCCCAGCAGCCCGATGGCGGCGATGGCGGTCAGCGCGGCGAACATCAGGGGCGTGTCCATCATGCCTTGCGCGGCGATGATGACGGCGCCCAGCCCCCGGCTGGCGCCGATGAATTCGCCCACCACGGCGCCGACCAGCGCCAGCACCAGCGCCACGCGCAGCCCGGCCAGGATGCCAGGCAGGCCGGCGGGCAGCTTCAGGCGCAGCAAGGTCTGCGTGCGCGAGGCGCCCAGCATGCGGAACAGTTGCAGCCGGTTCGGGTCGACCTGCCGCAGGCTGGTCAGGGTGTTTTCCATCAAGGGAAAAAAGCAGATCAGCGCGGTCATGACCACGGTGGGCGCCATGCCGAAGCCGAACCACAGCACGAACAGCGGCGCGAGCGCCAGCTTGGGGACAACCTGGCTGACGATGACGTAGGGCTTGAGCACGCGGTCCAGCAAGGCGGATTCCGCCAGCGCCACGCCGATACCCAGCCCCGCCGCGCCGCCGATCGCCAGGCCCAGCAGCATCTCGGCAAGCGTTGCGCCGATGTGCGGCCAGAGGTAGCCGGTGGCCAGACTGGTCCACAACGTTTTCGCCACGGCAGAGGGGGCGGGCAGCACCAGTGCCGATATCCCCACCTGCCGCACGGTGATTTCCCAGGCGGCCAGCAGCAAGACCAACAGGGCCAGGGCAAGCAGGCGGGGCTTGATCATGGTTTGGGGGGCGGCCTGGGGGATGGCTGGGTCGGCGGCTTCAGCGGCGGCTTTAGCAGCGGCTTTATTGGCGGCTTGGGTCGCCGCTTTGATGGCGGTGGGCTTCATGGGCGCGCCCCGTTCATGAACTCAAAAACTTCGGCGCAGGTCGCATTGAATGCCGCGCCATGGCGCATGGCTTGCGTGCGCGGCGCGGGCAGGTCCACGGGCAGGTCGGCCAGCATGCGGCCTTGATGCATCACCGCGACACGATCGCCCAGGTAGACGGCTTCGCTGATGTCATGGGTGACGAACAGCACGGTGGTATTGCGCAGGCGACACATGCGCAGCAGATCGTCTTGAAGCTCGCCGCGCGTGATGGCGTCCAGCGCGGCGAAAGGTTCGTCCAGCAACAGCAAGGCAGGTTCAAGGATCAGCGCCCGCGCCAGCGCCACGCGGCTTTGCTGGCCACCGGATAGTTGGCGGGGATAGTGGTATGCATGATCGGAAAGGCCCAGCATGGTCAAGAGGCCATGCGCGCGATCAACGTCTGCAGGCAGGGGCCGGCGTTGCAGCGACACGGGCAGCAGCACGTTGTCGATCACGTGCCGCCAATCCAGCAGCGTGGGCGCTTGAAACACATAACCCAGTTGCGGTCCAGGCGCGGCAGGCGTGCCGTCATACAGCACGACGCGGCCGGACTGCGGCTTGAGCAGGCCGGCCGCAAGTTTAAGCAGCGTGGTCTTGCCGCAGCCGCTGCGACCGACCAGGCAATGAAAGCCGCCAACGTCCAGGCGCCAATCGATGCCATTCACAATGGGCGGCCGGCCAGGGTAGGTGTAGACCACCTGCTGGATGTCCAGGAAAGGCAGGGCCCGGTCCGCGTTCATGGCTCGTAGCGCGCGTAAGGGTCCGCGGCGGATTCGGCCGACTGTTCAATCTCCGCCATGCGAACCAGATCCAACAGGTTGAAGCGGCCGTCGTGATGCCAGCCGGCTTCGGGCACGCTCATCGCGCCGATGGCGCTGATGCGGGTGACGCCCGCCGCGCCCAGTTGATCGGCCAGACGGTAGAGTTCTTCGGGCGAGGCGGCCACGCCAGCCGTTTGCAGATAGCGGCTGTGCGCGGCTACCAACGGCGCCACGTCATCCAGCGTGTCGATGCCGGCCACCACGATGCTGCGTTGCAGGGCCGTGGGCGCAAGCGGCGCGGCGGCGTCGGTGTACGAGACGCTCCATGCCGCGTCGGGGTCGCCGATCAGCGCGTTGGCGCCGCTGGCCGGCAACTGCCATTCGATGCTCTGCCTCCACTTCGCAACCGCGGCGGACTCCGCCAGATCCAGCGCACGGCGCGGAAAGCGCTGTTGCAGATTCGAGAGCTCGCCTGCCAGATATGCGGCGAAGTCGCGCGGTGAAACCTGGCCGCCGCGCTGCACATAGAAAACCTGCGGCGAATAACAACCCTGCTGGTCGTAACGCATCACATCCCAGGCCGCGCGGCGTGCAAGGGCGGGTGCCTTCTGCGCATCCAGCGCGGTTGCGCTGACCACGCCAAACCCCAGCTTGTGCCCATGCGCCAGCAAGCGCGTCGTGACCGGCAGGCGGCGCTGGATGGCATGCAGCGCGTCGTTGCCGCCATAAGCCACCACCGTGTCCGCCTGCGCGTAGAGCGCGGCGGCGTCTTCATCACCCGCGCCGCGCCACCACACCACGGCCAGGCAATCGGCCAGCGGCGGGTGGACCTCGGCCAGCAGGCGCGCGAACCACCCGGCAAACAGCGGCTCGGCGCTGGGCAGCTTGCCGACATTGCCCGCCTTCACGAGCAGCCCGCAGACCAGACTCCACAGCGCCAGCGCGGGCACGTTGCCGGCCCAACTATGCACCAGCAATTGCGGGCCGTAGGCGCGCACCGCGCCGCCCTTGGGTACCGGTTGAAAACCGTCCAGCACCTTGGGGTTGGCGAAGTCCTCGGCCACAAAGCGATGCAGTTGCGGCGCGCGGAACGTCTTGAAAAAGCCGGTGAGACCCAGCCGCACCATCTGCGCGTCGTAGCCGCTGACAATCGGCAGCAGCGCGTCGGCTTGCTGACGGTAAGGGTCGTTGGGGTCAAGCAGCCGGGCGATGGCGCGGTCGATGATGTCGATGATTTCCGACACCGTCATCGTTTTCAGATGCCGCGCGCTGGCCTGTTGGACGCGCTGGGCCAGCGCCTCCATCTGCGAGGCGGTCAGCACCGGCACGGCGACCTCGACGCGCTGGCCGTCCTGCTCGAACGGCAGCGTCTGCCATTGGACGTCGGCCGAAGCCAGCCCCGGCAGATAGCCCGCTTCGACCCGTTGCACGTTCATGGCCGCGTCGACTGAATGAATTCTTCAACCGCGAGCGAGCAGCCCTTGGCCTGTGCGCCCTCGGCGCGGCCCAGCAGCAGGAAGCCGCCGTCGGCGGGTTCGCCCACGTCTTCGGTGAGGATGGTGCTGACCGAATTGAAGTTGCCCAGGTCGCAATGCGCCAGGATGCCGCGTTCGCCAGCCGGCACCGTGCGCCCCGTGGCCGGGTCCACCAGACGCGAGCGAATCCAGTGCGGCCCCGATTTCACGGACGGCACCGTGGCGTTGCCGTCGTCATAGAACTGGGTGCTGAGTTCGGTCATGCCATACATATTGATGCACAGCGCGCGCGGCACACCCAGCAGGTCCGACAGTTCGGAATAGAACGTGTCCAGCGGCAATTCGCGCGATTGGCCCTTGTAGCCGCCGGTATCCAGGATGCGGCTGCCCGGCGGCAGGCGGAACGTTCGGCCTTCCTTGCGCAGCGCGTCGATCACATGCACGAAGCTGAAGCTGGCGCCCAGCAGCGCGTAGGGCTCGCCATCGCGCTCGGCGGCTTCCAGGCGGCGCCACAAGCCATCAAGATCAATGCCCTGCGGCGACATGAAGTAGCGGCTGTCGTCGGTGCCAAACGCGGTCTTGGCCAGCGCCAGATAATGCGCCAGCGACGAATTCGGCATCGCGACTTCGTCCGGGAACAGGATGCCCATCGGCAAGCGCGGCGTGCCGCGCATGACGCGGGCGGCGAAGTTGCGCGTCATGGACAGGTCGTAGGCGTCCAGATGTGGGTGGAAGTGGCGCCCGCGCATATCGGCGCGCGTCGTGCCGCTGGTCATGAAGACGCGCTCATCGGGGCGGGCGGGTTCACAGCGCAGTTCCATCGCCTTGAAGGCGTCGATGGGCACGGCGGGAATGTCGCTCCAGGTCTTCACATTGCGCACCGTCGCGCCCCGGCGCTGGCAGAAGCTGCGGTAGGGGGCATTGGCGCCATACTGATACGCAAACAGCCGCAGCGCGAGCTGATCAAACTGCGCGTCGGAGCAGCCGTCCTGGGCAATGAATTCGAGGAGTTCCGCGACGGGCGGGGCGGCGTTGTTCATGGGCGTTCGTTGATTCCAATACAGGGAAGCTCCGAAGCCCGCCCGCGCAAGCGGCGCAAAGGCGCGGCAGGGCGAATGCTCTTCTTACGCCGGCATGAACCGGGTCAAGTTCGCGGGTTTGATTCTCAGCACTGGCGTGCACCCCGGAGCAAAGGCAATGTTAACCCGCTCTAGGGTTCGTCGCTTAGGTCGAATCCCTGCTGGCCGTCCTGTCGGAAGGCTGCGGGGTCATAACCGCTGGCCAGCACTATGGACCGGACTTGGCATGCGCCCGCATCACGGAGCCGTTCGCAGTATTTGTGCAACGACGATGCGTCCTCCGTAAGGACAAAGGGGATGCGTTCATGAGACGCCTGGGCGACCAATTTGATGTCATCACGTGCGACCGCGCGCGCCGTGTCGTCATTTCGTGGGCCTAGTGCATTCCATAGTTGGGCGGCTCGCTGCCCGTGCGGAATGTTGAATGGCAAATGACGGAACTTTTGCAGCGGCAGATCAGTGATGGGCTGCTTAATGCCGAACTCCGCGGCGACAACAGCCGAAAAGTAGATCGGCAAAGACTCGTCGAGCATCTGTCGAAAATACTTGGTGGCGGTTTGATGGTTAGGGCGAGTCGCGTCGACGAGCGAGATCAGATAGCTGGTGTCCAGCAGTACCGCTGCCGTCATGAGTCGTCGCTCCGCAGTGATTCGACCCATCGCGTGGCGTCGGGTACGTCCGCCCAGGCGGCGGTGCCTTTGCGTACCATCTGCTGGAATTCGTCTTCGTCGTAGGCAGGGTGGTGCACCTCGAACGAACGCAGATTCAAATTGCGCAGTTCGCCAGTTCGCAAATTCTCTTCAGCCGTCACGTGCAGCAAGGCCGGACGATAGAGACGGTTTTCGCTCTCTTGCGCGAGCAATTGTTGAGTGGCGGCTACGGTGAGCGACTTGCCGTTTTCAAGCACAAGATGAACATTTGCCTTGGTCTTGCCGCCCCAGTCGACGATTTTTCCGTGCAGGTACTTTTCAACCGTTACCCAGATATCGACCGATTGTTTGAAGTCTGATTGCGCATTGATGATCGTGAGAGGGCGCCGGGCGGTGTCCTCAAGCGCGTAAACGCGGTGAGGGTTGTTACGGGCCTGAGCTTGCCAACGCTCAATGATGGCCGCTCGCCTGGGGTCGATGGCGTCGAGAGAGTTGGGCGCGGCCAGACGTTCCACATCCGCCCAGAGCATCGAAGCCGCCAACAACCCCTCGGCGACGAAAATCAGAGACCCTTCCTCTATTGACACCAGCACTTCGGCAGGGTTGACCTCTCGGGTTGATCCCTGCAGGAAGTCGCTGACTTCTTTCTGAAATTCGCCAAGCAAACTCAGCGGAACAGCCTTCGGCCCCACATCAACGCCATTGATGCGGTCGCGGAGAGCGAAGCGAAGATTGTCGGCGGGTTTCATAGCGACGATTGTAGACCTCGTCCCTAGGTATTTTGCGGGTATGTAATATTTTGCAAGCCGGGTGCCGCGCGGGCGCCGGCGTAGCGCTGCCCGCCCTGGGGGGCGCTAATCTTGTCACGGTGACAAGATTCAGGCTCAAAACCTATCATCTGACAAGATTTCGATAAGATTAGGCCGCGATGATAAGAAAGGCGTCGTAAGAAAGAAGGGCAGCGAAACAGGGCAGCGCCAAACGCAAAAAGCCCCGCCAAGGCGGGGCTTAATGCTTGAATCTTTTGGTGGCCTGGGGCGGAATCGAACCACCGACACAAGGATTTTCAATCCTCTG
>RCUK01002033.1_pt1 | contig 11545 bp, 7 predicted proteins | sample 2166381 | NCBI WGS metagenome assembly RCUK01 (sample SAMN09932809, study PRJNA488358) | compost metagenome | isolation source: compost soil in an enriched community | place: Germany: Experimental Botanical Garden
ATGAATTTTCGTGTAAAAAAGTATTAACAAGATTTGTAAGTGTCAATATTATAAGTATGTTTACAGTAAGAAATAATTGGTTATTTTTTAGTTGAAAGTATCAATAAATCAAGGAAAAAACAATTAATGTTAGTGTAAAAATAAATACGAGGAAGCCGAAAATCGTGAGAGTAGGCAAAATTTTAAACCCAAAAACCAATGATTAAAAAAACTTTACTTTTAATGATGCTTCTTTTGGCATGTACAGCAACAAAAGCGCAAGATTTAATTAACCCATCTTATGGATTTTCACACAGTAAAACGGCTTACATAACGCTAACAGATGGAACAGAACTTAGTGGAACTATTAGAGATATTGACAGAGAAAAAGGATTAATTGAATTTATTAAGCTACAAGACGCAGCCGGAAAAAAGCACAAATTAAAACCAGAAGATATTAAATTTATGTATTTGCCACCTAGTGGACTTGATAATTTGACTAAAAAAATTGATTTTGGTACAGATTTTCAAAAATGGAATGATGATAAACTGAACCAAGAGTACTTAAAGGAAGGTTACGCATATTTTGAAACTGCTGATGTGCAAATCAAAAAGAAAAAATCAAAATTATTAATGCAACTTTTAAACCCTGCATTCAGTAAAGAATTTAAAATATACTGTGATCCACATGCAAAAGAAACTACTTCTTTAGGAGTGGGTGGTATTAAATTTGTAGGTGGAGATGCTAAATCTTACTATGTTGCTAAAAAAGATGCGCCAGCATTTTTATTAAAGAAAAAAGAGTACAAAAAAGAGTTTGCAACATTGTGGAGCGGATGTGACAAATTAATCACAGCATCTTCAGCAGATCCAAAATGGACAGATTTATCAAAACATGCTGTTACATATTCTGAGTGTGCTCAGTAATTGAAGTGAAAAAATGAAAAAAGCCGGAAGTTTCAAAACTTCCGGCTTTTTTATAACAACTAATTCTAATTACTTAACAAATTTGTCAATGATTTTATCTGTTTCTGCTTTTGCAGTATCTGGTTTCAAATCAAATAGAAGAGAGTAAAGTGCTTTTCTGTCAACTTTAGCCTCTAGGTTTAAGTCTTGGTGTCTGTCAAAAAGAGTTTGCCATTTGTCGCGAACGTTTTTCCAAAGTGCGTTATTTTCCTTCCACCATTTTTGAGCAGCAATACATTTTACATCAGGAACTTTCGTGTAAACATCAAATCCTTTTTCTTGCGCTAGTAATACATCTTTTCCAGCATCGTCACGAACTAATTTATCATTGTCTTGCTCATGATTCCATCCTGTAGCAGTGATTTCGTGGATGTTTCTTCTTTTCAAAACATTATAATCGTTACGTTTTGTCTGCTCTCTTCTTGGAAGTGGGGCATCGGCAACATTTGTCCAGTAATCTTGTCCGTCAACGTGAACCCAGGTTGAAGACCCTTCATATCTTGGGCTATCATCTACTTGATATACTTTTTGAGTCCATTGGCCTTTAACCGCTTTTTTATCTAGCTTTTTGTATTTCCAAGAATTCCCCTTGTCAAAAGAATATAAGTCTGTGTTTTCGTACAACCAATCTTGTCTCCAGTGTTTGATAATCATATCATCACTTACAATCAATAAATGCTGCATTACAATTTTGTTTGGAGTATCTTCTAATAATTCTACCCATTCTAAAGCAGATTCGTGTTTCGTTTCAGAAGGCTTATAAGTAAGAGAATCTTTTGGGTAAGAGAAAGTTTCTGTGAAATTAAACTTCACTTCATAACAACCGCACATCGATTTAATAGATTTTATGTCTTGTTGTTTCTTGTCCTGACTAAATCCAAGACCACATGTTAAAGCCATGGCGGCTGACAAAAAAAGGCTTTTTGAAATCATAACTTATTGTTTTGTTTTTAAATTTTCGCAAATATATAAATTTTATTTAGAACAATTAAAAATAGTTATATATTTGCATCGATTATTAAGACTGAATAAAAATAATGAAAATTAAAATTACTCTTTTTGCTGGCCTTGTTTTTTGTACTTATTCTTTTGCACAGCAAAAAGATACTATTAAATCAGCTGAAAAATTATCGGAAGTTGTTGTGACTGGACAATTAGAGCCGCAGTCTATAAAAAAATCGGTCTTTAATGTTAGAGTGATTTCTAAGGAAAATATCAAACAATTGGCGGCAAATAATTTGGCTGATGTTCTAAATCAGTATTTGAATATTAGCGTAACATCGAGTGGAGAAGATGGACGATCAAAGGTCTCGATGTTTGGACTTGATGCACAATATTTTAAAATTTTGATTGACAATATACCCTTAGTTAGTGATACTGGTATGGGAACAAATGTAGATTTAACTCAAGTAAACTTAGACGATGTAGAGCGAATCGAAATTATCGAAGGTTCTATGGGGGTAACGCATGGGGCAAATGCGGTGACGGGTATTTTAAATATTATTACAAAAAAAGGTGGAGGATATAAATGGCAAATCAGCGCTGCGATTCAAGAAGAAACAGTAGGGAATGAGTTTGCGTTTTTTGATAAAGGGCGTCACATTCAATCAGCTAAAATTGGTTATAATATCAACGAAAATTGGTTTGTAAACATTGGAGGAAATCGCAATGTTATGGCTGGTTATTATGATGATAAGCAAGGAAAAGATTATGATAAAAATGATGGACTTAGAGGATATACACAGCTTCCGAAAGAGCAATTAGTTGGAAACGCCATACTTGGATATCAAAAAGATGCGTTTAGGATTTTTTACAAATTCGACTATTATGGTGAAGATGTTCATTATTATAATCCAATCTTAAATATACAAGACAATTACCCTTTTCCAGACACTTATTTTGCAAAAGATAAAAGATACTTTACAAATCGTTTTTATCATCATTTAAATGCTAGCGGGAATCTCTCGCAACTAAAATATAATGTTTCGGTTTCTCATCAAAAACAGAAGCGTGATTTAGAGAATTTTAATTATCAAATTGAGAAACAAGAAGAATTTGCTAATAAAAGAGACACTTATCAGTCAAAAGAAGTGTTTTACTCTACAGGAGCGCTTAGTAATTTCTTTGATAATAAAAAGGTAGATTTTCAACTTGGTTATGAAATTACAAATGAAAACGGTTTTTATGATTCGTCAGTAGGAACTTTTAGAGATGACCAACAGCAGGATAAGGATATAAGAAAGAGATTAGAAAACTATGATATCTATACTGTTGCAGAAATTGGTTTAAGTGAAAAATTTTCAGTTAGACCAGGTCTTAGATTTTCATTTCAAAGCGCTTTTAAAAATCAATATGCAAGTTCATTGGGACTTAGATATCTTTTTGATAAAGGACTAGAAGCTAGGGCATCTTTGGGGACATCGTATCGTACTCCAAACTTTGATGAGCTTTATACCTACTTTGTTGATTCAAATCATAATATGCAAGGAAATCCAGATCTAGTTCCTGAAAATAGTACTTCGTATGAAGTTAGTTTTAAAAGGGCTTGCTCTTTTGATTCGGGTGCTCAAATCTCTAATAATTTAGCAGTTACGTATTTGGATGTTAATGACCGAATTGATATGGTGGTTACACAGGTAATCCCTACTTGGAATTATAAGTATATGAATATCAATAAATACAAAATGTGGAACATTTCTACAGTTGAACAATATACTTATAAAAACTGGAATGTAATGTTGGGGGCAGCTGTAGTAGGAATTTCTAGAAAGCTTGATTTGGCAGCTGAAAATTTAGTGTCTGATGATAAATTTTTCTACTCGTTTAGAGTGAACTCTAGTATTTCTTATAACATTCCGAAATGGAATACCTTGTTGGCTGTTTTTTATAAATATAATGGACAGCAGCAACAATATGTTGCAGGTACTGGGACAGACGGAAAATCTGGTTTCTTCTTGAGTACATTGGAACCTTACAGCTGGATGGACGCTTCTATCCGAAAAGCATTTTTTAAAAATCAATTTGAAGTTACTCTTGGAGCTCGAAACTTGTTCAATGTTACCAATTTGCAATCTGTGCAAAATGGAGGTGGAGGTGATGCAACTGGGGGCGCACATGGAGGAGGAACTTCGAGTGATATGATGCTTGGCTACGGCCGTTCTTACTTCTTAAAACTTTCATATAATCTAAATTTTAATTAATAAATCAATACCATGAAAAAAAATTTTATTCTAATATTATCTTTTATATTACTTGCCATTGGCGCTTGTAGTAGTGATGATGAAGTTGCGCAAGCTAATGTTGTAGCTTTCGCTGCCACTTCGGTAAATTTATCTTCTGAAACGACTCCAATTGAAATTAAATTTGCTTCTCCAACTGCATCTGCAGGGTCTTTAACTTTAACTTACACTGAAACTGCTGTTGCAAACGGTACAGATTATAGTACTACACCAGCAATTGCTGCTAGTAAAGTAATCGTTCCTTTTGCTCAAAACGTTTCTTCTGTGACATTTACTTTTAAGAAGTTGAAAGAAGCTATTGAGGGCGAAGTGAAAAATGTTGTTTTTACTATTAGTAGTGCAACTATCAATGCTGTAATTTCTGAAAACAAATCAATTCAGATAAACTTTAATGAAACAGCTTCTTTAGGGGCTTCTTTGTCACCAGAAGTTGGTGGACCAACACAGCCAAATCAGGTTTTTGTTGATTTAAGTAGCGGAAAAATGACGAATGTTATTAGAACTTCTTGGGATTTAGGTTTCTATTCAGGAACAGATTTTAGAGTGGCAATAAATAATACTGTAAAAATGTCTGCTAAACAGACAGCAAGCACGAATATTGACGAGGTACAAGTAGCAGATGACTCAATGATTATTGGAAATGCTTCTAGTAGTGCTACGCAAATTGATGATCCAGCTGGAGATATTAACAAAACAGCTTTTGCTGTAGTTTCTGCTGTTGACGCTGAAAATAAAGTTTATCTAATTAATATGGGAAGTAATCCCGCTGCAACAAAACCAGATGCTGGTAAAGAGGGATCTGCAGGAGGAGCTTCTAGAGGATGGAAAAAAGTTAGGGTTTTAAGAAGTGGGAATGATTATAAAGTGCAGTATGCTGATATCGACGCAACAACGCACAGTGAAATTATTGTTACAAAAAACGCTGCTTATAACTTTACATTCTTAAGCTTACTAGATAAGAAAACTGTTAGTGTAGAACCGCAAAAAGCGCAATGGGATATTAGTTTTACAAGTTTTAGTAATGCTATTCAAGGACCAACAGGATTAGGAGCTTACCACTACGCAGATTTCGTTTTAAGTAATCTTAAAGGAGGTGCAAAAGCATATCAGGTACTTACAACTGCTTTCACATACGAAGCTTTTACATTAGCAAATGTAGAAAATGCTAAATTCACAGACGATCAAAGAAATATTGGTGCAAACTGGAGAACTACTACAGCTGGTGGAACTGATGCCAACGGAAATCCAATTTCTGCACTTGTAGTAAAAACAGATCGTTTCTTTGTAGTTAAAGATCCTGCTGGAAATGTGTACAAAGTTAAATTTACAGGGGGCTTAAATACTGCTGGCGAAAGAGGTTATCCAACTTTCCAATACGCTATCTTAAAATAATTTTAAAAATGAAAAATCTAAAAAATATGAAGATTATTCATTCTAAGCGTATAATGCCTTGCATTAAGATTTAGTTAATCATTAGCTTTGTTTTTTTTATTTTTTTTTGATAAGGAGGTTAGAATTTTTCTAGCCTCTTTTTTTTGTTCTACTTTCTTGTTAAAATCAAATAGAAACAAAATGTTATTCTATCTTTGCACAAATTTTTTCTGCAAAAAGTTAACCATTATCTAAGTGGTTTAATTTTTGGATGCAGTCCTTCATATTTTATAATTATTAGGTGAATACAAAATCTTATTTTTTTCAGTCTTTTGCAATCGTGGCTTTGGCGTTGGTTGCTTTTATTGGGTTTAAACAAATCCTTCCAGACAAAATATTTTCTGAGAGTAAGTTAGATTCTAAAAATATATTGATAGACAGTCTGCTTTTAGAATCTGTTGCTGACGATTCGTTATCGCTAGACAAAGACAGTATTGCAAAAAGTGAGGAAGCACTAAACGGGCAGAAAATCGTTTTTGATGAAACAGAAGGAATTGAGTTTCCAGCTGAAACATTTGAAAATTATAAAGGATATCAATACCTAATTTCTTTTTATGAGAAATTGTATCAGTTAGAGAAAAACCCACAGAACAAGGTTAGAATCGCTTATTATGGAGATTCTATGACCGATGGAGATTTAATCGTGCAAGACGTTCGTACTAATTATCAAGAACGTTTTGGAGGAAACGGCGTTGGTTTTGTTCCTATTACTTCAGAATCTGCAGCTTCGAGAGGTTCAGTTAAATCGACTTATTCTAAAAACTGGAAAACGCAGTCTTACTTAAATGTAAAAAGACCAACAAGTCCTTTTGGAGTAAATGGACATGTGTTTTTTGCGAATGATAAATCCAATTCGACTTGGGTTCAGTACGAAGCTGGACTTAACAAATATTCAACCTCTTTAGATAATGCAACCTTATTTTATGGGCGTTCATCTAAAGTGGGGAAAGTGAATTTTATTATAGGGAAAGATACGCTTAAGAAAAACCTTTCTCCAAATAATTTAGTGAACACCTTGAAAGTTTCATCAGGAAGTTTAAAAGCCTTTAAAGCAAACTTTGTTCAAGCAGATTCTATTCCAATTTACGGATTCAATTTTGATAACGGAATAGGAGTTCATGTCGATAACTTCTCACAGAGAGGAAATTCAGGACTTCCAATTTCGATGTTCAATGCAGATGTAATGAGAGCTTTCAATAATAGTTTAAAATACGATTTGATTATTCTTCATTACGGAACCAACGTTTTAAATTACGGAACAAAAAATTATTCTTGGTATGAAAAAGGAATGACTAAAACCGTAAATAAAATAAAAGAATCTTTTCCAGGAGTTTCAATCTTAATTGTTTCTACTGCTGATAAATCGACGAAATATGATTTAGAAATGAAAACCGATTCTGCTGTAGTTCCTCTTATGAAAGCACAAAAACATTATGCGTTGGAAGCACAAGCCGGATTTGTAAATTTATATACTCTGATGGGAGGAGATGGTTCAATGATTAAATGGGTTGATGAAACTCCGGCGAAAGCCAATAAAGATTATACCCACTTTAACCAACGTGGTGCAAAAGCAATTGGTAATTTGCTATACGGACAATTGAATAAAGGATACGAAGAGTATAAAAAACTCCGAGAAAAAAGAGATGCTGCAGGAACTAAGCCAAAACCAGTAAGAAAAGCCAAACCTGATTCCGTTTCAGTAACAAAAGATAGTGTATGATAAACAAACTTATTTTTTTCTTTTGTTGTCTTTTTTTTGCAACAAATGAAAAAACTCCAAAAACAGACGTAGATCCAACACCAAAAAGTATGATTCAAAAAGCAGATACAGCGGCAATTTATGCTCCTTCTGATGGTCAGATTTATAATGCGAAAGTGTTAGCCAATTTTTTTCAGAAACTGGAAGAAATTGAAGATAAGAAGAATCAAAAAATCAATATCGTACATATTGGAGATTCTCACATTCAAGGTGATTTGATGACTAATGAGATCAGAAAAAAACTGCAGCAGAAATTTGGTAATGCAGGACGCGGTTTAGTATTTCCGTATCAATTAGCTAAAACAAATGGTTCTTACAATGAGCGTTTTAAATCGAACAGAACTTGGGAAAGTTATAGAAATATTCATCCAGTTAAGAATTGTCCGATTGGGTTAAGCGGAATAGGACTTTGGAGAGATTCTGGCGGATTTGTGATGGAAATGAACGTAAAAGATTTGGCTTACAAATTCAATACAATAAAAATTATTACGCCACAGAATCAGAATATGTTTGATTTGGCTATTTCGTCAAAAATCAATTCCATTCAGACAACAGAGCCTAAAGTAATTACACATAAAATCAAAAAAGGTGAAGTGCTTGGTACAATTGCAGACAAATACAATGTTTCTATTGCAGAAATTAAAAGAGACAATCATTTAAAGTCTAATAATATCAGAGCGGGAAGAACCTTAAGAATTTCAACAAAGGAAACTAGACAGAAGACCATTTCGATGTCAGAATTTGTTCCTCTAGCAATAAAATCAGATTCATATTCACACTATTATAATTCTGAAAATGCTTTGAGCCGAATTTTCTTGATTCCAAACAAAGAAGCAAAGGATTTTGAGTTAAACGGAATTGTTTTAGAAAAAGACACTCCAGGAATTATCTACAGCGGAATTGGAGTGAACGGAGCTAAATATTCTGATTACAATAAATATCCGTTATTCTTTGATCAGTTAAAATCATTATATCCAGATTTATTGGTTTTCTCTTTAGGAACAAATGAAAGCTATGATCATTTAGATCCAGAAAAATACATTCGTGAGTTAAAAGAATTTATTAGCAATATAAGAGCACAGAAAATAGATGCGCCGATCATTGTAATGACACCGCCTCCATCTTTGCTAAGAAGAAAACCAAATACCTATATTGATGATTATGCCAAACAAATTCTTAATATAGCTCAGAAAGAAAATCTTGCCGTTTGGGATTTGTACGATGAGTTTGGCGGCATGAGTGGCATCAAACAATTAAAAGTACAAGGATTAATAGGACCCGATTGGGTTCATTACTCAAAAAAAGGATACGAGAAACAAGGAAATTTGTTTACTCAGGCGTTTTTAAGATCATACGATAATTTTAAATTAAAGAAGTAAGTTGACAACAATAGATAGCATTAATAATTGGTTTATTCAAAACTTTGGTGCAGTTACAATAGAACAAGTTAAAAGTTGGTTCGTTTATAATGAAGACGAAAAACTTTTATTCAATACCGGTTTATTCTTAGGTTTATTTCTGGTTTTCTATTTTGTGTATGGTTTTTTACGCAAAACATTTTATTTGAGATTAACGTATGTTATTCTCTTTTCACTTTTCTTTTACTATAAATCGAGCGGAATTTACTTTTTGTTGTTATTGCTCTCATCTGTTGTAGATTATGGTTTGAGTCAAATTATTTACAGAGAAAGCAGAGATGGCGTTAAGAAATTTTACTTGGTGATAAGTGTTATTTTGAACTTAGCACTTTTAGGCTATTTCAAATACATGAACTTTTTGATTGTAACGTACAATGATATGTTTCATGGTAATTTTGCACTTCATAATGTTTTTCTTCCTGTTGGAATTTCGTTCTATACTTTCCAGTCTATGAGTTATATTATTGAGATTTATAGAGAAGAAATTAAGCCTACAAAAAACTACATCGAATATTTATTCTTCGTTTCATTTTTTCCGCAATTAGTTGCCGGACCAATTGTACGTGCGAAAGACTTCTTGCCTCAGATTTATCAAAAATTAAACTTGACTAAAGAAGATGTAAATAACGCTCTGTTTTTAATTATTGGAGGTTTAATCAAAAAAACAGTAATCTCAAATTATATATCAGTAAACTTTGTTGACCGTGTTTTTGATACGCCAATGAGTTATACTTCGTTTGAAAACTTAATGGCTTCGTACGGATACGCCATTCAGATTTATTGTGATTTTTCTGGATATTCAGACATGGCAATTGGTATTGCGTTATTGCTTGGATTTAAATTGCCAGTCAACTTTAGAACTCCGTACAAATCAACTTCGATTACCGATTTCTGGAGACGATGGCATATTTCGCTTTCGACTTGGTTAAAAGACTTTTTATACATTTCGATTGGAGGAAACAGAGAAGGTTCTTTCGCAGGATATTTATTCCCAAGTTTATTTTTCTTCGGATTATTGCTTTGGGGAATGTCTTGTTATAATGAAAGTATAATTCCGCTAATCATTGCAGGAGTCAGTATTTTGATTTTCGCTTTGTCATTTTTACTTTCAAGCAAAATAAAACAAACCTTAGTAACCAATTTCAATCTGTTTACCACGATGCTTTTGGGAGGTTTGTGGCACGGAGCAGGAGCACAGTTTATCGTTTGGGGAGCACTTCACGGATTAGCTTTGGCAGTTCATAAAATATTTATGGAATTTTTTCCTTCTAAGAAAGATAAAAGCCCGAATTTCTTATGGAGATTTTTCTCTATCCTGATCACATTCCATTTTGTGGTTTTCTGTTGGATTTTCTTCCGTGCAAGAGATTTCGAAACAGCATTGCAGGTAATTAACAATATCGGACAATTGACATTCGAACCAGAACTTTGGAAAACAATTGTATTAGGTTACAAAAATGTTTTCGGATTAATGCTGTTCGGTTATGTTTGGCATTTCTTACCAGAAACATTCACAAACGGAATGAAATCGGTTTTCGATAAAACGCCATTATTAGTAAAAGCAATAATCTTAGGATTTGTTTATTGGATTGTTTACGCAACAGCAGTAGCAGGTTCACAACCATTCATTTACTTTCAATTCTAAAATAAAGGTGCAAAGAGACATAGTAACAAAGGCGCAAAGGTTTATTCTTTGCGCTTTTTTTATTATAGCCACAGATTAAAAGGATTGAAAAGATTTTTTCACGCAGATTCTGCAGATATTAGCAGATTTTATTTTTTAGATTTTAAATAATAATCTGCGGGAATCTTTTTAAATCTGCGTGAAAAAAACTTTGCGACCTTACGTCTTTGCGAGCAAAAAAAACATAGCGTTCTTTGCGTAAACTTTTGCGGACTTTGCGGTTAAAACCACTTAAATAAAAATTGCCTGAAATATCTAATTAGATTATCTTTGCACTTCATATAAAGAAAATGATATGTTTGATAATTTAAGTGATAAGTTAGATAAAGCGTTCCATATATTAAAAGGACACGGTAAAATTACAGAAGTAAACGTTGCCGATACCTTAAAAGAAGTTCGTCGTGCGTTACTTGATGCCGATGTTAACTTTAAAATTGCTAAAGATTTTACCGCTAGAGTAAAAGACAAAGCAATTGGTCAGGATGTATTAACAACATTACAGCCAGGGCAATTATTGGTTAAGTTAGTAAAAGACGAACTTACCGAATTAATGGGTGGAGACGTTGCAGGTGTGAACCTTTCAGGAAATCCAACAGTTATTTTGATGTCTGGACTTCAAGGTTCTGGTAAAACGACTTTCTCTGGGAAATTAGCAAACTTCTTAAAAACAAAGAAAAACAAGAAACCACTTCTTGTAGCGTGTGATATCTACCGTCCAGCGGCGATTAATCAGTTGCATGTTGTGGGAGACCAAATAGGTGTTGAGGTTTACTCAGAACCAGAAAATAAAAATCCTGTAGAAATTGCTCAAAACGCAATTAAACATGCCAAAGCAAACGGATTTAATGTTGTTATCGTCGATACAGCAGGACGTTTGGCAGTAGATCAGGAAATGATGGACGAAATTGCACGTGTACACAAAGCAATTCAGCCTCAAGAAACATTGTTCGTTGTAGACTCTATGACAGGACAAGACGCTGTAAATACAGCAAAAGCTTTCAACGATATCTTAAACTTTGATGGAGTTATCTTAACGAAATTAGATGGTGATACTCGTGGTGGAGCTGCA
>RCUK01002036.1_pt1 | contig 11538 bp, 11 predicted proteins | sample 2166381 | NCBI WGS metagenome assembly RCUK01 (sample SAMN09932809, study PRJNA488358) | compost metagenome | isolation source: compost soil in an enriched community | place: Germany: Experimental Botanical Garden
CCGGCCGCCAACGCCGATCTCCCAGTCGCCCGTCTTGGACACCTCGGTGATCGCGTGGCTGGGCGCGCTCATCCCCACCAGGACAACGGCCGACAGCAAACTTCCCCATGCAAACGTCTTCGAACTCATTGGCTACTTCCTTCCCGCTCATCGCGGTGATTGGGGTGAGTGCTTTCCAACCCCTCCGGCGATGATTATCAGTTTCCCTGCGGCTGCGTCCTACCGTAGTTTCCCCTGAAAGTCAGGGTTTGGGGGAGGCCCCCGGCTCAAATCCGTGTTTTATGCGGAACAAACGGTAGTCAAGCAGCCGTATTCACGCTAGCATAACGAGAAACTACTGAACCGGGAGTGATTTCCGCACGGTTCCGCAAAAACCCCGGATGGCGCAGGGCGCGAAGTAGACAATGATGATGCTCGAAGCCGCTGCAACGGCTAGGCAGGTTCCAAACGGCAAGGGAGTGTAAGCATATGTTCGAAACCAAGAAAATCGCGACGGGACTGTTGGTGGTGGGCGGCCTCTGGGCCATCGGCAACGCGAGCTGGAGCCCCAGCGCATTGGCTGCGCCCGGGGTCGATTTCCAGCCCTCGAGCAAGATCTGGATCGAAGGCAACTCGACGCTCCACCCCTTCAAAGCCACCTCGAAGAACTGGCAGATCAAGGCGACGGTGACTCCCGGCAAGGCGGCGAAGATCGGTGACATCACGGAGCTCGACGTCGTGATCCCCGTCAAGAGCCTGAAGTCGGGCGACGGCGCGCTGGATAACAACCTCTACGGCGCGATGGGCGCCGACAAGAACCCGAACGTGCGCTTCGTGATGAAAAACGCCAAGGTGAACGTCACGAGCTCGGGCGACATCGAAGTGGATGCCGACGGCCTCCTGACCATCGCAGGCAAGGAGCAGAGCACCAAGATCAGCGCCAAGGGCGAGCTTGTAGGCGATACCGTCAAGATCAAGGGCAGCAAGGAAATCAAGATGACCGACTTCGGGGTCAAGCCCCCCGAATTGATGTTCGGCACTATCAAGACCGACAACAAGATCATCGTGAAGTACGAGCTGGTGGGGAAAGTCACCGAGTAACGTCCCGGAATCCCTTGCTGCGATGAGGCCTCGCCTGGAATCCAGGCGGGGCCTTCTCAAAAATGAAGCTTGCTTGAGAATTTCACGCGGGTGGATTCGGTGCTATTCTTGAGGCGTTTCAGCGCAAAGCGTGATCCGGCGAGTTTCAACCATCTCGGAGAAGGGGTCTGCGCGACAGGGCGCGGGCCCGTTTTTGTCTTTCAGGAGTTGGACGTATGTATACCGAGCAAACCATTACCTGTGCCGATTGCGGCACGCAGTTCCCTTTCACGGCATCTGAGCAGCAGTTCTACGCCGAAAAGGGCTTTACCAGCGCTCCTCGGCGCTGCAAGCCTTGCCGCGCGGCGGCCAAGGCGGGCCGCGGCGAGCAGAGCGGAGGCCGGATGGGTGCCGGCCATGGCGGTCCTCGCGAGTTCCACGAAGCCGTCTGCAGCGCCTGCGGCATCAGCACCCAGGTGCCCTTCAAACCCAGCGGCTCCAAGCCGGTCTACTGCCGGGACTGTTTCCGGCGCTAAGCGATCCTCCCAACCAACCCCGTCTGACTCCTGACCAGGACCGAGACAGGAGACCATGGCCCCCGGGCGCCCCAGGCGCTCGGGGGCTTTATTTCTGCTTCCGGCAAGCAGGTTCTCCGCGCCCTTCCCCGATAATGACCTCCGGCGCCAATCCGAAGCGTAGCAGAATGGCTTGGCCATTCGCTTTGCTGCTAAGATGAGACATGCTTCCGCACGTCCCGCCAGAGATCCTCTAACCGAGATCCCCTGACAAGGAGAGTCCGTGGTCACCAACGAAACCACCGTCGCCAGCCCTGCGCCAAAGCCGCAAGGATTCCTGGATCAAGTCCGTTCCTTCAACCGGGCCTACTGGGCATGCAACGTCATGGAGCTCATCGAGCGCTGGGCCTATTACGGCGTTCGCACCGTTCTCTCCCTTTACATCGTGGACGCCGTCTCGCGTGGAGGCCTCGAGTTCACGCATATCCAGAAAGGGAGCATCTACGCGTGGTGGGCGCTCATCCAATCGCTGCTGCCGCTCTTCACCGGTGGATTCGCCGATCGCTACGGCTACAAGAACACGGTCGCCTTGTCCATTACCATCAAGATCCTCGGCTACGTGCTGATGGGGACCCAGCATACCTACTGGGGCTTCTTCCTGGGCTGCATGCTGCTCGCCACGGGGACAGCCATCTTCAAACCAGGGGTCCAAGGCATCATCGCCAACGCCACCAAGGACAGTAACGCCGCGGTGGGCTGGGGCATCTTCTACGCCATGGTCAACATCGGCGGCTTCATCGGCCCCTGGGCGGCCGGCTACCTGCGGATCATGGACTGGTCGTACGTCTTCTTCGCCAACGCGGCGCTGGTCGCGCTCAACTTCCTGATCCTGCCGTTCTTCAAGGAGCCCGAGCGCCCTGCCTTCGACGCGGGCTCTGCCAAGAACCCCATCCAGGAGGCCGCCCAGATCCTGGTGGTTTCCGTGCGCAACGTCTTCGAGCCCCGGCTCGCCGCGTTCCTGGTGATCTTCTCGGGCTTCTGGCTGATGTTCATGCAGCTCTTCGATCTGCTCCCCAACTTCATCGACGACTGGGTCGACTCGTCCGGCCTGATGCTCAGCGTCGGCAAGCTCTTCGGCAACCAGGGCTTGATCGAGGCCGCCAAGGCCGGCCACCAGATCCAGCCGGAATGGATGATCAACATCGACGCGGGAGCGATCGTCCTCCTGATGGTCCCCATCGCCGCCCTCTTCAGCCGCTTGAAGTCCCTGCACTCGATCATTTTGGGCATCTTGGTCTCGGTCATCGGCATCGTCATGGCGGGCGCGTCGATGAACGGCGCCCTGGTCGCCTTCGGCATCTTCATCTTCGCCGTGGGCGAGATGATGTCGAGCCCCAAGAAAATGGAGTACCTCTCGGAGATCGCCCCTCCCGACAAGAAGGGCCTCTACATGGGCTACGCCAACGTTCCCTTGGCCATCGGCTGGGGTATCGGCTCGTCGATTGGCGGCTACATGTACCAGCACTTCGGCGACAAGGTCACCCTCGCCAAGCAGTACATGGCCACCAAGCTGGACATGAGCGCAGCCACGATCGACGCCCTCCCCAAGGACGAGGTCATGGCCACCCTGGCGGCCCAACTCGGCACGACGCCCCGGGAAGCCACCGAGCTGCTCTTCGCGGTCTACCAGCCTCAGCAAATCTGGTACGTCTTCGGAGCGGTGGGCATCGCCTCCATGATCGGCCTCATCATCTACGACCGGATCATCACCCGCCTCGACGCCAAGAAAGCCGCACTGGCCGCCTAACGCCTAGCCCCTTCCTGGACCCGCAGCCGCCGCGAAACGAACGTTTCGCGGCGGCTTCTTGCATGAACCTGATGCTTGATCCTCGCTCAACCGAGTGTTAATACGCCTCAAATCCAGTCATGGAACAATCTTCGGGCAGGAGTCGTTCTAGAAGTAGGCACCCAACCGAAAGGAGTTCAAGATGCTCAGAGCCGTACTGCTTGCCGCGTTCACGATCGGGGGCGTCACCCTGGCGGCCCTGCCCGCCTCGGCGGCGGTCGACGCGCAGGTCATCATTCAGCCGCGAATCGTGATCGGGAATCCGAAGCCGGTCGTCGAGAAGCGGGTCGTGGTGGTCGAGCGCGAGCGTCCCGTCGTGCGGGAACGGGTGGTCATCATCGACAAGCACCCGCATCGCAAGTACAAGAACGCCCACAAGCGGGGCCATGGCTACTACGACCACCGTTACGACCACCGTTACGACCACCGTGGCCATCACCACGGCGATCAAGTCGTGGTGATCCGGCGCTAACAGGCAAACGGCCTTCGGGACGCGCCACCCTCAACCCGCCGTGGGGAGCACGACTCCTCGCGGCGGGTTGATGCTTTTACGGTACGCCCCAACTTGGGCCCGCTTGACAAGCCTGCGCCTGGGTTCTAGGCTTAATGAGAATAATTCGCATATTTAGGCTGGAGCGAGGCTCCTCCCGTACCTTGGGGACCCGTCATGACATCTACACCGTTTTCCTGGCGCAAGCTCTTTCTCAATCTGCATCTCTGGCTCGGACTCGCCAGCGGCCTGATCGTCGTGATCCTCTGCTTGAGCGGCACGCTGCTCGCCCTGCAGGGCCCCATCGAGTCCTGGGTCAACCGGGACGTCCTTCAAGTCCAGGCGGTGGGCGATCGCCAGCCCCTCGAGGCCCTGGTTCCCCAGGTGACCCGCACCTCGGAGAAGCCCTTCACCGCCGTCGTGGTCATGCCCGGCGAAACGGACGCCCTCCAGTTCATGCAGGGCCGCAAGGCCACCTACGTCAACCCCTACACCGGCGAGGTCCTGGGCGGCTTCAACTCCACGGTCTCCGAGGCCTTCATGACGGTCTTCCGGCTCCACCGCTGGCTCCTGCTGGAAACGCCCGTCGGCAGACCCATCACGGGCGCCGCCACCGTCGTCTTCCTCTTCGTCCTCATGACCGGCCTCGTGATCTGGTGGCCGAAGCGCCTGAGCGGTCTGAAGCGCGCCCTCCTGATGCGCAGCAAGGTCAACTGGAAGGGCCGGAACTACGACCTTCACGTGGTCCTCGGCTTCTACGCGCTCATCCCCCTGGCCATCATGGGAGCCTCCGCCCTCTACTGGTCGTACAACCCCGCCTTCAAACAGGTCGTCTACGCCACCCTCGATGGCCGCTCGGCTCCCGAACAGCCTCAGAGCCAGGGACCCGCTGCCGAAGGCCGCGGCCGAGGCGAAACGCCTCCGCTTACCGACCTTCCATACGCACGCCTGCTTGAACAGACCCAGGCCGCCTACCCTCACCGCGGCCCGGTTCGGATCACGTTCCCCAAGAATGCCGAGAAGCCCGTGGAAGTCGCCAAGACCCACGCCCCCCACGCGTTCAGCCTACCCTACGTCGATCGCCTCCAGCTCGACGCGACAACCGGCGAGATCGTCACACGCGAGCCCTTCGCCGAAAAATCGCGCGCCGAGAAGCTGCTCTCGCTCATCAAGCACATCCACCTCGGCACCGTCTACGGTGGCCTCTCGCTCACGATCTACGTGCTGGCTTGCCTCGTGGGCACCACCCTGCCCATCACCGGCTTCATTCACTGGTTCACCAAACAAAAGGCCCTTCGGCCCCGAACTCCGAAGGTGAGTCAGCCGGTCGAGGCCGTCGCAACGTCAGACGCCCCGTAAGGCTCCATCGAGGCGACACGCGAGGGTTAAACGAAGAGGACGGAGCGTCTTCACGACGCTCCGTCCTCTTGCCTTTGGCGTTTGCAGGGATTAGTAGGCGAAACGCAATCCCACGGTCGCACCGGAGAGATCCGAGGCGTTCGGCATGTAGAGGTAACCCGCCGTCAGGCCCAGCTTGGAGGCGTTCGCCCCCGCAAGCGCGCCGCCGTACCCCAAGGCACTGCGGGGGGCGTTGAGCACCGGTCCTCCGAAGCCCGAAACGCCCAGGAAGAGCGGCCCGGAACGAACGAGCCGGGACTCGACCCCGTAGAAGTTTCCGAAGCGGCCATGGGCGGTGAAGAAGCCGCGGGCGACCGCTCCGATCTCGAGCGGGGTCGCATGGGCCATCGGGGCCGGGAGGAGCAGGGCCAGCAGCAGGCTGAGCCCGAGGGGGCGAAGAGGCATGGGGGATTCTCCAAAGGGGAGCGTGAAGCAAGCGGAATCCCATCCTAGCACGGGCGCCCGAGCGGAGGCCGGCGGGCGGCCTAGAGGACGACCTTCGGGTACATCGCCGCGGCAAGCGCCACCAGGACGATCAAGACCACGACCTGCAAGCCGAAGTCCACCCCCAGCCCGAACGTGCTGTGGCCGCCCTGGACCATCAAGGCCCGCAACGCGTCCACCTGATAGCTTAGCGGGTTGAGGAGCGCGACATGCTTCAACCAGCCTGGCATCATCTCAATCGGATAGATGGCGCTGCTGGCGAAGAAAAGCGGCATGGTCAGGACTTGGCCGATGCCCATGAAGCGCTCGCGGGTTTTCATCAGGCATGCGATCAGCAGGGAGAAGGTCGAGAAGAGGGCCGATCCCAGGATGACGAAAACCAGCACCAAGAAGATGGCGGGGAGGGTGAGTCGCAGCGGAACCCCCATGAAGAAGGCTATGACGTAGACGATCGCAGCCTGGGCCACTCCCCGGATGCCGGCCGAGAGGCCCTTTCCCAGGACCAGGGCGCTGCGGGCCGCCGGCGTGACCAGTTGTTTTTGCAAGAGGCCCAGGTCGCGCTCCCAGATGACGACGATGCCGTAGAAGATCGCGACGAAAAGGACGCTCTGCGCCAAGATGCCCGGGGCCAGGAAGGCGGGATAGCTCATGCCGCCGGTGGGGATTTCCCGGACCTGCCCGAAGACCTGGCCGAAGACGGTGAGCCATAAGGCCGGCTGCACCGAGCGCGTGAAAAGCTCGGTGGGATCCCGACGGAGCTTGCGCAACTCGACCTGGGCGATCGCCAAGGTCTGAAGCGCGTACTCGGCCAGCCTGCCCAGGCTAGCCGAGTCGGTTGGTCGATCGTCGGGTCTGACGGACATTTCCGAATTCCTCCGCCGCTTCGAGCGCTTGCCCCGAATAATGGACGAAGGCCTCCTCCATGGTCGCCTCGGGGCCGACGTTGGCCTTCAGCTCGCTGGGAGGCCCTTGCACCACCACGCGCCCTCGGGCCATGAGCGCGATGCGCTCGCAGAGCAGGTCCGCCTCCTCCATGTCGTGAGTCGACATGACGATGGTCGTCCCGAACTGTTCGCGAAGCTGCCGCAAGCGCTCCCAGACGGCCCTCCGCGCCACGGGGTCGAGGCCGACCGTCGGCTCGTCGAGAAAGAGGACGGCGGGCCGGTGAAGCATGGACTGCGCGATCTCCAGGCGCCGGATCATGCCCCCCGAGTAATGGCTGGCCACCCGGTCCGTGACGTCGCTCAGTCCCATCAGGTGAAGCGCTTCCAGGATGCGCTCGCGCCGGCAGGCACGCGGGATACCGTAGAGCTTGGCGAAGAGGTCGAGGTTCTCGTAGCCCGTCAACGCCCCGTCCGCGGAAAGCAACTGCGGCACATAGCCAATGTGCTTACGCACCTGCACGGGCTGGTCGACGATGTCGAAGCCGGCCACCCGCGCCGTCCCCGAGGTCGCCGGCAAGAGCGTGATGAGCATCCGGATGAGCGTGCTCTTTCCCGCCCCGTTTGGGCCCAGCAGACCAAAGATCGTCCGGGCCGGCACGTGAAGGCTCACGTGGTCCACCGCCATGACGTCCCCGAAACGGCGGGTCAAGTCCGCGATCTCGACCGCCCCCTCCGGAGCCCCGGCAGTCTGCGGCGCGCGAGGTGCAGCCATGCCTCCCCCTTTCGCGTTTCCGCCTCATGCTAGTCGTCCCGAGGAGGAACGGGAACACGGGGGGAGCCAAACGATTTCGCCGTGCTCGTCCGACGTGCCCACCTCCCCGCGCAAAGCAAGAGCCCACCCGGAGCGTGGACGCCGTGCCAAGGGGTGCTATCGGTCCGATGCATCCGGCCTACTAATGAGGACTTAATCCACGCTTGCCTGTACGCAAGCCTCGATCAAACGAGAAAGAAAAAATGCGAAGCTAATCTTATAACGTCAAAGCATTACTAAATTAACGGGAGATACCATGTACGAAATCGTAGAAGGTCTCCTTCACTTCATGGGCACGGAAAGCCTCGCTGCTATTGGCCGAACGGGTGCAAGAAGGGCCTTCAAGCGTCCCGGCTTCCAGACGGCTCATGGCACTTGAACACGGGGCTCGCCGCCCCTCTCTCTGGTCATGGGCGCTCGTTATCCTCGCAGCCAGTATGCTTGCGACGCTCCTGCTCTCGGAGTTGAAATCTAGTCTGGTCTCAAACCAGGCAAGCGTCCCTCGATGGCTCGAAGCGGTCACGTCGATCAGCACCCAGTGGCTTTCCTTCTTCGCGCCTGCATGGTGGCTCGCGCATCGCGACCAGCTTAGATCATCAACCATCTTTCCCTTGAGGCGAATCACCGTCACCGAGTGCTTGGTTCTCTGTCTAGCGACAATTGGACTGGACCACCTAACCAGCGCCATCCAAGACATCTATAGCGGCATTTTTCACCTCTACGTGGAAGCCCCGGATGCATTCCGCATTCTGGATCTCACGCACGGACTGATGCTCTTGGTTGATTCGAGCCTGACGCCCGGATTCGTTGAAGAGTGGCTGTTCCGAGGCTATCTGCTTGGGATCTTTCTGATGCGCTTCTCGGGGCCGGTCGCTATCGTGCTTACGGCCGCATGCTTCACCGCGTTCCACTTCGACCTCGTCGGCGTCCCGACATACCTGATCAGCGGGATCTGGTTCGGATGGCTGCGATTGCAATTCGGCTCCCTGTGGCCAGCCATTTTGGCCCATGCGCTCGGCAATGCCATGGTGCTCGTATATGCAAACTCATCGATTCCCACCCATCCGGCGCTGGAATTGGGACTTGGAATCCCCTGCTTTCTATTCGGCCTTTGGTGGATCCCTCAGCGCACCCTGGGCAGGCAGCAGGAAACGGACCATTCTCATGAACATGGTGCTATCGAAAGCCGCTACGAGAGGCAAGCAACATGACGAAAAGCAGCTCATCGTGCATCTTTTGCCAGATCGTGAATCAAGAGCAGGCAGCCAGTCTCGTCTACGAGGATGAAGACGTCATATCATTCTTGGACCTTGCCCCCGTGAACATCGGACACCTGCTGGTGGTACCGAAGCAGCACGTATCGTCGCTTGGAGATTTGGATGCGCGTATCGGCCTCCGGATATTTGAGACGGCGATGCGTTTGCTGAGGATCTTGCGGAATTCCCACCTTGGAGGAGATGGGATGACGCTGTATCTCGCAGAAGGGGAGTCTGCCGATCAGGAGATACCTCACGTCCATCTACACGTCATCCCACGTAAGCAAGGAGACGCCGTCGAAATCCGATTGCCGTGCTCGCGATACCCGAGCCGCAAGGAACTCGATTGGCTCGCATCATCATTGCGCTCATCGTACTGACGATCATTTCCCTGTTCAAACGACCAAACTTCTTCTGATTGCCCCCCTGATCCCGCTTTCCGATGTGAAGGTGAGGCGGAACAAGGAAATAAAAACCAATAACAAGCTTCTAACCCTTGGCCCAGACAGCATGACCAAGGCAAGGTTAGTAGGTCGAGCAATTTCGCCCAATCCGGGATCGGGTATCAGAGTAATAGCCGCCGGAAAATTCAGAGTTCAACTCAATCTGGGGAAAAGCCCATGGCGTCACATTTCCAGATGGTCGATGTCTTTGGGGTCGGGCCTGTGTCAGGTAACCCGGTCGCCGTGATTCTGGGTGCCGAAACTCTGGAAGCCGAGGACATGCAGCGGGTCGCCCTCTGGTTCAACCTCTCGGAAACGACCTTCCTACTGCCACCGACCCGAGCCGAGGCCGATTACAAGGTCCGAATATTCACGCTTAGCGGTGAGATTCCTTTCGCGGGACATCCGACGCTCGGAACCTGCCATGCTTGGCTCGCGGCCGGAGGAGTCCCGAAAAACGAGACGGAAGTCATCCAGGAGTGTGGAGCGGGCTTGGTCACGATTCGGCGCGATCCAGGACGGCTGTCTTTCGCAGCCCCGCCGCTGATCCGATCCGGTGCTCCATCGGCTCAGGAACTGGCCGATGCCTGCCAACTGCTAGGCATCGAACCGGAGGACGTGATGGATGCCGCCTGGGTGAACAACGGTCCCGGATGGTTGGGCATCAAGCTCGCATCCGCTGAGAGGGTTCTTTCCCTCAACCCGATGCGGAGCTGGCCCAGACTGATGTCGGCGTGGTCGGCCCCCATGCCGAAGGCAGCGAGGTCGCTTTCGAACTACGCGCCTTCTTCACCGATAATCAGGGGACGGTCATCGAAGATCCCGTCACGGGTAGCCTGAATGCCTCTGTGGGGGACTGGCTCTTTAACACGGGCGACGCCAAGGGCGCTTATGTGGCGGCTCAAGGCACCTGCCTCGGACGCCAAGGCCGCATCCACGTCAGTCGCGACGCCGAAGGGCGGACGTGGGTCGGCGGAGAGACGCGCACCCATGTCGAGGGCCAATTCATGGGGTTTGAACGCTAACACGGCAGAATACAAATAGCATCGTGCCGGAAAGCACTGGCCTGGTCGTTCAGCAAAAAGTAGGAAACGCTCAAAACGATTGGCGAGCGGTTAGCGTCTATCCGCCCACCAGATTAGGAAGACGCCCGTGAGTCCAAAAAGCAGATTTGGAGTCCACGCGGCGACGAACGGTGACAGCGTCCCATGCTCACCAAGCGCTCGACAAACTTGGATCAAGACGTAGTAGATGAAGACCAGCAAGATGCTCAGGGCTGCGCCAGCGTAAGCTCCTTTTCTCGAGAAGAGCATTCCCATTGGAGCCGCGATCAGGGCTGCAAAGAATGGAGCCGTTGGCGTAGCCCAGCGCATCCAAGCAGCAACTTGTTGATGGGCCGATCCTCTCGCTTCCTGGGGCAAAAGCGGAGCCAGATGCCTTGGCTGTGCGAAGTCACCCATCGGCTCTGCACTGGGCATAGGCGTCGGCGGGGACGCTATCGCGGGAACGGCGTCACATAAAAGCAGGATGCCCAAAACTACCAGCAAGCCACCGAAAGCAATCAGCGTCTTGCGATGCCCTTGCGGGATCATGAGTGTCCTCAGAACATCCATCGCTGACATCCCTCACGGTTCCAACTTATCCGACAACAACCAAGCAGCGAAATTTGTCATTATATGTCATATTTCCGACCCGCGTCACGACTATCGAGGGCCATCCATCCGATCAAAGAGAATCGCCTTTCCTTCCCGTTGGCCGATCACATAGAGCCGGTAAGTTCGTCTGTCCGAGGCAGCCTCGTAGAGTATGGCTCCCAAGTCTCGGCAATCCTGAGGATGCGGTCTCCGTACAGCGTTTCCCAGGCGAGTGTATCGGCCCGGAGGCGGCAGCGAAGCCTTTTTTACATGCTCACATGCGTGCCCAAGCCTGTCGGGGATCCCCCAAGGCGTTTGATGGGTCCATATCCTTTCCATCATGTATTCAGATAGGCGCTCACTATTGGATTGACGGATAGCGGCTGTTGCCTGAATGGCATCCTCTGGGAACCTACCCTTGTTTTCTTCGCCATACAGATCTAACGCTTCAGCCATGAGGGACGCGCTAAATTGCGCATGTCGGTTGAGACTATCAGGGTGATACGAGGGGGTTCCCATGACGTTCGGGATAAGAGATCCAACCCCCGCGAAAAGCAGAAACCAAAGGAAAATCAAGAAGGGACTTCCCACAGGCGGGTCGTTGGAGAACTCGATTGGGGCACGGACAATCCGCCGTCGGCAAGCCCATACTGTCGCACTGAGCAATCCAAGACAGAACCAATAGCCTAGGTTCCATGGCAGCTGTAGGACGTCTGCAATAATGACCCCCTAGCGACAGCAAAATTGACCCCCTCCTG
>RCUK01002037.1_pt1 | contig 11536 bp, 10 predicted proteins | sample 2166381 | NCBI WGS metagenome assembly RCUK01 (sample SAMN09932809, study PRJNA488358) | compost metagenome | isolation source: compost soil in an enriched community | place: Germany: Experimental Botanical Garden
CCATCACCACGTTCCCGCACGACAAGATGAAGTACTCCATGACGCTCAACGTGGGGTAGTCGCGCTTGCGCGGTAGGCCGCGCGCACGCCTGGCTCAGGCAGTACCTGGCCGGCGTGCTGGGGTAACGGGGGGTGCTATTTCAGCGGCAGGCAGATGCGGGTTTGCAACTGCGCGGGCGGGGTGGTGCGAGGGTCATTCAGATACTGCTCGAACATGGGAATGTCAGCGGGAATCATGCCGCTGGCGGGCAGCCATTCCGAGAACATCCATTGGTAGGGCTTGGCCATTTCGTTGTAGGGGCCGGTGTAGGTGAGGATGGCGCAGCGGGTGGCGGGGATATCGAAGCGTTCGAGTTCGCCGCCGAGGTCGGCGTCGGGCGCAACGGCCATGCCGGCGAGGGAACGCAGTTGGCTGGCCGGCACTTGTTCCGGATCGTCGAAGTAGATGCCGAAGCCGGTGGCCTCGGGGTTGGCGATGCCACGGCCCAAGGCAAGCAGGAAGGCGCGGGTGAAGACGGGTCCGATGTCTTGGTAGCTGCCTTGGTGCGGCAGGACGGCCAAGGTGGCGCCGGGAAAGTTTTCGATGACGATGGGGTACATGGCAATCTCCTGGGAGGCTAGGGGTTGGGAGCGCGCGGCGCGATACCGGCCCGGCGGGATGCCGAATAAAGCACCGAAGGCCCGGTTGAACGCAGCGTCGGAGTCGTAGCCGGCGCGTTGTGCAACATCCCTGAGCGAGGCCTGCGAATCCGCCAGGGCCGCCGCGGCGCGATGCATGCGGAGGCGCTGGACGGTGGCGTTGACCGTTTCGCCGATCATGGCGCGGTAGACCCGGTGAAAGTGATACGGCGACAGGCAAGCCAGGTCGGCAAGCTGGTGCAGATCAGGGTCGGCGTCAGGGTGGGCGGCAAGCCAACGCAAAACGGGGTCGAGGCGTTCGATGTAGAGGGTTCGGGTTTCGGGCTTCATGCTTGCTCCTTGGAGGGCAATGTAGCTTTGGGGAATTTGCGGATTTTGCGGTTTTTTGAGGGAATGCGGGGATTTTTGGCGGGGGGCTGGTGGTGGCCAGGTGAGGCACGGCGGGGCGCGTTCTGGTGGCGCACGGCGGGGCGGCGGCTGGTGGGGAGCGGGTCAACGATTGCGGTCCGGAGCCTTCGCTCCGGACTGCCCCGTCGTCATCCTCGTACGCCTACGGCTCCCTACGGATTCCCTCGGGCTGATCGACTCCCCGCCCCCCACCAGCCACCACCCCACCATGCTCGAACTGCGGCAATCTGGCGTCAGCAGGGGAGAGCTGCGTGCTTGGCATTTTTGCGCACGATGTCGGCGGTATGAAAGATCTTGCAGGGCCCGCCCCAGGCCGGCCGCGCGGGCGGCCTTTTGGGGCTTACGCAATGTGCCGAATTTTTGGGCTTATGCGATGCGCCGAATTTTGGGGCGTACGCAACGTGCCAAGCTTTGAACTTATGCAATGCACCACATCTTCAGGCTCATGCAATGCGCCACATCCTCGCGCCTATGCAACGTGCCAATCTTCGGGCCTACGCAATGCGCCAATTTCTGGGCTCTGCTCTGCATCGTAGGATGGGTGAAGCGCGTCCGGGCCTGTGCAAAGGCGACGACGACGAACGCGCGTAACCCATCATCTCCCCACCTCAATACCCCCGCCCCGGATCATAAATATTCGGCAACGCTTCCCCACGTTCATTGGCCTCAATCAACCACGACGTATGACGGGCGCGTTCCTTGCGGTCGGGAATTGCCGCGCAATGGGGCGTAATAATCACCCCCGGATGCGACCACAACGCCGACTCCACCGGCAACGGTTCGGCTTCAAACACATCCAACACCGCCTGATGCAACTGGCCACTGTCCAACGCGGCAATCACATCCTGCGTCACCATGTGCGCGCCTCGCCCCGCGTTGATCAGGCTTGCGCCGCGCGGCAATTGCGACAAGGTGGCGGTGTTCAGAATTCCCTTCGTCGCCTCGGTCGCGGGCAACAAACAGACCAACAAATCGGTATTGCCCAGAAACTCGCCAAACTGCTCCTGGCCCGCATACGACGGCAAACCTTCCAGCTTGCTGGCCCCGCGTGACCAGCCGCTGACCTGAAAGCCCACGCGCGACAGCAGATGGGCTGCTGCCACGCCCAAATGCCCCAACCCCATGATGCCCACGCGCACATCGGCGGCCACGCGCAGGGAATCAAAAAGCTCCCAATGTCGGCGCGCCTGGTTATCCACAACGCGCTTGATATCGCGCGTAAGCATCAACGCGGAGGTCAGCACGAACTCGGCCATTTCGGTCTGGGTGCGGGCGGTGACCATGCGCGCGATGGGCAGGTGGCGTGGCAGTTGCGGGTCGGCCAGGATGTGGTCGACGCCGGCGCCAGCGCTGATGATCAATTTCAGGTTGGGAAAGGTGGCCAGGCGGCCAGCATCGGGCGCCCAGACCAGCGCATAGCCCACGCTGGCGGGCTCGACGTCTTCATGCCATCCCACCACGTCCAGGCCGGGCGCAAAGGTGTGGAACTGCGCGCGCCAGGCATCGATTGCCTGGGGGCCGCCGGAGTTGATGATGAGCCGCATGGGTCACTCCTTGTGTCGAACGCATCGAGCCCTTCGGGCGTGGCGCTCCGTCGGGTTGCGCGCGCGGCGCCGGCGGTTTATCCACAGGCGCCGCGCCGCAAGATCTTATCAACGTTCGACGGTGCGGTTCCAGCGGGCGTTGAAGGCGGGGCGTGCCTTGTTCACTTCGTCCCAATCCAGGATCTCGGCGTTTTCCATGTAGCCCTGGAAACGCTTGAGCGCATCGGCGTTGTCGGCCGGCGCTTTCACGTTTTTATTGGACGGGAAGTGGCCGCCCATTTCCAGCGCCTTGGCCTGCGCGCTGGCGGACAACAGGTACAGCGCCAGCTTCTGCGACAGTTCGGGCTCGCTGTTCTTGGCGATGACGCATTCACCCACCATCAGGATCACCGAGCCTTCCTTGGGCTGCGCGTATTCCACCGGAATGTCGCGCTTCTTCAGGCGCGCGATGGCGGTGGGTGTCAGCGGGAAGATGGCGGCTTCGTTGGACTGGATCATCTCGGCAAGCTTGGCCGAGTTGGGGATGTACTCCAGCACGTTGGGGCCGATGGTGTCGGGCCACTTCTTGAAGCCGGGCTCGTAGTTCTTGTCGTCGCCGCCCTGGATGCGGTTGAACATCAGGAAGCCATGCAGGCCGAAGGTGCTGCTGGAGGCCGACTGGAACACCACCTTGCCCTTGTACTTGGGGTCGGCCAGATCCATCCACGAAGTAGGCGGCGCCCAGCCCTTGTCGGCGAACATCTTGGTGTTGTAGCCCAGGCCGGTCATGCCGATGTCGATGCCGGCCGCCATGCGGTCTTTCATCACGGCGGTGGGGTAGAGCTCTTTCAGGACGGGGTCGTCGTTAAGCTGTTGGCACAGGCCCATCGAGATGGCGCGCGCCATGATGCCGTCGTCCAGGAACATGACGTGCATCTGCGGGTTGTCTTTGTAGGCTTGCGCCTTGGCCAGCACGTCCGTCGAGGTGCCGGGCACCACCACGATCTTCACGTTGTTTGCTTTTTCAAACGGGGGGAACACGTACTGCGTGAACGCGCGCTCCATGTCGCCGCCGTTCATGCCGACGTACAAGGTTTTCTGATCCGCGATGGCGCCGGCGGACAGCATCATCAACATCGCCGCGCCCAACAACCGCTTCCCCTTGCTCAGGCGCGATGCGCCCTGTTTCTTATCCATCATGGTGACTCCAGCGTTTGCTCACGAACAGGTCCAGGCCGAGCCACGGCGCCGTGAGCGGCCACCGCGTATCGTTCAATGCGAAACGCATCGATAGGAATGGAGGACTGGCCGCGCACGACCAGTTCGGACAACACTTCACCCACGGCGGGGCCGATCTGAAAGCCGGCGCCCGACAGGCCGAATGCATGGAACAGGCCAGGCGTGGTGGCGCTGGGTCCCAGCACCGGATTGTGGTCGGGCATGTTGCCTTCCACGCCCGTCCAGAAACGGATGACCTGCGCGCCGCGCAGCACCGGCAGCAGCTTCATGGCGTTGGCCATCAGCGCGCCCAGGCCGGCGCGGCCGGGCCGTGCGTAGTCCGCGCCGGACGACACGCCGCGCCCGCCGCCGATCACGCAATTGCCGCGCGCCACCTGACGCGCATAGATGCCGCCGCCTTGCACGCCCAGGCTGACATCCATGAAGACGGGCAGCGGCTCGGTCACCATCATCAAGGGATGGATGGCGGTTTCAGGCACGGCTTCGCCAAAGCTTTCGGCGAACTGTCCTGCCCACGCGCCCGCGCAATTCAGCAGGTAGCGCGAGCGCACTTCCAGCCCCTCGGCGCGCACGATGAAGCGCGAGCCGTCATGTTCAGCGGTGGTGACGCGCACGCCTTCGCGTACGTCGGCGCCCAGCGCGGCGGCGGCTCGCGCAAAGGCGGGCGACACCAACCTGGGGTTGGCATGGCCGTCTTCGGGGCAGAGCGATCCGCCCACCACGTCTTGCCCCAGCCAGCCGAAGCGGTCGGCAAGGTCGCGGCGGCCCAGCAGCCGCAGGTTCATGCCGAAGCCGCGCGTGTGGTCGCGATACGCTTCCAGCAGTGCCATGTCGGCGTCGGACGCTGCCAGTTTCAGATGGCCGGATCGCACGTATTCGCCGTCAATGCCGATCAGCGCGGGCAACTGGCCCCAGAGTTCGTGCGCGCGCCGCGTCAGGGGCATCTGTTCCAGGCCGCGTCCCTGGCGGCGCACGCCGCCGTAGTTCACGCCGCTTGCGCGCGCGCCGCACAGCGCGGACTCCAACAGCACGACGGGCACGCCCGCGCGGCGCAGGAACAGCGCGGCGCTGCCGCCTACGATGCCGCCGCCGATGATGGCCACCTCGGTGTCGATACGCTGCGTCATGTCGACACCTTTTCGTGGCGCTCCAGGCACACCACGCGCACCGGCACGGGCTTGACCGGCGGCTGGTTGCGCAAGCGCCCGACCTCGGCGGGTGTGCGGCCACAGGCCTGCGCCAGCACCTCGGCCGCCGCCGCGCCGCACATGCGTCCTTGGCAACGACCCATACCCACGCGCGTCAGCGCCTTCACTCGGTTCATCTCTTGTGCCGCCGTATCGTGGACCGCGCGCCGCACCGTGCCGGCGGTGACGTCTTCGCAACGGCAGATGACGGTGTCATCGGCGATGCTTGCCGCCCAATCTTCCGGGAACGGAAAGGCGCGTTCCAGCGCTGTCCGGATCCGACTGTTGGCGGCAAGGCGGCTTTCCAGCAGGCGCGCGCGCGGGGCATCCACCGGCTGCCCGATGTCTTCCAGAAGCGCCAGCGCGGCGCGCTCGCCCGCCAGTTCGGCGGCGTCCGCGCCTGCGATTGCCGCGCCGTCGCCTGCCACGTAGACGCCGGGCACGCTGCCGCGCCCGGCGGTATCGCGCCGAGGCGTCCAGTTGCGGTCGCGCGCGTTGAATTCGAATTCGCAGCCGACCAGGCTGGCCAGTTGGGTTTCGGAACGCAGGGCCAGGCCATAGGCCAGCGCATCGCATTCCACGCGGTGTTCCCGGCCGCCTTGGCAGTAGGTCAGGCCCGTAACGCGCGCCTGGCCTTGCACGGCCACGGGCCGCACGCCGCTACGCAGCGGCACGCCATGCGCGCGCAACCACGCCATGTAGTACAGCCCCTTGGCCAACAGGCCCGGCGCGCGCAGCATGCCGGGCAGCGCCGCCAAGCGGTCGCCAAAGCGCGACGTGTCCAGCACGGCCGCCACCTGTGCGCCGGCGCGGGCGTACTGGTACGCCACCAGATACAGCAGCGGCCCGGTGCCCATGAACACCACGCGCGAACCGATGGCGCAGCCCTGGAACTTCAAGGCCACCTGCGATCCGCCCAAGGTGTAGACGCCGGGCGTCAGCCAGCCGGGAAAGGGCAGCACGCGGTCGGTGGCGCCCGTGGCCAGGATCAGGTGCGTGTACGGCACAGCGGTGCTGACGCCATCTTGCAGCACGTCCAGCGTCTTGCCGTCGACGTTCCACACCAGGCTACCGGGGCGGTAATCCACCTGCGCCAGCAAGCCGTTCATGGTGCGATGCACAGCATCCGCCTTGCGGTGTTCGAATCCGTACAGCGCGGACTTTGCGCGTTGGAATCCCGGCGGTGGCTGGCGGTAGATCTGGCCGCCCGCGCGGGGGGCTTCGTCCAGAATCACGGGCCGCAGGCCCTGCGCCACCAGCGCCTGGGCGGCGCGCACGCCTGCCGGGCCGGCGCCGACGATAACGGGCATCACGATGCTCATGCGATGTCGTCCTCGGGCCAGGCGGCCACCGCCAAGGTGCCCGGCACGGCGGCGGGCGGCAGGGGCGCGCTTTGCAGGCGCATGCCGGGCTCGATGAAGGTGGAACACGCGCGCAGGCGCGAACCGTCTTCCAGTTGCATCCAGCAGTCCTGGCAGGCGCCCATCATGCAGAAGCCGGCGCGAGGCGCGCCGCTGAATTCGGAATGGCGCAGGTGCTCGGCCTGCGTCAACACGGCGGTCAACACGGTGTCGCCGGCCAAGGCCTGGCAGGCTTGGCCGTCCAGCGTGAAGGGCACGGCGGGCCGGGCCGTTTCGGCCAGGCGTTTCAGTATTGCCATGATGCCGGCGCCTCTCTTTTCGCCATCGGCAAGGGTTTCATTTTTGCCCCACCAGTACGCGGTCCAGGCCATACACGCGGTCCAGCAGCAGCATGGTGACGGCGGTCAGCGCGATGACCAGCGCGGACACGGCCGCCATCATCGGGTCGATGGATTCGGTGGCGTACATGTACATGCGCACGGGCAAGGTGATGGTGGACGGCGCGGTGATGAACACCGACATCGTCAGCTCGTCGAAGCTGTTGATGAAGGCCAGCAGCCAGCCCCCCGACACGCCGGGAATGATGAGCGGCAAGGTCATCTGGAAGAACACCGTGGCGCGGCTGGCGCCCAGCGACAGCGCGGCGTGTTCAATCGAACGGTCAAAGCCGACCAGCGCGCCGATCACCAGCCGCATCACGTAAGGCGTGATGACGACGACGTGCGCGGCCACCAGCCATGGAAAGCTGCCCGCCATGCCCATCAGCGCGAAGAAGCGCAGCAGCGCCACGCCCAGCACCAGATGCGGAATCATCAGCGGCGACAGGAACAAACCATTCAACACGTCGCGCCCCGGAAAGCGGTAGCGCGTGATGGCGATGGCGGCGGGCACGGCCAGGCAGACGGCGATGGTGGCCGACAGGAAGGCGAGCCACAAGCTGTTCTGGAATGCCTGCATGAAGTTGGGGTGCTCGAACACCGCGCGGAACCAGCGCAGCGAAAAGCTGGTAGTGGGCACCGTCAGGGTGGTGTCGGGCGTGAACGCCACCAGGCACACGATGGCGAGCGGCGCCAGCACGAACACCACCACCAGGAAGTTGAACGCCAGCGCGAAGGGGCCATTTTTCTGCATGTTGGTTCCTTGGCGCCTTAGCCCAGGCTGCGGCGGTAAGAGCGTTCAACAACGCGGTTGTAGGCCATCATGATCACGACGTTGACCACCAGCAGAATGATGGCGATGGCCGCGCCCAGCGGCCAGTTCAGCTCGGTCAGGAACTCGTCGTACACCACGGTGGCCACCATCTTCAGGCGGCGTCCACCCAGCAGGGCGGGAATGGCGAATGAGCTTGCCGACAGGCCGAACACGATCAGGCTGCCGGACAAAATGCCCGGCATGGCCTGCGGCAGCACAATGCGTGTCAGCGTCTGAAAGCGCGAGGCGTTCAGCGACAGCGCGGCATGCTCGACGGTGGGGTCCAGTTTTTGCAGCGAGGTCCACACGGGGATCACCATGAAGGGCAGCATCACGTGCACCAGGCCGATGATGACCGCGGTGGGCGTGTACAGCAGCGGCCCCAGTCCCAATGCGGCGGCGGCCTTGCCGATGGCGCCGCCCGGCCCCAGCAGCATGCTCCATCCGAACGCGCGCACCACCAGCGAAATCAGCAGCGGCGACAGCACCACCAGCAGAAATATCGAGCGCCATGGCTTGCCCATGCGCGACAGGATGTAGGCCTCGGGCGCGCCGATCAGCACGCAGATCAGCGTGGTCACGCCGGCGATCCAGAAAGTGCGCCAGAAGATTTCGACGAAGTAGCTGTCGGTGACCACCGCCAGATAATGTTCGAAGGTATGGCCCGGCAGGATGCCCGCGCTGTAGTCGAACGGACGGAAGGACAGCACCAGCGTCAGCCCCAGCGGCGTCAGCACCAAGGTCAGGAAAACGATGGTCAGCGGAATGGAGCCCAGGATGGCAAGCAGGCCATCGTTGCGGGGCTTGGGGCCGGCCGCGGCTTGAGTCAGCGTTGCCATGTCAGGCGGCCTCTTGGACGGTCGAGGCGGCCGGAGCGCGCAGCACGCGCAACACGCCCTCGGCCCAGTCCAGCCCGATGGCCTCGCCGTCGTCATGCGGGCGGCGGCCGTCGTTGGGCGTGAGGACGGTCAGCGTGCCCACCGGCGAATCCAGGTCGTACATCCACTGGCTGCCCAGGAAGTAGCGCGTGCTGACCACACAGGCCAGCTTGCCCTGGCCCGCAGGCACCGGCACCAGCTTTTCCGGGCGCAGCGACAACTGCACGTTGTCGCCGTGGCGCAAGCCTTCGCCATCGACCAGGACGCGCAGCGCGCCGGTCTCGATTTCGGCTTGCTCGCCGCAGCGGGTGACGCGGCCGGGCAGCAGGTTGGTCTTGCCCACAAAGCGCGAAATGAATTCGCTTTGCGGATGTTCGTACATGCGAAAGGGCGCGTCGACCTGCGTGGCGCGGCCGTCCTGCATGACCACCACGCGATCGCTGATGGACAAGGCTTCGGCCTGGTCGTGCGTGACCATGACGGTGGTCGTGCCGATCTTCTTCTGGATGCCGCGCAGTTCAAACTGCATGTCTTCGCGCAGCTTGGCGTCCAGGTTGGACAGGGGCTCGTCCAGCAGCAGCACGGGCGGGCGGATGACCAGCGCGCGGGCCAGCGCCACGCGCTGCCGCTGGCCACCGGAAAGCTCGCGCGGATAGCGGTCGGCATGCTTGTCCAGCTTCACCAGCGCCAGCGCTTCGCGCACGCGCTCCTGGCGTTCGGCGCGTTCGACCTTGCGCATCTTCAAGCCGAAGGCCACGTTGTCGGTCACGGTCAGGTGCGGGAAAAGCGCATAGCTTTGGAACACGATGCCCAGCCCGCGCGTGTTGGGCTTGGCGTGGGTGATGTCGCGCCCGTCCAGCGTGATGACGCCCTGCGTCACGTCCGCAAAGCCGGCAATCATCTGCAAGGTGGTGGTCTTGCCGCAGCCCGACGGCCCCAGCAGCGAGACGAATTCCCCTTTTTCAACGGTCAGGTTCAGATCAGAAACGACGCGCAGGTCGCCGTAGTTCTTCGAGACGTTGTCCAGCCGCAGAAATGACATTTTCCAAACCCCGTCGCCCGATGCGGGCGTTGTGCCGCCCGTTGATCCGGTTTCCCGGGGCGGCGGCTTATTGATGGGGCAGTCTAGGATTCGCGAAAAGGCAGGGTCAATTAGGGTTTTCCGAAGAATCGAATTTTTTGTTGATACTTTCCAGTGGGCTGAATTTACTGATAAAAATACGGTTAGGTATTTTGATCAGCGGAATTCAATAATGAAGAAATCAGAGACAGCGGACGATTCAGGCGGCCAGGGCGTGTTGCAGCGGGCGTTTGCCGTGCTGCGCGTGCTGGCCGATGCCAAAGGAGAAAAGCTGCGCCTGACCGACATCGCGGCCCGTACCGGGCAGGCACAGGCCACGGTGCACCGTGTGTTGCAGGGCTTGATGCAGGAAGGCGTGGTGGAGCAGCCCGCGCAAAGCAAGGGGTATCAACTGAGCGTGGCGTTCTTTGCGCTGGCGGCGGCGGCGGGCACGCACCAGTCCAGCCTGCGCTCGCTATACCGCCCGGCCATGCTGCGCCTGTCGGGCATGTTGAACGACACCATCTTCCTGCTGGTGCGCAGCGGCTTTGACGCGGTCTGCGTGGACCGCGTGGATGGCGCGTTCCCGGTGCGTTCGCATACCGGCGATATCGGCGGGCGCGTGCCGCTGGGCATGGGCCAGGGCGGCCTGGTGCTGCTGGCCAGCCTGCCGGAAGCCGAACGCGAAGAAGTCATCCGCTTCAACATTCCGCGCTTGCACCATCTGGGGTTTGTGGACGAAATTTCGATGCGGGTACGCATCAAGGAATGCCTGGAACGGCGATACGCGCGCAGCCAGGGGCAGGGCGTGTTCCCGAACATCGCGGGGCTGGCGGTGCCGGTCTACGACCCCAACGGCGTCACGGTGGCGGCGCTAAGCGTGGCCGCCCCCATTGAACGCATCGACGATGAACGCCTGCCGCTGATCGTTGAAATGCTGCGCCGCGAAGCCGACGCGGTAGGCGCGCAGATCAACCCCTTCGACCCGGCGTTGCGGCGTCCCAGCCAGTATCTAGGCGCCGGCAACGGGGGGTGATGCGGAGGGTGGGCGTCGTCGGAACCCGAATAATCCGGTTATGTCTTGGCGGTGGTTTGATGGGTTGCGCGCGTTCGTCAAAGGCGTTCTTGCCGCGAATCTTGCGCGCTTCACCCATCCTACGAGTTGCCGTAGGATGGGTGAAGCGCGCGATGCTGTGCACAAGAACCCCATCGCCAATCGCGCGTAACCCATCAAGCAACGCCAAAACCCGAACCAACCCAGCCACATCGCCGGGCCTACCCCATCACGTCGGATACGTGCCCGGCAGCAAAATACTGCGATCGCCCACTTCAATATTGCGGCGGCCGCACAGCGCCATCGTCGTATCCATTTCCTTGTAAAGCAGCTCCAGCACGCGGGTGACGCCCGCCTGGCCATACGCACCCAGGCCGTACAGGAAAGCACGGCCGATCATCGTGCCGCGCGCGCCCAGCGACACCGCCTTCAGGATGTCCTGGCCGGAACGGATGCCGCCGTCCATCCAGACTTCAATCTTCGAACCCACCGCATCCGCAATCGCCGGCAGCGCGGCGATCGACGACATGGCGCCGTCCAGTTGGCGGCCGCCGTGGTTGCTGACGATCAGCGCGTCGGCGCCGCTGTTGGCGGCCAGATGCGCGTCTTCCACATCCAGGATGCCCTTGATGATGAGCTTGCCGCCCCAGCGCTGCTTGATCCATTCCACGTCATCCCAGCTCAGGCGCGGATCGAATTGCTCGGCCGTCCACGACGACAGCGAGGACAGGTCGCTCACGCCCTTGGCGTGGCCCACGATGTTGCCGAACGTGCGGCGCTTGGTGCCCAGCATGCCCATGCACCAGCGCGGCTTGGTCGCCAGGTTGATCAGGTTGCGCAGGGTGGGCTTGGGCGGCGTCGACAAGCCGTTCTTGATGTCCTTGTGGCGCTGGCCCAGGATCTGCAGGTCCAGCGTCAGGACCAGCGCCGAGCAGCCGGCAGCCTTGGCGCGGTCGATCAGGTTGGCCACGAATTCGCGGTCGCGCATCACGTAGA
>RCUK01002041.1_pt1 | contig 11525 bp, 10 predicted proteins | sample 2166381 | NCBI WGS metagenome assembly RCUK01 (sample SAMN09932809, study PRJNA488358) | compost metagenome | isolation source: compost soil in an enriched community | place: Germany: Experimental Botanical Garden
ACGCCGATATCGCCCGCGCCGGTGGCGGCATCGTCTCCACCGTGCGCGCCACCCGCGCGGCCAGCGAGGCCGAGCTGATCGCCGCCACCCTGCCGCGCCTGGATGCGATGCTGGGTGAAGGCATCACCACCGTGGAGATCAAGTCCGGCTACGGGCTGAGCCTGGACGATGAAACCAAGCAGTTGCGCGTGGCCCGCGAGCTGGGCCGCCTGCGCGCGGTGGAAATCGTGCCGACCTTCTTGGGCGCGCATGCAATCCCGCCGGGCCGACAGGCGCAGGACTACATCGACGAGGTCTGCAGCGTGATGATTCCGGCCGTTGCCGCCGCCGGGCTGGCCGAGGCGGTGGATGTGTTCTGCGAGAACATCGCCTTCAGCGCCGCGCAGGCCGAACAGGTGTTCCTCGCCGCCCGGCAGCACGGGCTGGCGATCAAGATCCACGCCGAACAACTGAGCAACCAGCACGGCGCGGCGCTGGCCGCGCGCCATGGCGCGTTGTCGGCCGACCATATCGAACACCTGGATGCGGAGGGCATCGCGGTGATGGCAGCCGCCGGCACCGTGGCGGTGCTGCTGCCAGGCGCGTTCTATTTCACCCGCGATACCACCCTGCCCCCGATTCCGGCGCTGCGTGCGGCCGGGGTGCCGCTGGCGCTGGCCACCGATTCCAACCCGGGCACTTCGCCACTGACCAGCCCGCTGCTGGCCATGAACATGGCCGCCACCCTGTTCCGCATGACCGTGCAGGAGTGCATCGCCGGCTTCACCCGCGAGGCGGCGCGCGCGCTGGGCCGCGCCGACCGCGTGGGCCGGCTGGCGGTGGGCCTGGACTGCAACCTGGCCGTGTGGGACATCCAGGCGCCTGCCGACCTGGTGTACCGCATGGGCTTGAACCCCCTGCACGCGCGCGTGATGCGCGGCGTATCCGTCTGATTCCTGTGATGTCTGGAGATTCCATGAGCACTACCCTGACCCTGCAGCCCGGCGCGGTGACGCTGGCGCAATGGCGCGCGATCTTTGCCGGCGCGCGCGTGCGCCTGGCCCCGGCCTCGGCCGCGGCCGTACTGCGCAGTGCGCAGACCGTGGCCGATATCGTGGCCAAGGGCGCGCCGGTGTACGGCATCAACACCGGCTTTGGCAAGCTGGCCAGCGTGCGCATCGAGCGCGAGGACCTGGAAACCCTGCAGCGCAATATCGTGCTCTCGCACGCCGCTGGCGTGGGCGAACCGATGCCGGCGCCGGTGGTGCGGTTGATGATGGCGCTCAAGCTGACCAGCCTGGCCCAGGGCGCCTCCGGCATCCGCCCGCAGACCCTGGCCCTGCTGGAAGCCTTCCTGCAGCACGACATCGTGCCGGTGATCCCGTGCCAGGGCTCGGTGGGCGCCTCCGGCGACCTGGCCCCGCTGTCACACCTGGCCAGCGTGATGATCGGCGTGGGCGAAGCGTTCTTGAACGGTGAGCGCCTGCCCGCCGCCGAAGCGCTGGCGCGGCTCGGCCTGACCCCGCTGGTGCTGGGCGCCAAGGAGGGCCTGGCCCTGCTCAACGGCACCCAGTACTCCACCGCCTACGCACTGGCGGGGCTGTTCGAGATCACCACCGTGTTCCAGGCCGCGCTGGTGACCGGCGCGCTGTCGGTGGAAGCGGCCAAGGGCTCGGACACCCCGTTCGACCCGCGCATCCACGCCATCCGCGGCCAGCGCGGCCAGATCGCCACCGCGGCCACGCTGCGCACCCTGATGCAGGGCTCGGCGATCCGTGAATCGCACCGCGACAACGATGTCCGCGTGCAGGACCCGTACTGCCTGCGCTGCCAGCCGCAGGTGATGGGCGCGGCGTTCGACGTGATGCGCCAGGCGGCGACCACGCTGGCGATCGAAGCCAACGGCGTGTCCGACAATCCGCTGGTGTTCACCGATACCAACGAAGCGCTGAGCGGCGGCAACTTCCATGCCGAGCCGGTCGCTTTCGCCGCGGACATGCTGGCCATGGCGGTGTGCGAGATCGGCTCGATCAGCGAACGCCGCACCGCGATGCTGGTCGACCCGGCCCTGTCCGGCCTGCCCGCCTTCCTCACCCCCAAGCCGGGCCTGAACTCGGGCTTCATGATTCCGCAGGTGACCGCCGCCGCGCTGGTCTCGGAAAACAAGCAGCGCGCCTACCCGGCCAGCGTCGATTCGATTCCGACCTCGGCCAACCAGGAGGACCATGTGTCGATGGCCGCGCACGGTGCGCGCCGTCTGCTGGCGATGGCCGAAAACGCGGCCAACGTGGTCGGGATCGAACTGCTGGCCGCCGCGCAGGGCTGCGACTTCCACGCCCCGCTGCGCTCCAGCGACGCCCTCGAAGCAGTGCGTGCGCGCCTGCGTGCACAGGTGCCGACGCTGCAGGACGACCGCTACTTCCACCCGGACATGGTGGCCGCCACCGCCCTGGTGCGCAGCGGTGCGCTGGCCGAGGGCCTGGCCGACCTGCTGCCGCAGGTGGAGCCGCTGGCATGACCACGCCCCCCGACTGGCTGCAGGTGCACGAGGGCGATGCGCCGCTGATCGTCAGCTTCCCGCATACCGGCAGCGAGCTGCCGCATGACCTGATCGACCGCTACCACTCGCCGTGGCTGGCGCGCCGCGATGCCGACTGGTGGGTGCACGAGCTGTACGACTTCGCCCGCGGCATGGGGGCGACCACGGTGCGCTCGGCGATCTCGCGTTCGGTGATCGACCTCAACCGCGACCCCAGTGGCGTATCGCTGTACCCGGGCCAGAACACCACCGGCCTGTGCCCGCTGACCACCTTCGACAACCAGCCCCTGTACCGCCCGGGCAGCGAGCCGGACGAGGCGGAGATCGCGCGCCGCCGCGATGCCTATTTCGCGCCGTACCACGACGCGCTGGCCGCGCAGATCGCGCGCCTGCGCCAGCACCACGCCACGGTGGTGGTGTATGACGCGCACTCGATCCGCTCGCATATCCCGCACCTGTTCGACGGTGAGCTGCCGCAGTTCAACCTCGGCACCGCCGGCCCATCGGGTGCGGTGGATACCTCCTGCGACAACACGCTCAGCGACGTGGTGGAAAACCTGCTGACGATCAGCGGCCTGTCCCACGTGCGCAACGGCCGCTTCAAGGGCGGCTGGATCACCCGCCATTACAGCGACATCCCCGGTGGCGTGCACAGCCTGCAGATGGAGCTGGCCTGCCGCGGCTACATGCACGAACCGGCTGCGGACCAGGTGGATGAACACAGCTGGCCCACCCCGCTGGACCCCGACCACGCCGCACCGCTGCGCCACACCCTGGCGCAGGTGCTCAACGCCTGCCTTGCATTTGCTACGAACCGGAGCGCCGCATGACCCGCAACGACCCGTCCCGCACCATCATCGCGCCCACCGGCACCACGCTCACCGCCAAGAGCTGGCTCACCGAAGCGCCGCTGCGCATGCTCATGAACAACCTGCATCCGGACGTGGCCGAGCGCCCGCAGGAACTGGTGGTCTACGGCGGCATCGGCCGCGCCGCCCGCGACTGGGAGAGCTTCGACGCCATCGTGGAAGCGCTCACGCGGCTGGATGACGACCAGACCCTGCTGGTGCAGTCGGGCAAGCCGGTGGGCGTGTTCCGCACCCACGTGGATGCGCCGCGCGTACTGATCGCCAACTCCAACCTGGTGCCGCGCTGGGCCAACTGGGACCACTTCAACGCGCTGGATAAGAAGGGCCTGGCGATGTATGGCCAGATGACCGCCGGCAGCTGGATCTACATCGGCGCGCAGGGCATCGTGCAGGGCACCTACGAAACGTTCGTGGAGATGGGCCGCCAGCACTACGACGGCAGCCTGGCCGGCAAGTGGCTGTTTACCGGTGGGCTGGGCGGCATGGGCGGCGCGCAGCCGCTGGCCGCGGTGATGGCCGGTGCCTCGTGCCTGGCGGTGGAATGCCGCAAGAGCAGCATCGAGATGCGCCTGCGCACCGGCTACCTGGACACCTGGACCGACAACCTGGATGAGGCGCTGCGCCTGATCGAGGAATCCTGCACGGCCAAGAAGCCGCTGTCGGTGGGTCTGCTCGGCAACGTCGCCGACGTACTGGACGAACTGCTGCTGCGCGGGGTCAAGCCGGACCTGCTGACCGACCAGACCTCCGCCCACGATCCGGTCAACGGCTACCTGCCGCAGGGCTGGAGCGTGGAGGAATGGGACGACAAGCGCGTCTCCGCGCCGAAGGAGGTCGAAGCCGCCGCGCGTGCGTCGATGGCCAACCACATCCGCGCCATGCTCGCCTTCCACGCCCTCGGCGTGCCGACCGTGGATTACGGCAACAACCTGCGCCAGATGGCGCTGGAAGAAGGCGTCGAAGATGCCTTCGACTTCCCCGGCTTCGTGCCCGCCTACATCCGCCCGCTGTTCTGCCGCGGCATCGGCCCGTTCCGCTGGGCCGCGCTGAGTGGCGACCCGGAGGACATCGCCAAGACCGACGCCAAGGTCAAGGAGCTGATCCCGGACAACCCGCACCTGCACCGTTGGCTGGACATGGCCGCCGAGAAGATCAAGTTCCAGGGCCTGCCGGCGCGCATCTGCTGGGTGGGCCTGGGCGACCGTGACCGCCTGGGATTGGCCTTCAACGAGATGGTCGCCAGCGGCGAGCTCAAGGCCCCGGTGGTGATCGGCCGCGATCATCTGGATTCGGGCAGCGTCGCTTCGCCGAACCGCGAAACCGAGGCGATGCAGGACGGCTCCGATGCAGTGTCCGACTGGCCCCTGCTCAACGCCCTGCTCAACACCGCCAGCGGCGCCACGTGGGTCTCGCTGCACCACGGCGGCGGCGTCGGCATGGGCTTCTCGCAGCACGCCGGCATGGTCATCGTCTGCGACGGCACCGAAGCGGCCGCCAAGCGCATCGCGCGCGTGCTCTGGAACGACCCGGCCACGGGCGTGATGCGGCATGCCGATGCGGGGTATGACATCGCGGTGGAATGCGCGAAGGAGAAGGGGCTGGATCTGCCGGGGATTCTGGGCTGATCGCAGCGGTGCCGGCCGCTGGCCGGCACCGCCCGATGCATTGCCCGTGCCGCCAGGCATCGTCCGGCGCCACCTGGAACTCCGGTGTCACCTGCTGCTGTCCGCTCCCCCTGGTGTTGGGGCGCTCTGGTAAATGCCGACCTTGGTCTCCGCTCGCACAGCTACATCAGTGCCGAAGCGACCACCGATACCCTTACTCGGACACTGTTCGACGCATCATCCTTCAGCGCTTCGATCAAGGAGACGACTTCTGCTGCGCCCTTCGTCGAAACCATCTTCTTCAGGCAGGCAATCAACACATCTCTGTGTAGATCACTATTCAGCAATCTGCAGATGAACGTCTCCAACCATTCTGGTGCCACGCGATGCATGCACGGAGCTGATTGGACAAGCGCAGAAATCAAAATCTCGCTGTCACTTGTCTCGACGAGATGAAGAAGCCCTCACATGACTTCATGATGCGGAGTGTCATCGGCGAATATCGAAAAGAGAACTCCCAGCTCTCGACTGAAGAATTCCAGTCCTGATAGCACCTGAACCGTCCGGTCAAATGCAGCAACTTCTTCTGAAGTAAGCATTCGCGAAGCCCGCAACAGCTCGTCCAGAAGTTGGTCTTTCATCACAGCTTCGTTGGCGGAACCTGGCATTACTTGCGCCTGACCGAAAGACAGCCGAGCATGGGATCGGCTCTCAATGATTGGGGCCTTCAATCACTTCCGGGCCAGCGGCTTCACATCAATCGCATAGCGTGGAAACGCAGGCGCGGCGAACTCCCTCAGCAGATGCAGGTGCGGGTGAAGCTTGAGCCTGCGCAGATTGCCAATGGCTACTTCGCCGCCGCAAACCAGCGCTGGCTCAAAGCCATACATCTCATCCGCCATCAAGTGCCCGCAAGTGCTCACAACCCTGTCAAAAGGCAGCTCTTCGGCCCCATCCATCAGATCAAAGTCGTCGAGCTCCGCGCAAGCGAAAAACGCCCTGATGCCCCCCTCCTGCCGTGCGAGAGACTTGGGTCTCAAACAGTTCTGAAGAGCAAACACTTCACTGCGGATCGGATCGATGCTCACGCCTGCGCCTGATGCTTCACCGCACAGGTAGAGCCGTCCAAACCCGCTTCTGGCAAATACATGGTAGGTATCGATCAGGGGAAATGGAGTACCAGCCAACCACATGTGCATCAGGCCTTCGTAGTCCTCGGGATTCACCGTCCACAGCCGTCCATTGCCATAGCCCGCCCATCCATCCCGACGCCAATAGCTCAAGAGCGATTCAGGCAAGATGCCCGCCCACTTGGAGAAGGCGGTCTCTGGCGCCGGATCGTGTTCAGTTGCCTCTCCGAAGCTCTCGATGAAGAGCGCGAAATCCTCATCCTCTTCCATTGCGCCTCCCATCCAAGTCTATTTCGTCGGCGTGGACCGAGGCGCTCTTATATCTGATGCTTCATTGGATTCTAAGAGCTGTTTACGACAGGCCATTGGAAATTCACGCATTCACACAGGCGCCGGCCGCTGACCAACATGCGCCATCACCGCTGACGGATCACCGCGATTTGCCGTACGCCAGCTTCTGCATTGCTCTGCGCCCTGTTCGCTCCCCGTTCGCTTCGACATGGGCTTCTCGCAGCACGCCGGCATGGTGATCGTCTGCGACGGCATCGCGGCGGCCGCCAAGCGCATCGCACGCGTGCTCTGGAACGACCCGGCCACGGGCGTGATGCGGCATGCCGATGCGGGGTATGACATGGCGGTGGAATGCGCGAAGGAGAAGGGGCTGGATCTGCCGGGGATTCTGGGCTGAGGCACGCAGGTCTCGACCACCGGTCAAGACCTGCCGCCGCCGCGTAGAGCCACGCCATGCGTGGCTGCTCCTTACACCCGGCACCGCGCGCAGCCACCCATGGGGTGGCTCTACGTGGTGCAACGAAAGGCCACGACAGGCCGGTGCGCGCATCGTAGAGCCACGCCATGCGTGGCTGCTCTTCCGGCACCGCGTGCAGCCACCCATGGGGTGGCTCTACGTGGTGCAACGAATGCCACGACGGAAGTGCGGCGCCCCGAGGGTGGAACGGACGAACCGGAAGAGCGGTGAGCGCTTGCTGGGCTGCAGTGGCTTCCCGGCGTGCGGCGGTTGGGCGGGTGCCCGTACGGCAGCGATGGGTGACGCACCCGGTCGGACCTGTTAACTTGCCGCCCTGTTTTTGGGTTTACAGATATCCACATGCATTTCCCGTCGTTCCGCCCCACCCCGTCGCTGCTGTTCATGGCCGTCACCCTCGGCCTTTCCGCCGCCGCCCAGGCCGCCCCACAGGCCACCACCCTGGACGCGATCCACGTGACCGCTGCCAACGAGACCGAACAGGCCCGGGCGGCGCTCACGCGGGTTCCCGGCGCGGGCAACGTGGTGGACCTGACCAAGGCCGACGGCCGGCTGTCCACCAGCGCCGATGTGCTGGCCTATCAGCCCGGCATCAGCGCGCAGTCGCCGGGCAACGAAGGCACCAAGGTGTCGATCCGAGGCTCGGGCATCAACCGCGGCCCGGGCGCGCATGCTTCCGGCATCGCGGTGTCGATCGACGGCCTTCCACTGACCGGCCCGGGGGGCACGCCTTACGAACTGCTGGAACCGCTGTGGCTGAGCCGGGCCGAGGTGCTGCGCGGCGCCAACGGCTTCGAGCGCGGCGCGTTGGCGCTGGGTGGTGCGATCAATTACGTGAGCCGCAGCGGGCGCGATTCGGCCGGGCTGGAGCTGCAGTACGAAGCGGGCAGCCGTGGCTACCAGAAGCGCAGCATCGGCTACGGCGGGGTGAGCGGCGATGTCGACTACTACCTGGCCTACACCGACACCGAATCGGACGGCTACCAGCGCCATGCCGCCAGCGACGGCAAAGGCGCGATGGCCAACCTCGGCTGGCAGATCACCCCGCAGCTGGAAACCCGCTTTTTCGTGCGTTACCGCGAGACCAATCACGAAACACCCGGGCGCCTCACCCGCGACCAGATCCGCAACGACCCGGGTGCGGCCAACCCGGGCAACCTGGCCATCGACGCGCGCCGTCCGCAGCCGGGCAGCACCTGGATCGGCAACATGACCACCTGGCAGATCGACGACGCCTCGTCGCTGCAGGCCGGGCTGGTGTACCACACGTACCCGATGGACTTGAACGAGAGCCTGTACCGGCAGCAGCTGGACTACAGCAACCTCAATGCCACGCTCGACTACCGCCACCGGCATGTACTGTTCGGCCGCGACAGCGTGACCACCCTCGGCCTGCGCGTCACCCACGACCTGGATGCGGACGTGCGCGAGACGCTGCGCTTTGCCAGCAACGGCTACGCCGCCGGCACCCACACGCGCGACTTTTCGCACCACGGCACCGACAGCACGCTGCATATCGGCAACGACCTGGCCCTGACCGACGCACTGCACCTGCAGACCGGGCTGGCGCTGATCAATACCCGCCGCGACGTGCAGGTAACCTGGCCAGCCACGCCCGAACGCCTGCGCGAACAGCACTGGGACTACGCGCCGCGGCTGGGCTTCACCTGGCAGCAGACCCCGCAGGTGCAGTGGTTCGGCAACCTGAGCCGCTCGGTGGAGCCGGCCCATCCGTGGTCGATGATCTGGGGTTCGAACCAGTACTTCGCGGCAGGCAATGGGGCATCCACCGGCCGCCAGCGCGCGCCGGTGCCGCTGGACAACCAGACCGCCACCACCCTGGAACTGGGCGCGCGCGGCGAGAGCGCGATCGGGCGCTGGGAGTTGACCGGTTACTACGCACGGGTGCTGCACGAACTGCTCACCGTGGAAGTACTGCCGGTGCCGAACCTGTTCGTGGCCGAAAACAACGCCAGCCCCACTGTGCACCGGGGCATCGAAGCGGGGCTGGACAGCACACTGTGGGAGGGCCGCGAGGGACGCCTGGCGCTGCGCCAGGCCTATACCTTCAACGATTTCCGTTACCGCCATGACCCGCGCTTTGGCGATAACCGCCTGCCCGGCCTGCCCCGCCACTACTATCAGGCCGAACTGCGCTACGAGCACCCCACCGGCTTCCATGCAGCGCTCAACACCGAGTACGCCTCGACGATGTTCGTCGACTACGCCAACAGCGTCCGTGCCGACAGCCACCTCATCTTCGGCAGCCGCGTGGGCTACGACGCCCCCGGTGGCCGCTGGCAGGCGTGGGCGGAGATGCGCAACCTCGGCGACCGGCACTACGCGGCCACGGTGACGCCGGGCTACAACGACGCCGGCAAGGATGTGGCGCGCTCCACCCCGGGCGAAGGCCGCGGGGTATATGCCGGAGTGCGCTGGCGCTGGGACTGACCTGCCACGCGCAGCGCTAGCCGCGCGTTGACGCGGTGGCCTGCGCCGACACCGGCCGCGCCCGGTCACCGCGACGCGAATCGGCGGGTCGCGCGCGCGCATCGGCACGCGCTCACCCCGCGGTGAGCGGGCGGTCGGTGGGCAACCAGTAAAAGTACTGAGCCGATCGGCGGGGATTGCCGTGGTGCGCGCCACCTGCGTGGCCGACACTGCCTGCATCCCCTGCCCCGTGGAGCCTGCCGTGATCCCCACCACAACACGCCTGGTGTGCGCCCTCACGCTGGCGCTCTGCGCCGCGGCCGCCGGTCATGCCCAGGACACGCCCACCCCGGCGAGCGCCCGCTTCGCAGCGCTGGATCGCAACCACGATGGCACCGTGAGTGCCGGCGAATACGACAGCAGCACGGTGTTTGCCGCCCTGGACAGCAACCAGAACTACCGCTTGAGCCTGGACGAACTGCAGACGGTGCTGGGACCGGATCGCGATGGCCAGCTTTCGGCGGCCGACCGCCTGCGCGTGGCCGACCTCAACGGCGATGGCGAGCTCAGTTCGGAGGAAGTGGGCCGCTTCGCGGAAATGCGGTTCCAGGCCCTGGACAGCAACCACGACCAGCAGCTGGACCTGGCCGAGTTCCAGAGCGGCTTCTGGCGGCGCTGAGCGCGCTGCTCAGAACGCAGCCGTCTGCGCGAACACGGCCAGGTACATGGCCAGCACGGTGATGGCACCGCCGACCAGCATCGTGGCCACGCCGGCCAGGGTGGCCATCACGTTGCCCAGCGCACCGCCCAGCCGCCAGACCAGCACCACCAGCACCGGGCCCAGCCAGACCAGTCCATAGCCGGTGGCAAAGGTGCGGGTCAACCAGGGCACCGCGGCGCCGGCCTCCTGGATCGGCGCGAGCAGGCGCGGCAGGATCGATGCGCCCATGACGGTGATCAGCAGCGCGGCCAGCCCGCTGCAGGCCAGGCCCAGCAGCAGACCCGCGATGCCGGCGCGGCGCGGCGCGGCACGGGCGCTGCGGGTACGCGGCCGGTTCACGCCGCGACCCGCTTGGTGACCGCCTCGATGCGATGGCCGTCGGGATCGATCACGAAGGCGGCGTAGTAGTGGTCGCCGTAATCAGGACGCAGGCCGGCCGCACCGTTGTCCTGGCCGCCGCACTGCAGGGCGGCACGATGGAAGGCCTGTACCGCGTGCGGGGATTCCGCGCTGAAGGCCAGGTGGAACCCGGGCCCCGGCGCGCGGGCGTCATCGCGCAGCTTCAGGCACAGCTGGTCCTCATCATCGACCAGGCCGTACCCGATCGCGGTGTCGTCCTCGAACACGCGGCGATAGCCCAGCGCGCCGAGCGCGGCATCGTAGAACGCGCCGGCCACGGCCAGGTCGCGAACGCCCAGTGAGAGGTGATGCAGCATGCGGTCGTCCTTGCCATGAAGAGGGGTCCAGGGCGGCATTGTAGGGGCAGCGCGCGGCGCCAGGACCCCGGCTTGACCTGGATCAACCGCCCGCCGGTGGCACGGCCTAGGCTGCAGGTGCCACCGGAGCCTCCCCATGAACATCCTCATCGGGCTGCTGCCCTTCATCGTGTTTGCGCTGGCCGAGCGCCTGGCCGGCATCCCGGCCGGGCTCTGCGCCGGTGCACTGACCGCGCTGGCGCTGTGCCTGCGCGCCCGGACCGGGCCACGCCGCCACGGCGGCCTGATCGAGCGGGTGTCGCTGCTGCTGTTTGGCACGCTGGCGGTGTATGCGGGCGTGTACGTACCGCACTGGACGCTGATGGGCGTGCGCATCGTGGTAGATGCGGCCCTGCTGCTGGTGATGCTGGGCTCGATGCTGCTCGGGCGGCCCTTCACCCTGGGCTACGCCAGGGCCGATGCCGCCCCTGCCGACTGGCTCTCGCCGCGGTTCATCCGCAGCCACTACGTGGTGTCCGGCGTATGGACGGCCGCGTTGGGCGTGGTGGTGCTGGCCGATGCCCTGATCCTGGCGTGGCCCCGCACAGCGCTGGCCGGCGCGGCGGTGATGGTGGCCGCACTGCTGGCCGCCAGCCGCCTCACCACGCGCTACGCGGCCACCTTGCGCACCTGAGTGTGGCCCTCCGGGTGCAGCGCGGACGCGTCGGCGGCGGCCATCGCCTGCAGCCGCTCGCGTGCGCGCAGTTCCACCGCGCGCCCTTGCATGGCCAC
>RCUK01002050.1_pt1 | contig 11487 bp, 10 predicted proteins | sample 2166381 | NCBI WGS metagenome assembly RCUK01 (sample SAMN09932809, study PRJNA488358) | compost metagenome | isolation source: compost soil in an enriched community | place: Germany: Experimental Botanical Garden
GACGCACAGCAGACGTTCAGCGGGCCATACCGACTGACTGCAACCAGTCTGAAGCAGCCGTCCAACACGCGCGACGTACCGTATGTCGGCTTGTGGGACCATGCCCTGCCCCAACGAAGCGTCGCTGATGCAACCCACGTCCGCTCCAACGATGAGCCTGTTGCCCAACCGGCGATAACCACAGGCACGCAAACACCCAGTTGCCATTCGTTGGTCGGCCCACAAGTGGCCGAAATCCCAGGCTATCGCCGGTTGAACCGGCGTTTGGTTCGCATGCAAACAACGCGCTTGCATCCTTCTCCTCGGTGATGACTACTTCTCAGGTATACCAGCTTGGCTCCGGGATCTGCCCCCTCAGCGCATAGGCACCCACCTCGCGCCGCTTGTAGGCGATGGGGTCATGCAGCGAATGCGTGCGGATGTTGCGCCAGAAGATGTCCAGGCCCACTGCGTTGGCGGTGGCGCGCGCGCCGGTGACCTCGAACACCTTGGTGCCGATCTCCAGCCCAATGTCCACCGCCGCCTGCTTGGCCGCTGCAATGCGCACCGCCACGCGCCCGCGAGCCCCGGGTGTCAGCGCATCGCGCTCGGCATGCAGCAGCGCGGAAATTTCCGCGCCGGCCGAGTTGGCGAGCTCCTCCGCCGCCCACAGGCGCGACTGCAGTGTGCCGTAGGCTTCCAGGATGTACCACTCGTCGCTCGCGGATTCCTTGTTGTCGCCGCCGTAGGGCCAGGCGCGCGTCTTCTCGCGCGTGTAGCCCGCGGCCGTCTTCAGCGCGCCCTCGGCGATGCCCAGGTAGAAGTTCGCGAACACGAGTTGGATCGCGGGCAGGTTCAGCGTCTCGTAGGTGCGGCTCTGGTAGACCTTGTCGACATAGCCCGCGGCGCTCGCCCAGTCGATGCGCACGTCCTCGATGATCACGCCGCCCGATTCGGACAGGCGCTGGCCCAGGTGGTCCCAATCGTCGAGGTAACGGATGCCGTCCTGCTTCGACGGCACGATCGCGAAGATGTGCTTGTCGGTGCCTTGCAGCACGCCTTCGAGCACGGTGAGGTCCGAGACCTTCGAGCCGGTCGAGAACGACTTGCGGCCGTTGTAGGCCAGCTGTCCGTCGACCTCGGTGATCACCAGATCACCGTCGCGCGGATTCACCGCGCCGCCGAAGAACAGGTCGTTGGCCGTGTAGAGCGCCTCCACCGCGTCGATCTGTTCCGACGTACCCACCAGGTGCACCGCCCAGGCCCAGAGGTAGTGATAGCCCAGCAGCTGGCCGATAGAGCCGTCGCCCGAGGCCACGATGCGGATCACCTTGTAGGCCGTGTCCCAAGGCTGCCCCGCCCCGCCATGCTGCACGGGACCGAGCAGCGTGGTGAGGCCCGCGTCCTTGAGCAGCTGCACTTCGGCCGTGGGCACCGCTTGCTGGCGGTCGCGCGCCACCTGGTCGACCGCGAGAATGGCCGCCACCTCGGCGGCGCGGGCCAGCCACTGGGGTGCGTCGGCCGGACGCGGCTTGCCTTGCCAGGGCGAGGTCTTGAGCGCTTGCTCGAGCGTGAGGCTCATGGTGCGAACTCCTGATAAAACGGATGGGACAAGGTGCCGGGCCTTCAGACCGCGGCGTGGGAAACAGCGCCGGCTACATCGCCTTCGCCGAAATAGAAAGACTGGATGTCGGCGCGCTGGCGCAACGCCTGCGCGTCACCGCTCAAGACCGCCACGCCGGCATCGAGCACGGTCGCGCGGTCCGCGTACTGCAGCGCCACGGTCGAATTCTGCTCGGCCACGAGGATCGACAGGCCCTCCTCGCGGTTGAGCCGCCGTAGCTGCTCGAAGATGTCGCGCACCACGAGCGGTGCGAGGCCCATCGACGGCTCGTCGAGCACCAGCAGCCGGGGCCGCGACATCAGCGCTCGGCCGATGGCCGTCATCTGCTGCTCGCCGCCGGAGCTCAGTCCCGCCAGGGTCTTTCGCCGGTCCTTGAGCTTCGGAAAGATCGTGTAGACCCGCGCAAGGTCTTCGGCGACTTCCGCGCGTCGCGCGCTGCGCCCGAGCGCGCCGGTCAGCAGGTTTTCCTCCACCGTCAGCGTGCGAAAGCAGTGGCGGCCCTCCAGCACCTGCACCAGGCCCAGCCTCACGAGGTCGGCCGGGCTCGTGCGGCCGGTGTCGCGCCCGTCGAAGACGATGCGCCCGGCCGTCACCTCACCGCGCTCGGCCGGCAGCAGGTTCGACACCGCCTTGAGCGTGGTCGACTTGCCCACCCCGTTGGCGCCGAGCAGCGCGTGGATCTCGCCGACGCGCACCTCCAGGCTCACGCCGTGCAGCGCGACGATCGAGCGCTGATACACGGCCGCTACCGCCTCGATGCGCAACAAGGGGGCCGTCACCTCAGCTCCACGCGTGGAACGGTGGATTCACGCCATTGAGGAAGTAGTTGCCCACGATGGCGTACTTCCAGCGCACCGGGTCGTGCAGCGTGTGCGTGCGCGCATTGCGCCAGTGGCGGTCCAGGTTGTACTGGCCCAACGTCGAGCGCGTGCCAGCCAGCTCGAAAAGCTTGTTGGTCGCCAGGATCGCGATTTCGGTGGAGAGCACCTTGGCCTCGGCCGTCGCGATCTGCGCTGCGGCCACGCTGTCGGCACCGGGTGCGGCCACCGCGCGGTCGATGGCGCGGCCCGCGCGCTCCAGCAGCGCTTCGCTCGCATGCAAGCGGATCTGCAGGTCGCCCACGGCCTGGATCGAATACGGGTCTTCCCATGCATGCTCACGCTGGCTGTCGATCCACGGACGCGTCTTGGTGCGGATGAAATCGACCGTCTCGGCAATAGTGCCACGCGCAATACCCACATCGACCGCCGCCTGGATGATCTGGAAGATCGCGCCATCAGCCGAAGGCGTGTCGTAGCCCTTGAACGCCGGGATCAGGTGCGACTTGGGCACCTTCACATGGTCGATGACCACCGTGCCGCTGAGCGTGGTGCGCTGGCCGAAGGCCGACCAGTCGTCGATCACCGTGAGGCCCGGCGCATTGCGATCGGCCACCACGTACCAGGTGTTGCCCGCTTCGTCGTTGGCCACGATGGGCACATAGTGCGCGAGCAGCGCACCGGTCGAATAGAACTTCTTGCCGGTCACCACCACGTGGTCGCCCGCGTCGGTGAAGCGCGTCTCGAAATCGGCCGCACGCTTCGAACCCGACTCCGAGAACGCATTGCCCCAGCGCACGCCGCGAAGAAAGTCGGCGAAGAACAGTGCCTGCTGCGCGGCATCAGACACCGTGCGCACCGCGGCAACGAAACCCAGGTGGTTCTGCGTGATCTGCCCGAGTGACGGGTCGGCCGCCGAGATGATCGCGATCACCTCGGCCAGCGTGGCGTACGACACCTCCGCGCCACCGAAGGCCTTGGGCACGTTGATGGCCCAGAGCCCGCTTTGCGAGTAGGCATCGATCTCCTCGACCGGCCAGCGGCGCAGACGGTCGCGCTCGGAGGCGCCGACGATCAGCCGGGCGGCCAGCGCGTGCGCCACGGCGATGGCCTCGGCGTCGTCGCGGATCACATGCGCGGGCGTGTCGGACAGTGGCAGGCCGGGCACGGGATCGTTGGCGGCGGCTAGTGCGGGTGCAGGGGGTTGGAGAACGGCGGACATGGAATGAGCTTTCCTTTCAGATGCGGGTGGGCTTGCGGATCAGTCGTCGATGCTCTTGCGCACCTTCACGTTCTTCTCTTTCGCATAAGCCAGCGAAGACTTCTCGATGATCGGACGCAGCAGCTTCCAGTCGGGCGCGATCCAGTCGGACACCACGTTCCACTTGCTGCCGTCCCACTGCTGGAAGGCCACGCGGCCGTCGCCTTCGTGGTTGTCCCAGGTCACGTTGATCGAATGGAACAGGCCCTTGGCGCCGAGTGCGGCGGCGCGCGCTTCGTCGATCTTCAGGTTCTCCAGGCCCCAGCGGATCTCGTCGCCGGTGAGCGTGCGCTTGCCGAATTTCGCTTGCGCGATGCGGATGGCCTCGACGTTCAGGATGCCATTGAGCACGCCCAGGTTGTGATAGACACTGCCGATGCGCTTGGGGTCCTGCAGGTTGCCCTTGCCCGCGCCGTACACGACCTTCGCGATGTCCTGCAGCACGGGGTACTGCGCGCCCGCCGCCACGGTGGTGATCGCCACATAGCCCTTGGCCGCATCGCCCGCGGGGATCACGTCTTCCTCCGAGTTGGACCACACGTTGCCCACGATGTGGTCGACCGGAAAGCCGGTCTTCTGCGCCGTCTTGAGCGCCACCGGATTCATCACGCCCCAGCCGCGCAGCACCACGTAGTCGGGCTTGGTGCGGCGGATGGTGAGCCACTGCGACTGCTGCTCGTTGCCCGGATGCGGCACCTCGATCTGCTGCAGCGTGAAGCCGTACTTCTTCGCGAGCAGCTCATAGACCGGGATCGTTTCCTTGCCGTAGGGCGAGCCGTGGTACAGCACCACGATCTTCTTGCCCTTGAGCTTGTCAGCGCCGCCCTCCTTGCCTGCGATGTAGTTCACGATGCCCGAGGTTTCGCTGTACGGGTTGAGCAGCAGCGGAAAGATGTACTTGAACACGCGCCCGTCGGTGGTATCGGTGCGGCCGTGGTTGATGGTGAGCAGCGGCACCTTGTCGGCCGTCACGCGGTCGATGAGCGCATAGGCGATGCCAACCGACAAGGGGTTCCAGGTCGCGATGCCGGGGCGTTGCTTCAGGCGCTCATATACCTCTACGCCGCGCTCCACTTCATATTGCGTCTCGCCCTCCTCCCAGGTCAGCTTGACGCCGCCCACGCCGCCGTCGCGCGTGTTGACCAGGTTCAGGTAGTCGATGAAGCCGCCGAAGAAGCCCGTGCCGCCGGCCGCGTAGGGGCCGACGCGGTAGCTCTGCAGCGGGAAGAATTGCTCATTGCCGTCGGCATGCGCGAACTGCAGGCCGACCAAGGACAGAGTGGCGGCCAGGGCCGCGGTTTTCAGGTGCTTGATGAAGGACATGGTGATGAAGGCTCTTGGGATGTGAAGGAAGAAGGAAATGGAATCGGAAGTGGTGTGCGCTCAGGCGGGCGCGAGCCGCTTTCGTGCTCGGTCCCACAGGGCGACCAGCCCCTGCGGCTCCGCGGCGAGAAAGAAAATGATCAGTGCGCCCAGCACGATGCGCTGGCTCATGTCGAGCACGCCCGAATCGAACCAGCCGCCGAAGAGAAAGCTGCCCACGCGCGAGAGAAGCAGCGGGAACACCACGATCAGCGCCGCGCCGAAGAAGGCGCCTCGGATCGTCGCGAGCCCGCCGATGATCACGATGAAGAGGATCTGAAACGAACGGTCGAGGTTGAAGCCCGCGGGCTCCACCGTGCGCAGGTACACGAAGCCCCACAGCACGCCCGCCACGCCGACGATGAACGACGACACCGCGAACGCCAGCAGCTTGGTGCGCAGCACCGGCACGCCGATGACGCGCGCGGCCAGTTCGTTGTCGCGCACGGCAATGAAATGGTGGCCGGTCTGCGTACGCACCAAGCGCCAAGCAAGTAGCGTCAGCACGGTAACGATGCTCAGCGAGAAGAGGTATCGGCCCACCGGCGTGTCGAACACAACGCCGGCTACTTCGAGCGCGGGCGCATCGATCACGCCTGAGGCGCTGTCATTGCTGAACCAGCTGAACTTGGTCAGAGCCCATTGCACGAAGAACTGCGCGGCCAGCGTCGACACCGCGAGATAGAAGCCGCGCAGCCGCAGGCTCGGCAGGCCGAACACCAGACCGATGGCCGTGGCGGCCAGCCCCGCGAGTCCGATGCTCACAAGCAGTGGAAGCCCTTCCACGCGCAGGTTGAAGTTGTAGGCCGCGAAGGCGCCCACAGCCATGAAGGCCGCAGTGCCCAGCGACAGCTGGCCCGCGTAGCCGGTCAGCAGGTTGAGCCCGACCGCCGCGAGCGACAGTGCAAGGAACGGAATCAGCAACGCATCGAACACATAGCCGGACGCGACGAATGGCACGACACCGAAAGCGATGACCAGAACGACCAGCGGCAAGGTCCATGGAGGCACGTAAACGGTACGCATGGCTCAGGCACGCTCGACCAGCTTCTGCCCGAACAACCCGTTCGGCCGGATCAGCAGGAACGCCAGCGCCGCCACATACGCGAACCAGCTCTCGATGCCGCCGCCCACGAAAGGCCCGATGTACACCTCGGCCAGCTTCTCGAGTGCGCCGATCACCAGCCCGCCGACGATGGCGCCAAGGATCGAATCGAAGCCGCCCAGCACCAGCACCGGCAACGCCTTCAGCACCACCAGCGACAGCGAGAACTGCACGCCCAGCCGCGCGCCCCACAGCAACCCGGCCACCAACGCGATGACACCGGCCGCAGCCCACACCGTGGCCCAGATGCGCGGCAGGCGCAGGCCCACCGCAATCGCTGCATAGGTGTCGTCCGCCACCGCGCGGAACGCGAGGCCCACGCGGGTGTAGCGGAAGAACGCCGAGAGCAGCGCGACCATCACGCCGGCTGTTGCGGCTGCGAACAGGTCGAAGGTCGAGACCATGATGCCGAGGAACTGCAGCGGCTCGTCAGCGATGCCCAGTTCCAGCGCATGCACCTGCGTGCCCCACACCAGCTGCGCCACGCCCTCGATCACGTACGAGAGGCCCAGCGTCGCCATGAACAGCGTGATCGGCGGCTGGTTGACCAGCGGGCGCAGCACGGTGCGCTCGATGGCAAGGCCCAGCAGCACCATGAGTGCGAAGGTCAGCGCGAGCGCCAGTGCAAAAGGCACGTTGCGCTCCACCAGGCTCACGAAGGTGAGCGCGGCGAACAGCAGCTGCGCACCCTGCGCGAAATTGAGCACGCCCGATGTCTTGTAGATCAGCACGAAGCCGATGGCCACGAGCGAATACATCACACCCGAGAGCAGGCCGCCGATGAGCACCTCGGTGAAGAAGCTGAAGTCAGCGCTGTCCATCAGCCCTGCCCCTCTGCATCGTCGTGGGCCACGCCCAGGTAGGCGTCGATCACCGCCGGGTCGCTACGCACTTCGGCCGGCGTTCCGTCGGCGATCTTGCGGCCGTAGTCGACCACGGCCACGCGGTCCGACAAACCCAGCACCAAGCCGATGTCGTGCTCGATGAGCAGGATGGTGGTGCCGAACTCGTCGCGCGCGGCGCGTACGAAATGCGCCATCTCGAGCTTCTCGGTGACGGTCATGCCCGCCATCGGCTCGTCCAGCAGCAACAGTTGCGGCGAGGCGACCAGCGCACGCGCCAGCTCGACGCGCTTCTGCAAACCGTAGGCCAGCGTGCCGGCCAGCCGCTCGCTCACGGCGCCCAGCCCGAGAAAGCCGATGATCGCGTCGGCCCGTGCGCGCGCATCCTCGCGTTCACGGCGTGCGCGGCCGAGTCCGATCAGTTGCTCGATGAAGGTGGAGCGCCCCGCATCGACGCAGCCGAGCACGATGTTGTCACGCACGCTCAAGCCCTTGAAGAGCGCAAGGTTCTGGAAGGTGCGCGCGATGCCCAGCCGGGCCAGCCGCGCCGTCGGCACATGGCCGAAGCTGCGCCCACCGATCCACACGCGCCCGCGGTCGGGCCGGTACAGCCCGCTGATGACATTGACCAGCGAGCTCTTGCCGGCACCATTGGGCCCGATGACGGCGCGGATCTCTCCCTTGGCGATCGCGAGGTCCACGCCCGACAGCGCGGTGACGCCGCCGAATGACAGGTCGATGCCCTCCAGCCGCAGCACGGCCGAGGTCGCGGTGTCTTCCCCGGCCGGCGCCGTGCGGCCCGCCGGCATGAAGGCCACCGGATCGACACCCAGCGAAACCGGACCCGCCTCGAAGAGAACGTCGCGCATCACAAGACTCACGCCACCGCTTCCAGCGCCGGCTTGCTGTGCTTGCCGGCATTAGCGCCCTGCTCGGCTTCGAGCTTGCGCACCAGCGGCAGCACCTTCTCGCCGAAATACTCCACCTCTTCGATGAAGTGCAGGAAGCCGGTCAAGATCAGGTCGACACCGATGGCCTTGAGCGCCACGATGCGCTCGGCAATCTGCAGTGGCGTGCCGATGAGGTTGGTTCGGAAGCCGTCGTTGTATTGCACGAGGTCTTCGAAGGTCGACTTGGCCCAGTTGCCCTCGCCTTCCGGCGATGCCTTGCCGGCCTGTTTCACCGCGTCGCCGAAGGCATGCACCGCCTCCACGTGCGCGTGCTTGATGATGTCGGCCAGCACGGCCTTCGCTTCCTCTTCGGTATCGCGGGCGATCACGAAGGCGTTCACGCCGATGCGCACCATGTGGCCGTTCTGTGCGGCCTTGGCCTGGATGTCGTCGATTTGTGCCTTCAGGCCTTCGGGCGTGTTGCCATTGGTGAAGTACCAGTCCGACACGCTGGCCGCGTTGTCGCGCGCGGCACGCGAGCTGCCGCCCTGGAAGATTTCGGGGTGCGGCTTTTGCACCGGCTTCGGGCTCAACGTGTAGTCGCTGAAGCGATAGAAGTCGCCCTTGAAGGTGAAGTTGTCCTGCGTCCAGATACCCTTGAGCGCGCGGATGAATTCGTTGGAACGGCGGTAGCGCTCGTCGTGCTCCAGCCATGGCTCGCCGATGGCCTGGAATTCGCCCTTGAACCAGCCGCTCACCACGTTGATGGCGATACGGCCGTTAGAGATGTGGTCGATGGTGGCGATCTGCTTGGCCACCACGGCCGGGTTCCACGGGCCGGGCAGGATCGCGGCCAGCACCTTGAGCTTGGTGGTCGCATGCAGCAGCGCCTGGCTGAACGACACCGACTCGTGCTGGTACTCCGCGCCGTAGCCCGCGGTGAAGCGGATCTGGCTCAGCGCATATTCGAAGCCGGCCGTCTCGGCCGCGAGCGCCAGGCGCTGGTTGTATTCAAGGCTCCAGTCGGTGCGCTGCTCGATGGTGCTGACCACGAGGCCGCCGCTGACGTTGGGCACCCAGTAGGCGAACTTGACGGGGGCGGGGGTGGAAGGCGTTTGGCTCATGGCAAGGCTCTTTCTCTGTAAAGGTCGAAGGGGCTTCAGGCGGGCAGCGCCACGGGCACGGCCCTGCGACGAGCGGCTGCGGGCGTCGTGGCCGGGATGGCCGGGGAGGCGTCGCGCAGTTGCGGCACGGCACGCGCCACGGCCAGCGCGATGCGTTCGCGCAGCGCCGGGTTGGCGATCTCGTAGCCTTCGAAATCCTTCTCGACCGCGTAGACGCCGATGGGCAGCGTGCGCGCCTGGAAGAAGCTGAAGAGCGGGCGCAGTTGGTGGTCGATGACCAGCGCATGCCGGTCGCTGCCGCCGGTGGCCGCAAGCAGCACGGGCTTGTCGGTCAGCGCCTCGTGGTGAACGAAGTCGAACAGGTGCTTGAAGAGGCCGGTGTAGGAACCGCGATAGACCGGGCTCGCGACCAGCAGCAGGTCAGCCGACTCGATGGCCGCAATGCTTTCCTCGACGACCGCAGGCAACTGGTTGCGGTACAGCACGCCCGCGAACTGCGGACCAATCTCGCCGAGCGAGATCACGCGCGCATCGATGGCGACTCCATCGCCGAGCGCGGCCAGCAGCTCATCGACCAGCACCAGCGTGCGCGAGGGACGTTGCAGGCTGCCGGAAACGGCAACGACTTTCAGTTTTCGACTCATGTTGATATGACCTCTGTTTGGAAGCTGCGATCAATTCGCAGGGCAATGGATATAAGCGAATGGCGTGCCACCTTCTTTTTCCTTATGAATCAACAAGTTAGAACGAGATGACGGCTTGTGCGCATGCTGAATCGGCAGCAGGCTGCGGTTGGATTGCTGATGGGGCAGCAGCGCGTACTCCATAGTTGTTTGGCGCGCATAGGTATGCGCACACCAAATGAACGCCAGGCAGCAACCCAGGGGAGAAACTGCTTGTCACGCAGCAGCCGCCGCGGCTGCCTGAAAGTACAAAGGGCCTGCGACCTCAAGTCGCAAGCCCTTCGTTTTTCAGCCGGACGGACGAAGCTCAGGAATAGAAGCTGGGCTGCGGCACGCGCGCATTGAGTGCCCAGTCGCCGAGCTCTCGCAGCTTGTAATCCACCGGATCGTGCAGCGTGTGGACGCGCAGGTTGCGCCAGTAGCGGTCGAGGCGCAGTGCCGCGGTGGTGGCGCGCGCGCCCGTCACTTCGAACATGCGGTGCGCCACCTCGAGGCTCGCGCGCGTGCTCGCGACCTTGGCAGCAGCGACCGCCACAGCCACCTGGCCGCGCTCGCGCTCGTCGAGCGAAGTGCCACGCAGCCACGCCTGGTCGAAGGCTGCGGCCGCCTGGTCGAGCAGCAGGCGAGCGCCCTGCAGCGCGAGCCAGAAGTCGCCGTAGTGCGTGAGCACGTATGGATCTTCGTTCGCGGACGAGGCTGTCGAGAACAGCCAGGGACGGCCTTGGTGCAGCGTGAAAGACTTCGCCTCTTCGAGCGCGCCTTCGCCCAGCCCGAGGTAGATATTCGCCAGGATCAGCTGCGCCAGCAGCGGGCGCAGGCAGGCGAACGGCGTCGAGAGCGGGCCGGGGTCGAGCAGCAGCTCGTTCGCGTCGACGCGAACGTTGTCGAACAACACGCTGCCGCTGTCGGTCTGGCGCTGGCCCATGTTGTCCCAGTCGCCCTGCACCGCGATGCCTGCGCGCTGCGTGGGCACGACGCCGATCAGCAGGCGGTCGTTTGCATCGAACGCCGAAGCGAGCAGCATGTCGGAGTCGCTCGCGCCGGAGCAAAAGCTCTTGCGGCCCGAGAACACATAACCACCATCGATCGCCTGGGCGCGCGTGGACTTGTCGACCGGGTTCAGCGCATTGCCCCAGAACCATCGGTGCGCGTGGGTCTGCTCGATCCACGGCTGCCACTGCGCGCGTTGCGCGAAGAGCTGCGTGGTCGCGAGCAGCAGGTGATGAAAGGCGAACAGGTGCGCCACCGAACTGTCGACGCGCGCAAAGCCGCGCACCACGTCGAGCGTCTGCTGCCAGCTTGCGCCGAGGCCGCCAAGCTCGGTCGGCACACTGAGCATGAGCAGGCCGCTGGCCCGCAGCAGGTCGCGCTCGGCCTTGGGCGTGCCGCCGCGCTGGTCACGCTCGACGGCGGTCTGTGCCAATGTCTGCGTGATGCGCTCCGCGGTCGCGTGCCACGGCACGACTTCGTCGCCAGCCTCTGCAGAGAAGTGCTTCATGCGGCGGCCTTCTCGCGCACGGCTTCATTCGACGACGACGGCACGATGTCGTTGGCGATCACTTCGCCGAAGGGGCCCGTGATGTTGGCCTGCCCCGCCGGGCGCACATGGTCGAGCGGCAGCAGCGGGAACAGCAGCTCGGCCACGCGGTACGCTTCTTCGAGGTGCGGGTAGCCCGAGAAGATGAAGGTCTCCACGCCGAGCGCGGCGTACTCCTGGATGCGCGCCGCCACCTCTTCGGGGCTGCCCACGAGCGCCGTGCCCGCACCGCCGCGCACCAGCCCCACGCCGGCCCACAGGT
>RCUK01002052.1_pt1 | contig 11475 bp, 12 predicted proteins | sample 2166381 | NCBI WGS metagenome assembly RCUK01 (sample SAMN09932809, study PRJNA488358) | compost metagenome | isolation source: compost soil in an enriched community | place: Germany: Experimental Botanical Garden
TCGGTTTTTTAGTTATCAGCTTCAATACTTTTTTTCTTTGTTTATCAAGGGATTACAGTATAAATGTAATCGATTTCTATGATTAAATGAACTTGTTTTCAGAAAAATAGATTTGAAAATGTACTTTTTAAGCTAAAATATTTATTTGATTTTGAAATAGAAAAACCTCGTTTATCCAAAATATTATTGGCTGTAACGAGGTTTTTGTATTTAATAAGAAGCTGTGTAGAGCTTAGGTTTTTACATCAGACTATTCTTTTGTATTCTCATTTTTGATGTTTTCAGATATGTCTTTTATGTCATCAGCACCTTTGAGGTAATTCGGTAAATTAAGTCCAGCCATGTTGAACAAATCATTTAAAGGCGGTACTGTTTTCATCATTCCGGAAACGAAGTTTGCCGTAGAGGAATTACCGTTTTCACTTTGTCCGTTGCCTGAATCCCAAACAGTAATTTTATCAATTTTAATATTTTTAACAGCTTCTACTTGTGTTCTTACCAGTTCAGGAAGTTTTTCTAATAAAAGTAATTGGAATGCTTTGCTTGGGTCTCCGCCGGCAGCTGCAACAACTTCTTTGTAACCTTCAGCCTGTTTGGTCAGAATTTCAAATAGTCCTTTTGCTTCAGCTTCCATTTTTGCAAAAATTGCATCAGCTTCTCCTTTTGCATTTTCCCTGATAGTCTCGGCGGCGGCCTGAGCTTCTATAATGGCACGTTGTTTGGCAATTTCTGCCGGAATTACAATATTGGCAATTTGTGTAGAACGTTCTCTTTCCGAACGGGCTAATTCCGCTTTTTGTTCTGCTAGATATGATTCTTCTAAAGCTCTTGCTTGTTGCACTTTTTCTGCTGTGATTGCAATACGTAAAGATTCTGCTTCTTTTTCTCTTCTTAAAGCTTCTGAATTGGCAATGTCAATTTTTGCGGCATTTTCCCCTTGTATTGCAATTGCATTTGCTTCAGAAGTTTTTACTCTGGTGTCTCTTTCCGCTTCGGCCTTTCCGATAGTTTCGTCTTTTGCCGCAGTTGCGATGCTGATTTCCCTGTCTTTTTGAGTAATGGCAATTTTAACATCTCTGTCTCTATGCGTTTCAGCAATTTGAGTATCTTTTTCTCTGTCGGCCAAAGCTTTTCCGGTCTCTCCAATTTTTTCCTGCTCTGCAACACTGATTTTGGCTTCATTAATTGCTTTTGCGGCAGCTTCTTTTCCTAAAGCTTCAATGTAACCAGACTCATCTTTTATGTCGGTTACGTTCACATTGATTAATTTTAATCCGATTTTTTTTAATTCGCTGTCCACATTTTTTGAAATGTTGTCAAGAAATTTATCACGGTCAGAATTGATTTCCTCAATTGTCATCGTCGCAATGACCAAACGTAATTGACCAAATAATATGTCTTTTGCCAATTCCTGAATTTGCTCCGATGATAAGCCCAAAAGTCTTTCGGCTGCTGTATTCATACTATCAGTTTCTGTAGAAATCGCAATAGTAAAACGACAAGGGACATCTACTCTGATGTTTTGGCGGCTTAATGCATTGGTTAAATTGGCTTCAATTGATAATGGTTTTAAATCTAAAAAAGCATAATCCTGAATTACTGGCCAGATGAAAGCTCCACCTCCGTGAACACATTTTGCAGATGTGCCTCCTGTTCTTCCGTAAATCACTAATATTTTATCCGAAGGACATCTTTTATATCTGGAAACTAAGGCTGTAATGGTTACGAATAGAACTATTGCCGCAACTACAATGATTATTATTGGTGTCATGTTTTTGTTTATTGTTTTATTTATTTGTTTAAATTGTTTCTACTATTAAAATGTTTTCGTTTTCTATTCGGATTACTTTTACAATGGAACCGGATACTATTTTATCCTTTTCAGTCATCGCTTCTAATTCATGAAAAGCACCTTTTACACTAATGATAATTTTTCCTTTCCCGTTTTTATTCTCTGGGATTGTCAAGTATACTTCGGCAGTTTTGTTTAGAGTATTTGAAATTTTAAAGGAATTGTTTTCTGCCAGTTTTTGTACTTGTTGTATGATTACAAAAAACAAAAACACAAACAAAATTCCGATTGCTAATGACAAAAGGATAAGTATAGGTTTGTTTATTATAGTTGTATAAAACGAAATTCCTGTCCAACTAAACCCTAGTAAGAAATTGATTAAATTTCTTAATGAAAAGAGTTGGAATGGACTATCGGTACCGTCTAAATTGCTGTCAAAATCGGCGTCAATACCATCAAATGAATCAGCTCCCATAAATGTCATTATAGTTTGAAAGAGAAAAATGATGCTCGTTGGAATAGCTATAAACCAAAAAGTTTTTAGTAAAGGTTCTAAATTTTCGATGATTTCCATGTGGGGTAAATTTTAGCTTTTTTTTAATTATGATCAACGTTCGATTAGTCTTAAAAATACTATTTGAACCTAATTTTAGTTAATGAGACAGTAAATATATGAGATTTAACCTATATAAGTGTGCTTTTATAGTGATAAACCTCATTTAAAATCCCCGAAACTTCGGGTTAAATAAACTTATATTAAAAAGACGCTTCTTTTACTTGCAAGAAAAATAAAGTATGGAGACTTCTTATACTGCTTTTCTTTTCAAAAATGCATCAATAGAATAATTGCCGCTACCCAATAAAAAGAGGGCACAATAGGAGAGTAGGTACATTAAACCATGTTCCATTTCTGCCATGCCATCATTTTTATGAACGATAAATACCGCAACCAGCATTGTAATTATTAGAGGAATGAGTGCTAGTCTTGTCCATAAACCAATGGCAATAAGTATGGAGCAAAGAAATTCTGCAAAAACGGTCAAGGCCAGTGAGGCAGGAACACCAATACCGATAGGATCACCAAATTCCATATTGCCACTCATAAAATTCATTAATTTAGGAACACCATGATTAAGCATTAACAAGCCGAGTGTTAATCGTAAAATAAGCGAAGCCCAATCTGATGCGTTCGCAGACCAATTAGCAGGAGAGAAAAGTTTTTGCAGCATAATTTAAATTTTTTTTGTTTCTTTTTTATTTAGGACTTTCACAAACATAGAATAATTTCATGAGATTTCACTTATAAAATATTTTTCTTATTTACTGTCGGCAATTAGTACATAAAAGCAAAAAAACAGCCCGTTTGCTTTTGTTATGTATTTGGTTTTTAACTAATTGAAATGATTAACTTTGTGTGTGAAGATTTTGGCTATTTAGATTATTGGTAAATGAGGTAATAAAAGATAGCTACAAACATTTTTTGCGGCACTTATTTTAATCTTCCAATTGACTAATAATAAGAAATTATGAGTGACAGCAGTATTACTATTGGATTTACAGGTGACGTGATGATAGGCAGAGGTGTTAATGCGGCTATCACTAATAATGGATATCGTTATCCTTGGGGAAATGTATTGCCTTTATTGGAAAAAACAGATATCAATATCATTAATCTGGAAGCGGCGCTGACGAATAGTACTAAAAAAGTGTATAAGACTTTTAATTTTAAAGCAACTCCTGATAGAATTGAAACTCTGACAACGGCCAAAGTAACCGTTGCCAATCTAGCCAACAATCACATATTAGATTTTTCAGAAGAAGGTTTGATCGAAACTATTCAAGCCCTAAATGAGGTTGGGATACTACATACCGGCGCAGGGATGAATGATAAAGAAGCCAAAAAACCGGTTATTCTTACTGTCAAAAATAAAAGGCTGGGGATATTGGGCTTTACAGATAATGAACCCGGATGGAAGGCGGGTGGTTCCTGGAGTGGCGTGAACTACATTGATATTTCGAATAATGAGGATTGCGAAAAGGCCTTGATGGCTATAGCGGAATTGCGAAAAGAGACGGATTTGCTCATCGTAAGTATTCATTGGGGACCTAATATGCAAGCGGAACCCGAACAGCATTTTATAGATTTTGCTCATGCTATGATTGAACAGGGAGCAGATATTATCCACGGGCACAGTGCCCATAATTTTCAAGGTATTGAAGTGTACCAACACAAATTGATTTTGTATGATACGGGAGATTTTCTGGATGATTATGCGGTTGACCCTTTTCTAAGAAATGATCATTCTTTTTTATTTAAGGTTGAGGTTTCCCAAAAAAGAATAGAAAAATTAGTGCTGGTTCCTGTTCAGATTTCACATTGCCAGGTAAATCTTGCCACTACTGAAGATTATAAATGGAGCATCAAACGCATGCAAAAGCTCTCTGCAAAATTTGGAACTGAGGTGAGTGATAAAGGGGAGGTTTTGTTATTTTGAAATCTGGTCCTTAATTTAGCTAACAGTAAAAGAAATGAAAGAAATAATCAAAAATTGCCGTCAGGAAGATGGAACTTTTTTCTGTAAATGCTTAAATCTGATGTATTGAAAAGGACAAAACGCACTAATTTTAAGTGCTTTGTCTCTGGGCAGCTCTCACGCATGACGGAAACAACAATGTCTGCAGCTGATTCAAAAGGGTAACCAAAGATTCCTGTTGATATAGCCGGAAATGCTATGGAGTCAATTTTATATTCTTCTGCCAGTTTAATGGCGTTTCTATAGCAATTTGCCAATAAGAGCTCTTCCGGATGGTTAGTGCCATAAATTGGACCCAAGCAATGAATCACATATTGATTGGGTAAATTATATGCTTTAGTAATAACAGCCTCACCGGGTTTAATTGGAGCATATTGTCTGGCTTCTTTTTCAAGATCGGGGCCTGCCTTGCGATGAATGGCTCCTGCGACACCGCCACCAGGGAGTAAGTGGGCATTAGCGGCATTTACAATAGCGGTAATATCCGGCTGATCGGTAATATCACCCATTATGACTTCAATTTCCACATCTGCTATTTTCATCAGGGAGCTATTTAAATTTTTTGTAAGGAAGGGAGGAGTGCGTCTAATCCTTCCATAGCCATTGTCAAACCTTCTTTAAAGCCCATCTGAATTGTAGCTTCCAATTGAGCCAGATCGTCGAAGGAAATATGAAATTCCACTAGTGTTGCTTGTCCTTTATCAGTAAAAGTTACTTCCCACTTTGACTGGGGTAAATCTTTATTCAGGTTACCATCTGCATCAGCAAAAGCATCAAATCCTGTGAACTTTTTTTGAAATTGAATGTTTTTGTAATCAGCCCTGGACCAGTGTTCTTGCCCTTCTGGTCCAACCATTGCATAAAGCCAATGTCCGCCTTCTCTAAAGTCCATTGTTTTTGTTCTGGCTTTCCAAGGTTTTGGTGCCCACCATTGGTCCAGAATTTCGCTTTTGGTGTAAGCATCCCAAACTAAAGGTAGTGCTGCGGCAAATTCTCGTTTTACTGTGATTGTTTTGTTTTCCTTGTTCACAAAAAAATCAAATACTGAATTGGTGCTCATTTTGGTTGATTTTTAGTGTCGATTAAGATTATGTTTTTATGGAAGTAGACCACTCGCAATTGCACGCTGTTTTTATTTAATAATTTTCAGTTGTCTAAATGCTTCTTTAGTCACGTTCATTCTGATTGCCGGAAATTCGTCCATATTTGTTTCTTCTTTTTCTATGTTGGTGGCAAAAAAGTAAACAGAATTATTCGCTTCTAAATAGCCAACTAACCAACCATTATTCTTTTCATTTCTCATTCCCCAGCCTGATTTTCCGCTTAAAACATAGCTTTCGTTTTTCTCTATTTGCATGATGTCTTTCATGATAGTTTCCGTTCGTTGCGAAATGGGTAATTTTGAGAAATATAGGCGTTCTAAAAAATCAATTTGCTGCATTTGGGAAAACTTAGATTTTCCTGTCAACCAGAAATTATCGATTGTCAGCGTATCAAAGACCATCCCTTTATAATCCAATTTCTTTAAATAAGATTTCATTCGGTTTACTCCAATTTTCCTTGCTATTTCCTGATAACAGGGAACACAAGAGACTTGAAAGGCTTTCTTAAACGTCAAATCTTCCTCCCATTTTTTAAAACTTCTCTTTTCTCCGTTCCATTTAAAAATAACAGAATCGTTTGCAATAACTCCCGTTTCCAGAGCAATAATTGAATTTGGAATTTTAAAAGTAGATGCCGGAATAATTCCAGTTTTCGCCCACTTAAAATCATTAGCATAATAGGTTTGATTTGTTACGTCATAAATTAAAACGGCTCCTTTGACTTTTAAGCTATCTAAAGTTTTTCCAAATTCGGTTACAACAACTTCTTTCCTTTTTTTACTTTTTGTTTGGCAATTTGCATTCAGGTTTACTAATAAAATTAGATTTAAAAGAATTAAAGTTTTTTTCATTTTTAGGTTTATTGTTTTTTGTTTCGTTTTTCGAAAAGAATGGTCGTGCCGGCTAGGGTTTTGTTACAGCTTATTTTCCGTAAAAAGCGAACTAAGTTACTAAAAATAATTTTAATTAAATATAAATCAATACTTTATAAACTGGTATGAATTGATATTTTCTCGGCTAATTATTAATGATTTATTTAATCGAGATGTTTAACAGCCTAGAGAGCTGGCTTGAAAGAGACAATTTGAATATTCAAAAATTTTTGTATTCCTGACTACTTCTTTTTTAGCAAAAATAAAGCTCGTTTTTCCCTGACATTTCGGGATAAACGAGCTTGTTTTTATGTTGTTTCTTGTCGATGTATAACTTGGCAATAGGCGATTATAGGTACTAAATCATGAAACCTTAACCCCACAGATGCTGTCAGTATATTTAATTCTCACAGAAAGAGCCTATTTGTTGCAAATGTTTCTCTGTCTGGTATTTATTAAAATTATCCCATTTAGGCGGACAACTTGTTTTTTGTCCGTACATGGAGTCCAGACAAACATTGTTGTCTTTGTACTTATCATGCAAAACAGCCAGAATTTTAAAGAAAAACGCATCCAGCATTACGATTGCTTCAAATTCGGTTTTGAGCGTATTGTAATTACTGTCTGATGGATTTAATACTTGTAATAAATCTAAAACTTCGTTCTTTTCGGCTTCATTGATTTCAGTTAAATAACCGAATTTTAATGTTTTAAAAACCAAATTGTTCCAAACAACACTATCATGTCCCCATTTGACATCGGGTAAATTTAGAGAATGTTCACAGATCAGAATAATTGAAAAAAGGACATCATTTAAATACTCCGCCGGAAACTCATCAAAGCTTCTGAATTCAAAACCACTTTGGTACATTTTTTCCTGATTGAAATCAAGACCTACTTCCGAAAGCAATTCATATTCCATCTCTACCTCAATCTGGTCGCGCCACCAAATGTTTTCTTCTTTTTCAAACTTTAGCAGTTTTCTAAAATCATCTACTTTGTACGTTAGAATTTTTCCTTTAGGCATCGCTTTGTTAAAAGTTCCTACACCTATGTATCGAGACATGGCATTTCGCATAGAACCCAAAGTGAATTTCTTGTCCAAACTGTAGGTATCACTTATCACGCCCATAATATCGGGACTTCCTAGAGTGGCTATAAAAAAAGGTTCAAACCATTGCAACAAATAAATTGCATTAGAGTGTGTCTTATCAAAATCATTGTAATCTACAATTCGGCTGTCTTCTGTCAATGAAGGCAATGTAATATGAAAATGATAGGTGCCATTATTAAATAAAACCAGGTTTTCCTGATTGGTCATGAACATATTAAGACCATTATTGTAGTCTGGGAAATTTAATTTTCCATTCAGTACAGATGATTCATTGATTTTATCGAGGAATAACTTTTTCGTCGCTTTTAGTTCTTTACAGGAATCGGCTATGGTTCGGTTTTCAAAATATTTGGTTACAAATTCAATAGAATCCCCATCAAAATGTACAGAACCCATTGTTTTATTTCTTTGGGTAATCATACTTTGAATATTGTACGGTTGATCCTCCAGAAAAAGTTCCATGATGGATTTTCCAAGATAGTCAGGATTTTCAAGTGGTTGAGGATTTGCTTCAGCAGTTTCTGTAGATTTAACAGCTGATAATGTTTTATGTTGGTAATTTATATCCAGTTTTTCCAGCGAATGACTATTAATCATTCGGCTCACTTTGTAAGTTTCATTCAAGCCAAAAGCCTTTTTCAATATAGGAGCTAAGCTTTCCGGTTTATAGCATTTTCTATAATCAATACTGTATTTCTCAAAACCAATTTTTTCTTGTATAAATTCACCAGAAACTATTAGGGATTCTTCAAATTGCATGTAGGTTTCGTTTTCTAATCCTATTCCCCAATAATATTTTTTTGTCTGATTGTCTTTCATTTATACTAATTTTCTTTTTATGGTTGATAATACTTTTAAAGTTGTTTTTTATTTAGTGATACAGATCTAATTGGTCAAAACCAGAGACAAAGAATCTTTAACGGATGGCATAAAATGTTGCTTCCATTAAAAAAGTTTTATTCGACTTTTAGAATTTTAGAAATGTATTTTAGTTTTAGGAATTTTGCACTTGTATCAACTGAATGACTGATAAAAAAGTAACATTTTATAAAGGGGCTTATAAAATGTTAATGATTATTAATTACTTTTATATCAATAATTTAAGCAGATGAATAGCCTAATTACAACTTTTGCTATTCTTGTTTTTTCCAAGTTGCAAAAGTAGTTTTTTATTATATCATTTCCAAGTGGTTAACTGGTTGAAAATCAATAATAATGTAAAATTTTAGAACAATCAGATTAATTGATTGGATTTATTCATGGTAATAAAATACATAAGAGGAATATAATTCATCATTCCACCAATCTTTTTTAACTTCCGAAAAGTAGTTGTAATTCAATTTTCCTGCTTGTGATTGCAGTGGATATACTACGATATCATTTTCTCGGTAAGCTTTATTCAGATTCGTTTCGGGCACAACAGGAACGATATGCCCAGACAGCCCTTTTTCTTTTCTTTTGGCACAAATTATTCCAACTCCGCCATTGGTGTTTACTTTGTTTTGAATTTCATCAGCAGTAAACATTCTTTCCCAACCAAAACTGGCTCCCCATTTTAAAAACCAATCGTGTATGGCGCTTGAATAAATGCGGTCAACGGTTTGCTCAAAAACAGCTTCCACTTCTTGTCCTGCTAATACTTTTTCTAGGGCTTCATCTGTCCACCAAACAGTTGGAAGATACACTTTACAAAAATGACAATAATCGTAAGAGTACACATTACAATAGGTGTCTTCTACGGTTCTTTGGTATCTAATATTCGAAACAACATCTAATTTATCAATGAGTCGGCCAATACTTTCGCGTTTAGTCGCGGGACTGGTTAAATCTCTAAACGGAATGCTGGAATCTCGAATAGGTTTGTGTTTCATTTCCATAGAATCCAGACGGGACTCAGCATCAGGTAAGAAATCGGCGATCTTTATTTGGTCATTTGGTATTGGGTTATCAACAATTGATAGGGTATATTTCGTCATTTTGGTTCATTAAAATTAATTGGTATAACGTCATCTGAACTTAAATATTCGCATAGCGTATTATTGAAGGGCAGTTATACCAGGTTATTTTATAAAATAAATCTGTCGAGGGTTCGAACGCAGTCAAAAACCTTGGAACATCCTTATTCAAAATAATCTCTTTAAAAAATTTAAATATAATAAAATAAACTACAATGGGAAATTTAATTGTAGTTGAATATAGATTTGTGGTAGTTGCTTTTTGTTGGATGAATGCAGTACGGTAAACAGATCAATCCAGTTGACGGTTGCAAAACTTATAAAATAAGCTCCGGATTTCTCTGCAAATAGGTGTTTTTCTGCTTATTTCTTGTTGTAGAAAAAATGGATTTTTGTTTGTGCGCACGAGCGGGACGCTCGCGCTAGCGGAGGTTTTTGTTTTCTGTTATTTTATTTTTATCAAGTTCTGGTGTTGCACTTACTCTTGACAAAAAATGTATCGTTCCGGTAGTTTTGAACTTTTTTGTTGCCAAAATTATCCCAAATATTAAACCTATTATAGTCAATACAACTCCACAAATTAACCCAAAAGTATTTTCAAAATTGTAATAAACAATATAACCAGTTCCCAAGCCAATTAGAGTAGGAGAGAGTGCAATTTGCACCCAGCCAACGATTTCAGTTATTAATTCAAATATTTTGTGCATTTGTTTTTTTAATAAAGTTTTCAAAATTAATCTATAAATTCTCGGCTAGCGCGAGCGTCCCGCTCGTGCCAACCAACACAATCAATTTCTATCAATTTCTAAAATGGTTTGATCATCATTTCCGTAATTTCTGGCGCTGCTGTATTTCCAGTCAATTGGGTCAGTTACAAATCCAGTTTCAACAGGATTGTTATGGATGTATTCTAATTTTTGTTCAAAAACTTTTAATGACCAAATTTCAATTGGATTATTATTTTGTTGCCAAAACTGTCTGTTTTTGACATTGCTATTCTTTTTTCCGGCTCTCTCAAACATCCATAGCATCCATTCTTTTCTGCTTTCCTGCGGGTTGTCTTCGATTGTTTTCAATAGTTGTTTTGAAGTAAATCCTTTAAAATCTCTTATTAAACCAGAAGGATCATTGAAAGACGACCGAAATAGAAGATGTATATGACTAGGCATAATGCAATATCCATAAATTTCCATTCCTTTATTTTTTCTGCAAAAATCTAAAGACTCTGTGATACACCAAAAATATGCATCTCTGGTAAACACATCAATCCAGTTGACGGTTGCAAAACTTATAAAATAAGCTCCAGATTTCTCTGCAAATTTGTATTTTCTACTCATTTTTTATTTTAGTAAAAATGGATTTATGTTTGTGGGCACGAGCGGGACGCTCGCGCTAGCGGGGGGGCTGTTAGTGGTCGTTGCTATTTTTTTAGTTTCAACACTTGATAACATATTTCCCATGCAAAAATCGATGCTATTCCATAAGAAAAAAGCGCTGTGTAAATTCCATAAAAGTCAAAATTGGGTTTGATTTTATTAGTGAGAACTATATAAACGACTCCGCAACTTAAAGTCGTCACAAATAATCCAGAAACAAGATTAATCCACAATTTTGATTTTAAAAAATAAAAAGCATAGAATAGATTCAATAATATCAAACCACTAAAAATTCCGTAAACCATTCCGAATTCTCTGTTGCCAGAAATTATTATCAGTAGCATGGTCAAAAGTAACGGAGCAATAAACGAAAGACCTAAATGAAGAACATATTTTTGGATTCTGGTTTGAGTTGATAACATCATGTGTCTTGTTTTTTCAGCGTGTTGTACGGCAATGACCACTAACTAATAAATACCCGAAACAAACTTTCGCAAAGCATACCTAATTGGAGTGTATAGACGAAAGCTAGTATCGCTTTATAGTTTTTCAAATATATACAAATAATAGTACAAATTATCAGTCAGATTTGAAGTTGGTTTTAAATGATGCAAATGAAATCACTCTGTTGAACGGGTTTTAGGTTTGTCGTTTTAGGAATTCCCGTTTGAAATTCCCGTTTGAAATGCCGAACGTCATGGTATTCGCGAATTGCGTGAGGGGTAGCAG
>RCUK01002054.1_pt1 | contig 11468 bp, 10 predicted proteins | sample 2166381 | NCBI WGS metagenome assembly RCUK01 (sample SAMN09932809, study PRJNA488358) | compost metagenome | isolation source: compost soil in an enriched community | place: Germany: Experimental Botanical Garden
CGCGAAGGCGTGGTGATCGACGGCGCGGGGCACTGGGTGCAGTACGAGCGCGCCGCCGAGACGAATGCACGGCTGCTGAAGTTCTTCGGCTGAACTTCGCCGCGACCCGTTACTGCTTCGTGAGGCCGAGCTTGCGGATGGTCTCGGCCCACTGGTCGTAGGTCGTGCGCGTCAGGTCGGCCAGCTGCTGCGGGGTCGACGATTCGGCCTCGTACGCACCCTGGCGGAAGAAGTCGCGCGTGGCCGGCATCGCCAGCACCTGCGCCAGCGCGGCATTGAGCTTGGCGACCACCGGCGCCGGCATGCGCGCCGGGCCGTAGAAGCCGAGCCAGCTCGCCATGTCGACGCCGCTCACGCCTTGCTCGCTCATCGTGGGCACGTCGGGCAGCATCGCGCTGCGTTTGGGGGCCGCCACCGCGAGCATGCGCACCTTGCCGGTGGCCGTGTTCTGGATGGCGTTGGGCGCCGCGTCGAAGTAGTACTGCACGCGGCCCGCGAGGAAGTCTTTCGCCGCATCGGCGCCGCCCTTGTAGGGCACGTGCACCACGTCGAGCCCGGCCTGCCGTGCGAAAGCTTCGCCGTAGATGTGCGACGAGGTGCCGGTGCCGAACGAGGCGTAGCTCATCTTTCCCGGGTTGGCCTTGATGTACGCCACCAGCTCCTGCACGTTGCGCGCCGGCACGCTGGCGTGCACCGTCAGCACCAGCGGGCCGCGCGCACCGAGCGAGATGGGCGTCAAGTCCTTGAACGGGTCGTAGCGCACCTGCGCCAGCGTCTGCGGGTTCTGCGCCACCACGGAAGAGGGCGCGTACATGAAGGTGTAGCCATCGGGCGCCGCGCGGATCACCTCCTCGGTCGCGAGGATGAAGCTCGCGCCCGGCCGGTTCTCCACGATGACCGGCGTCTGCAGCACCTCGCCGAGCTTGTTGGCGACGAAGCGCGCCTGCGCGTCGGAGGCGCCGCCGGCCGCCAGGCCAAGCACGATGCGGATGCTGCGGCCCTTGACCGGAAAGTCCGCGGGTGAGGTCGCGAATGACGACAGCGGCAAGGCGATCGCGCCCAGCGCAAGCCATGCGGCCGCGCTGCGTCGGGTGATGAAAGAAGAAGGGCTCATTGCTTGGCCAAGCCTACCTGCTGCACCATCGCGCCCCAGCGCTCGTAGGTCGTGCGCGTGATGCCCGCGAATTCTTCCGGCGTCGTCGCGCCCGCTTCGTAGCCGCCCGTGCGATAGAACTCGCGCACCTGCGGCATCGCCAGCACCTGCGTGAGCGCCGCGTTGAGCTTGGCCACCACCGGCGCCGGCATCCGCGCCGGCCCGTAGAAGCCGAGCCAGCTCGGCAGGTCGAGCCCGGCGTAGCCTTGTTCGGCGAAGGTGGGCACGTCGGGCAGCGCGGGGATGCGCGCATTCGCCGCGATGGCCAGCACCTTCACCTTGCCCGTGGCCGAGGTGATGATGGCCGACGAGGCCGAGTCGAACATGTACTGCACACGCCCGCCGATCAGGTCCTTGGCCGCGTCCGAGCCGCCCTTGTAGGGGATGTGCACCGCGTCGACGCCGGTCTTCTTCACGAAGGCCTCGCCGTAGATGTGCGAGGAGGTGCCCGCGCCGAACGAGGCGTAGCTCACCTTGCCGGGGTTCGCCTTCACGTAGGCCACGAGTTCCTTCACGTTGTGGGCCGGCACCGAGGTGCTGACCGACAGCACCAGCGGCCCGCGCCCGCCCATCGAGATGGCGGTGAAGTCCTTGAACGGGTCGTAGGGCACCTGCGCGAAGGTGTGCGGGTTCTGCGCCATCGTGGAAGAGGGCGCGTACAGCAGCGTGTAGCCGTCGGGCAGGGCGCGCGACACCTCGTTGGCCGCGAGCATGGTGCTCGCACCGGGCTTGTTGTCGACGATCACGCTGGTGCCCAGCACCTCGCCGAGCTTCTGCGCCACGATGCGCGCCTGCGCATCGGTGCCGCCGCCGGCGGTGAAGCCCACGACGATGCGGATCGGCTTGTTGCGCGCTGGAAAGTCCTGCGCGAACGCGAGCGGCGCCAGGCCCAGCAAAGCCGCGGCGCCGAGCGCCGTGCCGAACGCACGGCGGGTGCCGTTGAGTTTCTTCATCGATGTCTCCGTTGGAATGTTCTCCTGATATTGATTTAGAAAATCATAAAAATCCATATTTACTAGGGAATACCCCGAACAATGGCCTTTTCTTGGCTTTTATGTTTGACAAAATGAACATTGAAATCAAAATACGACGAAACAGCCCATCCAAGACACCCATCTCATGAAAACTGTCGTCCGCACCGACGAGCGCATCCTGTCCTCCGACATCTTCGACCGCGACAGCCGCGTCAAGCGCCCTGACCACGGCAGCTGGGCCGAGCCCGGCAAGAACATTCCGGTCTATCACCGCTGTGGCGTGCTGGTGGTCGGCGGCGGCCCGTCGGGCACCGCCGCAGCCGCTGCTGCCGCCCGTGCGGGCGCCGACGTGGCGCTGCTCGAGCGCTACAACCACCTGGGCGGCTTGTCGACCGGCGGCCTCGTGATCTGGATCGACCGTATGACCGACTGGGAAGGCAAGCTGGTGATCCGCGGCTTCGCCGAAGAGCTGTTCGACCGCCTGCCCGCCGATGCCATCGCCGGCCCGCAGCGCGCGGACTGGGGCTCGCAGGACGTGGCCAAGGCCGCGCACTGGTCGCAGCGCACCGCCGCCTACCACGGCATCGTCACCTGGTCGCCCACCATCGACCCCGAGCGCCTGAAGCTGCTCTCGCAGGAGATCGTGCTGGAGCGCAAGGTCAAGCTCATCTACCACTCGTGGGCCGCCATTCCGATCGTGCAGGACGGCGCCGTCAAGGGCGTGGTCTTCGAGAGCAAGGAAGGCCGCATGGCCATCATGGCCGACGTGGTGGTCGATGCCACCGGCGACGGCGACCTGTTCGCCCGCGCCGGCGCCGCCTACGTGAACGACATCGAAGAAGCCGACGTGCACCACTGCATGAACACCTCCTGGCTTTTCGGCGGCGTGGACATGAACCGCTGGATCGACTTCAAGGCCGGCCAGCCCGAGGCCTTCGCCGGCTTCATGGCGCGCGGGCGCGAGCAACTCGGCCTCTTCGAGCGGCCCTTCGTCTCGTGGCGCAACGACGTGGCGCTCTTCATGGGGCCGCGCCAGTCGGGCTATTCGGCGCTCGATGTGGACGACCTCACGGCCGTCGAAGTGCGCTCGCACCGCGCCATGGCCGCGCACCTCGACTACTTCAAGGCGCACGCGCCCGGTTTCGAAGACGCCTACCTGATGCTGAGCGCGCCGCAGATCGGCGTGCGCCATGCGCGGCGCCTCACCGGCGTGGGCGCGGTGCTGCGCAGCCAGTGGCCCGACGGCGTGGCGCTGGCGGACGAGATCGGCGTGACGCCCGCGGTGTCGCCGAAATTCCCGAACATCTCCATTCCCTATGGCGCGCTGGTGCCGCAGCAGCTCGACGGCCTCGTGGCCTGCGGTCGCCACATCTCGTGCGACCGCAACTCGCACGGCTTCATGCGCGAGATTCCGCAGTGCTGGATCACGGGCCAGGCCGCGGGCGTGGCGGCGGCGCTGGCGTCGCAGGGCGGCATCGCGCCGCGCTTCGTCGATGTCGGCGCGCTGCAGTCCGCGTTGCTGGCGCAGGGCGTGTACCTGCGCACCGGGGGCGAAGCCGGGCAGGGCGCGGCCTCCGTCGCGGCCGAAGCCAGCGCCTGACCCGGCCCCTTTTTTGCCATGAACCCGGACGACCTCCTTTCGCGAGCCTCTACATTGCAGAGTCTTGCAAAGCGTTCAAAGGGTCCTTCCATGTCCACCGAAAAAAACGACAGCTCTCTTTCCGCGGCCGATGCGTCCGATTCGCGCGGCGAACGTTCCGACACCGTGAGCGCGCTGGAGCGCGGCATCTCGGTGCTGCGTTGCTTCAGCGAAGACCGCCCGGTGCTCGGCCACGCCGACGTCGCGCGCATCACCGGCATTCCACGCCCCACGGTCAACCGGCTGGTCGCGACGCTGCTCTCGCTGGGCATGCTCAAGCCCGCGCAGGCGCCCGACCGCTTCATGCTCGGGCCGGGCGTGGTGTCGCTCTCGCGCGTGTTCCTCGGCAGCCTCGATGTGCGCGCCGCCGCGCGGCCCAGCATGCAGGCGATGGCGGAGGAGGTCGGTGCATCCGTCTACCTCGCGGTGCGCGACGGCATGGAGATGGTGCTGATCGAAGCCTGCCGGCCGCGCTCGTCGATGCTCTCGGCGCGGCTCGACGTAGGTTCGCGCGCGCCGCTGCCGAACTCGGCGCTCGGCCGCGCGTACCTCTCGGCGCTGCCCGATGCGCAGCGCAACCAGCTGGTCGATTCGATGCGCCTCCTGCGCGGCCCCGAGTGGGACGGCATCGCCGCGCCCATGACGCGCGCCATCGGCGAAGCCAAGCGGCTGGGCTACTGCCTCTCGCTCGGCGAATTCCACCGCGAGATCAACTCGGTGTCGGTGCCGCTCATCGGCCCCGACGGCGAGGTAATGGCGCTCAACGGCGGCGGCGCCGCCTTCGTGTTCACCGAAGACCGGTTGCGCAACGAACTCGCACCACGCCTGCACGACATCGCGCTCACCATTGCGCGCGACATCGGCGGGCACGTGCCTTCCCCCTCGCCGGGTTAGCAGCCCGGCCGGGGTTCGATCCCCCACGACATAGAAGAACGGAGACACAGGTCATGCATCTGAGCGATGAAGAAAAAGCCATGTACGACGGCCGCGACGGACCGGCCGTGCAGAAGGCGATGGACCTGCTGATGCGCTACGGCGAAGCCCTCGGCGCCGAGCGACTGGTCGAGACGCGCAACGTCTGCGCCACCATCACCTCGACCACGCCTTTCCAGCGCGACTTCGCGCTCGCCAAGGGCGGCGGCATGGACGCGGTGTTCTCCGAATTCAGCCTCGACAGCCAGGAGACCGTCGAGATTCCCAAGTTCAAGGTCTTCACGAGCCACCTGCAACTGGGCTTCGACCCCGGCCAGCCCGAGCGCATGGGCGTGAGCGAGGAGATCGTCCAGTTCTACAACAAGAGCGAGCGCCATGCGGCCGGCCTCGGCGCGCAGATCATGAACACCTGCACGCCCTACCAGGTGGGCAACATCCCGACGCGCGGCGAGCACTGCGCGTGGATGGAATCGTCGGCGGTGGTGTATTGCAACTCGGTGCTCGGCGCGCGCACCAACACCGAGGGCCGCGAGAGCACGGGCGCGGCGATGCTCACCGGGCGCATTCCCTACTGGGGTTATCACCTCGAAGAGAACCGCCGTGCAACGCACGTGATCGAGCTCGACATCGAGGTCGAGTCGGTGCAGGACTGGGGCCTGCTCGGCTACTACATCGGCGAGCACGTGCAGGAGCGCGTGCCGGTGGTGCACAGCCGGCGCGGCATCGGCCGCGTGCCGAACCTGCCGCGGCTCAAGCACTTCGGCGCGGCCGCCTCGTCCTCGGGCGGCGTGGAGATGTACCACATCGCCGGCGTCACGCCCGAGGCGCTGACGCTGGAGCAGGCGCTCGGCGGCAAGGCGCCCATCGAGGTGCTGCGCTACGGCGAAGCCGAGCGCCGTGCGACCTACGAGAAGATAAACGTGACGGGCAAGGACAGCGAAGTCCAGTACGTGATGCTCGGCTGCCCGCACTACACCATCGAGCAGATCTGGGAGGCCGCACAGCTCATCGAAGGGCGCCGTGTGCACCCCGACTGCGAGCTGTGGATCTTCACGCCGCGCGCCATCAAGTCGCTGGCCGACCGCAATGGCTACACCAAGATCATCGAAGACGCGGGCGGCATCCTCATGACCGACAGCTGCTCGGCCATGAGCCGCGCCGTGCCCAAGGGCACGAAGACCGTGGCGCTCGATTCCGCCAAGCAGGCGCACTACCTGCCCGCCATCCTCGGCGTGCAGGCGTGGTTCGGCAGCACGGCCGAATGCGTCGACGCGGCCTGCACCGGTCGCTGGAACGGAGGCTATGCATGAACGCCGCCGTCATGACTGAAAACACCCTCGTGATCCGTGGCCGCAAGGTGGTCGGCGGCGTGGCGGAAGGCGAGGCGCTGGTCACGCGCGACCGCATCTCGGGCTGGGGCGGCATCGACCCGCGCACCGGCACCGTCATCGAGACGCGGCACGAACTGCGCGGCCAGAGCTTCGCGGGCAAGGTGCTGGTGTTTCCGGGCGCCAAGGGCTCGTCGGGCTGGTCCGCGATGTTCCACATGACGCGGCTCATGAACTCCGCACCCGCGGCGTTCCTTTTCAACGAGATGACGACCAAGATGGCGCTCGGCGCCGTGGTGACGCACTCGCCCTCGATGACCGACTTCGAGCGCGACCCGCTCGCATGCATCGAGACCGGCGACTGGGTGCGCGTGGACGCCGACCGCGGCGTGATCGAGATCACCAAGAAGAACAACGACAACAAGACCGGAGACCGTTCATGACCCGCCCCCTGCGCAGCAACTTCCCGCGCGGCTCCTACCTCTGGTCGGTGCGCAATGCGCACTGGCGCGCACTCGGCATCCCCGAGGAGGATTGCGAGAAGCCCAAGATCGCCATCGTCAACAGCTCCTCGGAGCTGGCCGCCTGCTTCAGCCACCTCGACAAGGTGGCGGCGGAGATCAAGGCGGCGATCCGCGCGGCGGGCGGCGTGCCGTTCGAAATCCGCACGGCCGCGCCCAGCGACTTCATCACCGGCGCGGGCGCACGCGGCGCCTACATGCTCGGCGCGCGCGACCTCGTGACCAACGACATCGAAGTCGCGGTCGAAGGCGCGCAGCTCGACGGCATGGTCTGCCTCACCTCGTGCGACAAGACGGTGCCGGGGCAGCTCATGGCGGCCGCGCGGCTCAACATTCCGACGCTGCTCGTGCCCTGCGGCTACCAGCCGAGCGGCGAGTACCGCGGCAAGCACATGGACATCGAGGAGGTGTTCATCGGCGCGATGCACGCGGTCACCGGCCACCTGCCCGTGGAAGAACTCGTGGGCATGAGCCGCGAGGCGATCCGCGGGCCGGGCGTGTGCTCGGGTCTGGGCACGGCCAACTCGATGCACATCGTCTGCGAAGCGCTCGGCATGGCCTTGCCCGGCAGCGCACCCGTGGCCGCGCTGAGCCCGAAGATGATGGACGACGTGCGCGCGGCCGGCGCGCGCATCGTGCAGATGGTGTTGGACGACCTGAAGCCGCGCGACATCCTCTCGGCCAGCGCCTTCGCCAACGCGGTGCGCGCGGTGCTGTCCGTCGGTGGTTCGCTTAACACGGCCAAGCACCTGCAGGCGATATCGACCGAAGGCGAGTGCGGCGTCGATGTGTACGGCCTCTTCGAGAACCTCGGCCCGACGACACCGGTGCTGGCCGGCGTGCGGCCCATCGGCGAGCATTCGATCGAGGCCTTCGAGGCGGCGGGCGGTTGCCGTGCGCTGATGAAGCAGCTCGCGCCCTTGCTCGACACGGGTGCGCTCACGGTGACCGGTGGCACCGTCGCAGACAACCTGCGCCACGCCGAAGTGAGGGACGCCGAGGTGATTCGCCCCATCGACCGCCCGGTCGCGCCGCTGCCGGCCATCGTGCTCTTGCGCGGCAACCTCGCGCCCGAGTCGGGCCTCATCAAGACCGGCATCGCCGAGCGCAAGGTGCGGCGCTTCACCGGGCCGGCCGTGTGCTTCTGGACCTCGGATGCCGCCATCGCCGCGATCAAGAACCACGAGATCGTTCCCGGCCAGGTGGTCGTGATGCGCGGCGCCGGCGCGTGCGGCGGACCGGCCATGGGCGGCGGCGCATCGCGCGTGGTCTTCGCGGTCGATGGCGCGGGGCTGGGCGACCAAGTCGCGCTGCTGACCGACGGGCATCTCTCGGGCCTCGTCTGCAAGGGGCTCGTGGTGGCCGAGGTGTCGCCCGAAGCGGCACTGGGCGGCCCGCTCGGGCTGGTGCGCGACGGCGACGTGATCACCATCGACCTGGACGCGCGCCGCCTCGACATCGCATTGACCGACGCCGAACTCGCCGCGCGCCGCGCCGACTGGCAGGCGCCGCCGCCGGCCTTCGACACCGGCTGGCTGCAGCAGTACCGGCGCAACGTGAGTCCGCTGTCCAAGGGGGCCGTGCTCGTGCGCACCGAGCGGCCGCAGCCCGCCAGCTAGACCTTTTTCACCCCGGCCTTCGCCAACCGGTGCGCACCCCCGTGCGCACCCGGTGGCGCAGCCCTGCGCGCGATCCAAGTTTTCAACCCAAAAAAGAGCAGGAGACAAGAAACCATGAAGAGACTTTTGATGTGGTCGGCCATTGGCCTGGCCAGCAGCGGCGCGGCGCACGCGCAATCCAGCGTCACCGTGTTCGGCGTGATGGACCTCGGCGTCCAGTACACAAAAGGCGAGGGCGGCGGTTCGATCAAGGCGCTGTCGAACGGCGGGCTCTCGACCAGCCGCATCGGCTTTCGCGGCACCGAAGACCTGGGCGGGGGCCTGCGCGCAGGCTTCTGGCTCGAAGGCAGCCTGAACCCCGACCTGGGCACCGGCCGGCCGAGCAACACCAACAACCAGACGAGCGGCGCGGGCCCGGCGGGGCCGATCACCTTCGACCGCATGTCCTTCGTGAGCCTGTCGCACGATTCACTGGGCGAAGTGCGGCTGGGCCACGACTTCATTCCCACGCACTACAACAGCATCTACTTCGACCCCTTCAACGCCAACGGCGTGGCGCGCGCGGGCAATCTCACGTTCGCGGGCGCGGGCACCGGGCCGTTGCCCACGGCCATCACCGGCAGCAACACGGTGAGCTACTGGCTGCCGGCCAAGCTGGGCGGCTTCTACGGCATGGCGATGATCGGCACCGGCGAGAACAACTCGACCGCGCCGAACCGCGACGACGGCAACTTCGGCGGCGCGCGCTTCGGCTTCGCCTCGGGCGCCTTCGACATCGCGGCGGCGGTGACGCGCTCGCACTTCAACGCCACCTCCACCATCGGCAACTACACGCACGCCAACATCGGCGGCTCGTGGGACGCGGGCTTCGCGAAGTTCTTCGCGCTCTACAACAAGGTGACGGTGAAGCTCGCGGCCGGCACGGTGCGCAAGAACACCGTCGAAATCGGCGCGCACATCCCGGCCTTCGAGGTCGGGCGCATCCGCGTGAGCTACGCCTACCTGGACGACCGCAGCGACGAGAGCCTGCGCAACGCCAACGGCATGCCGCGCAACCGCGACGACGCGCGCCAGTTCGGCATCGGCTACGTGCACAACCTCTCCCGGCGCACCGCGCTGTACGGCACCTACGCGCGGCTGATGAACAGCGGGCAGGCGCGCTACGTGGTGAGCGGCGGCAGCGCACCGGCGGGCGGGATGCGCTCGTCGGGGTGGGAGTTCGGTGTGCGGCACCTCTTCTGAACAAGGAGGCTTTCATGCGACGCAGAACCTTGACTCTCGCGGCCCTCGCCGCCACGGCACTGCCCGGCGCGGCGGCCTGGAGCGCCGACGCGTACCCGAACAAACCGCTGAAGCTGATCGTCGGCTTCGCCGCGGGCGGCGGCGCCGATTCGCTCACGCGCATCATTGCGGAAGGGCTGTCGAAGCAGCTCGGCCAGCAGGTGATCGTGGAGAACCGCCCCGGCGCCGACGGCGTGCTCGCGGCGCAGGCCACCTCGTCGGCCAAGCCCGACGGCTACACGCTGCTGATGGGCACCAACACCGCGATGGTCGCCGCGCCCACGCTGCGGCCGACCTCGTCCTACGACCCGTTCAAGGCCTTCACGCCGATCAGCTCGGCGGGGCAGTTCTCGATGTTCCTCGTGGTGCCGGCCAGCCTGCCGGCGAAAAGCGTGAACGAACTGCTGGCGCTCGTGGCGTCGAAGCCCGGCGCGCTCAACTCGGCATCGAGCAACAGCGCCTCGGAGCTCGCGATGCTGCAGTTGCTGGGCGAGCGCAAGGTGGTCAACGCGCGCTACAAGGGCGACATGCAGGCCATGACCGACCTGCTGGGCGGGCAGATCCACATGATGTTCACCACTGGCACGCTGGCGCCGGGCTTCGTGAAGGAGGGACGCATCCGCGCGCTGGTCACGCTGCTGCCGCAGCGCAGCGGCTTGCTGCCCGATGTGCCGACGGGCGGCGAGCTGGGGCTGGGCAAGCTCACGATCACGCCGTGGGCCGGCTTCTTCGGGCCGCCGGGGCTGCCGAAGGAGATCACCGACAGGCTCTCGCAGGAGCTGCAGAACACGCTCAAGCGGCCCGACGTGCATGCGCAACTGGTGCAGCAGGGCTTCGAGGGCTACGGCATGAGCCCCGCGAAGTTCGCCGAGTTCTTCCGCACGCAGTACGACGCCTTCGGCGCGACGGTGCGGGAGCACAACGTCAAGTTCGAATAGAAGAGGCCTCGCGGCGCCAGAAGGCCGCATCGGGGAAGGTGCCGGCGCCGGCCGCGGCGTTGTCCGTCATGTGCTCCGCACGGCTCGTGCCCGGGATCGTGCATGTCACGGCCGGGTGGCTCAGCACGAACTTCAGCAGCACCTGCGCCCAGCTCGTGCAGCCGATCTCGCCGGCCCAGGCGGGCAGCGGCTTGTCGCGCAGGCGCCGCAGCAGGCCGCCGCCGCCGAAGGGCATGTTGACGATCACCGCCACGCCGCGCTCGGCCGCGAGCGGCAGCAGGCGCTGTTCGGCATCGCGCGCATCGAGCGAGTAGTTGATCTGCACAAAGTCGAGCGTCTCGGCGCGCAGTACCGCTTCGACCTCGTCGTAGGCCGAGGCGGTGTAGTGGGTGATGCCGATGTAGCGCACGCGGCCTTTCTCCTTCCAGCCGCGCAGCGTGGCGAGATGGGTGCGCCAGTCGACGAGGTTGTGCACCTGCATCAGGTCGATCTCTTTCGTGCGCAGCCGCGCGAACGATTGCTCCATCTGCGCGATGCCGGCTTCGCGGCCCGAGGTCCAGACCTTGGTGGCGAGGAAGGGCTTCGTGCCCGGCTTGGCGGCGGCCAGCAGCTCGCCGGTGCTTTCCTCGGAGCGGCCGTACATCGGCGAGCTGTCGATCACCGTGCCGCCGGCCGCGAAGAGCGCGTCGAGCACGCCGGGCAGGCGCTGGTACTCGTCGGTGTCGGGGCGCCGGTCGAAGCCGATCCAGGTGCCGCAGCCGACGACCGGCAGGGCTTCCTTCGTGGAGGGAATGGGGCGGGTGGTCATCTGCATCGCGGGCCTGCGGGGTGGCTGCTGGGCGAAGGAGGGGAGCGCGGCACCTGCGCACAGGGCTGCGCCCAGTCGGAGCAACCGGGCGCGCGTGAGGGCGTAAGGGTGTGCGTTCGTGAGGGGCGTCGTCACGAACGAAATTCTGCGCCCGCCATGCCGGCGGGCGGAAGGGCTCAGCGCAGGTAGCGCCCGTCGGCCTTGAGCATCGACAGCTCGGAGAAGGTCAGCCCGCGGTGCTCGCCGGGCCGGTACGACACGGCGATGCCGCCGA
>RCUK01002055.1_pt1 | contig 11466 bp, 7 predicted proteins | sample 2166381 | NCBI WGS metagenome assembly RCUK01 (sample SAMN09932809, study PRJNA488358) | compost metagenome | isolation source: compost soil in an enriched community | place: Germany: Experimental Botanical Garden
GAATAAGGCCGTCGCCGATAATATTAAAATAATAACGGCATCGCATACAATTGAAAAAGCCGGAAATCATACTTTAAAATTTTACGGAATTGATCCTGCTTTAGTGCTTCAGAAAATTGTAATTGAAACCGAGTCAGGAAAAATCTTGGAATCTTATGTAGGACCACCGGAAAGCTTTAAAAAGAAGTAATAACAGAAGAAGCTATGTTTTTTTAAACAAGTGAAACGCCTCTAAAGACAAAGAAATACTATGTCTCTATGTGTTTAAAAAATTAACTATCAAACCAAAAACTAAAAAACATGAAATTAATTAAACCCTGTTTACTGGCAATAACCACATTGCTGTTTGTAAACTGCACAGCACAAAAAAAAGAAACATCTTTAAAAGATGCTTATAAAAAAGACTTTTATATCGGAACGGCTTTGAGTGCCAGTCAAATTGAAGAGAAAAATGCTAATGAAGATGCATTAATCCGCAAAGAATTTAATGCCATTACGGCAGAAAATATAATGAAATCGATGTTTGTACATCCACAAAAAGACAAATATGATTTTGCAATGTCTGATAAATTTGTGTCCTATGGCGAAAAAAACAAAATGTTTATTCATGGTCATACCTTAATCTGGCACAGTCAATTGGCGCCCTGGATGGAAAAAATTAAGGACAGCACAGAAATGAAAGCTTTTATGAAAGATCATATTACGACAATCGTTACGAAATACAAAGGAAGAATTGGTTCCTGGGATGTTGTCAACGAAGCTTTGAATGAGGATGGAACATTGAGAAAATCTGTTTTTTTGACTGCACTTGGAGAACAATATCTTACTGATGCATTTAAATTAGCTGCTGCTGCTGATCCAAAAGTGGACTTATATTACAACGATTATAATAATGAAGCACATGCGAAAAGACAAGGCACAATTGATTTAATCAAAAAAGTAAAAGCGGGCGGTGGTAAAGTAGACGGCGTTGGTATTCAGGCGCACTGGCGATTGGAAAGCCCTTCTTTAAAAGAAATTGAAGAAAGTATATTGGCTTATTCTGCCTTGGGTTTAAAAGTAGCTTTCACAGAATTAGATATAACAGTATTACCAAACCCTTGGGACTTACAAGGGGCAGATGTAAATCAGAATTTTGAAGGAAGCGCCAAAATGAATCCATATCCTGAAAAACTTCCGGATGCTGTTCAGACACAGCTGGCGAAGCGTTATGAAGATATTTTTAAATTATTTCTGAAACACAAAGACAAAATCAGCCGTGTCACTTTTTGGGGTGTTCATGATGGACAATCATGGTTAAATGACTGGCCGATAAAGGGTCGTACGAATTATCCTTTATTATTTGATACACAGCTACAGCCGAAAAAAGGGTATGATAATATAATGAAACTAAAGAATCAAAAGAATAACAGCATTGACAAGGCTTTAAAGAATTAGTGCAAAAGGTTGTCTTTGAAAAAATATTGTAATAAAGTAAAGTAAATTTGGATGGTATGTTTTTTTTGCTAATTTTACACAACCGATTGCTTAAGTAAAAGCCTTTTGAAATCAGTACAAGAGCTTATGAAATAATCTAATTTTAATGAAATTTGATTATAAAACTAACCCAAAATAACCACAAAAGAAGAATGAATTTTAATACTCAAAAACTATCCATAAAAGAAAAAATTGGATACAGCTTAGGCGACCTTGCAGCCAATTTAGTTTTTCAGACCCTGATGACTTATCTGGCTTATTTTTATACCGATATTTACGGATTATCGCCTACAGATTCTTCTATTATTATGTTGGTTGTCGGTTTGATTGCGGCTTTTGTTTTTAATCCGATTATTGGTGTTTTGGCCGACAGGACCAGTACCAAATGGGGAAAATTCAGACCCTGGATTTTATGGACTGCTGTGCCGTTGGGAGTAATTGCTTTACTGGCTTTTACAACTCCTAATTTTGCTTATCAGGGTAAAGTAATTTATGCTGTGGTAACCTATACTTTTTTGCTCTTGTTTTATGCGAGTAACAATTTACCTTATTCGGCTTTAAGCGGTGTAATTACAGGCGATATGGGCGAACGTAATAGTTTGTCTTCCTATAGATTTGTTGCCGTAATGTTTGCACAGTTTTTTGTTCAGGTTTTTATGCTCGGAATTATAAAAAGTGCCGGAAATGGTGACAAAGCAGTTGGTATCGAAAAAGTAATGACCGTTTTGGCTATCATTGGAACTATAATGCTTTTAATTACTTTTTTCACGACTAAAGAACGTATCGTTCCAAAACCAGAACAAAAGTCAAGCGTTAAAGAAGATTTAAATGACTTAATGAAAAACAAACCGTGGTTAATCATGCTGGCGCTGACAACTTTAGTGTTTATTACGTTAGCAATGAAAGGTGGTTCGTATGTTTATTATTTCGAAAATTATGTTGACAAACAACAACTGGCAATTTTTATTCAGCCTATTCTGGATGGATTAGCTAATATTGGACTGAATCAATTTGGTAATGATCCTATTGCGGCCGGATTTGGTTTGTTTAATGCCGGTGGTATTATTTTTATGATCGTCGGAATCACTTTATCAAAAAGATTAGCAGATAAATATGGTAAACGAAACATATTTGCATCATTTCTATTTGTCTCCACCTTATTTATATTGGCTTTCTATTTCTTTTCTTCAAAATCAATCAGCCTGATTTTTATCTCTCAAATTTTACATGGATTCTTCTACGGAATCACAATCCCAATTCTTTGGGCGATGATTGCAGACGTTGCCGATTATTCAGAATGGTTAAATAACCGACGTGCAACTGCGATTATATTTTCGGCCATGATGGTGGGGTTAAAAGCCGGTTTGAGTATTGGAGGAGCTTTAACAACTTCATTGTTAGGGTATTTTGATTATGTCCCAAATTCATTAACACAATCTGATATTGCAATTAACGGAATAAAACTGTTGGTAAGTGTTTTCCCCGCGATTCCTTTTCTTATTGGTGTTGGATTATTGTTTTTCTATAAAATAGACAAGAAAATGGAAATCAAGATTGAATCGGATTTAAAAGAAAGAAGAGCCTAGCTTATTTTAAAAATTTAAAAAAAACCTGAAAAAAAATGCCTGAAGATAGTATTGAAAATATTGACTTTTTAGAGTTAGATAAACGAGCAATCTCGAATCCATTAGTAAATCATATGTATACTGCTGATCCATCAGCACACGTTTTTAATGGAAAAATATATATTTATCCGTCACACGATATTGATGCCGGCATTCCTTTTAATGATAATGGTGATCATTTCGGAATGGAAGATTATCATGTCATTTCGATGGAAAACGTAAATGCAGAAGCGGTGGACAATGGTCTTGCTTTACACGTAGACGATGTACCATGGGCAGAAAGACAAATGTGGGCGCCGGATGCAGCCTGTAAAAACGGAAAATATTATTTGTATTTCCCTGCCAAACGTGCCAACGGAATTTTCCAGATTGGAGTAGCGATCAGCGATTCACCAACGGGTCCTTTTACACCGGAACCGGAAGCAATTAAAGGAAGTTATACTATTGATCCTGCTGTTTTTGAAGACAAAGACGGAAAATATTATATGTATTTTGGTGGTATTTGGGGAGGTCAGCTTCAAAAGTACCGAAACAATAAATACGATGAATCAAATGAAGAACCATCTTCAAATGAACCTGCATTAGGGCCAATTGTAGCCTTATTGTCGGATGACATGAAGGAATTTGCAGAAGAGCCAAAAGAAATTCAAATTCTGGATGAAAATGGAGAAGTTTTATTAGCGAGTGATAATGATCGTCGTTTTTTCGAAGCTTCTTGGGTACACAAATACAACGGAAAATATTATTTCTCGTACTCAACAGGAGATACACATTTTATATGTTACGCAATAGGAGACAACCCATACGGGCCTTTTACGTATAAAGGAAGAATTCTGAACCCGGTAATTGGTTGGACTTCGCATCACTCTATTTGTGAGATTGAAAACGAGTGGTATTTGTTTTATCATGATTCAAGTTTGTCAAAAGGAGTAACGCATTTGAGATCGATCAAAGTGACTAAAATTGAATACAATGCTGATGGTTCGATTGTTACGATTGATCCTTATGATAAAAGAGAGAAATAAACATTAAAAAAATTTCAAGAAAACCACAACCGGTTGTTTTTGGAGTTTTTTGATAAAACCATTATTTAAAAGAGAGAAAATCGGATTTATAAAAAAATAACAATTTCAATGTTAAAATATTTTTTTTATAAAATCCGATTAGCTACTTTAGCATACCAGAACAGAACGGAACAGTATGTTAAACGAAGAGCAGGAAAAATTTGTATTTGTAATCAATCATGACAGTGATATTCCGAAATACCAGCAGTTGGTCAACGGAATAAATAATGCTATAGCAGAGAATATTCTGCAAAAAGGAGATTTGCTTCCTTCTGTAAATGCAATTTGTAAAGAAAATCAGTTGTCGAGAGATACTGTTTTTAAAGCGTATTCCATTTTAAAAGAGCAAAATGTAATTGATTCTGTTCCGAATAAAGGATATTATGTTTCGGGAGAAACTCGAAAAGTGCTTTTGGTATTAGATACTTTTAAAGCGTATAAAGAGGTTTTGTATCACTCGTTTGTAAACAATTTACCGGAGAATGTTATTACCGATGTGCAATTTCATCATTATAATATTGAGGTGTTTAAAACAATCATTAATAACAGTGTCGGGAAATATTATAAATATGTGGTGATGAATTTTGATGATAAAGAAGTAGCACCAACATTATCGGCAATTTCGAATGATAAATTGCTTTTGATTGATTGGAATATCCATTCAAAAAAAGAGAATAATTATATTTTTCAGGATTTCGGAAAATCATTTTATAACGCACTGAAAGAGGCTATTGATTTGTTTAAAAAGTATAAAAGCATTCATTTTATTTATCCTGATTACACAAGTCATCCAAAAGAAACAGTAGTGTTTTTTAAGAAATTTTGTGCTGATTTTAATTTTAAAAACGAAATTATTACCGATGCAAAAAAGTTCAATATCGAAAAAGGAATTGCTTATATCAGTATCAGCGACAGGATTTTAGGGCATTTTTTAGAGCAATGCAAAGAGAAGGATTTAGAACCCGGAGAAGATGTTGGCTTTTTGTCTTACAATGAAACGCCAATGAAGAAATTTATATACAAAGGAATCTCGGTTGTATCAACTGATTTTAAGGAACTAGGAACAAAAGCTGCGGCATTTATCACGCATGATGAAGTTATGCAGTGTTATATACCAACAAATTTAATTTTAAGAGAATCATTATAGTTATGTATTATATAGGATATGATATTGGAAGCTCGTCTGTAAAAGTGGCTATCGTAGAGGCTGAAACAGGCAAAAAAATAATTGTTTTGAATGAGCCGCAAAACGAAATGGAAATTGTGTCTTTGCACTCCGATTGGGCAGAACAGGATCCTGAAATGTGGTGGGAACATATTTGTACCGCTACCAAAAGAGCTATTCGTGAAGCTAATATAGATGCATCTAAAATTCAGGGCGTTGGTATCTCCTATCAGATGCACGGATTAGTTATTGTGGATAAGGAATGCAACCCTTTGCGTAACTCTATTATTTGGTGCGACAGCCGAGCGGTGGAAATTGGAAATAAGGCTTACGCCGAAATCGGGGCAGAAAAATGTTCAGAACATTTATTGAATTCTCCGGGAAATTTCACGGCTTCAAAATTAAAATGGGTGAAAGAAAATGAACCTGAAATCTATAGTAAGGTTTATAAATATATGTTGCCGGGCGATTATATTGCTTACAAACTGACCGGAAAAGTAACCACGACAAAAAATGGTTTGTCTGAAGGAATGCTTTGGGATTATAAAGAAAACAAAGTGGCTAATTGGTTATTAGATTATTACGGAATCGATCAGTCGTTGACTCCGGATATCGTTGAAAATTTTACCAATCAGGGAACCTTAAACGAAAAAGCTTCAAAAGAAGCAGGACTTCCTATTGGAATTCCGGTAGTATACAGAGCGGGAGATCAACCTAATAACGCCTTAGCATTAAATGTTTTAAATCCGGGTGAAGTAGCAGCTACAGGAGGAACTTCGGGTGTTTTTTATGCCGTAAGTGAAATGGCTGAAGGAAATAAAACCAACAGAGTGAACAATTTTGTACACGTTAATTACGAAGTGGAAACTCCTCGAATCGGTAAATTATTGAACATAAATGGAGCTGGAATTCAGTATCGCTGGCTGCGTAATAATATGGGAGATGAAACTTACGAATCGATGAACCGAAAAGCTTCTAAAATCGCGATTGGTTCTGATGGCGTTGTCGTAATTCCGTTTGGAAATGGTGCCGAGCGTATGTTCAACAACAAAAACATCGGAACTCACTTTTTAAATCTGAATTTAAATATTCACCACAGCGCACATTTATTCAGGGCTTCTCTGGAAGGAATCGCTTTTTCATTTGTATATGGAATGGAATGTTTAAAAGACGACAATGCTACCATTAATGTGATCAGAGCCGGAAATGACAATTTATTCCGTTCAGAGATTTTCTCTAATACGGTTGCGACATTAATTGGACACGAAATCGAAATTTACAATACAACAGGAGCAGTTGGTGCCGCAAGAGCAGTGGGCTTAAAAGATGGTGACTACAATAAATTTGGTTCAAGTATTACAACTAATGATCACGTAATGACTTTTTTACCGTTGAAAAATAAAGAACCATATGAGAAGGCGTATCAAAAATGGAAACAAGAATTAGAACTAATATTAACAAATAAATAAAAGAACAAAATGATAGTTTTAGGAAATAAAGAATACTACAAAGGTATAGGTCAAATTAAATTTGAGGGAAAGGAATCAGATAATCCTTTAGCATTTAAATATTACAATCCAGAGCAGGTTGTAGCAGGAAAAACAATGCGTGAGCACTTTAGATTTGCAATCGCTTACTGGCATACTTTCTGTGGTCAGGGTTCAGATCCATTCGGACCAGGAACGCAACATTTTCCTTGGGATCAGCCTACAGATGCTATCGCTGCCGCAAAAGAAAAAGCAGATGCAGCATTCGAATTCATTACCAAAATGGGATTTGACTATTACTGTTTTCACGATTATGACTTGGTTAATGAAGGAGCTACTTTCGCAGAATCAGAAAGCAGATTGGCTACCATTACAGAATATTTGAAAGAAAAACAAGCCGCTTCCGGAGTGAAATTACTTTGGGGAACTGCAAACTGTTTTTCTAATCCAAGATATATGAACGGTGCCGCTACTAATCCAGATTTTAATGTATTGGCAAGAGCTGGAGGTCAAATAAAATTGGCATTGGATGCTACCATTGCTTTAGGAGGAGAAAACTACGTATTCTGGGGAGGTCGTGAAGGTTATATGACTTTGCTGAACACAGATATGGGAAGAGAATTGGATCATATGGGACAATTCCTGGCTCAGGCAAGAGATTACGCAAGAGCACAAGGATTCAAAGGAAATTTCTTTATTGAGCCAAAACCTATGGAGCCAATGAAACACCAATATGATTTTGACTCGGCTACAGCTATTGGATTTTTACATAAATACGGCTTAGAGAAAGATTTCAAGATGAACATCGAGGTGAATCACGCTACATTAGCGCAACACACTTTTCAACACGAAATGGAAGTGGCTGCCAAAGCTGGAATGTTAGGAAGTTTAGACGCCAATAGAGGTGATTACCAAAACGGATGGGATACGGATCAATTCCCAAATAACATCCAGGAAGTTACAGAAGCAATGTTAGTTTTCTTAAAAGCAGGTGGACTACAAGGTGGAGGCGTTAATTTTGATGCCAAAATTAGAAGAAACTCTACAGATATGGAAGATGTATTCTTAGCTCACATTGGTGGAGCCGATACTTTTGCCAGAGCATTATTGACGGCTGACAAAATTATCACATCTTCTCCTTATGATAAATTAAGAACAGAACGTTATAGTTCTTTCGATTCTGGAAACGGAAAAGCTTTTGAAGAAGGAAAATTAAGTTTGACTGATTTGTATAAAATTGCCCAGGAAAATGGTGAATTAAATTTACAAAGTGGCAAACAGGAATTGTTCGAAAATATCATCAATCAGTATATTTAATCGATTAAAGAAAAAAAATAATTTTCGGTTATTGAAGTTAAACCGAAATCAAGATTGTTTTTTGTAGTTTTTTTATCTCTGGCAAATATTTAGGTTAGTGTATTTGTCAGGGGGAATTATTAGTAATTTATGGCCGTTGGATTGAAGAGTCAGCGGCCATATCATTAATTTTCTTCAAAATAAATAGTTTTTCAAACTGTTTTCTTAGTGATTTCTTTCACTTTTCAAATTTCAAATACATAAATCATACTGCAAGTTTTTAATTCATTTTTATTGAATTGGATGCAGGAAACTATTACTTATCAAATAAAAATTTAAACCACAAACCAATGAAATTTTTTATAGACACTGCCAATTTAGAAGATATTAAAGAAGCTCAGGCTTTAGGCGTTTTAGATGGGGTTACGACAAATCCGTCTTTAATGGCCAAAGAAGGAATTACAGGAAAAGATAATATTTTGAAACATTATCTTGCGATCTGTAATATTGTAGACGGCGACGTTTCTGCAGAAGTTATTTCTACAGATTTTGACGGAATGATTAGAGAAGGGGAGGAACTTGCGGCTTTGCACGAGCAAATCGTAGTGAAGTTGCCAATGATCGCTGACGGAATCAAAGCTTGTAAATACTTTTCGGATAAAGGAATCAGAACGAATGTTACTTTAGTTTTTTCACCAGGACAAGCTTTATTGGCTGCAAAAGCTGGTGCAACTTACGTTTCTCCCTTTTTAGGAAGACTAGATGATATTTCCACTGACGGAATGCACCTGATTTCAGAAATAAGAGAAATTTATGATAATTACGCTTTCAATACGCAAATACTTTCAGCTTCTATCAGACATACGATGCACGTAGTGAATTGTGCCAAAGTAGGATCTGATGTAATGACCGGACCATTATCATCTATTAAGGGATTGTTGAAACATCCTTTGACAGATATTGGATTAAATCAATTTATTGAAGATGCTAAAAAGATGCAGCTTTAAATAAAAAAACCTATTCTTTGGGATAAAATCTTTTTTATTTTTTTTAAGAACTCCTTTACTTTTTAGTAGGAGTTTTTTTGTTTTAAAACAAACGATTGTGTGAAAACCAAATTACAGATAAAGAAATATTCAAAATTATATTTTTCACCTATTTTTATTGGTAAATAAGCGTATTGTCTCTGTTTACTAAGGCTTAAAGTTGTTAATTAGTAAAAATAAACTTTCTTTTTTCAGGCCAGAGGTATTGCTGTTACTGCCATGACAATTTTTGCTTTTTTCTTATTAAATTTCATAATAGGTTAATTTACTTTTAAAATTTAGATTCTTAATGCTTTGTTCGTTATGATATGAACAAACTTTTATCTTAAAAATTATACTTACCCTATTTTATTCTGACTTTTTTTTCGATATAAATAAAAAAATATTACGCAACCGATTGTGTGTTTTGTATTTTTATTTATATTTGTTAAATGAATATAAAAAAAGAGTCTTAATCTGACTTCTCAGACAACTTCTCATTTTAATCTTTCATACAGTAAAAAAAACTAACTCAAACCATTCTATTAATTATCTAAATCAATTTTTTATGACTAACTTTTTTACAGTTAAAAGTAAATCAAAGCTCTTAAAGTGCTTAGGTTTTTTATCACTGATGTTTCTGTTTTCTTTGAGTGCCAGCGCTCAAAATACAGTTACAGGAGTTGTTTCTGACGCTAATGGACCTATTCCGGGTGCCAATGTGAATATTAAAGGTACCAAAACAGGTGTTGTTACCGGTTTTGATGGAAATTATACTATTACAAATGTTCCTGCTAATGGAGTATTGGTATTTAGTTTTCTAGGTTTAACAACTAAAGAAGTGCCTGTTGCAGGTAAAACTAAGATTGATGCAGTATTACAGGAAAATTCTAATGCGCTGCAGGAAGTTGTTGTTATTGGTTACGGTACGCAGCGAAAAGAAGCAGTGACCGGTTCTGTTTCTTCCATAAAAGGAGACGTCGTTCGCGAAGTGCCCTCAGCTAATATAACACAGGCTTTGCAAGGGCGTTTAGCAGGGGTTCAGATGACGCAAACCTCCTCTAAACCAGGTGCTGAAATGCAGGTCCGTATTAGAGGTACACGTTCCCTATCTAAAGGCATGAACGATCCGTTGGTTGTATTGGATGGAATTCCTTTTGCAGGATCTATTGGAGATATTAGTCCGGACAATATTAAAAGTATAGACATCTTAAAAGATGCTTCAGCAACCGCTATTTACGGATCACGTGGTGCGAATGGTGTTATTTTGGTCTCAACAAATAAAGGTCAAAAGGGGCAAAAAGCCACCTTTACCTATAATACCTATAGCGGTTTAAAAAATGTTTTTGCCAAATTCCCAATGATGAACAATTCAGAATTTGTGGCTTTGCGTAAAATAGCGACTCTGCCGGGTTCGACTGCGCCACTTTATGCAAATGGTCCGGACGAAGCTAATAACGTAAATACGGATTGGCAGGATCTGATGTTTAGATCTGGTATCGTAACAAATCATGATATAGGCGTTGCAAGTGGTACTGAAACGGGTAACTATAACTTTGGAGCTAGTTATTATAAAGAAGAAGCGGTATTACCTGGACAGGATTATGCACGTTTAACTTTAAGAGGTGCTGTAGATCAGGCAGTTGGAAAATATTTCAAATTTGGTTTTACTACAAATAACAATTACTCCATTACCAACGGAGGTAATTTAGGTCTGTACAGTACTTTAAGTACAACACCAATTGCTAATCCATATAATGCGGATGGTTCTTTGAAAAGAACGGTTAAGATGCCATTAGATGAAAACTGGGTATATACAAGAGAAACTATAGAAAATTTGGATGATAAGTGGATTGATCAGACTAAAGCCTATAGTTCTTACAACAATTTATATGCTGAGTTAAAAATACCTGGTGTTGAAGGTTTGAAATATCACATCGATTTAGGTGGTAATTTCCGTACTACTAATGGAGGTCAATATACAGGAGAAGGCGTATTTAGTGTCAATCCAACAACAGTTTCAACAGCTCAAGTTGTTAACACGCTTAGTACAAACTGGGCAATCCAAAACTTGCTTACTTATGATCGTACCTTTGGAAAGCATCAGGTAAATGCAGTTGCTATGTTCTCTTCAGAACAAACCAGATACAACAAATCACAAGTTAATGCAAAGGATATTCCTTCTGACTCTTTCCAATTTTACAACTTAGGACGAGCAGCAGGTGAAATTTCTATTAACCCTGAAAATCAGGAATATCAGGTTAGCGGATTGATATCTTACATGGCACGTGCAATGTATTCTTATGATAATCGATATATGCTTACAGC
>RCUK01002057.1_pt1 | contig 11453 bp, 4 predicted proteins | sample 2166381 | NCBI WGS metagenome assembly RCUK01 (sample SAMN09932809, study PRJNA488358) | compost metagenome | isolation source: compost soil in an enriched community | place: Germany: Experimental Botanical Garden
GTAATGGCCTCTGTCAAACATTTCGCCGCTTATGGCGCTGCTGTTGGCGGGAGAGATTACAATTCGGTGGACATGAGTAACAGAATGCTTTGGGAAACGTATTTACCTCCTTTCAAAGCTGCTTTGGATGCTGGTGCCGCCACTTTTATGAATTCGTTTAATGACCTTAACGGAATTCCGGCGACAGGAAATACATATTTGCAAAGAGACATTCTGAAAGGGAAATGGAATTTTCAAGGTTTTGTAGTTTCTGATTGGGGTTCCATAGGAGAAATGATCAATCATGGCTACGTAAAAGACGGTAAAGAAGCAGCTCTTTCGGCCATAACAGCGGGAAGTGACATGGATATGGAGAGTAATGCGTACAGAAATAATTTGGCACAATTAGTAAAAGAGAAAAAAGTCTCCATAGAACTGATTGATGATGCTGTAAAGAGAATTTTACGCAAGAAATTTGAGTTGGGACTGTTTGAGGACCCTTATAAATACTGCAATCCCGAAAGAGAACAGCTAGCATTAAACAATCCGGAACATCGAAAAGCAGCCAGAGATATTGCTGCTAAAAGTATTGTTTTGTTGAAGAATGAAAAGGGTGTTTTGCCGCTTTCGAAAGAGACTAAAACCATTGCTTTTATTGGTCCATTGGTTAAGGAACACAAACAAAATATGGGCTTTTGGTCAGTAGAATTACCGGAAGTAGATTATGATAAAGAGATTGTTTCGCAATGGGAAGGTTTACAAAATAAAGTGGGTAATACTGCGAAATTGCTTTACGCCAAAGGTTGTGAAATTGAAGGTGATAACAAAGATGGTTTTGCCGAAGCTGTTGCTGTTGCCAATCAGGCAGATGTTGTGATTTTAAGTATTGGCGAAAGAAGAGACATGAGCGGTGAAGCCAAAAGTCGCAGCAGCCTGCGTTTACCGGGAGTTCAGGAAGATTTAATCAAAGCTATTCAGGCAACGGGTAAACCGGTTGTCGTTTTAATAAATGCCGGAAGACCACTTATTTTTAATTGGACAGCAGATAATGTTCCTGCGATTGTTTACACTTGGTGGTTGGGCAGCGAAGCAGGAAATGCAATTGCCGATGTATTGTTTGGAGATTACAACCCTTCGGGAAAATTGCCAATGTCGTTTCCAAGAGAAGAAGGACAGATTCCGATGTATTACAATCATTTTATTACCGGACGACCTGCTCCAAATGAAACAGCGACCAATTATGTTTCGGCTTATATAGACTTAAAAAATAGTCCTAAATTTCCTTTCGGATATGGTTTGAGTTATACAGCTTTTACCTATTCAGATTTGAAATTATCCAAGAATAAAATTAAAAATAATGAAGCTATCGTAGTTTCCATGACGATTACCAATTCCGGTAAAATGGCAGGAGAAGAAGTGGTTCAGTTGTATTTAAGAGATAAAGTAGGATCTGTCGTGCGACCAATTATGGAGTTGAAAGATTTTCAAAAAATAAAATTAAATTCAGGAGAAACTAAAACGGTCAAATTTAGTATTGACAAAGAAAAATTGTCTTTTTACAATGCAGCATTAGAATGGGTTGCAGAACCTGGAGATTTTGATGTAATGATTGGTTCTTCTTCGGCAGATATTCGTTTGAAATCAACATTTGAACTGGTTAAGTAATTTTAAAAACCATACTATGAAATCAATTCTAATCGTTTTTATGATGCCATTTTTGCTCTTGGCACAACCAAAGAAAGATACCATTAGAGTATTTTATTTAGGCGGCCAGTCAAACATGGAAGGTTTCGGTTATGTAAAAGGATTGCCGGATTCCTTAAGCAAAAAATTTAAAAATGTTTTCATTTATCATGGAAACCCAGTTGGAGATAATGATAAAAGTGGCGGTTTAGGAAAATGGGATGTACTGCAAGCCGGTCACGGAACAGGATTTTCGTCGGATGGAATCAGTAACAAACTTTCAGATCGATTTGGTATTGAGCTTTCGTTTGCCAAAAAGTTGCAGGAATTGTATCCCAACCAAAAACTTGCTTTTATAAAATATGCCAGAAATGGATCTTCGATTGATAGCATCGGTACTTCCAGTTTTGGTGCTTGGGAACCAGATTTTAATGGAGGAAATGGAAAAAATCAGTACGATTATTTTCTAAAAACAGTCAATAAGGCCATGGCTGTAAAAGACATAAACGGGGATGGAGTTGAAGACGTTTTGATTCCAAGTGGGATCATCTGGATGCAGGGCGAAAGCGATGCGGATAAAACGGAACAAATCGCAAATCAATATTATGCGAATTTGAAAAGACTGATGGAACTTATGCGCGCCGCTTTTAGAAATAATGATTTGCCTGTTGTAATCGGAAAAATATCTGATTCCGGTGATGATACTGATGGAAAAGTTTGGGGTTTTGGTGAATTGGTACAATATGGGCAGGAAAAATTTGCGGCAACACAATCCAAAGCGAGTATTGTAAGAACTACAAGCAGCTATAAATATTCGGACAAATACCATTATGATAACGAAGGATTTATTGATTTAGGCAAACAATTTGCAAACGCAATTTTCCTTTTAAATAGCAGTAAAATTAAACAATGAGTTAAATTTTTGAGTTTTGTGTGTTTTTTTAAACTAGCTTTTGCCTAAAGTCATCTATAGGCAAAGCTAGTTAATTATATAAAGACGCATGTGTTAGAATAGATGGCAACTCGAACTATCTGTCAATGATTATTCTTTCTAAATAGATTTTGGTTGATTTTAGATTCCTAAGAAGGCTTCTTCCAGAAATTCAGGACGGATACAACCGAAAGGGATTTATTTTAAATGAAGGAAATAAAAAGAAAGCTTTTTTTGCGTTGAAAGATTTTTATGAAAAATGCAGATTAACGAGTAAAGATGGGTATTGATTAGTAAAAAACGAAAAATACAATAGAGATTATTCAAATAATTTTAAATCAGTTTGTTGAGGTGGCACTTTATGGAGAATTAGAAGCGCTTTTTGTAAAATATTCTCTTAAAGAATGATTCTAATTTAAAATAAAGACAGTGCTTTATAATTCAAAATTAATATATTTGGAACAGTTTTTTAATTATGCTGACAATGATGGTAAGAATGATGGAAGTGTAAATAAAAAAGTATCGACTCTAAATCAAATTCCCTAAGGAACTTGTAGTTATGATATTAAATTAGGAAAACAAATTTGATCAAAGAGAGAATTTAAAAGAGAGGTTGCCTTTTTTAGGCAGCCTCTTTTTTAATTCTGTTTCGATACTTTTTTTAATTAACAATTAACAATTTTCAACTAACAATTCTTTAATTCTGGTTGGCGGCTTTTAATATAGCTTGCAGATTTTCTTCTGTGAATTTTCCTCCTGATAATAAAAGGAATTTATTTATTGGCATATCTGCCAACATCGCTTCTAAAAATAAAGCTGCTTTTTTCTCCTCTTCTGTTTCAGGCTTTTTATTTTCACCTGCAAAACTTTGAACTAATTGTCCGTATATAGCTTCGCTGTTTGGTGCTTTTTTGAATTCTTTAAATAAAGATTCGCGTGTAAGAACCACTTTTGCTGTTTTTGTAGATTGAATATCTATGGTTTGTTTTAAAGGTAATTCACGAGAGGAGCTTCCCACAAGAATATCAAATTTTCCTGATTTGATGGCCCAGTCATGGATTTTTGGGTTGAAGTAAGCAAAATCACGTGAGGTCAATTTGAAATTAACTGTTTTTTCCTCTCCTGGCAATAATGCTACTTTTTCAAAATGTTTCAGCTCGTTTTCCGGTCTGGCTATTTCGCTTTCCTGTTCGTGTACGTATAATTGTACCACTTCTTTACCTGCTACTTTACCTGTATTTTTTACTTTTACAGAGATTGTAATGTCATCAGAATCTTTGGCAGTTGCTGTATTGGCTTTAATATCTGAATAAGCGAATGTGGTGTAGCTCAAACCATATCCGAAAGGGAAATTAGGTTCGATTTTCTTTTTGTCATAGTAACGGTAGCCAATATAAATGCCTTCACCATAATTTGCATTTCCATCTTTTGAAGGAAAGTCCATTGCTGTAGGGGTATCTTCTAAACGCATTGGGAATGTCTCAGATAATTTTCCTGACGGATTCACTTTTCCAGTCAACACATCTGCAATAGCACCACCACCGGCCTGACCTCCAAGGTAGGCTTCAGCAATGGCGGAAACACCTTTTTTCCAAGGCATAGTTACCGGTGCACCATTCAATAATACCACTATAATGTTTTTGTTTACTTCCGATACTGCCGCAATCAATTTGTTGTGCCCGGCAGGTAAATCCATATTGTTTCTGTCGTAACCTTCCGATTCGTAGCTGTCCGGAAGACCGGCGAAAACAATAACTACTTCTGAGTTTTTTGCGTTTTGCACAGCCTCGGCAATTTTGGCATCATCAGTTTCTCCTTCTGTATTGTAACCTGAAGCGAAGCTAAATTCAGTTCCTTTGGCTAGTTTTTTCAATTCATCCAAAGCATTCAGGATTTGTGTAGGACGTACTTGTGAACTCCCTGCTCCCTGGTAACGTGGAGTTTTCGCAAAATTACCAACGATAGCTACTTTTTTCAAAGAAGATTTCAATGGTAAAATAGCATTGTCATTTTTCAATAAAACAATACACTCTCCGCTAACTTGTCTGGCCAGTTCATTGTGTTTTTCTTTATTAACAACGATTCCTTTTTTATGGCTGTCTTTTGCTTTTAAAGTCACCGCAAGTAAATCAATTACAATTTCATCTAATCGGGCTTCTGATAAAGTGCCTTTTTTTACCGATTCGATAATTTTCTTGTCGTTAAAACCGCCACTGGCTGGCATTTCTAAATGTAATCCGGCATCTACTCCTGCTGCTCTTTCATTAACGGCGCCCCAATCAGAAACGACAAAGCCTTTCAATCCCCATTTTTCTTTTAGTGTTTGATTTAATAAATATGCGTTTTCAGAGGCATACACTCCGTTTACTCTGTTATAAGAACACATTACTGTCCATGGTTGCGCCTCTTTTACGGCTATCTCGAAAGCAGGGAAGTAAATTTCATTTAAGGTGCGCTCGTCTACATTTGAACTATTAGACATACGTTCGGTTTCCTGACTGTTGGCGGCAAAGTGCTTCATCGAGGTTCCAACACCTTGACTTTGAACACCGTTAATGAATCCAACGGCTATTTTTCCGGCTAAAACAGGATCTTCAGAAAAATATTCAAAATTTCTTCCTCCAAGTGGGGAACGCTTCATATTTACTCCGGGACCTAAAAGTATTTGAACATCATTGGCTTGCGATTCTATTCCTAAAGCTTCTCCCATTTTCTGTGCTAGGAATGGGTTCCAAGAAGAAGCAAGTGCTGATGCTGTTGGAAAACAGGTAGAAGGAACACTATTGGTAAAATCGAAACCTTCGGCTTTACGTAAACCATGAGGTCCGTCTGTCATGAAAATAGATGGGATTCCAAGTCTTGCGATTGGTTTTGTTGACCAGGCAGTTTCTCCGGAGCACAAAGAAGCTTTTTCTTCAAGGGTCATTTGTGAAACTAATTTTTTAGCTTTTTCTCTATAATCTACTCCTTGGGCAAACGATGAAACGGATGCTGTAAATGCAAAGAGTAGTAAAATAATTTTTTTCATAATCTTTAATTTGGTTGTTTTTGGTAACTAATATTGTAATATATTTGTATGTGTTATTTTGACGCAATGTACATATTTTTTTGATTCACAACGCATTTCATATAAAAATTTGCATTTTTTTTTATAAATGATTTTTTTAGAGGCTTTTTTTTAGGAATTATGCTTGCATATAAATTAGATTTGTGTTTGCGACTAGAATCTTTTTTTATTTTAAACGAAATAGTAAAGAAGGAGGAGTTTTGAATTTTTTAGTTTCCTTTATTTTCTTAGGAAAAATGAACTAAATTGCGACTTTTAAAGAGTATATTAATCACTAGAATTAATCACATGTTAAAGGATATTTTAGATAGAAAGGAAGAATATCAGCCAGGTTTATCAATAGATTGTGTGATTTTCGGATTTCATGATAATCAACTCAAAGTGTTATTGATAAAAACAAGGTATAGCGATAAATGGGCATTGCCGGGTGGTTTTGTGGCGGTTCATGAAGATATCGATCATGCTGCGGTTACGGTTCTACATGACAGAACAGGATTAAATGGAATTTTTTTGAGACAGTTTGCCACCTTTGGTTCCGTTAACAGAAACAGTATTGAAGTTAGCAATAATGTGTTGAATTTTTATGGGATTCCTTTAGATGAAGGTAAATGGTATGCCAGTCGTTTTGTAACGATAGGCTATTATGCCTTGGTAGATTTTTTACAAACCGTTCCGAAACCGAAAGGCAAAAATGAAATTGTAGAATGGATTGACCATAATGTGGTACCGGACTTGATTTTAGATCACAGAGAGATTTTGGATAAAGCATTGGAAACCCTTCGTATGGAATTAAATTTAATGCCGGTAGGCTATAATTTGCTTCCTGAAAAATTCACCATTCCAGAATTACAAAGACTTTATGAAACCATATTAGGAAGAAAACTGGACCGCAGAAATTTTCTCCGCAAAATAACGGCTATCGGAATACTCACAAAACTGGACGAAAAGAAAAGTAATGTCGCACATAAAGCGCCCAACTTATATAGTTTCGACAAAGACCGATACGAGGAAGTATTGAAAAGCGGATTGCATCAGGGGTGGTAAATTTTCAGGCGCAACGATTGAACAATATCTTATTTTTAAAAAGGATATAGATACGATTGAATTTTTTTTTATTCCCAATAATCTTGGCTACGATTAAACATATCAAGTTCCCGGCATACAAAACATATTAGTGATGAAAGAATCGTATTCATTAAAAACACTCCGATTTTTAATTGTTTTTTGTTTCTTGACAACTGCAATTGGAAAGAGTCAAGAAATAAATAGTTTTAAGGATTTAAATCAAATCATTAAGAATTCCTCCAAATACGATCAGAAAAAAAGAACGGAGATTGATAGTTTTAGAACTGCTTTAAGCAAAACTAAAAAAAGTGACTTATTAGCTCGCTACCGTTTGAATGAACAAATGTTTTATCAATTTAAATTTTTTAAACGAGATTCAGCATTTTATTACGGCATTCAATCTAAAAATCTGGCACATCAAATAAATGATAAATCACTTATAGCCAATGCCAATATGAATCTGGCGGATATTTGTGTTTCATCCGGAATGTACAAAGAAGCGCTGGATTTTTTAGAACCCTTAAAGATTAGTGAATCCGATCAAACGTATGGAAGCCTTTATTATGGGGTATTGGGTCGTTGTTATGGAGATATGGCCGAATACAGTAGTACGCCTTATTTTCATAAAGAGTATGTTGAATTAGCACGTAAGTATCGTGAAAAAGCACTTTCTCTAACGGAAGATGGTTACTTTTTTCACTACTTCTTGAAAGCATTCAATAAATCGAAGAACAACCAAATACCAGAGGCGATTGATGAATTCAACATTCTTTTAAAGAAAAAGAATATGCCGCATGATCAAGCCTTAGTCCATTATATGCTGGGGGATTTATACAAGCAATTGGGAAAAAATGATGAGGCTATTGTCCACTTCAAAGAAGCCGTTATTTTTGATATTACAACATCCACAAAAGAATCTTTGGCTATTATAAAACTTTCTGAGCTTTTATTTAAAAAGGGGGATCTTGCAAATGCTTCCATACTCATTCGGAAAGCAAACGAAGATGCCTTTTTTTATGGAGCACAGCAACGTAAAATACAAGTTGGTGAAATTTTGCCGCTTATTGAGCAAGAGATTCTTCAGATTGTTGAAAAAGAAAAGCAACGAATTTATTGGCAGTACATCATTGTAAGTGGTTTTTTGGTGCTTGCTGTTTGCTTTGTTGTCATTATCTATATACAATTTCGAAAATTAAATAAGGCAAAGAAAATTATTGCTGATGCACATCAAAATTTGGAAAGCATCAACAAGCAATTAAGAAATGTGAATGAGAAAATTAAATTGAAAAATGTTGAGATAAAACATGTCAATAAAGAACTTTTAGAGGCCAATAAAATTAAGGAAGAATATTTGGGATTATTTTTCACACAGTACGATGGTATTTTTGAAAAGTTTAATTCTTTTATGACCAATATGAAAAAACATATTGATGAAGAAAACTACGAAAAAGTAAAGCGTACTATTTCCAGTTATAATTTAAAGCGCGAAAAAGAAAAGTTACTGGAGAATTTTGATACGGCATTTATAAATCTTTTTCCCAATTTCATCCATGAATTTAATTTGTTGATGAAAGAGGAACACAAAATTAAGTTAAGCAAGGAGCAATTTCTAACTAAGGAATTAAGAATTTACGCATTAATTAGATTAGGAATTACACATAACGAAATAATTGCTCAAATTTTAGGGTATTCTATTAATTCAATTTATGCCTATAAAACTAAAATCCGCAATAATTCGGTAATGAATAAGGACGATTTTGACCAAAAATTACTCAAAAATACCACTTTAAAGCTGTAAAAAACACCCTTTTTTCTATATGCTTTTTTTGATGTGAAAAACAATAAAACATTTTAAATCAATATTTTACGGTTTATTTTTCTTTGAAATAAACCGTATTTTTCTATATGCTTTTTTGGGGCGGTTTTCCCGCTGGCTTATTTATGCATTTTTGTACTGTTTGTGTTCCATCTTAACACAATCGAATGCTATTTTAACCTAACCCAAAATTAATGTATTATGAAAATTACTTCATTTGATAGGACAAAATTTGTTCTATTGCTTTTAATTTTTCTTACCACACCATTTTTTATGGTGGCTCAAAACGGAAAAATTAAACTATCCGGTAAAGTGGTGGACGAAACCAATAAACCTCTTCCCGGAGCAACTGTTTTGCTTAAAAACACTAATGTGAGTACCATTACGGATTTCGATGGAGGTTTCACTCTTTCAGTGTCTGACGAAAACCCTGTTTTTATTATTTCTTATATGGGGTATAAATCCGCAGAAGTAAAGGCTGTAGGGAAAAATCTATCGGAGATTAAATTGGTACCTGAATCAACAACCCTGAACAATGTGGTGGTCATCGGATACGGACAATTGAAGTCGAAAGACATCACCGGATCGATTGCGACAGTAAAAGTAGCCGATTTAACCAAGCAACCCGTGGCTAATATTGGGGAAGCGATTCAAGGACGTGCGGCCGGTGTACAGGTAATTACTTCTGGACAACCGGGAAGCAACCCAATATTCCGAATCAGAGGAACCGGAACTATCGGGAACAATGATCCCTTGATTGTTGTTGATGGAATGCCCCTGAATGGAGGATTGAACCAAGTGAATATGAATGATGTCGAAAGCTTACAAGTGCTTAAAGATGCTTCTTCAACGGCTATTTATGGAGCCAGAGGTGCGAATGGTGTTGTTATTATTACGACAAAAAGAGGAACTATAGGGAAGTCAGCCGTAACTTTTGATGTGTCTACAGGAGTATCTGAAACTACAGAAATGCTTCAGGTATTGAATGCTTCACAATTTGCCAGCCTGCATAATGAAATACTGTCCAATGCAGGTCTAACTCCTAATCCAGATTTTCAAAACCCCGCTTCTTTGGGTGCGGGAACGGATTGGGTGGATGCGTTTTTCAATGCTGGATTTCAAAATAATTATACATTATCCTACATGTCGGGAAATGACCAGTCAAAAGTATATACTTCTTTAAATGTTTTCGACCAGAAAGGTGTAATTCTAAATACAGGTTATAAAAGATACATATTGCAGTTCAATAGTGATACTAAAATATCTGATAATTTGAAGTTTGGAAACAGTATTAAATTAAATCATGATGTCAAAAATCAAGGGGATTTTAATATTCAAAATGCATTGCTATCCCTGCCAACACAGCCGATCTATAGAGAAGATGGAGATTTTTCAGGTCCAATTGGACAGCCGATTTATTCAGGTGATATTGAAAACCCAATCGGAAAAGCTACAATAGTCGATAACGACACCAAGGGGTATAATATTCAAGGAAATTTATTTGGAGAACTTACCTTTTTGAAGGATTTAAAATTTAAAACGCTTTTAGGGGCTGAAGCTAATTTTTGGAAAAACAGAACCTGGGCACCATCTTACCAATGGGATAGTAAAGGAAGTGAAAATGCTTATTTGTATGAATCATCGAACCAATCCATCACTTTGCTTTGGGACAATACTTTAACCTATCATAAAAAGTTTGATAGCGGAATCAATGTAACAGGGGTAGCCGGAACAAGTGCCCAAGAAAACAATTTTGAATATATCAATGGCTCTATTCAAAATTTCCCAAGTGAAAACACACAAACTTTAAATAACGGAATCGACCAAACGACATTACACGGAAGTGGTTCAGAATGGGCAATATTCTCTTTTTTCGCCAGAGGTAATTTTGATTATAAAAGCAAGTATTACGCAACGGCAACAGTAAGAAGAGATGGTTCTTCGAGATTTGGTGAAGGAAATAAATATGGAACATTTCCGTCAGGATCATTAGCATGGAGGATTTCAAACGAAGGTTTTTTTAAATCAAAAACTGTTAACGATTTAAAATTAAGATTGGGGTATGGAATTACAGGAAACCAGGAAATTGGGAATTATTCTTTTTCTTCTAACTACAATACGTACCTGTATAATTTTAACGGTTCATATGTTAGCGCAGCAATTCCAACTGTTTTGCCTAATTCTAATGTGAAATGGGAAGAGCAGGAACAGTTTAATGTGGGTCTTGATGCCAGCCTTTTTGACAATAGAGTGAACCTGACTTTTGATGCTTATGTAAAAAACACAAATGATATGTTGGTGCCACAATCAGTTCCGGTTACTTCCGGGTATTCTGATATCTACGTTCCTTACATTAATGCAGGAAAAATTCAGAATAAGGGTATTGAGGTAATAATTAATACTAAAAATATACAGAAAGAAAAGTTTTCTTGGACCACCGATTTTGTTTTTTCAGCGAACAAAAATGAAGTAATTGATTTAAATGGAGATGTGCCTTTGATTACCGGAAGTCTAGGGTTAAATTATAATGTATCCAGAATTCAGGAAGGTTATCCGGTTAATGTATTTTATGGTTTTGTTCAGGATGGAATTTTTCAAACGCAAACCGAAATTAATGATCACGCGGTTCAGGTACAAGGAACCTCATCGAGTAACAGTACTTCTCCCGGTGATGTTCGATTTAAAGATTTGAATAATGATGGTTTGATAACTGATGTTGACAGAACTTTTATAGGGGATCCTAATCCAGATTTTTCAGGCTCATTGAATAATACTTTAAAATATGGAGGCCTTAGTTTAGATATTTATTTACAAGGGGTGTATGGCAATGAGATATTCAATGCCAACAGACTCTATACCGAAGCAATGTCAATTACTACCAACCAATCGACTGCTGTTTTAGATCGATGGAC
>RCUK01002062.1_pt1 | contig 11436 bp, 7 predicted proteins | sample 2166381 | NCBI WGS metagenome assembly RCUK01 (sample SAMN09932809, study PRJNA488358) | compost metagenome | isolation source: compost soil in an enriched community | place: Germany: Experimental Botanical Garden
GCGAGCCCCCGCGACCGATCCGTTCAGGTTGTCGGTTAAGCGGCCCGTTTAGAGAGGAGGGGCCGGGGGGGCAAGGGCTAGAATGAGGCGGTTGGGGATTACCGGTCGATGGCGGCGATCCAGTCGGGCAGTTCGGCGATGCGGCTCAGCGAGACGTAGCGGGGGTGGCTTTCCGGCGCGTCGGCCAGTTCGTGCGCCCAGGTGATCTCATAGGGGATGTGGCAGGCGAAGGCGCCGGCCTCCAGCGCGGGCAGGACGTCGGACTTCATCGAATTGCCGGCCATCACCGCCTCGGCCGCGCCGGTGCCGTGGCGGGCGAAGACGCGGTCATAGGTCGAGCGGTCCTTTTCCGACACGATCTCGACGGCGGCGAAGAGGTCGCCCAGGCCCGAGGCCGCCAGCTTGCGCTCCTGATCCATAAGGTCGCCCTTGGTGATCAGGACCAGACGGTATTTCTCGGACAGTTCGGCCAGAACCTCGTCCACGCCGGGCAGGGTCTCGACCGGGTGGGCCAGCATCTCGCGGCCGGCGGCTAGGATTTCGCGGATGATGTGCGGCGGCGCGGCGCCGTCGCACAGTTCCATCGCCGTCTCCAGCATCGACAGGGTGAAGCCCTTCACGCCGTAGCCGTAGAGGCGAAGGTTGCGCCGCTCGACCTCGGCCAGACGCCCCATCATCACCGGCTCGTCGGCGTGATCGGCCAGCAGGTCCACGAACCGCTTCTGGCTGAGGCGGAAGATGGTCTCGTTGTGCCAGAGGGTGTCGTCGGCATCGAGGCCGACCGTGGTGATGGTCATGGGGAGGCTCCAGTATGTCGGCGGCTCTCTATCTCAGGCTCGGTTCAATATCACGCGACGGGTGCGACATTTCGGTCTATGCGGCGCGCATGACCCAGACGGAAATCCTGCCTGACCCGCCGCACCGCATTGGATGGGCGCTCGCCGCCCTCGTGGTGGCCGGCAACATGATCGGCTCGGGCGTTTATCTGCTGCCCGCGACCCTGGCGCCGACGGGAAGCTCGAGCATCATCGGCTGGCTGATCTGCGGCGTGGGGGCGGTGACCCTGGCCCTGGTGTTCGGCGGTCTGGGGCGGATGCAGCCGGACGCCGACGGTCTGTCGGACTTCACCCGGCGCGGCATGGGCCGCTTCATCGGCTATCAGACGGGGCTGGCCTACTGGGCCGCCTGTCTGGCGGGCAATGTGGCGCTGGCGGTGGCGGGCACCGGCTATCTGGCCTTCTTCATTCCCGCGCTGAAGGAACCGCTGTGGGCGGCGCTCAGCAATCTGGCGCTGATCTGGCTGACGACGGCGGCCTATGCGAGCGGAGCGCGGACGGCGGCGCGGTTCGGCGCCATCACGCTCGGCCTCGGTCTGATCCCCATCGTCCTGGCCATCATCGCCGGGGCCATGGCCTTCAGCGGCGACACCTTCATGGGCTCGTGGAGCCCCGGCGACCAACCCCTGTTGAAGACGGTGCCGGCCTCGCTGGCCATCATCTTCTGGGCCTTCCTGGGCGTCGAGAGCGCCGCGGCCCTGTCCAGCCTGGTCAAGAACCCCGCCGTCGATGTGGGACGCGCCTCGCTGGGCGGCGTGGCCCTGGCCTTCATCGTCTATGTCGCCGCCAGCATCGCCGTCTTCGGCGTCATCCCCGCCGACGTCCTGGTCCATTCGACCAGCCCCTACGCCGATCTGGTGGCGCGGGTCATGGGCTCGTCCGTGGCCGGTCTGGTCGCCGCCTGCGCCGTCATCAAGGTGCTGGGCACCATCGCCGGCTGGACCATGCTGGCGGGCGAGACCTCGCGCGGGGCCGCCGAGGCCGGCTGGATGCCGCGCTGGTTCGGCGGGGCGCAGAAGGGCAAGACGCCCCTCAGCAACCCCATCCTCAACTGCGTCGTCATGAGCGCCATGGTGATCGCCAGCGCCCAGCCGACGCTGGGTCAGCAGTTCGGGGTCCTGATCGGCGTCACCTCGGTGCTGACGCTCTGCCTCTACGCCCTGTGCTCGATGACGCTGTGGAAGCTGACGACGAAGACCGGCTGGCGCGCCCTGGCCGTGGTCGGCGTGGTTTTCTCGGCCTTTGCGGTGGCGGCGGCGGCCGGCGGCTATATCCTGCCCAGCGTCGGATTCTTCGCCCTGACCAGCCTGGCGTGGGTCTGGGTGCGAAAAGGCCAGAAGGCATAATGGCCTGAAGGTGCTAGGGGCGGTTGACCCGGCCCCTGCATCTCTTTAGTCACGCCGCCGTTTGTCTGCCCGTATTCATTGTTAGGAGCCTGCGCCATGACGACCCAGATTCTGTCCGGCGCCACTGGCGTCCTCGCGCTCGCTGACGGCACCATCCTGCAAGGCGTCGGCGTCGGCGCCGTCGGCTCGGTCCTCGGCGAGGTGGTCTTCAACACCTCGATGACGGGCTATCAGGAAATCCTGACCGACCCCTCCTACATGAGCCAGATCCTGGCCTTCACCTTCCCCCACGTCGGCAACGTCGGCGTCAACCACGAAGACGTCGAGCAGATCGGCGCGTCGCCCGAGCGCGCGGCCCGCGGCGCCATCTTCCGCGACGTTCCGACCGAACCCGCCAACTGGCGCGCCACCGGCAGCCTGGACAGCTGGATGAAGACGCGCGGCGTGGTCGGCCTGGCCGGTGTGGACACCCGCGCCCTGACCAAGATCATCCGCGACAAGGGCGCCCCGCACGCCGTCATCGCCCACAACCCCGAGGGCCAGTTCGACCTGGACGCCCTGGTCGCCCAGGCGCGCGACTGGAAGGGCCTGGTCGGCCTGGACCTGGCCAAGGACGCCTCGACGACCCAGGCCTTCGAATGGACTGAAGGCGCCTGGGACTGGCCGACCGGCTACGCCAAGCCGACCTTCGGCGACAAGTCGGTGGTGGTCGTCGACTACGGCGTGAAGCGCAACATCCTGCGCGCCCTGGCCTCGACGGGCCTCAAGATCACCGTGGTGCCCGCTGATACGACGGCCGAGGCCATCCTGGCGCGCAACCCCGACGGCGTGGTCCTGTCGAACGGTCCGGGCGATCCGGCCGCGACGGGCGTCTACGCCGTGCCGGAAATCCAGAAGCTGGTCGCCAGCGGCAAGCCGCTCATGGGCATCTGCCTGGGCCACCAGATGCTGGCCATCGCCCTCGGCGCCAAGACCATGAAGATGGAACAGGGCCACCACGGCGCCAACCACCCGGTCAAGGACCTGACCACGGGCAAGGTCGAGATCGTGTCGATGAACCACGAGTTCTCGGTCGACCGCGACAGCCTGCCGGAGACCGTGGAGGAAACCCACGTCAGCCTGTTCGACGGCACCAACTGCGGCATCGCCCTGAAGGACAAGCCGGTGTTCAGCGTCCAGCACCACCCGGAAGCCTCCTCGGGCCCGATCGACAGCCTCTATCTGTTCAACCGCTTCGCGGACGCGATGAAGGCGTAGAGCGAAATTGGTTTGGACGCGATCGCGTCCAAGCTCGGATATTCGCGCCAAGTAAGATCAGAGGCGGGGCGAAAGCCCCGCCTTTTTCTTTGGGGTTCAGGCGACCAGGACGTTGCCGCGCGCATGATGGCGGCTGTGCCAGGCCCAGGCGCTGCCGACCACGCTTGCCAGATCCGAGTGCCGGGTTTCAAAGCCCAGTTCGCGCCGCGCCAGCGACGGATCGGCCACCAGGCTGGGCGGATCGCCTGCCCGGCGCGGACCGATGGCGTTGGGCGCGGGCGTGCCCGAGACGGCGGCGACGGCGTCCAGCACTTCACGCACTGACCGGCCCTCGCCCGTGCCCAGGTTGAAGGCGGCGAAGCCCTCGCGACCTTCCAGCAGCTGTTCCAGTGCGGCCAGATGCCCGGCGGCCAGATCGGCGACGTGGATATAGTCGCGCACGGCCGTGCCGTCGGGGGTGTCATAGTCGGCGCCGCAGACCTGGAAGTCGTCGATCTCGCCCAGGGCGGCCATCATGGCGCGTGGGATCAGATGGGTCTCGACCGGGCGGAATTCGCCGATGTCGGCCTCGGTCGAGGCGCCGCAGGCGTTGAAGTAGCGCAGGGCCACGGTCTTCAGGCCATGAGCGTCGGCGGCGTCGCGCAGCACGGTTTCGCACATCAGCTTGGACCGGCCATAGGGGCTGATCGGGGCGGGGGTCAGGTCCTCGCGGATCACTGCGCCCTTCGGGTCGCCATAGACGGCGCAGGTGCTGGAGAAGACCAGCCTGTCCACGCCCGCCGCCCGCATCCCCTCGACCAGACCCAGCAGGCCGGCGACGTTGTTGCGGTAGTAGTCCAGCGGCGCTGTGGCCGACTCGCTGACCACGGAGGAGGCGGCGAACTGCATGACGGCGGCCACGTCGTGCTCGACCAGGGTGCGGCGCACCAGCGCGGCGTCCGCCACATCGCCCTGGACCAGCGGCCCCCAGCGCACGAACTCGGCATGGCCGGTCGACAGATTGTCCAGCGTCACCGGCCGATAGCCCGCCTTCGCCAGGGCCTCGCAGACGTGGCTGCCGATATAGCCGGCGCCGCCCGCGACCAGGACGGCGGGGCGTTTCGGATGGTTCGAAGAGAGACTCATGATCGCTCGATCAGCGGCTAGGCAGGATGGGCCAATATAGCTTCGCCTCGAGGCCGAAGTTGGAAAATTATCGAGCGGTCTCCGACGGCGGCGCCGGCAGGTCCGACAGGCGGCCGGCCTTGACCGAGGCCGTGCCCGAGAAGGCGGGGCGCGTGACCTGCAGGGTCTTCAGGTCGATCTCGCCGTCAGTCCCCAGGGCCGTGATCTGGATGGAGGCATAGTCCAGCGGCTGACCCGGCTTGGCCTGCGGCGCGCCGTCCGGCTGCACCAACCAGGCGTAGCCGCTGCTGGCCGTGAAGAAGCGGCCGACGCCGTCGGCCTCGACGCACAACGCGCCGTCCTCGTCGACGCCGAGGCCGACCGCCTGCGGGTCGCCGGTGGCGCGCGTCTGGGCCACGAAGGCGATCAGGCGGCCCATGCGGTCGCGAACCGAGAAGTGCGTGTCGGTCACGACGTGGGCCAGATAGGGCATGGTCAGGAAGTCGCGCACCATGGTGACTTCGGGCCCCATAGGGTCCTTGAGCGCGGTTTCGGAATCGACGCTGCCGTCGTCCATCGCGCCGTATCCGGCGCCGCCCAGGATGGCGAGGCCCGCGCTGGTGCCGCCGATCGGACGACCGCGCGCGACATGGGCGTTCAGCGCCGTCTCGACCGGGGTGTCCTTCCAGAAGCGCACGTACTTGGCCTGGTCGCCGCCAGCCAGGAAGACGCCGTCGGCGCGGTCCAGAATGGCCAGGACGCGCGGGTCGTGCGCGGCCTTGCGGTCGTCGAACAGCAGGGTCTGGACCGAGGCCGCGCCGCCGATGTCCCGATAGATCTCCTCGCCCGCCTCGCCGTCGCCCGAGGCGCGCAGGATGACGATGTGTCCATTGCCCGCCTTGCCCAGGAACCAGCGGAAGGCGCGGTAGTCCCAGTCGCCTCCGCCCATCAGCATCAGGGCGGCTTCGGTCTTGCCTGTGGTCGGGGTCGAGACGTCGCCGACCGAGAAATAGGTGTAGCCGTCGGGCGTCTGCGCCGCCGCCTGAGTCGAACTCCAGGCAAGCGCGAGGGCGCAAATGAGAGCGAAGATCGCCTGCCGCATAAAGTAACCCCTAGGTCAGCAATGGTCTGGGCATAAGCGCACAGTTCGTCGAATGGCGCGAGGCGAACGGCGGTTTTTGCCCTTCTAAAACAGTGAAATCAGTTGCAAGGTGAAGCTTAGGGATACGGGGGAAACAGTCATGCGACGAATCAAATCCATCATCTGGGCGCTGAGCGCCGGAAGCAGCCTGATCGCCTTGGCGGCGGCGGCCCAGACCACGTCTGCGCCCGCGAACGACCAGGCGACCACGGTCGACGAAGTGGTGGTGCTCGGCTCGCGGATTCCGCGCAAGATCGACACTGAAGGCCCGGCGCCCGTGACGGCGATCACCGCCGACGACATTCTGCGCAACGGCTATCAGAGCGTGCCGGACGTCCTGCGCGCGGTGACCCAGAACGGCGGCGAGACGCAGAGCCAGCAGTCCTCGTCGGGGGCTTCCTTCACGCCTGGCGCCCAGCAGGTCGACCTGCGCGGTCTGGGGCCGAATCACACCCTGGTGCTGGTGAACGGTCGTCGCATCGCCGACTTCCCGCTGCCCTTCCAGGGCCAGAGCAATTTCACCGATGTTTCGAACATTCCGGTCGGCCTGATCGAGCGGGTCGAGATCCTCAGCGGCAGCGCCTCGGCGGTCTATGGCTCGGACGCGATCGCCGGCGTGGTCAACTTCGTGCTCAAGAAGTCGGCGGACGGCACGCGTTTCGACTTCCGCACCGGCTTCACCGAGGACGGCGGCGGCGAGTCGCAGCGCCTGACCATCACCACCGGCTGGGATCGCGGGGCCTTCCACGGCGTGGTCGGCGTCGAGCTTCTGAATCAGGAGCCTCTGTGGGCCTATGACCGCGAAATCCAGGATTCGACGAAGGACAGCCCGACCAACACCACAGCTCGTCGCGCCTTCCTGCGGTTCGACGAATACGACGACTATCTGGACCCCGGCGCGGCCACTTGCGCCGCCCTGTCCTCGCTAAATGGCGGCACGACCTACTACGCCAACCGCCCGCGCTACGGGAACTTCTGCGGCAGCGACGAATCGATCGGCTACGGCACCATCCTGAGCGAGCGCCAGGGCGTGAACGCCTATTCGGCCATCGGCTACACCCTGAACGACCGCGCCGAGCTCTTCCTCGACCTGCAGTTCAGCCACAGCAATCTGAAGCTGTTCCGCGACGTCCAGACCTGGCTCTATCAGGACGAGAACGGCAGCGAGGACGGTCTGTTCGTCAACGCCGACACCGGCCAGATCGAAGGCTGGCAGCGCCAGTTCTCGCCCGAGGAAATGGGCGGCCTGGCGAAGGGCCTGACCCACAATCGCTCGACCTCGTTCAACATCACCCCCGGGATCAAGGGCGTGTTCGGGGACGGCGACAAATGGGCCTATGAGGTGGCCTTCAACCACGCTGAATACCGCTCGAAGGTTCGCTTCCCCCAGATCATCGCCAGCGCGGCCAACAAGTTCTTCCTGGGCGATTCGCTCGGCGTCGATCCCGACAGCGGTCTGGCCATCTTCGCGGTCGGCGAGAACGCGGAGCGCCTCTACAAGCCGCTGACGCCTGCCGAATACGACCAGATCGCCCAGCATGCGGTCTATGAGCCGCGCTCGCGCACCGACAGCCTGTCGGCCAGCATCAGCACCCGCGAGCTGTTCCAGCTGCCGGCCGGTCCGGTGGGCTTCGCCGCCGTGGTCGAGGCGGGCAATCAGGGCTACGAACTGAACCCCGATCCGATGGCCTTGATCCCCTACTATGTCGGCCTGGTCGATTCCGACGGCAAGGGCGACCGCGACCACTGGGGCGTCGGCTACGAGTTGCGCGCGCCCCTGCTGAGCAATCTCGAGTTCAGCACCGCCGGCCGCTACGACCACTACAAGTTCGCGGGCAACGGCTTCGGCAAGTTCACCTACAACCTGGGTCTGGAATATCGCCCGATCGAGACGCTGATGTTCCGCGGCGCCTATGGCACGGGCTTCCGCGCGCCGGACCTCCACTATGTCTTCTCGGGACCGGGCAACACCCACCCGTCGGGCACCGATTATTACAGCACGGCGATCTGCCTCGATGCGCTGCCGCCCGGCGGAGACGTGGATGAGTGCGATTTCGAAGGTGTCGGCATCGTCGCCCACCGCAACGGCAATCGTGACCTGAACCCGGAAACCAGCAAGTCCTTCAACGCCGGCCTGGTCTGGCAGCCGGTCCGCAACTTCGACCTCTCGATCGACTACTTCCAGGTGGAGCTGACCAATCAGGTCCGCGATATGAGCATCGACGCCATCCTGCGCGACGAGGCGGACTGCCGCCTGGGTCAGACCGCCGGCGGCACGACGGTCGATCCGAACTCGCCGACCTGTCTCGACGCCATCGCTCGCGTCGAGCGCAATCCGGCGGGCGACCTGCTCGGTGTCTTCATCAACCCGATCAACATCGCCAAGGAAACCACGTCGGGCGTCGATGTCGCCGCCCGCTGGCGCATCCCGACCGAGAACTTCGGCCGCTTCAACCTGTCCGCCGCCTATACCTGGGTCGACAAGCACGACTTCCAGCAATTTCCGGGCGACCCGACCATCGACAAGCTGGCCTTCGACAGCGGCTACTACATCCCGCGCGAGAAGGGCACGGCCAGCGTTAGCTGGACGAACGACCGTCTGACCGGGACTATCCAGGGCCAGTACCTCGGCAAGCTCCCCAACTATGACGAGGACGCCTACATCGACGCCAGCTGGATGTTCAACGCCTCGGTCCAGTACGACGTGAACGACCGCGTGCGCCTGTCGGGCACCATCAACAACCTGTTCGACGAGGGACCGGTCAAGGACCCGACCTACAGCGCCTATCCCTACTACGACATCTCGTGGTTCGATTCCGTCGGGCGCAGCTTCTACTTCCAAGTCACCTACAAGATGGGCGGCGCGGGGCTCTGACCGGAGCCTGACCCGAAGATGACGGCGGGGGAGGCGGGCTGTTCGCCTCCCCTGACATTCCTCCTGTCATGGAAAGCGCCTAGGGTGGCTCACCCTGGAGGACGCCCATGAGTTTCAGCCTGATGCGGACGGTCGCCGTCGTTCTGAGCGCCGGACTGCTGTTGTCGGCCTGCGCCAGCGGGGCGCGCAGCGACTTCGGCCTGAACGAGCGCGAGGCGGCCTCGCCCGTGGGCTTTCCCAACGTCCGCTTCTCCGTCGAGGACGAGGCGGCGGCGCAGAGGATCGAGCAGCAGCTGGGCGAGGGCGTGCCGAAAGGGCCGGACGGCCACTTCGACCTGATCGCCCTGTCCGGCGGCGGGGCCAACGGCGCCTTCACCGCCGGTCTGATCAATGGCTGGACCGCCAGCGGCCAGCGACCCGACTTCGAGGTGGTGACCGGGGTGTCCACCGGCGCCCTGGCTGCGCCCTTCGTCTTTCTTGGCCCGCGCTGGGATGCACGTCTGAAAGAGGCCTATACTGGCGGTCAGGCGACGGGCCTGCTGAAAAGCCGGGGCGTGCGCGCTCTGGTCGGCTCGGGCGTGTTCAGCGGCGAGCCGCTGCGCCAACTGGTCGAGAGCAATGTCGATGAGGCCCTGCTGGCCGAGATCGCGGCGGAGCACGCCAAGGGGCGGGTGCTGCTGGTCGCCACCACGGATCTGGACGCCCAGCGCGGCGTCATCTGGAACATGGGCGCCATCGCCGAGCGCGGCGGGCCCGAGGCTCTGGCTCTCTTCCGCGACGTCCTGATCGCCTCGGCCAGCATTCCCGGCGCCTTTCCGCCGGTCATGATCCGCTCCCAGGGGCGCGGCGCGGTGTTCGAGGAGATGCACGTCGACGGCGGGGTGATGAACCCCTTCGTGGCCCTGCCGCAGATCATGTGGAACTGGGACGACGTGGCCGGGGTGTTTCAGGGCGCGCGTCTGCACGTCGTGGTCAACGGCAAGGACGCGCCGCGCTTCGCCGTCACCCGCGACGCCGCCATTCCGGTGCTGACCCGCAGTCTGGACGCGGTGCTGGGCGGTCAGCTGCGCGCCACCCTCGCCGCCAACCGCGCCTTCGCCAGCCGCAACGGACTGGAGTTCCACGTCGCCGCCATCCCCGAGGACTTCGACGGCGCCAACAGCCTGGACTTCAGTCAGGAGTCGATGATCGCCGTTTATGACCTGGGCTACGCCCTGGGCCGCACCGGCGAGGCGTGGAAGTAGGGCTGCGTCCGAACCCGACGCAGTTCTCCTCGATGTTCACAGGCTGTGGAAAACACAGTCGGGGATGACCATGTCTGAGGGCGTGGCGGCCCTTCCCCTCTTTGCCGCGCCGGAGTGTCTGGGATCGTGCGTTTCGACGATCGTTTCCTTGAAGAACTGAAGGCCCGCCTTCGCCCGTCCGATGTCATCGGCCGGACGGTGAAGCTCAAGCGTCAGGGACGCGAGTATGTGGGCCTCAGTCCCTTCTCCAAGGAGCGGTCGCCCAGCTTCTTCGTCAACGACGACAAGGGCTTCTTCCACGACTTCTCGTCCGGCAAGCACGGCGACATCATCAGCTTCCTGCAGGAGACCGAGCGTCTCAGCTTCGTCGAGGCGGTGCAGCGGCTGGCGGGCGAGGCGGGGATGCAACTGCCCGCAGAGGACCCGCAGTCGGCCGAGCGCGAGGCCAGGAAGCAGGGCCTGACCGACTGGATGGACCTGTCCCAGAAATGGTTCGCCGCCAACCTGCGCCGCTCGGTCGGCAAGGCGGCGCGCGAATATCTGGAAAAGCGCGGCCTGCCCGAGGACCAGTGGGAGCGCTTCGGTCTGGGCTACGCCCCCAACGACCGCGAGGGGCTGAAGAACGCCCTGATCCAGCGCGGGGCCAGGCCGGGCGATCTGGTCGAGGCCGGGATGCTTATCGCGCCTGAAAGCGGCGGTCAGCCCTATGATCGCTTCCGCGACCGGCTGATGTTCCCCATTCTGGATGCGCGCGGGCGGATCGTCAGCTTCGGCGGGCGGGCCATGAACCCCGACGACCGGGCCAAGTATCTGAACGGGCCGGAAAGCCCGCTGTTTCACAAGGGCGCCACCCTCTACGGCCTGCCCGAGGCGCGCCGCATCCTGGGGGCCGAGAGCCGGGGCGAGCAGGGGATCATCGTCGTCGAAGGCTATATGGACGTCATCGCCTGCCAGCGTGCGGGCCTGCCGGCCGTCGCGCCCATGGGCACGGCCCTGACCGAAGAGCAGATGGAGCGTCTGTGGCGGGTCTCGGCCGAGCCAGTGCTGTGCTTCGACGGCGACGCGGCGGGTCTGCGGGCCGCCTATCGCTCCATCGAACGGTCTCTACCCCTGCTGAAGTCGGGGCGGTCGTTCCGCTTCGCCCTGCTGGACGCGGGGCAGGACCCGGACGACATCCTGCGCGACAAGGGGGCGCCGGCCTTGCGTCAGGCCCTGGCCAATACCCGCCCCTTCATCGAGGTCCTGTTCCGCCGCGAGGCCGAGGCCGAGCCGCTGGACACGCCCGAGCGCAAGGCGGGTCTGAAGGGGCGGCTGCGTCAGGCGGCGTCGGCCATTCAGGACAAGGACCTGGCCGAGCAATACCGCCGCGACCTGTTCGAGCGTTTCGACGCCCTGTTCCCGCGTCAGCAGCAGCAACAGCAAGGCCAGCAAGCCTTCCAGCAGGGCGGTGGTCGCCCCGGTCCCGGAGGCCGCTGGCGCGGCCCGCCGCCCAAGCTGGGCCAGACGACCGAGGGCGCCCAGGCCATGCACGCCCTGTTCCGCTCCATCGAGCCGGTGGCGGCGGCCCTGGCTCACGGCGCGGTCGATGATCCCGAGCGGATGGACGACCATCTGGAGGCCATCGCCCGCCATG
>RCUK01002064.1_pt1 | contig 11424 bp, 9 predicted proteins | sample 2166381 | NCBI WGS metagenome assembly RCUK01 (sample SAMN09932809, study PRJNA488358) | compost metagenome | isolation source: compost soil in an enriched community | place: Germany: Experimental Botanical Garden
ATGGATAACGCTGCTGCAACGCCGCGTTCCCCCCGCAGTGGTCGCTGTGCAGATGCGTGTTCAGCACCCGATCAAGCGGACGTTCGCCCAGCACCGACTCGACCAGTGCCAACGTTTGCTCGGCATGCGTGGCATAGCCGGTGTCGACCAGCGTCGTTTCCTCGACTCCGACGAAGAGGATGTTGTTCGAAGACAGCCAGCCCCGCTCGAACACGACGACATTCGCCGGCAGCCCGGCGCTGGCTCCCCCGTGGTGCCCCACGCGCTCAGGCACCGGCGCTGGTGCGCAGCTCGCGCCGCAGGATCTTCCCCACGTTGGTCTTGGGCAGCGACTCGCGGAACTCGATGTGCTTCGGCCGCTTGTAGCCGGTGAGCTGTCCGTTGCAGTACTGGAGCACGGCGTCTTCCGTCAGCGTCGGGTCCTTGCGGACCACAAAGACCTTGATGGCTTCGCCCTGCTTCTCGTCCGGCACGCCCACGGCCGCGCATTCGACGACGCCAGGGCACAGCGAGATCACGTTCTCCAGCTCGTTGGGGAACACGTTGAAACCGCTCACGAGGATCATGTCCTTCTTGCGGTCGACGATCCGGCTGTAGCCGTCTTCCTGCATCACGGCGATGTCGCCGGTGCGCATGAAGCCGTCGGCCGTGAAGGCCGCGGCCGTCTCGGCGGGCTGGTTGTAATAGCCGGTCATCACGTTCGGCCCCTTGATGCACAGCTCGCCCGCCTGGCCGATCGGCAGCGATTGGCCTTCATCGTCCTTGATCGCGATCTCAATGCTCGGCAACGGCAGGCCGATGGTGCCCGTGAACTTCGTGTTCGACACCGGGTTGTTGGTGCCGATCGCGCAGGTCTCGCTCATGCCCCAGCCTTCGATCATCGGGCAGCCGGTGGCTTCGAACCACTTGCGCGCCGTGCCTTCGGAGGCAGCCATGCCACCGGCCTGCGAGACGAACAGCGTCGAAAAGTCGACCGTCTTGAACTCCGGGTGCATCAGCAGCGCATTGAACAAGGTGTTCACGGCCGGCAGCATGTGGAAGGGCCGCTTCTTCAGCACCGCGACGAACTTGTTGAAGTCGCGCGGGTTCGGAATCAGCGTCATGTGCGAGCCCTGGCGGATCACCAGCAGGCACAGCGTCAGCGCGAAGATGTGATACAGCGGCAGCGCGGCGATGCTGTTGACCTTCGCCAGGTCGCCGGCCCGCGCCAGCGCAGGCGTGAACCAGGCCTCGGCCTGCAGCGTGGCGGCCACGATGTTGCGGTGGGTCAGCACCGCGCCCTTCGACAAGCCGGTGGTGCCACCCGTGTACTGCAGGAAGGCGATCGAATCGAGCGTGCTCTGGTCGGGCCCGAGCGTGCGCCCGCGGCCTTCGGCAATCGCCTGCTTGAACGGCGTGACCGTGCGGCCGTCGCTCAGTGGCAGCTTGTAGGGCGGCACCATCTTGGCCAGGTGGCGCACGGCCACCGTGATCCAGGCGCCGTACAGCCCGCCGAGCAGGTCGCCCATCGCGGTCATCACCACGTGCTTGACGGGCGTGCGCTCGATCACCTGCTCGAGCGTGGCGGCAAAGTTCTCGAGGATGACGATGGCGGTGGCGCCGGAGTCCTTGAGCTGGTGCTCCAGCTCGCGCGCCGTGTACAGCGGATTGACGTTGACGCAGGTGTAGCCCGCGCGCAGCACGGCGCACATCGTGACCGCGAACTGCGGCACGTTGGGCAGCATGATCGCCACCCGCGCACCGGGCGCGAGGCCCTGCGATTGCAGCCAGGCACCCATCGCCTTCGAGAGCGTGTCGAGCTCGCCGTACGACATCCAGCGCTCCATGCAGACCGAGAACGGACGGTCCTTGTAGCGGCCGAAAGCCTCGTCGAACATGTGAGGCAGGGAGCGGTACTGCTCCGGATGAATCTCGTGCGGCACGCCGGCCGGGTAGTTCTGTCGCGCGGATGTCTGCATGCAAGCTCCTTTGGCGCGGATTGTGGGAGCCAATGCCTCCCACCCGCCAGCGGGCTTGTCCTAGGGGCGCATGCCCGGTGTCGCGCAGGCGATAGCCGCCGTGCGCGCCCGGGTCACAGCGATGCGATCAGGCGTTGCCGGATTCGCCCGGCAGCAGCACGCCGGCCGGGATGTCGGGCTGCACCTCGAGCGCGCGGTACAGCGGCGTGAAGTCGGGTGCCGTGAGATCGAAGAGCTGCGCGAAGTTCTCGATCACGAAGTAGTTGGCCTGGTAGGTGTCGATCTTGTATTGCGTGCGCATGGTGCGCAGCAGGTCGAGCGGCAGGCGGTGCGGCTCGGGGCTGCGCACCGCGTGCTGCAGCTCGCCGACCGAGCTCAGGATGCCGGCGCCGTAGGCGCGCAGGCCCTCGGGCTGGCGGATCAGGCCGAACTCGACCGTGTACCAGTACAGCCGCGCCAGCTTCTCGCCGGCGCCCAGCTCGTGCGCCTTGATGCCGCCCTGGCCGTAGCGCTGCACGTAGTCGGCGAAGGTCGGGTCGAACAGCATCGGCACGTGGCCGAACAGGTCGTGGAACACGTCGGGCTCGACGATGTAGTCGAACTCTTCGGGCTTGCGGATCCAGTCGGTCACCGGGAACTTGCGGTTCGCCAGCAGCGTGAAGAAGGGCAGCTCGGGAATCAGCCCCGGCACCGCGACGATCTCCCAGCCGGTGGCGCGGTGCAGGCGCTCGTTGAGTTCCTCGAAGCGCGGGATGCGGTCCTTCACGCCGAGCAGCGGCAGCGACTTGATGAAGGCGTCGCAGGCCAGGCCCGTCAGCTGCGCGGCCTGGCGTTCGTACAGCCGCTTGTAGGTGTCATGGTCGGCCGCCGTGTAGCTGGCCCAGTCCTGCGGGCAGGTGTAGTCGGCTTGCACCGAACCGCCGCGCGAGTAGTCGCCGCGCGGCGGGCGATCGGATGCGCCATAGACGGCGGGGGTGACAACGGCGGCGGGGGTATCCATGGGGCGTTCGGTTTCTCGGGTTACTTGAGCCAGCGGTCCATCACGCGCTGGAAGTCGCCGCCGGCTTGCTGCAGGTGCAGCCATTGGTCGACATACGATTTGAAAGCCACGTCGTCGCGCGGCAGCATCCAGGCCATCTCGCCGTACTGCAGCGGCTTGTCGGGGTTCACCGCGCACAGCCCGGGCTTGAGCTTCTGCTGCGTGATGGCCTCGGCCGATTCGGTGACGAACACGTCGGCGCGGTTGGCCAGGATCTCGTCGAAGATCGTGACGTTCTCGCCGTGCAGCGTGAGCCTGGCCTGCTTGAAGTTGGTGCGGGCGAAGCGTTCGTTGCTGCCGCCCGGGTTGAAGATCACGCGGGTCGACGGCTGGTCGATGGCCGCCACGCTCTGGTACTTGGCCACGTCGGCGCAGCGCGCGATGGGCGTCTTGCCGTTGACCATGTAGGGCGCGCTGAAGAAGGCACGCTTCTGGCGGTCGGTGGTCACCGACACGCCGCCCACGGCGATGTCGCACTTGCCCGCGGCCAGGTCGGGCAGCAGGTTGGCCCACGTCGTCTTGACCCATTCGGGCTTCGCGCCGAGGCTGGCGCTGAAGCCCGTCATCAGGTCGACGTCGATGCCTTCGAACGAGGCGTCGGCCTTCTGGAAGCTGAAGGGCCGGTAGTCGCCCGGCGTGCAGATGCGCAGCACCGCCGCCTTCTGCACCGTGTCCAGGTGCGAGGCACCCGGGCCGGCCGCGGGCGGCGCCGAGGCGCAGCCCGAGAGCACGACCGCAGCGGCGGCTGCCGCGACGAAGGAAGTGACGACAGTCGAAGAAGACGCGTGGCGCATGCCGGGCTCCAGGGCAGTGGTGAAGCGCCTTATTTTGCGGCGCTCAGCACGCCCCGGCGCATCTGGTCGAGCTCGATGCTCTCGAACAGCGCCTTGAAGTTGCCGTTGCCGAAGCCGTCGTCGCCCTTGCGCTGGATGAACTCGAAGAAGATCGGGCCCAGCTGGTTCTCGCTGAAGATCTGCAGCAGCAGTGCGTCCTTCTTGCCGTCGATCAGGATCTTGCGGCTCTTCAGCTCAGCCACGCTTTCGCCGTGGCCGGGAATGCGCTTGTCGATCAGCTCGTAGTAGGTGTCGATGGTGTCCAGCAGCGTCACGCCGTTGGCGCGCAGCGCGTCGACGCTCTCGTACAGGTTGTCCGAGCCCATGGCGATGTGCTGGATGCCCTCGCCCTTGTACATGTCCAGGTACTCCTGGATCTGGCCGGCCTGTTCCTTGCCTTCTTCGTTGATCGGGATGCGGATCTTGCCGCAGGGGCTGGTCATGGCCTTGCTCTTCACGCCCGTCACCTGGCCTTCGATGTCGAAGTACTTCACTTCGCGGAAGTTGAAGAGCTTCTCGTAGAAATTGGCCCACACGTCCATGCGGCCGCGGTACACGTTGTGCGTCAGGTGGTCGATGTAGGTCAGGCCGTTGCCCTTGCGCGCCAGCGCGTCCTGCGACGACACGCCCGGCAGCGCCTCGAAGTCCACGTCGTAGAAGCCGATGTTGCCGATGTCGCCCGGCTGCGCGCCGTTCTTGCCCGGCCAGCGGTCCACCAGGTAGATCAGGCTGTCGCCGATGCCCTTGATGGCGGGGATGTTCAGCTCGCCCGGGCCGGCCTTGTCGGCGAAGCCCCAGGCGCCCAGCGCGGTGGCGCGCTCGTAGGCCTGCTTGGCGTCCTGCACGCGGAAGGCGATGGCGCACACGCTCGGGCCGTGCTCGCGCGCAAAACGCTGGGCGAACGAATCGGGCTCGGCGTTCAGGATGAAGTTGATCGTGCCCTGGCGGTACAGCAGCACGTTCTTGTGGCGGTGCTTGGCGATGGCCACGAAGCCCATGCGCTCGAACACCTTGCCCATCGCGACCGGATCGGGTGCCGCGTACTCGATGAATTCGAAGCCGTCGGTGCCCATCGGGTTCTCCCAGGGCGTGAAGGCGGGGGCGTCGGCGTGGCTCATGGATGCTGTCTCCGGAAAGTGGGGAAGTTGTGCAGAAAGGAAAACAAAGGCCCGGATTCGGGCCGTGCTGCACTGTAGGGCGGAAGGCTTTCAGGTTTTCTGCGTTTCTGGGCGCCCTGGGTGGTCATGACGCAGTAAAACTGCAAAAATGGCGAAATGGAAGCACTCGACAAGATAGATCGGCTCATTTTGCGCATGCTGCAAGCAGACGGCCGCGCCACCTACGACCAGATCGCGGAGCAGGTCAGCCTGTCGCCCAGCGCCGTGCTGCGCCGGGTCAAGCGGCTCGAAGAGCACAAGGTCATCGACCGCTACGTGGCCCTGGTCCAGCCCGAGGCGGTCGGCCTGGGCCTCACGGCCTACCTGAACGTGCGGCTCGAAAAGCACACCGAAACCCACAAGCGCAACCCCATGGACCTGTTCCGCGCCAGCGTGCAGACCTGGCCCGAGGTGGTCGAGTGCGCGGCCCTCACCGGCGACATGGACTACCTGCTGCGCGTGGTGGTGGCCGACATGGCGCACTACAGCCGCTTCATCATGGACACCCTGCTGAAGCACCCCAGCGTCGAAGACTGCAAGACCAGCTTCGTGCTCGATCGTGTCAAAGCCACAACATCTGTGCCCGTTTAACCACAAATTGGTTGCGTAAACACCACGGACTCTGGTATCGAGTCACGAATGCGTCCAGAAAGTGTCCTTGCGGGCTTGGTGATTAAGGGAAAACCCTTACATTGGAGCCATGCTTACCGCCAAGACCCTCCTCAAAGCGTCTCTCGGCCTCGGCTCTTTCCTGAAGGCGCCGATGGTTGAGGCGCAACCGCGCGCCGTCAGCGCGCCCCCACCCGTCATGGTGCCGATCCGCTCGATCGGCCCGCGCGAACGCGAACGCATCGCGCGCCACCTGCTGGACCTGACGCCGCACGACCGCTACCTGCGCTTCGGCTATGCCGCGGCCGACGAGCAGGTCCTGCGCTATGTCGAAGGCCTGGACTTCGACCGTGACGAACTGTTCGGCATCTACAACCGCCGCCTCGACCTGATCGCGATGGCGCACGTGGCCTACGCGCCCGGCGACCAGCACAGCGACTGCGCCGAATTCGGCGTGTCCGTGTCGTCGCACGCCCGCGGCCGCGGCTATGGCGCGCGCCTGTTCGAGCGTGCCGTGGTTGCTGCGCGCAACGAAGGCGTGGGCATGCTCTTCATCCATGCGCTGAGCGAAAACGCCGCCATGCTCAAGATCGCCCGCAACGCCGGCGCCACCGTGGTGCGCAGCGGCTCGGAGTCGGAAGCGCACCTGCAGCTGCCCACCGCCACCTTCGACAGCCGCATGAGCGAGATCGCGCTGGAGCATTACGCCGCCGTCGATTTCGCGCTCAAGAGCCGCGCCAAGCAGTTCTGGGCCTTCCTGGCGAGCCTGCAGGAAGTGCGCAGCGGCATGCGCGACGCGCGCAGCAAATCTGCACCTTGAGCGGGCAAGGCCGGCCTATGCCGGCCGGACGGTAGAGCCTGTCATGCGCAATCCGTTATCCTTGTCTCTCTTCAACTCCGCCCTCCCGCAGTGGCCGACCCTCACCCTGAACGCGCTCCCGTTGAACGGGAAGACAAGCGTGGCTTTCTCCAGAAGCTCGCCGAATTCATCCACCCCGGCCCCGATTCGCGCGACGAGCTGATCGAAACCCTCGCCGATGCCGAGGACAACGAGGTGATCGGCGCCGAATCGCGCGTGATGCTCGAAGGCGTGCTGCGCATGGCCGACATGACGGCCGGTGACGTGATGGTCGCGGCGCCGCGCATGGACCTCGTGAACATCGACGCGCCCTTCGACGCGCTGCTGCACGCCGTGATCCAGACCGCGCACTCGCGCTTTCCGGTCTACGAGGGCGAAAAAGAAAACATCATCGGCATCCTGCTCGCGAAGGACCTGCTCAAGCTGCAGCGCGCGCCGGGCCTGAACATCCGCGCCTTGCTGCGTCCGGCCACCTTCGTGCCCGAGAGCAAGGGCCTGAACGACCTGCTGCGCGAGTTCCGCGGCAACCGCAACCACCTGGCCATCGTCATCGACGAGTTCGGCCGCGTGGCCGGCCTCATCACCATCGAGGACGTGCTCGAGCAGATCGTCGGCGAGATCGAGGACGAGTTCGACATCGCCGAAGACGAGGGCGACATCTTCGGCCTGGCCGACCACACCTACCGCGTCTCGGGCGACACGCCCATCGAGCGCGTGGCCGAGGCCTTCGGCATCGTCTTCAACGAAGAACAGCTGAGCGAAGACTTCGACACCATCGGCGGACTCATCGCGCACGAGATGGGCCACGTGCCCAAGCGCGGCGAGCACCACGCCATCGGCGGCTTCGACTTCGTCGTGCTGCACACCAAGGGCGGCGCGGTGCGCTGGTTCCGGGTGTCGCCGGCGCGCGGCGGCGACGCGGCCGACTGATGCCGGCGCCCGCAGCAGCGGCCCCGGCCCGCGTCTCGCCCACCTCTCCCCCTTCCTCCGCCGCCTCCGGGCTGCTTCGCCTGCTCGGCTTCGGCCTGGCGGGCGTGGCGCAGGCCCTGTCCATCGCCTGGCCGGGCGACGGCCGTCCGCTGTGGTGGCTGCAGCTGCTGTCGCTGGCCGGGCTGGTCTGGCTGCTCGACGGCCTGCGCGCCCAAGGCGCGGGCTGGCGCCGCGCCGGCCTGCACGGCTGGGTGTTCGCGACCGCCTGGCTCACCGGCAGCTTCTGGTGGCTCTTCATCTCGATGCACACCTACGGCGGGCTGCCGGCGCCGCTGGCGGTGATCGCCGTGCTCGCGCTGGCGGCGGCGCTCGGGCTCTACTACGCCGTGGCCTGCGCCTGGTTCGTGGTGCGCGGGCCGACGGGGCGCGTCGCCGGTGCCTTCGTGTTCGCGGCGCTGTGGACGCTGGCCGAGCTCGTGCGCGGCAGCTGGTTCACCGGCTTTCCCTGGGGCGCGGGCGGCTACGCCCATGTCGACGGCCCGCTGGCCGCGCTGGCGCCGTGGGTCGGCGTGTACGGCATCGGCGCCGCGGCGGCACTGGCCGTGGCGCTGGTCGCGCGACGCCTGCCGCTGCGTGGCGTGGTGCCGACGGCGCTGGCCGCGGTGCTGCTCGCCGCGGTCTTCGTGCTGCCCAACGTTGTCTCGCCGCTGCCTGCCGATGCGCGCGGCGCGCAGGGCACTGCCGGCACGCTGCAGGTCGCGCTGCTGCAGGGCAACATCCCGCAGGACGAGAAATTCATTCCGGGCGGCGGCATCGAAACCGCGCTGCGCTGGTACGCCGAACAGCTGCGCGATGCCAAGGCCCAGCTCGTGGTCACGCCCGAAACGGCGCTGCCGCTGCTGCCGCGCCAGCTGCCCGCCGGCTACCTCGACGCGATCCAGGAACGCTACGGCCAGCCGGGCGCGCAGCAGGCGGCCATCGTCGGCCTGCCGCTCGGCGACGGGCCGGGCACCTACCGCAACGCCGTGCTCGGCTTCATGCCCGGTGGCGCGGCGCAGCCCTACGCCTACAGCAAGCACCACCTCGTGCCCTTCGGCGAATTCATTCCGCCGGGCTTTCGCTGGTTCATCCGCATGATGAGCATCCCGCTGGGCGACTTCGAGCGCGGCGGCCTCGCGCAGGCGCCCTTCGTCTGGCAGGGCCAGCGCATCGCGCCCAACATCTGCTACGAAGATTTGTTCGGCGACGAGATCGGCGCGAACTTCCGCGACGAGGCCACGGCGCCGACCGTCCTGCTCAACGTCAGCAACATCGCCTGGTTCGGCGACTCGGTCGCCATCGACCAGCACCTGGCCATCTCGCGCATGCGTGCGCTCGAGTTCGCGCGGCCGATGGTGCGGTCCACCAACACCGGCGCCACCGTGGTGATCGACGCCGCGGGCCGCGTCACGCACCAGCTGCCGCGCCTCACGCGCGGCGTGCTCGAAGCGCCGGTCGAGGGCCGGCGCGGGCTCACGCCCTTCGCGCGCTGGGTCGCACCCTTCGGCCTGTGGCCGCTGTGGATCGCGGCGCTGGCGATCGTCGCGCTGGGCGCGGTCTTCTTCCGGCCCGGGCGCACCCAAGGCTGAGGCGCACCGGCGGATGCAAATTCGACGTCGTCGTCCATGAAGCACCACCACCGCCCCAAGCCCGCCGCGCCATCCGTTGTCGATGGCACAGGCGACCTTCGCGCCAGGGGCTCGGTGCTCGAAGTCTTTCTCGCTTTCCTGAAGCTCGGCCTGACCTCCTTCGGCGGACCGGTGGCGCACCTGGGCTACTTCCGCACGGAGTTCGTGGAGCGCCGCAAGTGGCTCGACGACAAGCGCTATTCCGACCTCGTGGCGCTGTGCCAGTTCCTGCCCGGTCCCGCGAGCAGCCAGGTCGGCATCGCCCTGGGGCTCGGCCGCGCGGGCTGGGGCGGGGCGCTGGCGGCGTGGCTCGGGTTCACGCTGCCGTCCGCCGTGGCGCTCATCCTCTTTGCGGCCGGCGTCACGCACTGGGCGGGCCTGGCGCAATCGGGCGCGGTGCACGGGCTGAAGGTCGTTGCGGTGGCCGTCGTCGCGCAGGCGGTGTGGGGCATGGCGAAGTCGCTGTGCCCCGACCGGCTGCGCGCGGGCGTCGCCATCGTCGCTGCGCTGCTGGTGCTCGCGGTGCCTTCGGCCATGGGGCAGATCGCCGCCATCGTCGCCGGGGGCGTCGTCGGCCGGTGGGCGCTGCCGTCCGGCCACCTGCCCGCCGCGCAGCACCGCGACCACGGCGTGAGCAAGGCGACGGGCGCCGCGCTGCTGGGCCTGTTCGCCGCGCTGCTCGTCGCCCTGCCGATGCTGGCTGCGGCGACGCAGTGGCCGCCGCTGTCCGTCATCGCGTCCTTCTACCGGTCGGGCGCGCTGGTGTTCGGCGGCGGCCATGTCGTGCTGCCCTTGCTGCAGGCAAGCGTGGTGCCGACAGGCTTGGTCTCGAACGACGTGTTCCTGGCGGGTTACGGCGCAGCCCAGGCCGTGCCGGGGCCCCTGTTCACCTTCGCAGCCTTCCTCGGCGCCGCGATGCCGGGGCCGTTCGGCGGATGGGTGGGCGGCTTGGCGCTGCTGCTGGCCATCTTCCTGCCGGCCTTCCTGCTGGTGGCGGGTGCGCTGCCGTTCTGGGAGACGCTGCGCCAGCGCGACGGCGTCCAGCGCGCGATGGCGGGCGTGAACGCGGCGGTCGTCGGCGTGCTGCTCGCCGCGCTCTACGACCCGGTGTGGACGAGCGCCATCCACTCGAAGGCCGACTTCGGGCTGGCGCTGGCGGCGTTCGGGCTGCTGGTCTACGCGCGCCTGTCGCCGGTGTGGGTCGTCGGGCTGGCGGCGGTGGCGGGCTGGCTGCTGGCCCTCTAAGGCCGGCGCATGACCGCATGCCATGCCGGCATGCAGCGGCATGGCATGCGGGCATGGTTCATGTATCTTCCTCGCCGCCTCGAGAAATCATCCTCAAACCAAGGAGCCCGTATGTACTTTTCTACCCATTTCCGTGCCTTTGCGGCCGGTGCCGCACTGCTCGCGGCCAGCGCGCTCGCGCAGGCCCAGCAGGCGCTGCCCAACGTGGTGATCCTGGCGACCGGCGGCACCATCGCCGGTGCCGGCGCGTCGGCCGTCAACAGCGCCACCTACGCGGCCGCCAAGGTCGGCGTCGAGAAGCTGATCGCCGGCCTGCCCGAGCTGGCCAAGGTCGCCAACGTGCGCGGCGAGCAGGTGTTCCAGGTGGCTTCCGAAAGCCTCACCAACGACAACCTGATGACGCTGGCCAAGCGCGTCTCGGCGCTGTCCAAGCAGTCGGACGTCGACGGCATCGTCATCACCCACGGCACCGACACGCTGGAAGAAACCGCCTACTTCCTGACGCTCACCGTGCACACCAACAAGCCGATCGTGGTGGTCGGCTCGATGCGCCCGGGCACGGCCCTGTCGGCCGACGGCGCGCTCAACCTGTACGACGCGGTGAACGTGGCGGGCAGCAAGGACGCGATGGGCAAGGGCGTGCTCGTGACGATGGGCGACAACATCGACACCGGCCGCGACGTGAGCAAGAACGTCAACATCAAGACCAGCGCGTTCTCCAGCCAGTGGGGTCCGCTGGGCATGATCGTCGAGGGCAAGAACTACTGGTTCCGCGCGCCGGTCAAGCGCCACACCACGAACTCGGAGTTCAACATCGACACCATCACCGCGCTGCCGCCGGTCGAGATCGCGATGGGCTACGAAGGCGTGTCGTCGGTGGCCATCGACGCGATCGCCAAGAGCGGCGCCAAGGCGCTGATCCACGGCGGCACGGGCAATGGCTCGGTGGCCGACCGCATCGTGCCGAACCTGCAGAAGGCACGCACCGACGGCGTGATCGTCATCCGCAGCTCGCGCGTGCCCGACGGCTTCGTGATCCGCAATGCCGAGCAGCCCGACGACAAGTACGACTGGGTGGTGGCGCACGACCTGCGCCCGCAGAAGGCGCGCATCCTGGCGATGGTGGC
>RCUK01002069.1_pt1 | contig 11371 bp, 12 predicted proteins | sample 2166381 | NCBI WGS metagenome assembly RCUK01 (sample SAMN09932809, study PRJNA488358) | compost metagenome | isolation source: compost soil in an enriched community | place: Germany: Experimental Botanical Garden
CGGAATCATAATCCGCAGGTCCCCTGTTCGAATCAGGGATGCGCCACCAAGAATTTCCAGGCCCTCACGTCGATGAGGGCCTTTTGCTATGCTCCGCAATCTACATCGCGCTCCGCAATTCATCGGCAGTTTTCAATTGTGATACATTGCGTAACCTACGAAGTTCCACTTGGGAGGGGGAGCGTTGGAGTTATATGGCACGCACGGAACGACCGCCTCTCGAGCGGCGAGCATCTTAAGCTCTAAGAGCTTCACTCGGCCTGGGCCCTGGGCCCCTCGAGGCGGGCGCGCCGGACCTGGCTACTATTTCTGGGCCAGTTCTAGCCCAAAGTGTGAGGGCCTCGCCAGTTGGCTAGCGGAGTCATGGTGGAGCGATGCGGCCACGCGAGGGCAGTATCAAGGCGAGGCGGAACCGCAGCTTGCGATACTGAAAGTGACATTACGTCCGCAGGACAACGAGTACTGTGATGCGACTCAGATCTGGTTCAAAGAGGCTCTCTTCGAACAGGCGGCTAGACGTGGATGCGCCAACCCCGATGATGTCTATCAGCTGTACGGGTGGGTCCTCGACGAATTGGAAGATGAAGTTAAACAGAAGTATGCTGTTGTAGAGGCAGATGTGGCCTGCCCTCAGTCGAGGTTGGCCAAGCTTCGAAAGCTGCCCGTAGTACTTAAGGTGGGCCGATGTTATGTCGTTAGGCATCAAAGAGACGACATCATCGAAATTGCACCAATCAACTAAGGAAATGCAATGACCGCTGCGATTAAAGAGGCACTCACTCGTGTGATGGCTCGGATCAACAGCCTGTCAGACGAAGAATTTCGTGATCGTTTAAATCAGTATCGTGACAACGCGCTCACGGTGGCCTTGAAAGATGCCGCGCGAGTCATCGATGCACTCTGCTCCTTCAGTGTGCGAGTGGAAAGCCATCCCGCGGCTATTGATCTGGATTCGATTGGTCCGTACGTGAAACCGAGGAAGGCAGCGAACGACGCTCGGTTCCTTCTTGCCGCCTAATACGATCATCAATGGCCGCTAAGCTAGAGTTACACCCCATCCAACTTAAAACTCTTCGCGTTCAGCAGTTGGAAATTGAGCTGTTCGACGTCAATCGAGCGTTGGAGAGCGATCTTGACGCGCCTTTTACGTTCCAAGTCGGCGCTTCTAAGCTGGACACTGAGAGATCGCTGATTTCAGTTGGAATGCGAGGATTCGTAGGGCGTTCCGTGGATGACGCTCGGGAAGAAGGGGTGCCTCCCCAACACGGGGATTTTCCTTTCCTCATGCGCGTCCATATCCTAGGATTGTTTGAGATCGACTTGGAGCAGTTCAAGGCTGAACATGTGCCACGTTGGGCCGAGATGAACGCCCCGCTGATCCTCTATCCTTATTTGCGTGAGCACATTTATGGTCTTGCCTCGAGGGCGGGGCTGAAAGAAGTGATTTTGCCACTCTTCACACTGCCAACGCTCTCCAACAAGAATTGAAAAAAAGCCGATGGCGAAACCCATCGGCTTTTTTTCGTTGCTGCATCTAGCTATGGTTCTCGTAGCAGCCTTTCATGATGTTCCTTCCATGTGCAGCCATTACCAGACACTGAAAGACGCCGACCTGCTGCTTAAGAAATTCGGCACGCGTGGCCAGCGCGAGGTCGTTGGCAAGTACGACATGTGGCCCAGGTATCAAGGCGTGTTTGTCCGTCGCCCTGTGGAGCACGACGCCGGAGACGAGGCTGTACCCGAGCGCGAAGCTACTGCGGGACGCTGGGGCCTCATCAGCGCCATGACGAAGGCGGATGGGTTGGATAAGGCCGGCAAGCTGTCGACCTTCAACGCCCGCAGCGAGACCGCGCCCAAGTCCTTCACCTTCGGCAACGCCTGGCGCCGCGCGCAGCACTGCATCATCCCGGCTGATGCCATCTTCGAACCAGACTGGAGATCCGGCAAGGCGGTTGCCACGCGCTTCACCAGAGCCGATGGCGCGCCGCTGGGCATCGCGGGCCTGTGGGACCGCTACCGAGATGCAGCCGGTCAATGGCAGGATAGCTACACGATGCTGACGATCAATGCGGACGCCGATCCCCTCTTCCGCGACTACCACCAGGCAGGCAAGGAAAAGCGCATGGTCGTGATCCTTCCCGAGGGCGCATACGGCGAATGGCTGACCGCCAGTGCGGAGCAGAGCCGGGATTTTATGGTGCCCTTCCCCTCCGACAGGCTCGTTGCCACGCCGATGACCTGACCCCGTTTCTGCTGCAATATACTGTATATTCATACAGCTACACAGCAGCAGAATCATGCGTTGCTCAGTCATCCGCACCCATCATCTGGGCCAGAAGCGGCGGGACAATGATCCCGCGCCCGCCGTCGTTGGGCCGGTGCATATGTACTCGATCACCCGCGAGGATCTACGGCGGCACATCACCGTCATGACCATGTCCGGCCTAGCAAAGTTTGGCGCGACCACAGAGAGTCCCATACCCGATTTGCTTGAGCCCGAGCTGCTGACGTTCAGCTCTGACCGTGGAATGATGGTCTGCGGCTTCGAAGAGATAGACGGCAGACGTTACTACCAAGGATGGTGGATGCAATGGCTTGGTGGATAGCCTTACCGTGCAGCCCAATCGCGTCGCGCTATGAGTGCGTTGGAATGCCACGAGCAGAAACGTTTCGCAATACAATGCGTGCCGGCTAATAACTAGACGAGAGACAAGTGCCCTATCGAAGTGCTTTAACCGCAGTGTTGATCGCAGTGATCCTAGCTGGTTGTGCTGCCAAGAGCCGGACGAAGCGGCCCGCAGATAGCCCAGTTGTGCCTAGCTACAGCGGTCCCGTGTGTTTCCTGCCCTCCCCGCTGCCCGTAGATGTTCAAGCAGCCTCGATTGGGAAACTCCTCGGGTCCAAGCAATGGTACGGTGGCACCAACGAAGTTTTGCAGGTTGCTGCCGACGAAGCTCGGCGCTCGGGCGCCGATGTTGTTGCAAACGTCAAAACGGGCCACCGCGTGAGTGCATGGGCATGGGCGCGGCCCGTTGCGACAGGAGACAGCTACCGCTTGGCCGAGGGCGTCACCATCGATTGCGTGAAGCTTGGCGGCACGCTGCGTTAAGGCGGGCTTCGCGTTTCTTTTCGCAGCGACGCGTAAATCCGCTCGCATGTCAGTCCCGCGATTCGGGCACGGTCCGCAACTCCTGCAAGCTCTGTAGCTCGGTCGCTAACCCGGCCGAGCATGTAGGCGAGCAGATCGACGGCGGTTCCCCCTGCCGGGCTTCCGATGGCAGCGGCGGGTTCTCGGGCGACTGCGGCGCTAACCAGCGCGTTTGCGTGGGCGCGCAGCCCGTCACGCTCAGCACGAAGGCCAGCAGCATCAGCAGCCGCGGCAACGGCCTGTTTCTGGGCATCATCACGGACTTTCTCCACGGCGGCTGTACGCCGCCTTTCTTCGGTTCGAGCCGCTTCAACAGCGGCGACTGTAGCTTGCGCCTGGGCGTCGCGATCCTTCGCGTACGCGGCAGCGGACTTTGCCTCAGAGGCATCGGCCCACCAGCTTCGTACCTTCCAAGCGCCGCCTCCGGCGATCAGCGCGGCAATGAGCGCGGCCGCGGCGTAGCCCTTCCACCCGGCGAGGCCGGCGCCAATCTTCGGCAGGTCGATCATGCGCGCCCCCTCCAGTTCCGCGGGATCTGGAAATGCGGGCCGTCGCGCATCTTCCAGCTCCCGCCCCACTCCACCGGCACGCCCAGCTCGGCGGCGCAGGCCTTGACCACTGCGGCCAGATCGGCAAATGCCTGCCAGTTGTTCCAGGGAATCGCTCCGCCCACCAGGGGCGCCAGGTCGACGGCGTGACCAAGCCCGTCCGCCTGCGGTAGGTGATAGCTGTCCATGGTCTTACTGACGCCCTTGGCGACGTTCTCGCGCTGCCGCGCGACCGTGCGAACGCCTTCGACCACCAGAAAGTCCACGGCTGTGCGCCGGATCGCCAGTTTCACGACCGCGACTAGGTCGGGATGAACGCCGACGAGGCGCGTCAGGCTGCGCTGCGACAACTGAAATTGCGCCATGGCTCAGCCCTCCCCGCCAGGACGGCGCCACGGCAAGCGCGCCAGGACCTCATCCAGCCACGGCAACACGCCCTGGTCGCGCATGCGCGACATCCAACGCATGTACGCCCCCAATACCCACCATGCAGGAAGGCCGGCCAGCAACATGCTCGGCCCCAGCACGTAGAACTTCGCCAGCAGCGCGTCGTCACTGCCTGCACCGTGGTGGGCAAGCCAGGTCATCGCATCCATCAGCCCCGGCTTCCACGCAATAACTGCGCCGGCGAGGGCCGGCCCGAAAATGAACGAGCAGGAGACGGTCGAGACGGTGCGGACAGTGAACTCCCGCGCTGTTTGCGGCGGCATGATCAGCAGCCCGAGGATTGCCGCGATTGCGGCCGGCACCCCATATGCCATTGCGACCTTCAAGGCCGCGAGGCCTCCAAGCCCCGTAGAACCCGGTTCCATTGAAATGCTCCTGTGTTGGGTCTGCATCACTGCCTCCCGTATGGACGAAAAAAAGCCCGCCTGCGCGGGATAGTTAGAGAATAAGAACTGCGTATCGCTAGGTCGCCCCACGGACCCTATGCCCTCAATGTGGCTGCGAAGAGGAACAGGGTGCGCCGATCGCTTTCCGTCAGATCTAACTCATCAGCGATGGCTATGAGCATCGGGCTGGTTGGATCGAACACCTGCAGTTCGTCCCATGCTGTCCGGTAATAGGGCGGCGTCTCAGATCGGGCCAGCAGCACCACGACGGCATCGAACAGCGACAAGCCATCTTCGGCGCGCCCGTAGGGCGTCAGGCGCATGGCCTCCCGGCCCTGCCAGCGCGAGACTGGCAGCGGGGTCGGCTCGGGCGCATCCTGTTGCGGAGGTAAATCGGCGGGAACCAGAGTGGCTGGCACGTCTAACGATGGACCGTGTGGCGCAGTAAAGCGCCGGGAGCCCTCATCACCCGTCACCAGAACATCATCGTCCAATTGCCAGAACTGGCCGGTTTCGGTATCTCGGAAAGTTTGCATTATCGGTACTCAAACCATGTAGTTCCGGAAATTCCCGTCTGGGAAATACTGAACGTGTCACCTGCCGGGACCGTAAAGGTCACGCCTACAGATCCGCCAATGAAAGAGTCGGGCCAAGCCTGCCGTACCGCGAAGCGTCCGTTGGTGGTGCAGACATAGCTTGCGCTGGCGGCAGCGATAGTGCCGTTCACGCAGACCAGGATGGGCCGACCGGTGCTATTTATATAGTTGGTGCCGAAAGCTCGGTTCGGTCCTACGTTCTGCCATGACTGCCCTACCCCGAAAGCCTGCGCAATCTTCCCCTGCAGGGCCTGCACTGCCGCGCTCAACACAGGGTCCCGGTGTACTTCATAGACGCCGCTCGCCTCGTCCCACTCTGCCAAACCTTCGCCCGCGATGAAGATCAGGCCCACGTTCTGTGCTGGAACACTCCCTGGGGAAAAGATCGGCAGACCCATGACCGTCGCAGCCAATTCAGCGTAATGCCTGGCTGAGAACCCATTGCCATTGACGGGGCCGCCGAGCTTCGTCGCCCATTCCTGAGCAAGCTGCGCGCTAGTACCAGCACTCCCGGCGTTCTGCGCTGCCAACTGATTCGAGTTGGCTGCTTCCGCAGCCGATTGCGCTGCCTGGTCTTGGCTGGCGCCCGCGGCAGCCCGACTCTGCGCAGCGCCGGTTGCGTCGGAACCGGTCAAAACCACCGCCGCGCTCACTTCATCCAGCAAGGCGTTCGCCTCATCGGCGAAGCCTGGCAATGCAGCCATAAAGGCGTCGGCACGCTCAGGAAAGTTTGCCGGGTCACTTCGGCTCGGCGGATTCGGTAATGCTGTGATCGCCATATCAGGTGAGTCCTTCAATTTCTAAGCTGCAATAGGAAACCAGCGGGTAAGCGATTTCCAATGAAAAATCCCGGTAAAAGCCGAAAATCGTGAGCGGGCCGTAGCCTTCCGCATCCGTGCCAATCCAGACACACGGTGTGGCGCGAAGGCTAGACAGGAGTCGATAGACCGCATTGAAGCGTGCCGCATCGACCCATAGCCGGTGCGACATGCGACGAGAGAAGCGCCGACGCCGAAACGTGGTGACACCGGTGGCTGACGTCTCCTTGCGGCTGTAGTCGATGATTCCGGCGCTGCCGCCATACTCCACCTCGCCGACCTCATAGGCGATGCCGCAGATCATGGCGCCGCACGCGGCATCCGCCCCCGGCGCGCTGATAGTCACCTCAAGATGCAGGCTTCCGTACGCAGGAATATCCGTGAGAACCACTTCGGATAGCGGAATGAACGGCTCAAAGAAGTATTCAAACCAGTTCGAAACGATCGATCCCTCCAACTGCCGCGAGTGCTCGTAGATGATCGAACCTGCAGGACCATCCCTGCCCACTACCGACAGATGCGTCCCGCCCAGTTCCAAAAGCGCCAGACTGTTGGTGACCCCCGGCTTGACCACTACCGCAAGCGGGCTGGGCGCGACCGTCTGCGTGCTGACCTCGCTATCGAACATGAGCCATTTGTTTGTCGGACCCGCCGCCGCCCAATAGAGCGGCGAAAGGTCCGGCTGATGATTCACGTTTGGCGTTTGGACGCACTCATAGATGATCGAGTCATGGAGGACTTTCGCCCCCAGCGCGTAGTCCGTTTCCGGGTCATACGCGGGTAGATCGCTATCCGGCACGCTCGAACTGATGAGCTGTGCCGGACCTATCACCACGGGTTTGATCACTTTCATGTGCCTTCCACCTGAAGAGGCGCGCCCGCCTCGGTACGGACCACCATTCCGTCCATTTCGAGCCGGTCAAGCTGGCGCGCGGTCTTGCCGGTATTGCTGGCCGTCGCACGCGCCTCGATGCGCAGGCTGGCAACTTCTGCCCGCAGCGCCTCATTGGACTGGCGCAGCGCCCGCAATTCCGCAAGCAGCAACTCTTGGTTGCCCCCACCGGAGAGGATCGCCTGCGTACGTTCTGCGCTGAAGATCCGCGAAGGCCCGGTTACCTCTAGTTCGGGCCCACGTTCGCCGACTAGGCGCAAGCCGCCGGCATGGTCGCCCCCCTTTGCAAAAGCCGCCACGGCCTGGCCGGTCAGCGCGTTGACCACCTGGCGCAATCCGTTCACCGTGGCGTCACGGCTGGCGTTGATCGCGTTCGTGATCACCTGCTCACCGCTGAGCGCGGACGTTTCTAAGGCGGCTAGGGTTGCATCAATCTGAGCAAGCAGATCCAGGCTTTCCTTGGCGTAGTCCTTGGGCGCGACCGAATCGAGCCGGCCGGCGACTGCTTCGGCCCGTGCCAGCGCCGTAGCAACAAATGCCTGATAGGCAGCATCGGACGAAAACGAGTCCTTTGCCGCCTCAAGCATCGGCTGCATGAGCGCGTTGAGCTTGTCGGCATAGCCGGCCAGCGCTTCCCCATCCGAACCCATCGCGCTGGCGTATGCCTTCGCATAGTCGCCCTGCAACGAGGCAAACTGTTCCTCCGGAGAAAGCTGGCTGTAGCGGTAGTCAGAAACCGACTTTCGAAGCCCGGATGCACTTTCCGCCATCAAGCCGGCCAACGCCTTCTGGGCTTCGTAGTAGCGCACCGTTTCGGCACGCAGCTCGCCCAGTCTGGAAACCGACTTCGTGGCGTCAAGCGCGAACTTCTGCAAGGCGTCCGCGTACGCCGTTTGCTGGCTTTTAGCGTTTGCGGCCGCTTCGGTTGCTGCCGCCTGCGCACTAGCAGCAGCCGTTACAGATGCCGCATACTCAGCCTGCAAACGAGCCACGTCTGCCAATGCCGGCGCGCCGGCGGCCGCCGCTTCGGCCGCGCGTAAAGCCGCTTGTGCCTGCTCCCACGCGGCCTGCGCCGCAGGCATTTGAGACTGCGCGACGCTGCGGGCCGCATCCAGCTCCGCCCAGTTCTTCTTTTTGTACCCGACGGTCTTGGGCGCATAGATATCCCAGTTCAGCTTGTCGAGCAGCGCCTGGGCTTCGGCCGCTCGTTGCTGAGCGGTTGCAAGCCCCGAGGTTGCGCTGTCGTAGCCTCCCTGTACGGCGTTGTAGGCATCCTCCCGCCGCTTGCGTTCTGCTACCCGCTGCGCTGCCAAGGCATCAGCGGCGCTCAGTCGGCCAGCGGCGGCGATCAGCCCCGCATTGCTCGGCCCCACAGTGTTGACCCCGGCAATCTCCTTTGCGATGGCCTGCGGCGTCATCACTTTGGCGTCAATGATTCCGCGCGCAGCATCACGCACTGCCACCCGCTCGGCATTGATGCCGTTCATCAACCCGGCAAAGCGGCTTGCCAGGTTCTGGAATGCCATCGCCATCGTCGCCACAAAGGTATCGGTGTCGACTGCGGCCAGTGCGGCGCCCAAACCCGCAAAGTCGATGATCGCGCCCCCGGCTTGCGCCCGCAGATCCGCGATTTGATCGCCCAGCAGTGCGGACGCTTCCTGACCCGCGGTCAACTCCCCCGAAACACTAGTGAGATTGCCGTTGAATTGGATGAGGCCGGAATCCAGGATCAGGAATAGCCGCGAGATATAGCCCGCTGCGGCGGTGGCCCCCGAGGCACTATCAGACACCTCGTCAAACGCCAGCGCAGCACCAGACAGGGCGGGCAGCGACGCGCTGCGGCCAACAAAGGGATCAAAGATGGCCGCGGCCGCTTCCTGCACCGCCCTTGCCGCCGCCTCCCTGGCCGCAGCGAACGCCGGCCCCAGGGATATTAGGGTGGCATAGGCGGCACGGCCCGCGTCCGTCGTCAAATCGAGCGCCAACGCGACCTTGCTCAGCTCTTTCATGGTGTTGGGCATTTCTATGCCAACGGATTCCAGAGACTCACTGATCGACGCCAAGCTGTACTTGGCGCGCTCCCCTTCGGTGTAGGCCACCTCGTAGAACGCCTGACTGGCGCTCGTCAGGTTTTCCAGCCCTCCAAAGGCCGCTGCCACCTTCGTGGCAGTTTCCGCGCCGGCCAGTGACACATCCAGCAGATCACGCCGAAGCAGCTTCAGAGAGGAATTGACCGTTCCCAAGCTCTCGCTCAAGCGGGCAAGCGCCTGACCGGCAGACTCGCCCTCGGCGGCCAGCCGTTCGATATCGGGAATCAGCGCCCGAACCATGTTTTCGCCGACGCTCTCCAGCATTGCGTCGATGAGTTTCTGATTCTCTTCTGCATCCTTCGTCAAAGTGACTTTGATGCGTTCGCTGTAGGTATCCAGCGTCTTGGAAGACACCCCGATGGAGTCCGCGAGGGCGCCAACGCCAAACTTCATCAGTTCAAAGGACGCGGTCATGGAGTCCATGAACTCGTTGTCCAGAGAACCGTACTGCACCCCCTTTTTGTTGCTGCGGAACACCCCGCCCTTTTGCGTCCAAGGCGTTTCGTTATGGCCCATGAATCCCAGCGTACCGAAATCGCCCACGATGGACGTATCGCCGTACTCCTTCGGCTTCATGCCAAACAATCGAGCGATCGTGGAAGAGCCCGAGAGCATCGACGCCCATTCACCCTTGACCCCCACCGCCCGCAATACCTTGTCCGTCCACAACGACGGTCCGGTAATAGGGTTGTACTTGGCGATGGGCGCCATGGTGCCGTTGCCAGCGTCCCAACCCTGTTTGTAAAGCGACCGGGATGCCATCATGCCGGCGGCGATCCAACCAACCACCGGAATAGCACCAGCAGCCATCGACCCGGCGCTGGCGGCTGCGCTACCGGCCGTAGTGGGTCCAGCCAAGCCAGCGGCCAACGTAGCGCCCTGCCCCGTCATGCCTAAGGCGAACTGCGTGGCAGCCGTCGAACCTATGGCGCTCCCAATCGTGGAAATGCCTGAAGCCAAAGACGCAGTGATTCCGCCCGTCAGGGCACCGTATGCGGTCTTGGCCAAGCCCAGGACATTCATGAGCCCCAGTCCACCAAACGAGCCGCTCTGGCCCGCTGAGCCCGTCAGGGATGACAAAGCGCCGCCCGCCGAAGACGCGCCCCCCGTCAACCCGGCTAGGTTCGCCACGATGCTTACGACAAATGGTTGCGCGAACATCTTGTACAACTGGTCCGCCACGGTCGTCTTAAACGTCGTCGTTAGTGACTTCGTGAAGGACTTCCAGCCTTCCTTGCCGTTATTCAACATGTCGGCAAAGCCAATACGGAACACGTCGCCGTACTTGTCCACGCTGCGTTCCCAATCGCGCGCCGCGTCATCCGCGATCTTCTTCTGGGCGTCCTTTACGTCCTTCGCCTTTATGGCCGTCACGAGCCGTTCGCGGGCGGAGATTTCCTCCTCAATCAGCTCAATTTCGCGCTCTGAACCCTCAAAACCCGCCAATGTGGCCTTGCGGTCATACAGGCGCGCAATGCTCAGACGCTCCAGCGCCGCCTTACTCAGTCCGTAAGTGGCAACTTGATCTTCGACCGCAGACGCCTCCAGACTGATTTTTCCGATGCTCTCTTCCAGCCCCTGGATGTACTTTGCGCGAGACTCCAGAAACTCGCCCGTCTCCTTGTTGGCGCGCGCCAACGCGCCGGCTTCGGCAGCCAGGGCCTGCGTGCGTTCCAGGCCGGCACGGGCCGCGCCCTTCAGGTTTCCTTGAAGCAGTTCGCCGATTTCGGCTGCCCGCCGCTCATGCTCGTTGAGCTTGCTGGTTTGCAGCCCGCGTTCGGCCAACTCCACGGCCAGGGCCTTTTCCTCCGCGATGCGCGCCCGCAAACGGGCAGCTTCACTGTCGGTCGCGCTCGGCCCTTTGCCCGCCCCCTTGTCTTCAAACCGCTTTTCGATATCGTCCAAGGCGGCCTGGTGAGCGGCGTACACCTTCCGATACTCTTCGGTCCCCGCTGCGAGCCCAGCTACCGCCTTGCGATACGCATTTGTTTCCGCCTCAATCGCCTTAGCGCGCTGCTGCGGCTTCGTGTTCCGGGTGGGGTCATCCACGTACTCGGCCCGACTGCGCGCAGCCGCTAGATCCTCGGCAGCCTTCTTTTCGGCCTGCGCGGCCGCAATAGCGGCAGCGGATTTCGCCAACATTGCCCCTAATTCGGCTTGGGCGCCATCTAGGCCGCTCAGTTCTTTCCCCGATACCGTGGCGCCAGCCTGCCGAGCCAGCTTGATATTCTCCTGTCGCTGCCGCACCTCGCGTTCCATTTTCGCGATGGCGTCCTCCGCGGTAGAGGGACGGCCAATATCCAGCATGGCATCCCACGCCCCCTTGGCGGCGCCCTGCACACCAGCCCATGCACGCTCCAACGTGCCCAGATTGCTCGTGATCTTAGGGGAGCGGTCGTTCAGCGCATCCGCATATGCCTTCTGCGCCACGGCCGCCGCTTCGCTC
>RCUK01002071.1_pt1 | contig 11361 bp, 7 predicted proteins | sample 2166381 | NCBI WGS metagenome assembly RCUK01 (sample SAMN09932809, study PRJNA488358) | compost metagenome | isolation source: compost soil in an enriched community | place: Germany: Experimental Botanical Garden
TCGTCTGTTTTGTCATTCCGAAGAATGAGGAATCTCCGCAAGTAGCTCGACAATCAAAGGCACACAAAAAAGGAAAAGTTGGTTATTCCGATTCAGATTTTCTTAATTCTAAATTTAATTATGTGATCACAGCAATCACACTTAATAGAGCTTCTATCATCTACATCCATATCTATTTCAATTTCATAATCACAAATAGGACAATTGTAAATAATATCTATAAGTTTTATAGGTGGATTTAGTACAGTTGGTATTTCTAAGATTGAATATTCTATCATATTTTTTATATTAACCTATCGACATTTTTGCAGACTCTGTCCAGAGATAATTTGGTATTGGTTCATTTAGCTCCCATGTGATACTCATTGGTTTTGAGCCTTCAGTTTCTTTAAAATTAGCTTCACCAACAAAAACATAGCCTAATGTATTTCCATTTTCATCATTTGCTTTTTCTCTAACAAAAAGTAATATTTTTTTATTATTCTCAACATGATTTATATATGACAATCCCTTATTTGTTTTTGGGCCATACGCATTGTGTGATTGCCAATGAAATAAAGTTTCACTTATTGCATAATCTTCATACATAGTCGTTGGAGAAAAATTTTCTTCCGATTTTATTAAATTGATAAAAAGTATTTCTGTGTTTAAGTCTTCATTTTCTGCTGCACCTTCTCTATTGGAAGATTTTTTTTCAAAAGTGCTTTTTCTAAAGGCTACTAATATTTGATCTCGAGTGTATCGAGCATGTAATTTTAATGGTTGCTGATAAGGCAGTTGAATATCAATTTCTTTAAAAGCAATTTTATCAATTAATATTTCTAAAACTTCTATAATTTCACTTACAAGAGTTTTATTTTTTCCTATTTGAATTATACTTTTCTCTAAAGAATCGAATCCTCCTGCATTTTGCCATATATCATAATGTAACATCAACAACATGGTTTTTTGATTTTCGTCAAAATCATCGATTCTAATATTGAAGCCTTTTTTTGCAATCTCTAAAATGAAATTAAAATAACTTGTTGAGTTTGTAGAAAGCCATTTATTACTTATTGCGGAATAAATTTGTTTTTCATTTGTGCTTTCAAAGTCATCAATTATTCCTGCTCGCTCACATAATCTTGACCAGCTATATTTTTTGTAAATTGTTTCAATAGGAATATGATAGAATTCAATAAAATTATTTAAAGTTAAAGGCAAGTCAGATTGATGTTGAAAATTCATGATTTTACTTGTCAATTGATTTACATTTAATGATGTAGCTTTTTTAATGTTTTCAAGAATTATCTCTTTTGTTTTCTTCTCTAAAACAATAGAACAGCCTAAAGGCAGATGAGGGAAATCATCTTCGATTTCTTTTTGAACGGAAGTCGTGGTTTTGCCTATTAAAGCTCTGAATTTATTTTCGAAGTCATATTCTGGTCTTGAGTTTCCAACAAAATCTAAAACTGTTAAACAATCTTTTCCTTCTGCTAAACGCAAACCGCGACCTAATTGCTGAAGAAAAACAGTTAAACTTTCTGTTGGTCTTAAAAATAAAACTGTATCAATTTCAGGAATATCCACACCTTCATTGAAAATGTCAACTACAAATAAATAATTGAATTCTTTTTTCTTGAATTTTTCTCTTATTTGATCCCTTTCTTTAGTGTTTTCAGCTGTCAAGTATGCTGCTTTTAATCCTGCTAAATTGAACTTTTCAGCCATAAAAACAGCATGTTCAATTTTTACACAAAAACCAATAGCACGAATGTCATTTATATCAGTAACGTATTTATTAAGATTGTTAATTATCTCTCGAACACGAATATTATTTTTAGTATATAACGCTGTCAATTCGCTTGCAACATATTTGCCTTTTTCCCATTTAACATTTGTTAAATCAACACTATCAGTAATTCCAAAATATTGAAAAGGACTTAACAGTTTTTTGTTTAATGCTTCAGGAAGCCTGATTTCTGCTGCAATCCGGTTACAGAAATCATCGAGAATGTTTTCGTTGTCATTTCTTTCAGGAGTTGCAGTTAATCCTAATAAGATTTTAGGCTTAAAGTAATTTAGAAAAGGTCTATAACTTGAAGCCGATCCGTGGTGTGCTTCATCAAGAATAATAAAGTCGTAGTATTCTGGAGAAAGTTTTAAATCTTTTAATCTATTATTTAAAGTTTGTACTGATACAAAAAGATATTCATTAGAATTTGGCTCAATTCCATCAACCCATAAATCTCCAAAATTATTGTCTTTTAAAATGCCTTGAAATGTTGCTTTTGCTTGTTGTAAAATTTCTTTCCTGTGAGCTACAAAAAGCAATTTGGATGATTTATTATTATTTCTAAAACTTTTATAGTCAAATGCAGAAATAACCGTTTTTCCTGTTCCGGTAGCAGCTACTAATAGATTTCTATAACGATTATGAACGATTCTTTCAACTTCTAGTTTTTCAAGAATTTCCTTTTGATAAGGAAAAGGTTTAATGTCAAAATAAGCCGTAGTAAAAGTATATTCTTTTGAAAATCTACCTTGTTTAAGAGCCTCAACTAATTTCTCAGTATGAATGTTGATGTCATATAATTCAAAGTCTGCATTTTGCCAATACGCTTCAAATGTTTTTTTAAATTTATCAATAATATGTCCGACCTCTTTAGTTGTAACTTTTAGATTCCATTCTAATCCATCAGTTAAAGCTGAGCGAGAAAAATTTGAAGAACCAATATAGCCAGTATGAAACCCTGTATTTCTTTGAAATAGATAAGCTTTTGCATGTAAACGTTCATTTCCTGTATTATATGAAACTTTTACTTCGGTATTTTCTAGTGATGCCAAAAATTCGACTGCTTTTGAGTCTGTTGCACCAATATATGTAGTTGTAATTACTCTCAGTTTTCCACCTCTTTCTGTAAATTCTCTTAATTCCCGTTCAAGAATTCGAATACCTTTCCATTTAATAAATGAAACCAGTAAATCAATATTATCTGAAGATAAGATTTCTTTTCGTAATTCGCTTTCTAATGTTGTTCCTGCATTTCCTCCAGTGAAAAGCTCGCTATGAATTAATCTTGTATATGGAGTAATATTACTTAAGTGTAAATCTAAGTCAGTGAAATGAGTATCTACTTTTGTAAAAACAGCTTTTAGAATTTTACCTTCGGTTTCGATCAAATCATTCTCAAACTCTTCTTTTTTAAGTTCCTCTTTTAGAAATAGAATAATCTTATTTGCAATTTCTATTTGTGTCTCAATCGCATCATCTCCTTTAATTAAAGTAAAAGCATGTTTAATTGTTTTACCAATATGTTGAGATAGTAACTGAGCTGCTTCGGCTTTATCTATTGAAGTTTTCTTTACTTGAAAAGTGTTTTTGTCTAATTCGTTTATTTTATAGTTTATTAGTTTAGTAACTAATTCTTCATATAACCCTTGGTTCATATTTCAAGTTTTAAAAATTCTTCAACGATTGGTAAATCTGCTTCTGCCCAATCAAGATTTAATAATTCAGATTTCTCTAATAATTTATAATTTTTGTGTTCTGCTAATTTAATTTCACCTGAAAGATAGTGAGCTAAAAAAGGAATTAAATTAATTTTAAAAGTACCATAATCATGAACATTATGGGAAAGTTTTTTTAATACTGTGATTTCTATGTTTATCTCTTCTTTTATTTCGCGCTTAATACAATCTATTTCATCTTCATTAATTTCCAATTTACCACCCGGAAATTCCCATTTTAAAGGTAATTTCATTTTTTCATTTCTTTGAGCAACTAATACTTTCTCATCTTTTAAGATAATTGCACATGTAACATTTATAATTTGTGACATTTTATATTATGATGTTTTTAGGCGAAGTAATACATATTAACAATGATGAAAGATAATCATTATTAAATATGTTTCATTTTTCTTATGATAAGAATTAATCTTCTCATGAAACCAAGTCCCATAGCCCTGATAGAAGCGGTATCCTTTTTAGGCAATATGAAATTTCTCGTTTACCATAAACGATCTGCCTAAAAAGATACAAGCGGATAGCAGGAAATAGCTCCTAATGAAAAAGAAATTCCAAATTTTTAAAATTCCAAATTCCAATTTTTGTGTAGACTTTAATTGCCAATCTTTGTCGAGTTTCTTGCGAGGATTTCTCCTTCGTCGAAATGACAAGATTGCGTTATACTGCTTTATTTTAAACTTCAGTGCCAATCTTTGGCGAGTTTCTAGTGTGATCCTTCCTTTGTCAGGATGACAAGATTGTGGCAACTTTGTCGAGTTTCTTGCGTGACTCTTCGACTTCGCTCAGAGTGACAAAATGTGCGTTGTAAGGAAAATAAATGAGATTATTTCTCTTTCCTATTCTTCCCCTTATCCTTCTTCCCCCACTTAATTTTCATTTTTCCACCATCATCAACAGCAAGTAAATGCAAAACAATACCACGGTCGCGGACGGCGTCGCGCTCTTCTTTGGTGGTGAGTTTGGCGTCGTCTTTGGAGTTTCGGAGGGGGACGGTGAGGGCTAAATTGGTGCCGCGGCCAAAGGAATAAATACCTTCGGCATCGAAGTTGAGCACGCTGGAACTTATGGTGAGTTTATTGACATCTACGAGTTCTCCACGAAGTTTGAAATCGCCGGATAAATCGCTGAAAGTGATGTTTTCGACATCGCGAAACGGAAACGCAAATTTGCCCACTTTCATAATAGGTTCAAAGTTGACTAAAGCGCCGTGGGTGACATTGAAAGTCAGATTTCCGTGTGTCGAATTCGGAACCAATTCGCCGTTGCTGTTGATTATACCGGTTACATTGGCCTTGCTGGTCAGTCTCCCGCGGATGTTATTGGGAGAAAACGATTTGATGCCGAAGTTGCTAAACGATTTTAAGAAACTGGTAATATCCACCTGATTGACCTGTGCGTTGGAGGCGAAACTGTAATTTTTGTCCGTTGGCGAAAGTGTGGTGTTAAAATTAATGCTTCCGTTACAGGTTTGCAGTGAACCGTTTTTAATCACCAATCGGGAATCGATCATCTGGATCTGGGCTTTGGTGTTGGTGGCGGTCAATTTATTATAGGTTATTTTATCGGCTTTGAGGTTAATATCAACAATGCATTTTTCGATTGCGTCTCGTAACTGATGCGACATAGAAGGTTTTTTTGAAGTCACTTTCTTTTTTTGAGAAGTAGCCAAAACGCCCAGAAACTGTTTTACATCGATACTTGGGCAATAGATATTCCAGTTTACGACCATTTTTTCGGGAGCATTATAATAGAGATTCAGGAAATTATTGATTCTTCCGTCTATAAAAATGGTGTTGTTTTTATTTTTATAGGCAATTTTATTAATGATCAAAGCTTCTTGTGTAAAATCAAGCTGCACATTGATTTTTTCGGCATGAACGTTTTTGGGAATAAAATGGAAAGAAACATTTTTAACGTCTACATTGCCTATAAAACGGGGTTTGGTGATGTATAAATTGACAATATCAAACTGAAATTTTAGATTGATCGTGGCATGGCCTTCTGTAAAATGAATCCATTTTTCGGTGTTTTCTTCGTTCATAACCGGAAGGTCAAAATCAGAATTAACGACTCCGGTTGCCAATGGTTTTTCGAGATTGTTGATCGATAATTGTGCAATTTTAAGCGGCACATTTCTGTATTTTGCAGAAAAACGCGTTAGAATTACAGCCGAATTCGCATCGCTAAACCCTTCTTTTGGTTTGAAATTATTGGTAAAAATACCTTTGAAGTCACAATCGGTCAATAATCCATCCGGAATGCTCAATTCGTTATTATGCACTTCGGCCTGAACGACAATTCGGGGATCGCCTTCGGCATTAAAATCACCTTTGATGTCGCAATTCACATCGATTTCTTTTTTTAAATTAAAGTGGTTCAGCTTCGAACTGATGTTTGCTGATAATAAATTGGAAGCATTTTGCCATAAAATCGTAGTGCTGATATTGATGCCGAACAGCGCGCTGCCTTTGGCTAAATTGAAAAAAGCAACGATATCAAATGCATCGGATCCAATTTTTAAACCATCGGTTTTAACGTCTATTTTTTCTCTTTCTGCCGAATAAGAAACGGCGAAAGTGCCTTTGAGTCGTTTTTGTTTGGCAAAACTTCCATGAACGGTATTAAACGCCAAGCTTCCAATTTGAGTGTCTAAAAAAACATCGGTTTCCCAATCGTCGCCATCATAATCGACTTTTGATTGTAAACTGGCCACATCAAAATCAAATAATTTATGTCCGACATGATTGTCCAGAATAAAATGAACTTTGCTGAGGTCGACCTGATCAATTGTGGTTTCACTATCCGATTGGGTTTCGGGTGTTTTCTTCTTTTTCGGTTTAAAAATATCCGAGTTCGAATAGCCGTTTTCGGCTTTATATAGATAAACCTGGGCGTCGTTGATCAGGATTTTATGAATGTTGATTTCCTTTTGAAGTAAACTCCAGACGTTTAAACGGACTTCTATTTCTTTGGCTTTTAGTAAAGTATGTTTGTGGGTTTTCCATTGTTTGTCTTTGAGTTCGACATCTTTTAGCGCCAAAGTGAAATTGGGTAAGCCGGTTAAAAATTTATACTGAAAATCACCAATATGAAAATCACCGTTTATATTATCGTTGATTTTGGTGTTGATTTTCGCCATGATCTCGGTCTTGTTCCGATTAAAATAAATCGATAGTCCCGCACCGGCAATTAGCACTAATGCGACAAGTCCTAAAACAAAAAAGCCAAACCGTTTAGCGTATTTTTTAAAACGTGCCGATTGTAAAAATTGTTTTATTTTATGTAAAGTTGATGCCATCTGGACGAATTTTCTTAATCATTAAAGATAAGATAAAAATTGGTGTCATTTTAATATTTTGGTTTTCAATTTATTAAGATGCAAAGGCTTGTGAATTACAGACATGAAAATTATATAACTATTGACAATGCATTTATAATCAAAACTAATTTGGGAATGGTGTTTCATTCGTATTTAATTTTTAAATTTGTACTCTAGTTTGAAGATTAATAATTCAGACATAATTTAAACCTAAGATATTATGGCATTAGCAATAACAGATGCTACTTTTGACGAAGTAGTTTTAAAATCAGATAAACCAGTAATGGTAGATTTTTGGGCAGCATGGTGTGGTCCTTGTAGAATGGTTGGTCCAATCATTGACCAATTGAGCGATGAGTACGCAGGTAAAGTAGTTGTTGGTAAAGTAGATGTAGATGCAAACCAGGAATTCGCTGCAAAATATGGTGTGCGTAACATACCAACCGTTTTGGTTTTTCATAACGGTGAAGTTGTAGGTAAACAAGTAGGAGTTGCTCCGAAACAAACTTACGCAGATAGTTTAGACGCTTTGTTGTAATCGTAAGATTATAATTGATATAAAAAAGGTTTGGCGAAAGTCAAGCCTTTTTTATTTGGGGTTTTTGCCACAGATTAAAAGATTAAAATGATTTTGTTTCACGCAGATTTTAGCAGATCAGCGCAGATTTATTTAAGTATCTATCTAAATCTTTTTAAATCTGTCCTAAACTTTTCCTAGTAAATAGTAATCTGCGCAAATCTGCTTAAATCCTTTTAAATCTGCGTGAAAAATTTAGCATGCAGATGTGTTTCATCAAAATAATAATTTGTGGAAATTCGTGCAATTCGTGGCAAACCCTCTTTTAATCCGAATCCTTTTTTTATTTTTAACGAATCTTATATTTCTTAAAAATGAAAATCCGCTACAGCTTTCTTTGTCTTTTTACTTTTATTACCATTGGTTTTTCGCAATCCAAACAAAAAGGGAATCTTGTTTTAGAAAATGGCGTTTCAGAGCAAATGGCTATTTTTCGTAAACATCAAATTTCGAATGTTTTGTACGGATTGTCTTTTGAAATTCCGAATCAGAAAGATCAGGATATTAGTTCCACTTTAAATTTAGAATTGACTATCTCAGATTTAAGCCAGTCTTTGTATTTGGATTTTAAGGAGAAATCGGAGAATATAAAATCAGTTTCAGCAAACGGGAAAGATATCACAATTGTACACGAAAAAGGACATATTGTTATTCCGGTTGAAAGTTTAATTTCAGGAAAAAATACAATTACCATTTCTTTCATCGCAGGCAATTTATCGTTGAATCGCAACGATGATTTTCTATATACTTTATTAGTTCCTGATCGTGCGAGTACTTTGTTTCCGTGTTTCGATCAGCCGGATATAAAAGCGACTTATAAACTGAGTTTAACGGTGCCGAAGGATTGGTCCGTTTTGGCTGGAGCCGATATAAAAGAGAAAACAGAAAATGGCGATTTTACAAAGTATACTTTCGGAGAATCAGACAAAATGAGTACGTATTTGTTTTCGTTTGTAGCAGGAAAATTCAAAAGAGTGACACAGAAACCCGGTAATTTAGAAATGACGATGTTGTATCGCGAAAACAATCCGGAGAAGATTCAGGTAAGTACTGATACGATTTTCAAACTGCACCAACAATCGTTAGAATTCTTAGAAAAATATACCAATTATAAATTTCCTTTTCAGAAGTTGGATTTCGCTTCGATTCCCGTTTTTCAGTATGGCGGAATGGAACATGTTGGGGCGATTCAGTATCGCGAATCAACTTTGTTTTTGGATAATAGCGCTACTGACAGTGAAAAGTTAGATCGTGCAAAACTGATCGCGCATGAAACTTCGCATATGTGGTTTGGCGATTTGGTGACAATGAAATGGTTTGATGATGTCTGGATGAAAGAAGTGTTTGCGAATTTTATGGCAGACAAAATCATGAATCCGATTTTCCCGAAAGTCAATCATAATTTGCAGTTTTTTAGCGCGCATTATAGTAACGCTTACGCGGAAGATCGTTCGTTGGGCACACATCCGATTAAACAGCATTTAGCTAATCTGAAAGATGCCGGTTCGCTGTACGGAGCTATTATTTACAACAAAGCACCAATTATGATGCGTCAGTTGGAAGCTTCAATGGGAAAAGAAGCCTTCCAAAAAGGAATTGAAAAATACATTAAAAAATACGCCAACGACAATGCCGACTGGAATAATCTGGTTGAAATTCTGGATGCCGAAACGCCGCTTGATATAAAAGAATGGAGTCAAGTATGGGTGAATAGTTGGGGTAGGGCCATCTTTTCGAATAGAATAAAATATGATGCTCAAGGCAGAATTTCGGTATTTGAAATTCAGCAGGAAGCAGAAGGTAAATCCGTAAACATTTGGCCTCAGGTTTTTCAGATCGGTTTGGTTTACGCAGATAATGTGAAGGTTTTAAACGTCAATATAAAAGATAGAAACCTTCTTTTGAAAGAAGCTGTTGGACTTGAAAAACCGTTACTTGTTGTTTACAATTATAATGGTTTTGGATACGGTGTTTTTCCGCTTGACGGGAATCATTTAGAGGCTATTTCAAATTTAAAAGATGAGGTGGCAAGGGCTTCGAGTTATAGTAATCTTTATGAAAACACTTTAATTGGAAACATTCCCCCGATTAAAGCTTTTGATTGTTTCTTGAAAGGAATTCAAACAGAAGAGAATGAATTGGTTTTAAAAATTGCTTCCAATAATTTGAATTCGATTTTTTGGAAATTCCTTACAGAGAAGCAACAGCAAAAAGTGCAGCAACAACTTGAAACTGTTTTATATGAAAGATTGCAAACGAATCTGACCAGTAATATCAAAAAGACATTATTCAATTTATTCAGTTCCATTGCCTATTCTGATTCGGCGAAAGCCAAATTATACCAGATCTGGAATAAAGAAACTGTGATTCCGAATTTGAAATTAAACGAAGACGATTACACCAATATCGCGATGAATCTGGCAATTTTTAAACATGAAAAGGCAGATGAAATTTTGAATAAAACAAGAACAACCATCACCAATCCTGACAAACAAAAGCGATTTGAGTTTTTATTACCTTCATTATCCAAAGACGAATTGGTTCGTGGCGCTTTTATGGAATCCTTAAAAGACGATAAAAACAGAGAAAAAGAAGCGTGGGTTTCGGTTGGTCTGGCGAATATTCATCATCCGTTGCGTCAGGAAAGTGCACAGAAATACATTCGTTTTTCATTAGATTTGACAGAAGAAATTCAGCACACCGGAGACATTTTCTTTCCGAAAGACTGGCTGAATAATACGATTGGGAAATATTCGTCGAAATATGCTTTTGATGAAGTGCAGCGTTTCTTAAAAGAAAACCCTAATTTTAGTCCGATATTAAAACGAAAATTATTTCAGGCGACAGACGCTTTGTACCGCGCCCAAAATATTAAAAAAGAAACCGAATGAAAATTGAATCGGAAATAGAGAAAGTCTCGAGTTTTCAGCATCTGGAAATGCTGGCAAATCAGGTTGTGGAAGGTTTTATATCCGGAATGCACAAGAGTCCGTTTCATGGCTTTTCTGCCGAATTTGCCGAACATAAAGTCTATAATGCCGGAGAAAGCACCAAACATATTGATTGGAAGTTATTTGCCAAAACTGATCGTTTGTATACAAAACGTTTTGAGGAAGAAACCAATTTACGCTGTCACCTTATTGTCGACAATTCGTCGTCGATGCATTATCCGGAACTAAAATCGAATCAGCCTTTTTATGAAAAAAAGATTGGTTTTGCGGTTTTGGCTTCCGCAGTTTTGATGAATATTTTAAAGAAACAACGCGATGCCGTGGGGTTAAGCGTTTTCTCAGACAGCTACGAATATTACGCTCCCGAAAAAGGAAGTGATCGTCATCACAGAATGCTGCTCAATAAACTGGAACAATTATTAGAACAGCCCAAAGTCAAAAAAAGCACGGATACGATTACGTATTTGCATCAGATTGCGGAGAAAATGCACCGCCGCTCGATGATTATTCTGTTCACCGATATGTTTCAGTCAGAAGACGATGAAAAGCTTTTTAATGCTTTACAACATCTAAAACACAACAAACATAAAGTAGTTTTATTTCATGTGGTTGATCATGAAACCGAGTTGAAATTCGATTTTGATAACACACCAAGGAAGTTTATTGATGTAGAATCAGGTGAAGAAGTATCGATTTTTGCTGATAATGTCAAAATAGAATATGAAAAAAGGGCAGAAGCGTACTTTAAAAACCTGGCTTTAACCTGCGCGAAGAACCAAATTAAGTACGTTCCGGTGAATGTCGGTGATAATTTTGAAAAAATCCTGACTACATATTTAGTTGAAAAACAAAACTTTGGCTAAGGATTTAAAAATATATTTAATTTTTTTTAGCAAAACACTTGCAGAAATGAAATTCTGTACTATCTTTGCAACCGCAATAACGCAGAGGTTTGGTAGTTCAGTTGGTTAGAATACATGCCTGTCACGCATGGGGTCGCGGGT
>RCUK01002080.1_pt1 | contig 11307 bp, 10 predicted proteins | sample 2166381 | NCBI WGS metagenome assembly RCUK01 (sample SAMN09932809, study PRJNA488358) | compost metagenome | isolation source: compost soil in an enriched community | place: Germany: Experimental Botanical Garden
ATGAATGAAAAATTTGAAAACGCTAACACAACCTCAGTAGAGACAAATGCATCATTATTATCCGCATTAGATGTGAAAGCTGCTGAAGCAAAAGGAGAATTTGCAACGGCTGCTGTTACAGCACATAAAGTTGAAGTTGTTTCAAAAGAATTTTATGATTATATCGGAACTTTAAAAACAAGTGTTTTAAAAGGATTTGAAGTAGACAAAGAAACTGGTAAGTTGCCTTATGAGTCTATGGATAAAGGCGATAATATTGATAATTGGTTTACTGGAGACGGGTATACTGCTAAAGGTAATGAGATTATTGCTAAAATTGAAAAGTATAAAGCAGATATGAAGGCTGCGTTGGGAACTGAGAAAAAGTATTCTTTAATTTTAGCAGAAGTTGAGAAAAAATTTGATGTTTCTGATGTGAAGAACAAAGAAGGTTTAAAAGATAAGTATTTGGCATATCATTTTAAAGGTTTTCCAGCAGTTGCTTCTGCTGCCAAACTTTCTGCTTGGCAAAATGACGTTCAAAAAGCAGAATCTGATATTTATAGTGCTGCTTTAGGTAAGGCTGCTGTTGCTGCTGCATCTTATAGTAATTATCAGGCAATTGTTGTTTTAGATAAAAACGCATACTTTCAAGGTGAAAAAGTAACTGGTAAAGTGGTTTTAGGAAGATATGATGAAAATACTAAACCTACTTCTTTCTCTGGACCTGGAAGAATCGAAAATGGCCAAGCTGTCATTTCATTGAATGCTGGAAATGTTGGAGAACAAACAATTAATGGTCAATTTTCTTTCTTAGAAGACGGTAAAAACATACCGCTTAAATTTAAAGGAAGCTATGTGGTTGTACCAAGACCAAATTCAGCTACTATTTCTGCAGATAAAATGAATGTTGTTTATAGAGGTGTTGTTAACCCTATGACAATCTCGTTTGCTGGAGTTTCTTCTGATAAAGTTACAGCTTCTGCTCCGGGATTAAGTTCTGCTGGACCGGGTGGTAAATATAAAATGAGTCCAGGTTCTGGAAATGAGGTTGTTATTAATGTTACGGCTACTCTTCCTGACGGATCTAAAGTTTCAGATAAGAAAACATATAGAATCAAAGGTATTCCTGGTCCAACAGGAACAATCAGAGGAGAGATGGGAGTTGTAAAAGGTCCTAAATCAAGTTTAGAGATTTCGACAGTTGGAGCTAAATTAGTAGATTTTGATTTTGAAGTTGGATTGGATGTTGTTGGTTTTAATCTTAAAGTTACTGGTCAGCCTACAGTGGTTGTCGTTGGAAACAAATTAAACGCACAATGTAAATCGGTTCTTTCTAAAGCTGGAAGAGGTGATCAAGTTACCATTTCTGAGATTAAAACAAAACTTGTTGGTGCGGGTAGTTATTTATTGCCGAGAACTGCTCCAGTAATTTATGAAATACAATAATAAGTAAGTTTTACAAAACTTATTTTAATATCTTATAATGATATCATGATGAACATAAGAAATTTTTTAATAGCCATTATCACTGTAACTGGGAGTTTTGCCTCTTTTGCACAATCTAATTTGCTTAATGCTAAAACACCAGACCAAATAGGACTGAAATCTGCTGCACAACTAGTGTCGGATAATGATAAACCATTGTCATATGGTTATGTGCATGATAGAGATGTTTTGATGGGTAAGACAACTTGGGAAATAATTGATTTAAGTGAGAGAATCAATTTCTCTTTATATTTTCCTATTGATACTGCAAATATTGGTTCTGATAGACGTTCGTTATACGATGTATTGACTAAAGCCATGAAAAATGGTAAGATTACGCAAGTGTATACGGATAGTTACTTCAATACAAAAAAATCATTGAAAGATATTCAATCTTCTTTGAGTCGTATTGATACAACTGATGCAGGTAGAGAACAAATAAATGCTGGTGCTCAAGTATCTCTTGAGTATATTGTGAAACAGGATTTAACAGCTCAGGATGTTACGCAATATAAGATTAAAGGATATTGGTATTTTGACAAACGTCAAAGTGAATTGAAGTATCGTTTACTTGGTATTTGTCCTGTGACTCCGGATGTTTACACTATGAATAGTGATGAGAAAGATTACATCGAGTTGTTCTGGATTTTTTATCCTGATGCAAGAGAGGTTTTGCATGAAGCTAAAGCTTTTAATGACAAAAATTCTGCGATGCCTATCTCATTTGATCAAATTTTAAATTCTAGGAAATTTAATAGCGTTATTTATAAAGAGGAAAACATTTATGGGGATAGAGCTATCGAGGAATACATGAAAGATAACTCTCAAAACCAGTTGTTGGAATCAGAAAGAGTGAAAGAAAAAATTCGCAATTTCGAACAAGATATGTGGAATTATTAATTTCATATACATAATTTAAAAGAAACTCTTACTGTAATAGTAAGAGTTTTTTGTTTTATGTCGTTACTTTGTAAACTATTTAAAAGAGGTTTCGAAATGATTGATTACTTAATTGTAGGTTCAGGATTGGCAGGTATTTCATTTTCGGAAATTGCTTTGCAAAACAATAAATCTATTTTGGTGTTGGATAATAATTCGCAAAATTCATCCAAAATTGCCGGTGGTTTGTATAATCCTGTTATTTTAAAACGTTTCAGTGAAGTTTGGCAGGCGCAAGAACAATTGTTTTTGATGAATGAATTTTACGCCCTTTTAAGAAAGAAGATTAATTCTCAATTTGATTTTAAGAAACCCATTCTGCGAAAGTTTTTTTCAATAGAGGAGCAAAATAATTGGTTTTCGGCTTCTGATAAAGAAGGATTAGCCCCTTTTTTGTCGACGGAATTGATATTTAAAAAATATGAAGGTATAGATTCTCCTTTTGGTTATGGTGAAGTTTTGCAGACGGGTTACGTGGATACCGCTTTACTGTTAAATAAGTACAAGGAGTATTTAAGTAATAACAAGCTGTTTTTAGAGGAGTCATTCGAGTACGATGCTTTGCAAATTGAAACTAACGGAATAAGGTATAAGGATATTCAAGCTAGACATATCATTTTTGCTGAGGGTTTTGGAATGCATTCGAATCCTTACTTTAAGCATTTGCCTTTAGATGGTACCAAGGGGGAACTTTTTATTATTAAAGCTCCTGGTTTGGATCTGGATGTAATTGTCAATACCAGCGTGTTTATTTTGCCATTGGGCGACGATTTATATAAAGTGGGAGCTACTTATAATTGGAAAGATAAAACCGACTTACCTACCGAAGAAGGAAGAGTTGAATTAGTGACTAGAATAAAAGAAATTATCAATTGTGATTTTGAAATTGTATCGCATTTTGCTGGAGTCAGACCAACCGTCAAAGACAGAAGGCCTTTGATTGGAACACATTCAATTCATAATACAGTACATATTCTTAATGGCTTAGGAACTCGCGGTGTCATGCTTGGGCCAGCTATGGCTAAAGCATTATACGATTTTATAGAAAATAAAATCCCTTTAAATAAAGAAATTGATATAAACCGTTTTACCGCTAAAGGAAAAAAATAAGTTTATTTTGTTTTTGTTTTCGGATCATAGGAAATAAACATATTGATGTATATGTTTCTTGACCAGCGCAAAACAAATGGAAATAAAACGATTAGAGATATAATTATTGCTGCAAAAGCGACTTTTAAATTGGATTTAAAAATTACATAAGATATTATAAAGGCTGCAATTCCAACTGCTACATTAAGTCCGTAGCTGACATACATTGCTCCGTAAAAGAAGGATGGTTCAATTTGATATTTTAAACCACAATGACTGCATTTTTCATGCATTTTTAAAACTTTGCCTAAATGTAGCGGATTTTTATCTAAATACATACTCTCATTCTGACATTTAGGACAAGTTCCTGTTAAAATGCTATATAATTTGGATCCTTTTTTTAACATTTGCAAAAAATTTAATTTTTCCTTTTTTGGAGTAGCAAATTTACAAATTTGAGAGGGAATAAAATAACAATACATGCTTAATATACACAATTTATCTGTTTCGTTTGGAGGTTCTTATTTGTTTGAAGAAGTTACCTTTCGACTGGGTGCGGGAGACCGTGTGGGTCTCGTAGGGAAGAATGGTGCCGGTAAATCTACCATGCTAAAAATATTGGCAAGAGATTTTGCTCCTGACTCTGGAAGCATCGCTCAGGAAAAAGAAATTAAAATGGGTTTTCTTCGTCAAGATATCGATTTTGAACAAGGGAGAACTGTTCTTGAAGAAGCTTATGAAGCTTTTACGGAGATTAAAATTGTAGAAAAAAAGTTAGAGGAGATCAATCATCAGTTGGTTACCAGAACGGATTATGAAAGCGACGAATACAGTCAGATTATTGAAGATTTATCTGATTACACTCATCGATTCGAATTATTGGGCGGATATAATTATGTAGGTGATACAGAGAAAATTCTTCTTGGTTTGGGTTTTAAAAGAGAAGTTTTTGATAACCAAACAGAAACTTTTTCTGGTGGATGGAGAATGCGTATTGAGCTAGCCAAATTATTATTACAGTCAAATGATATCTTGTTACTGGATGAGCCTACGAATCACTTGGATATTGAGAGTATTATTTGGTTAGAAGGCTTTCTTCGTAATTTTCCAGGAGTTGTCGTAATTGTTTCGCATGATAAAATGTTTTTGGATAATGTGACTAACAGAACGATTGAAATTTCTTTGGGTAAAGCCTATGATTTTAATAAGCCGTATTCTCAGTATTTGGAGTTGCGTCATGAAATTCGCGAGAAACAATTGGCAACGCAAAAAAACCAAGCTAAGAAAATTGAAGAAACTGAGAAATTAATTGAGAAATTCCGTGCTAAAGCTTCTAAAGCATCGATGGCACAGTCATTAATCAAAAAATTAGATAAGGTTGAACGTATCGAAGTAGATGAAGATGATAATTCAGTGATGAATATTTCTTTCCCTGTTTCTAAGGAGCCTGGAAGAGTTGTGATTGAAGCTGAAAATGTTACGAAAAGTTATGGCGATAAGACGATATTAAAAGATATTGACCTGTTAGTGGAGCGTGGAAGCAAGATTGCATTCGTCGGACAAAATGGACAGGGGAAATCTACATTTATCAAAGCGATCGTAAATGAGTTTGAGTACCAGGGAAATATTAAATTGGGACACAATGTGCAATTAGGCTATTTTGCCCAAAATCAAGCAGAATATCTTGATGGTGAAATTACGTTGTTGCAGACTATGGAAGATGCAGCAATGGATACTAATCGAATGAAAGTGCGTGATATGCTAGGCTCTTTCTTGTTTCGAGGTGATGATGTAGAGAAAAAGGTAAAAGTCCTTTCGGGAGGAGAAAGAAACCGTTTAGCATTATGTAAGTTGTTATTGCAGCCGATTAATGTTTTATTAATGGATGAGCCTACGAACCACTTGGATATTAAATCCAAAAACGTTTTGAAAGCTGCGCTTCAAAAATTTGGAGGAACTTTACTGTTGGTTTCTCACGATAGGGATTTCCTGCAAGGCATGTCGAATATTGTCTATGAATTCAAAGATCAAAAAATAAAAGAATATTTAGGAGATATCAATTATTTCTTAGAACAACGCAATTTGGAAAATATGCGTGAAGTTGAAAAGAAAGAGGCGACGAAAGCTGCAGCTCCAAAGGAAAGTAATAAGGCTTCTTATGAAGACCAGAAAAAAAGTAAAGCCTTGCAGAATAGATTGAGTAAAGTGGAAAGTCAAATCAAACAATTGGAAAAAGACATTCAGAATGATGATAAAATGTTAGCTTCCAATTATGACAAACATATCGAGGATGCTTCTTTCTTTATGGCGTATAATAAGAAAAAGGCGGAATTAGATAAACTTTTAGGAGATTGGGAAGTTGTTCAGGAAGAGATAGATAATTTGTAGTCTTTTCCGATTTTTCGATTCCCGTATGTATTAAAAGATGAATTTCTACTGTTTTAAAGAGCTTTTTAAAACAGGAAATTCATCTTTTTTGCTTGTAATAAAATTCACTTTTTATTTAATCAATCCCATGGCTTTAGAATGAGCAATCGCTTCGCCGCTATGTTTGAAATAACAGACGGCGACACCTAGACTTTCCATGTTTTTCATAATGTTTTTAATTTTTTCTTTTTTTTGGTCTCTGGATTGTCGGATATAAACGGCTTTCACAGTGGCAGGAAAGATTTTGCAAATAGCTTCATATAGGTAGGGATCATGTTGGGAATCATCGCCCAATAATACATATTCTAAATTGGGATAAAATTCCAGAAGATGTTTAATTTTTTCAAACTTATGATTGTGGCCTCCTTTTTTAGAAAAAAAATCAAGAAGACTGGTTTTGATGTCTTTTAATAAAAAAACGGCTTTAGGTAATTTGTGAATTTCTGTAAATTTTTCAAGGAGGCGGTATAAATTCCATTCACTGCTGGAAACATAAAAAAAAGCATTGGATTCTTCTTTATTCTCTCTTCCTGCTAGACTCAATGCCTGATAATGAGGAACAACATCTTTGAATATTTTTCGTGAAGAAACATTTCTGAACAACAGATGATAGATCTTTTTTAACGGGTTTACAGTGTAGGAAATCATAAAGGTGTCATCAATATCGGATATGATTCCTAAGTTTCCTTTGTGCGGACGAATGTAACTTTCTTTGCATACAATTGTTTTGTCTTTATAAATAATACTCACCTGATAGTCAATCCAACCATAATTTTCATCTTGATCAAGAGGAACGCAAAATTTAAAATAGCCGTCATTTAATGCTTTTGTATGGATTTTTGTATTTCCATGTTCAAGAAAGACATCTGCATTTCCATCCGTTTTAATTCGAAACATACTAATGACGGAACGGGCATTTTTTAAGTTTTTTTCCTGGAAGTTATAGTCTCGCTTTCTGGTAGGTTTAAAAACATGCCCCATCACAATTAATTCCTGCTCATTTGCATATCCGCGGTATAATTTTAAAATAGGCTTCATTTTTTGTAGTACTTTTGATAGGAGTTCTAAGTTAGTTATTTTTAATTAATAAAGAAAGGAAAGCTTTGAAAAAGAACGTGTTAATGGTTGTTAATCCTGTTTCTGGAGGTATTGATAAATTTGAGTTTATTGATGCTGCGAGGCTTTTTGCTGCAAAAGAAAATTTAAATTTTATTTTGTACACAACAACCGGAAATAATGATATTTCGAAGATAAAAGAACTTTATTCTATTTATAAACCGGACCGAATTATTATTGCAGGCGGGGATGGAACCATTAAAATGGTCTCCGAAGCGATGGAAAACCAAAATGTTACGCTTGGGATTTTACCTGCTGGTTCTGCCAATGGTTTAGCTGTGGAATTGAATTTAATGAAGACATTGGAAGAAAACCTTATCATTGCTTTTCATAATGAAGGTACGGAGATGGATATGGTTGTTATCAATGGGAAAAAAAGCATGCATCTGAGCGACCTGGGACTAAATGCGGAACTGGTTAGAAACTATGAAATGAGTGATGTGAGGGGTATGTGGGGGTATGCTTTGCAGGCTATAACTACCTTAATAGATTTAGAAGAGCCATTTATTGCGACCATACAAGCCAATAACCAGACAATAGTGTGTATGGCCAGAATGATTGTTATTGCCAATTCTAAAAAATATGGAACAGGTGTGGTTATTAATCCTGATGGGGTTGTAAATGATGGTAAATTTGAATTGGTAATTTTAAAAAATTTGGATTTGGTTGTTTTTATAAAAATCATTACTGGAAATATACCGATAAATACTGAGGACGTAGAAATCATATCTACGGATAAAGCGACTATTACGACTAATTTTCCGGTAAGTTTTCAAATTGATGGGGAATATTGCGGAGAACAAACGAAATTGGATATTGAAATTCTGCCTAAGCAAATGAAAATTGCTGTTCCTTAAGTAATGCCGAATTATTTAAATGGATTTCGTTCTTTCCAATTGGTTTTAGGTTCTAAAGAGTCAAAGAAATACCCTAGTCTCTTATTGATGAAAAAATTACTATGCTCCATCAACCCATGCATTTTTATTGGTTCAGCTCCAACAGAACTTTTAATTTCTAAAGCGGTTCGTGCAAAAATAATTTCCTGATAACCCTTATTGATCGAATAGGCAATCATATCGTATAACATGTTCAGATAGAGCATTTTCTCTCGTTGAACACTATCGTCATAACCCAAAAAATAAGTATCTAAAGCATCGCCGTTTTTGATTAACGTATTAAAGCCAATTAGCTTTTCATCAAGAAAATAGCCATAAAAAAGAAATTTGTCTTTCAGCTTTTCCTTAAAAATTCTAAAATGATTTTTGGCAAGAAAAAAAGTGTTGAAAGGCGCATTTTTGGCAACATGAAAATACAAGTCGTAAATGAGATCTTCATTGGCAATGATCTCGTTCAGGTCCATTTTTCTTTTCTGGATTCCAATAGCTTTTTTTCGGGTACGTTTGTATTGGTCACGGTATTTTTTAGACAGAGCATCAATGTAATCCTGTTCTTTTTTCCAATTTTCCCTAATGGTAAATACCATGTTGGGTTGTGTCGAAAAATTTAAGTTATTTTTAAATTCGGGAAGGTCAAAAAGATTTATCTCATCTGCATAAAAATCTTTAAAAGTGGTGAGGTGTATTTTTTTTCCTTCGGATTTAAAAATTCCCTTTAATTCTTCAACTGCTTTTTTCAGTGTTTTTAATGCCTCAGGTTTTTCTATCTTTTCTGAAAAAATAAAAGCGTTTTGACCGCTTAGCATATTGTTTCCGACGAATAGAATATGAGATGAAAAGTTCTTGAATATGCAATTCCGTATTGTCGCCTTTACACATTTGTCGCGTTCGCCAAAAGATTCTAATTTATTTAGATTTAAAAATTGTGAGAGGGCAATACCAACTAATTCTGTGTCTTGAAAAAGTCCGATAAAATGACAAATCATATTTTCTGGAGCCGATTTCTCGAGAACTTCAAGATAATCTTTAGTTAAGAAAATATTGGAATGGGCTAAGTGATTCCAATGTTTAGGAAGCTCTTTTGTGCTAGTATATATGGTATAAGAATAGGATGTTGCCAAATGGAGATTTGATGTTTATTCAAAAATAATCAATAAAAATTAAGTATTCTTATTTGAAATGATTTTAACTAACTTTAACAAAACTTAAAAACATGATTATGGCAACTTATAACGAAGAGACAATAGGTACTCTATTAAAAGATCTTAAGGAATGGCAATTCAAGGATAATGCAATTGAGAAAAAGTTTCAGTTTGCAAATTTTGTCCAGGCATTAGGGTTTATGGTTCAAGTGGGACTGTTGGCCGAAAAAAAGAATCATCATCCTGAATTATTTAATGTGTATAACAAACTTACCATCCGATTGAATACGCATGATGCTAATGGGGTTACAGATAAAGATGTAGAATTAGCAAAAGCAATTGATGGATTATAATAAGAAATCTCGCCTTGTTTTAAATAAGACGAGATTTGCTTTATGTTTTTTATACCCATCCACAAATAATTCCGCCCATAATCATTAAGCAAAATATCCAGAAACCACCAGTTACCAGTGTGTATTTGAAACTTCTTCTTTCATAAAGTGAGTTTGTTCCAATAACTGGAAGAATAATGAATAGGCCGGCTAAAAAGCCATGCAAAGCACCATGTTTGAAGGTTCTATAAGTTTTCCCGTAAGCATTCATGTAGTTTTCAAGTACAGAAGGATCTATATTTGGAACGTTAAGCGTAGCCGAGAAAGCTCCCATTTGATGAATAACAATTGTTTGTAAAGAAACAGAAATTAAAAATGCATAAACTAATGATGAGCCGAAAATTAAAAGCATATTTCCGCCTTTCATTTTTTCTTCGGTCATTCCCGATTCTTTCATCCATACCGTTCCGAAAACTTTAGGATGATACCAGACAAATCCAACTACAAGTGTAGACAACGCAGCAACCACAAGTGCTAAATAATTCATTTCCATAGAATAGTTTTTAAAGGTTAGTAAATCAAATTTAGATAATTATTTGTTTAATAACTAATTAGTATATTTGTAAGAAATAATCCAATTTAAAATATAATTTGTTGCATTTCGTCGATTTTATTTGCTGATAGACTATGTAAAGTCTAACTTAGAGATGTAGAATTTAAAAACATTTGTATATGAAAAATATTACCACTCTATTTTTTACAGTTTTGTTTTCATTTTCAATGTTGGCAGAAGTGTCGTTATCTGATAAAGAGATACTTGTGAAGTTGTATCAATCAACAAATGGAAATCAATGGACAAAAAAATGGGATTTGTCATCACCGGTTGCCACTTGGTATGGTGTTCAATTAGAAAACGATAAAGTAGTTTCTCTAAATTTGGCGGGTAACAATTTAGTTGGAACTATTCCGAATGAAATTACAAACCTTGTTAGTTTACAAGAATTAAATTTGCATGAAAATCATTTGACAGGAGGTATGCCTTCCGCGATTGGAAATCTAAAAGATTTAAAGAAATTAGATGTTTCATTCAATAAGTTGACAGGTGTGATTCCAGCTTCTATATGTGATTTGCATAATCTGCAGCAAATTGAACTTTATATGAATATGATTTCCGGACAATTACCGGAGCAAATTGGTAAACTGAAACAATTAGAAGTTTTATCATTGTACAATAATGATATAGCGGGACAAATACCTGCTTCTCTTTATGAAATAAGTACTTTGAAAACTTTGCTTTTAAGCAGTAATAAATTAACTGGGAAACTGGCGGATAAAGTGGGGAATTTTAAATCACTTGAAAATCTTAGTTTGTTTGATAATAATTTGGAAGGTCAGGTTCCTTTTGAATTAGAAAAGTTAAGCAATCTGAAAGAAATGAATATTTCATACAATATGTTTAGCGGTTTAGTATCCAGAAATTTGGCTACTTTAGATACACTAAACATGACAATGATTAATGACAAAGGTGTTGCTGTCTTATTAGATGTTACTATGGACAGAAACAAAGCATTTGCTTCTGGAGATTAATACACGAAATTGTGTCTTACCGACAATTCTGTAAATAGATTATATTTTATAAAGAGTTTTATTCGTCCAAATTTAGTTAATAGTGAATAAATTTCAAACCCGTGAAAAATAAACTTCACGGGTTTTTTTGTGTTAGTTAAGAAGTATCAATAGTAATATTTAGGAAGTTCTTAGGAAAATCCTATTTGTGTTTATTGCATAAAAAAAGCTCCAGATTTCTCTGAAGCTTTTCTAGTAGCGGGAACAGGACTCGAACCTGTGACCTTCGGGTTATGAGCCCGACGAGCTGCCTACTGCTCTATCCCGCGATGT
>RCUK01002082.1_pt1 | contig 11300 bp, 10 predicted proteins | sample 2166381 | NCBI WGS metagenome assembly RCUK01 (sample SAMN09932809, study PRJNA488358) | compost metagenome | isolation source: compost soil in an enriched community | place: Germany: Experimental Botanical Garden
CCGTACATTCCTAAAGTATTATGAACTACTTTTTCGATTTGTTTTTCGCGTTGTTTCCAGATTCTCTGCATGGCTCTTTTTTCAGAATCCAGATCGCTTTGCATTTGAGTGAAACCTTCTACAATACCTTCAATCTGCAATCGGAATTCGTTGCTTGTAAGGAAATCATATAACATAGACATTTTATCGCCTTTATTTTCCTGCGCCTGAACCGCTTGATTAATTTGAATTAAAGATTGACGCAACACAGCGCTTAAACCTTTGAATTCTTCATAAGTACAAATCCAGATCCCGTCGCGCATTCCCATTCGGTCCATTCCCGAAGGCATAACTTCAGTAACCAAAACACCAATGTTTGCTCTTTTGGTTCTAATATCATTTTTGAATTTCTCTATCCATGACGGCTGAAATGCTTTTGTTCTTTTACTTTCATAATAAATAGAACCGCAATTTTGATGTTCTCTTGTGTTGACAACTTGAAGACAATCTGCCCCGTTTGCACCTTTCTTTATTTCATCAATGCTATCAAGAGGGAAGTTGTTGGCAAGCCATTCTTCAATCGCCAATTCCATTACTTCTCCTTGCAATTGCATCGACCCCTGTTCCTGCTTACGTTTCATTTCTTCCGTCAGCTTTTTTTGTTCTTCCAGCTGTTTCTGAAGTTCTTTGAATTTCAGTTCGTTTTTATCGTCCTCTTGTTTTCTAATTTTTTCGCGTTCCAAAGCCAATTGTGCATTCAATTGCTTTTCGGCTTCGGCTTGAATAGCATCTTTCATTTCCAGTTTTTCGCGTTGTAATTTGGCGATTTCACCTTCCATTTTATTTAATTCTCTGATTTTTTCAGATTTTTCAGAGAGTTCTTTTTCCATCAATAACAAGCGATCTCTGTTTTCTTCTTCAAGTTTTGCTTTTAGTTTTTCTGAAATTTCTTTTTCGGCCGTTTTTTTCTCACGCTCCAAACGTTCGGCAAAAAGTTCGTTTTCCTGTTTTTTCTTCGCTTCAAATTCGGACTTGGCTTTTTCCAATTGTTCATTTTTGAGCTCTAATTCACGATTTTGAACATTTGCTTTTTGCTGGAATTCTTTACGAATGCTGTCTTCCAACTGATGTTTTAAAACATCATTTACGTCGATAGGAGTTCCACAGTTTGGACACTGAATTGAAGATTGCTCGGCCATTTTATATTGAAATTTTATTGTAGAATTTTAATTTGCTAAGATATTTAAAAGTTCTCTTTTTGTGGTGTGGATTTCTGTACTAATTTGTAACGAATTTTTGTTATAGCCACGAGGGCGCTAAGACACAAAGTTTTTTTGCCACAGATTAAAGGATTAAAAGTATTTATTGAATTGCCTCCAGCTAAAGCTGGAGGGAACTTATAAATAAAAGCTTTGCGACTTCGCGACTTTGAAAGATTTTAAAAAAAAACTTTGTGTCTTAGCGCCTTTGTGGCAATAAAAAAGCAACAGCAGATTTTGTAATTTCGGATTCATCTTCCTTTGCAGTGATAATTGAAACATTCGTATATAAACTAACCTTTTTCAATTCAATAAAATCAATTTCTGAAACTTGATTGTTTTTAGCAATGTTTGAAGGAACAATTGAAATTCCCAATCCGTTTTTAACCAATTGTACGATTGAGTTGATATTATTCGCTTCATGAATAATCTTCGGCGTAAAGCCATAAAAAGCACAAAGCTCCAATAAAACTTCATGATAATGTGGCGCGTAATCTTTATTGAAGAAAACAAACGTTTCATTTTTTAGTTTTAAAATATCATTTTCTGATTTTATCTGAATACTATTTTTATTGTAAACCAATGAAAATCCATCCTTAAACCATAAATGAGTTTTTATTTTTGGGGACTGAATTGGCGATCGAATAATTCCCATTTCAATTTTTCCTTGTTCTAAAGCATCAATCTGTTTGGTGGTTGAAATTTCAAAAAGTTTAAAATTTACGTACGGAAACTGCGATTTCAAATGTTTGATTAAATCTGAAATAATAGAAGAATAAATCGAACTGATATAAGCAATTCTAAATTCGCCTGAAATGTTCTCCGCAATCTTTTTTGTTTTCGTAGAAATGCGTTCCAAATTCTGTAAAAGTACTGTAGCTTCTTTTTTAAAATATTTTCCAGCTTCAGTCAATTCTACTTTTTTATTGTTTCGAATGAAAAGTTTTGCTTGAAGTTCATCTTCCAATTCAGCGATTTGCCGGCTTAATGGCGGTTGAGAAATAAAGAGTTTTTCTGAGGCTTTAGTGAAGTTTAGTTCTTCAGCGACAGCTAAGAAATATTTTAAGTGACGCAATTCCATGATACTTTTTAAGTATTGTTAATTGATAAAAATAGTATTTTTAAAGTATTTATGAAAGAGATAGTTTTGGTTTTAAGTTAAATGTTAGAAGTGAAACGTTAAAAGTGAGAGAGCTGTAGCTAATAACTCATAGCAAAAAACTTGTAACTTTTTAAAATAAATAAGCCTCTCGCAGATTGATCAGATACGGCAGATTATTAATTTTAGATAAATCATCTTAATCATAATAATATCCCAATCATATAATAGCAAAAAGATTCGCTCAATCTGTTTGATCCGCGAGAGATTAAAAAAAAACAAAAAACAATGAAAAAATCTACTATCGAAGAAATCAAAGAACGATTTGACAATGATGTCGAACGATTTTCAAACTTAGAAACAGGGCAAGTGGCAACAATCGACGCTACTATTTCTTTAGAATTAATAACAGAAGCTTCAAAACGAATTGTTCCAAATGCTACATCCATTTTAGATGTGGGCTGTGGTGCTGGAAATTACACTTTAATGATGTTGTCTAAAGTACCAAACCTAAACTGTACTTTGATCGATTTGAGTTTGCCAATGTTGGATCGTGCTTTTGAAAGAGTTTCGGCAGTAACAAATGGAAAAGTAGAAATTAAACAAGGCGATATTCGAGAAGCAGCTTTAGAAGAAAACAGTTTTGATATTATTTTGGCTGGTGCTGTTTTGCATCATTTGCGAGATGATAACGATTGGGAAACAACTTTCGCTAAGTTGTTCAAATTATTGAAACCTGGCGGCTGTTTAATGATTTCGGACTTAATCACACAAGACACAGAATTACTGAATGAATATACTTGGCAACGTTACGGCGAATATTTAGAAGGAATAGGAGGGGTAGACTATCGTCAGAAAGTTTTGGATTATATCGAAAAAGAAGATTCTCCAAGATCTATGAATTATCAATTGGATTTGATGAAAAAAGTAGGTTTTTCAAAAGTTGAAATCTTGCATAAAAACATGTGTTTTGGTGCTTTTGGGGGAATCAAATAAAAGTTTAATCGTTTAATTTTTGTTTTTGGTCGGTTCTATATTTCTTTCTGTATATTAATTGATTGATAAATTGAAAAAAAGTGTTGTTTTGTACATTCAAGTTCTATTTTTTCTTTCACAATTAAATATTTAAAATGAGCAATAATCAACAATGGAATCGCAGAAGTTTTCTTTTTACAATGAGTGGAGCGGGAGCAGCTTTAATGTTAAATCCGCTTTTGTCTTGGGCTGCAACTGAACAAGATCCTAGAATTGCTGCTATTGTTGCAAAAACATTCGGAATCGACACACACAATCACATTGATGTCCCTTTGATAAAATCTGAACTGCCAGGCCCAACAGTTGATTTGTTTGGTGAAATGAAGAAATCTGGCTTATCTGCAATTTGTGTGACTTTTGCCGTTGATTATCAGAAATTAGTTAATCCGGGAGATGCTTACGAAAGATTTCTAAATGGGTTAACTGCTATGGACGAAATATTAATTACTAATAATATGAAACGCGCTCTCAATTACGCTGATTTGGAAGAGGCTCATAAAAATAAAAAGCCTATAGTAATTCAATCTGTCGAGGGCGGACATTTTTTAGAAGGCAAAATTGAGCGTTTGCAGGTTGCTTACGATAGAGGTTTAAGGCATTTGGGACTACTTCATGACAATGATGCTTCTGTTCCGTTAGGTGATATTTTTACAAAAACTCCTCAATGGGGCGGACTTACTTCTTTTGGTGCTGAAACAATTAAGGAATGTGAAAGATTAGGTATTTTAGTCGATTTGTCGCATTGTGATGATAATACGATAAACGGAGCTTTAAAAGTTGCTAAGAAACCTGTTTTAGTTTCGCATACAGGTTTAAATACACGTCTTGGAACAAATGAATTTATGTCTAAAATGATGATGCCAAGACTTATAAGTAAAGAGCAGGCTAAAATTGTAGCAGATCATGGCAGTGTAATTGGGGTTTGGACACATCTCGCTGATTCACCAACTGAATTTGCAGATAATATAAAAGCAATGGTTGACGTAGTTGGTGTCGATCATGTTTGCATTGGAACTGATACTAAACTGACTCCTGCATATCGTTCACCAAATGATAAAGGATGGGGACAAGGTGATAATAAAAAACCAGAAGATAAAAAGGAAGAGCCCAAAAAGCAAAACGATCAAAAAGGGCAAAATGCTAACAAAAAACAAGGATCTCAAGGAACTAATCAGTCTTGGGGAATTGAGAAGCAGGGATTTTATTACACCGTTGTTGAGTCTTTACTGAAAGCTGGTTTTAAAGAAGAAGAGATTGCTAAAATCGGCGGTGGAAATTATTGCCGAATATTTGATATTGCTACTAAAAGATCTTAATCTGCCAGAGATTAGATTATTTGTAAACAAAACAAAAGCGAAATAAAATTCTTTATTTCGCTTTTGTTTTGTTTTTATTTGGCGCTGGATATTTGTTTCTGAGATCGAAAACTAATTCTGAAGAGCCATTTTGCTGAAGATAATCTAATTTTTTAACAGCTTCTTCAAGAGTAGGAATATGTCCTTTTGGAATCCACCACATGGCGGTATGCGCTTTTCCGAATTTCTGAAACCATTCTTTACGGCGTTTTAAAAAGTCACTGTGAAAAGTTTTGTACATATAATGTTCTAAAGTTTCAATACTTTCCCAAACAGAAACGTTGATAATAATTTGTTCATCATTGTATGGATTTAAGTTTGTGGCATTGTCACTATCGTCTTTTAATCTCCAGACAAAACCTTCGCTTTCTTCGGCTAAAGTATTTATAGCTTCTAAATTATCTACAAATTCTTTCATTATCGGGTCGTTAATATCGACGCCTTTCATTTTTGCAATATTAATTTCGGCAAGATGATAATTACTCATAAAATATAGATTTCTGAATTTTAGGCAATTTAGCTTTTTTCTGAATAATTTTATAGCCACGAATTCACGAATTTATTTTTTAAAATCTATGGCAAAGATTTTAGATTAATTCGTGAATTCGTGGCTATAAAAACTTATAAAATCTGAGCAGTTTTGTAAACCTGAATTGGGCTCGAAACTAAGTGCTCAGTCTTTTTGATAAATTCTTGCAAATAGGATTGATTATTATGCAGGTCTAACCCTGGTTGATCTTTCCATTCTTCCCAAAGGATAAAAACATTTTCGGAAGTGTGTAAGTCGTAACGAATACAAGCAGCTTCTTTTCTTGTTTCAGTAACTAGATGAGTAAGCATATTTTTAATTTCAACTAAATGTTCTGGTTTACTTTTTAAAATTGCGGTAATCGAAATCATAATTATAAGTTTTTAAAGGTTTGCTCTAGGTGTTTGGTGTATTGTTCTTTAAAGATAATAATATTTTCTGGTGTTGCGCCTTTTTCTACATCATGAAAATGGAATCCGTCTATTTTTTCCATTCCAGTAAATTTGTTCATTTTATGGAAACCAAACATTACGCCATGATCAACAGAAGTCTGATCGAAGAATTCTCCTGGAAGTGTAAAAGCGGTTGCAGGTGCATTCCAGCTTGTGGTAAGCATATATTTGCGTCCATGTAAAAGACCGCCAGTTCCGTAGTTGATGTCTGGATTTATACGGCTTCTTCCGTCGCTTTTATAGATTCCGTTGTTATGTCCTTGCGTGAAAACATCATCGATATATTTTTTGAAAAGATTCGGAATTTGAAACCACCAAACAGGTGTATGATAGATAATTAAATCTGCCCAAACGAATTTTTCTACTTCTTTTTGAAGATCTATTTCGTCTTCAATGTGAGTTGTTTTTATTTCGTAATCATTGTTTTTACAAAGAAATTCAACTGTCCAATCCTGAACAGTTTTATTGAATTGTCCTCCTGAATGCGCGAATTTTTGTCCGCCGTTAATTATAAATATCTTTTTCATTTTACTTTATGTTGTTATGGATACGTGATGCGTGAGGGATAGGAGCGATATCTCCCGATTTAGAAAAACAAGGCTTTTTAGCCGTAGTTTTTGTTAATCGGGAATTTAGCGGATAGCCCGGCCCTTGGGACACGCCCAAATTTTAAATTGTTTAAATTTTGAGATTTTTTTTAAACACATAGAAACATAGGATTTTCTTTCTGGAAAAGAGAATGGAAAGAAACTAGTTTCTAACACATAGTTCTCAAAGTTTGTCATTTCGAGGAACGAGAAATCACGTTGACTATGTTTGTTAATGTAATTGAAACGCCTTTTGTGTGCAATGAAAACTATGTTTCTATGTGTTTAAAAAAGAGAATTATTTTATTTTAGCAATTGCCTGATTGATAAATTCCAATTCTGAAGCTGATAAATCGAAATTCATTGTTTTGGCGTTTGAAATAGCTTGTTCTGCGTTTCTAGCTCCCGCTAAAACAATTGCAATTCCTTTTTGTAAAGATGTCCAGCGTAAAACTAATTGTGATAAGCTTGCTTCTTTTGCATGGGCTAAAGAAGTTAATTCTTCGACTAAAGTTTTTACTTTTTGAAGATCAAACTGATTGAAATATCCGTTTCTATGGTCGTTTTCTTTTAATTTACTGTCTGTGAAATATTTCCCAGTCAATAAACCTCTTTCCATTGGACTGTAAGCAATGATTCCAATGTTTTCTGCAACTGTAAAAGGAATTAATTCTTCTTCAATTTTACGGTTCAACATGCTGTAAGCAACTTGATTTGAAGCGACTTGAATCGTTTTTTGTGCTTCCTGAATTTGTGCTACATTGTAATTGCTTACTCCAAAAGCTCTTATTTTTCCTTGCTGGATTAAAGTTTCAGCAGCTTCCATTGTTTCAGAAATTGGTGTTGTTGAATCTGGCCAGTGAATTTGCAGTAAATCGATATAATCGGTTTGAAGACGTTTTAAGCTTTCTTCAACTTCTTTGATTACGTTTGCTTTTGATGAATATTTATATACTGGAACTTTTTTACCGTTGTCGTCTGCGTCAAAGAAGAAATCGCCTTTTCCGTTGTTGCTTCCATCCCAAACCAAACCGAATTTAGTAAGTAATTGGATTTTAGAACGATCGTAAGGTTTAATAGCTTCTCCGATCATTTCTTCGCTTAAACCAAATCCGTAAAAAGGAGCGGTGTCAATTGTGGTAACGCCATGGTCGATTGAAGCTTGAACAGATTCAATTGAATCTTTCTTTTCTGTTCCGCCCCACATGGTTCCGCCAATAGCAAATGCACCATAAGTAATAGCTGATAATTCAAGTTTTGAGTTGCCTAATTTTCTATATTCCATGATAATGATTTTTTTCGTTTAAAATTGATGAGGCAAAATTATACTGTTTTTATGATTCTTATTTGGTATATATTTGTCTTTTTTAGGTATATTTGCATCTTCAAATAAATTGAATTATGAAAAAAGAAAACTTATATGAACCTTTTACGGTTTCTTTTGAAACGCTGAATGAATATCCAGATGTGGGAGATCGTCATAATTTTTTCGAACTGGTTTACATTTTGGAAGGAACAGGAAGACAGTGTATTAATAAGAACATTTTTGAATACGATCCTGGACATTTGTTTTTATTGACACCTGAAGATTGCCATAATTTTACCATTGAAACTAAAACAAAATTTTTCTTTTTAAGGTTTAATGATATTTATTTGAAAAATTCGAGTTTGCAGAATGAAAATATTCAGCGATTGGAATATATTCTTCAAAACGCCAATCATCAGCCAGGCTGTATTCTTAAAAATGATCCTGACAAATGTTTGGTAAAGGTAATGATTGAAGCTATTTGCCGTGAGCATCAGGATAAAGACGTTTATAATCAAGAATTGATTCAGCAATTGGTGAATACATTGATTATTATTGTGGCGAGAAATATTGCTAAATATCTTCCTGAACAAGTAACAATAAATACGGAAGCTAAAGCGATGGATATTCTGCAATATATTCAGAATAACATTTACTATCCTGAAAAAATCAAAGCGGAGTCGATTAGTGATTATTTCGGGATTTCGAATACCTATTTAGGGCGTTATTTTAAAAAGCATGCCAGTGAAACGATGCAACAATATATAAGCAACTACAAAACTAAATTGATTGAACATCGTTTGCAATTTAGCGAGAAGCGTATTAATGAAATTGCGTATGAATTTGGCTTTACGGATGAAAGCCATTTTAATAAGTTTTTTAGAAAACAGAAAGGGTATAGTCCGTCTGAGTTTAGAAAGACGATTCGATTGAGTGCTTAAGTTTTTTTTGCCACCAATTTCACGAATTTGCACTAATTTTTTTAGCCACAGACTATAATGATTAAAAGGATTTTTTTTATTTCACCCAGATTTTAAATGATTTAGGAAGATTTTAAATAGATTTTTTTAAATAAATCTGCTCAATCTGCGAGAGAAAAAGAAAAAATCCGTTTAAATCCGCGTTTTCGCAAAGCGAATCTGTTTTATCCGCGTACTTTAATTCTATTTTTCGATACGAAATAAAAGTTAGATAATTTTCTTAATCACACGAAGTTTATGAGTGTGTTTGTTTAATTCAGGATTGTAAATTCCGGTATGGTCCAAACGGTCAATGCGTACTTTTCCACTTGCGTGAATAATGTAATTGTTCTCCATTATGATGCCTACGTGGGTAATGTTTCCTTCGTCATTATCAAAGAAAGCCAAATCACCTGGTTCACATTCTTCAATAAAACTTAACGGATCTCCTTCAAGCGCCTGCTGAGAAGCATCACGATGAATTTTATATCCGTTCAATTTATAAACCATCTGGGTAAAACCAGAACAATCAATGCCAAAAGGTGTTTTTCCTCCCCATAAATACGGAGCATTCAAATACATAAAAGCAGTTTTTATTAAAGCGCTTTTTGGTTTGATGCCGCTAGTTTTGGTTCCTTCGAAATCGAAGTTTGAAATATTGATTTCGCTGTTGTTTAAAAAGGATAATGAGGCTCCAAGCGGAATTGGAAGCAATAGATTGTTTGGTGCAGTAATATAATCTATTAAGTCAGCATTTAGGATAATGGACTCTTTACTTAAAAGATCAAATTGCTCTTTGGTAATTTCCTGATATTGCTTAGAATCTACCCAGCCTTCATAGTCATCAAACTGAATCCTAATTCGTGCCCACTGATTTTTGCGTTCTAAAATTTCTATATGTTCGCCAAACAAAAGCTGTGTGACAATTTCACTTCTGTCGCTGGCTTCAGCTCGAACGGGTACTATGGCTAAATTGCAAATTCCAAACATTTAAGGAAATTTATAAGTTGAAAAATCAGGAGTCATATTTATAACTCCTGATTTTTTGTGATATTGTTTTAAGCTCTTTCGATAACAATCGCCGATGCGCCACCGCCGCCGTTGCAAATTGCAGCTGCTCCGGTTTTTCCATTGTTTTGTTCTAAAACATTCAGTAAAGTTACAATAATACGTGCTCCAGAAGCTCCAAGAGGATGTCCTAAAGAAACAGCACCACCGTTTACGTTTACTTTATCGTTATCAAGGTTTAATATTTTTGCATTGGCTAATCCAACAACAGAGAATGCTTCGTTAAATTCGAAGAAATCAACATCTGAAATTGAAATTCCTGCTTTGTCTAAAGCTTTTGGTAATGCTTTTGCTGGACTTGTTGTAAACCATTTTGGTTCTTGTGCGGCATCTGCGTAACCTTTTATGTAAGCTAGAGGTTTTAATTCTAATGTGTTTGCTTTTTCTTCAGACATTAAAACTAAAGCAGCAGCTCCGTCATTAATTGTTGAAGCGTTTGCAGCAGTTACGGTTCCGTCTTTTGTAAAAACTGGGGCTAAAGATGGAATTTTATCTAATTTCACATTAGTATATTCTTCATCTTTTGAAAATATAATGGGTTCGCCACGTCTTTGTGGTACTTCAACGGGAACAACTTCATTGTCGAATTTTCCAGCATCCCAAGCTTTAGCACTTCTTTCATAAGATTGAATTGCAAATGCATCTTGTTCTTCACGGCTGATTTTGTATTCAGATGCACATAAATCAGCACAAACTCCCATTGCGTTGTTGTCGTAAGCATCTGTTAAACCATCTTTCTGCATTCCGTCCAGCATAGTAGCAGGACCAAATTTGTTTCCAGCACGCATTTGAACGTAGTGAGGAATCAAGCTCATGCTTTCCATTCCGCCCGCAACTACAATTTCAGCGTCACCGCATGCGATTGCTTGCGCAGCAAACATTACAGCTTTCATTCCAGAGGCACATACTTTGTTTACTGTTGTAGCAGCAACTTCTTCTGATAATCCGGCAAACAATGCGGCCTGGCGCGCTGGTGCTTGTCCAACTCCGGCCTGAATTACATTCCCCATGAAAACTTCATCGACTAATTTTGGGTCAAGATTAATTTTTGAAAGCGCTCCCTTTATGGCAGCAGCTCCTAATTTTGGTGCAGGTACACTAGATAACCCGCCCATGAAACTTCCGATAGGTGTTCTAACGGCAGAAACGATAACAACTCTTTTGTTCATTTTCTGTTTAATAATAGTTAGTAAGCAAATTTACTGTTTATTTGAATAAATTCAAATTTTGTATTGAATAGGACGGATTTTAAATTTAAGGTGAAATTTTTGTTAATTCTATTCGTTTGATTGTGAAGCGGTTTTGAAAAAAGATGAAAAAAAACTAAAAAAACTCAAAAAAAAGCTTGTGAGAAAAGGAATGTTGTTATACATTTGCACTCGCAAAACGGAAGCAATTCCTTGAGCAAGGAGAGGTGCCAGAGCGGTAATGGAGCAGATTGCTAATCTGTCGACGGGTAACCGTCGCCAGGGTTCGAGTCCCTGTCTCTCCGCTTAAATTTTGCCTCGGGGTGTAGCGTAGCCCGGTTATCGCGCCTGCTTTGGGAGCAGGAGGCCGCAGGTTCGAATCCTGCCACCCCGACAAATTATTTTAATGAAAAATGGACGCATAGCTCAGCTGGATAGAGCACCTGCCTTCTAAGCAGGCGGTCGAAGGTTCGAATCCTTCTGCG
>RCUK01002083.1_pt1 | contig 11300 bp, 11 predicted proteins | sample 2166381 | NCBI WGS metagenome assembly RCUK01 (sample SAMN09932809, study PRJNA488358) | compost metagenome | isolation source: compost soil in an enriched community | place: Germany: Experimental Botanical Garden
CAGCAAAAGAGCCTTGAGTGTCGGCCTGACCGCTGGCATCGTTGGATTCCGCGCGTTCGCGCGCATGTTGACGGCCAACTCAGGACCCTCGCTGACCAGCGCGTGCGGTCGGGTGGATAGGTACTCGTCAAGCAGGTCAACAAATTGCGCTTGGACGTCTTGCCTGGACATGGTTTTCATGGACGGCTCCGAAATGAAGTGTTCCAGCAGTCTAGGCAGTTACCCGGGTTTGCGCCTGCAAAAAGGCGAAATGTAAGACCGGTTCCCTGCCCTTCCCGCGCTCGCCCAAAGCCATGCGCCCCCTTGGCACGCATGGCCGCGCCGCCACGGTATCATCTGCCCCTACCCCTGGCGCCTGCCGGCCCACTCCGAACGCATCGCCGAATGCCCAGCCAGTCCGGATTATTGGCAAGCACGACATTGGCAGGCGCTATCGCCAAGACCCGCATGAGTAAAGGCACTACAAAATCATGAAACTCGCCACCTGGAACGTGAACTCCTTGAACGTACGCCTGCAGCAGGTGCTGGATTGGCTGGCGGCCAACCCTGTTGACGTGCTGTGCATCCAGGAACTGAAGCTGACCGACGACAAGTTTCCCGAGGCGGCTTTCAAGGAAGCCGGCTACCACGCCGTCTGGGCGGGCCAGAAGACCTATAACGGCGTGGCGATCGTGTCGCGGGTGCCGGGCACGACGATGGTGCGCAACATTCCCGGCTATGAAGACCCGCAGCAGCGCGTGCTGGCGCTGACCTTTCCCAGCCCGGAAGGCGACGTGCGCGTGGTTTGCGCGTATTGCCCCAACGGGCAGTCGGTGGATTCGGACAAGTACGTGTACAAGCTGGCGTGGTTTGACGCCATGCGCAATTGGCTGGCCGACGAGATCAAGCAGTTTCCGCGCCTGGCCGTGCTGGGCGACTACAACGTCGCGCCCGCCGATGAGGACGTGCACAACCCCGAAAAGTGGGAAGGCCAGGTGCTGGTGTCCGAACCCGAACGCGCCGCCTTGCGCGCCCTGCTCGACCTGGGCCTGACCGATTCCTTTCGCCTGTTCGAGCAGCCGGAAAAGTCGTTTTCGTGGTGGGACTACCGGCAGTTCGCCTTCCGCCGCAACGCCGGCCTGCGGATCGATCACGTGCTGCTGTCCGCGCCGCTGGTCAAGCGCTGCGTGGCCTGCGTCATCGACAAGGAACCGCGCCGCAACGAGCAGCCGTCGGACCACGCGCCGGTCGTGGCCACGCTGGAATTCGTCTGAAAATAATTGCCTGGCGCCGTATTGCGCGGCGCTTTGAAGTTCAGGTATAGTTTTGCTCTTGCTTCATTGGGGCGGTAGCTCAGCTGGGAGAGCGTCGCGTTCGCAATGCGAAGGTCGGGAGTTCGATCCTCCTCCGCTCCACCAAACACCAGACGGAAAAGCCTTGGACACCAACACGTGTTCCAAGGCTTTTTTGTATTCGGGGCTACATGGCTGCGTTCTTAGGCTGCGTTCTTAGGCCGCAGTCCAAGACCGCAGTCTTGCCCCCCCGTCAAACCACATCCTTATCCAGCCGCCGCACCGCCGCGCTCAGCGTCGACAAATCAAACTCCTTCCCCCCCCGGCGCGCCAGGCGCATCAGCACCGTCACCACAACCGGCACGAACGCCGCCAGCAGAAACGATTCCAGCAGGAACGTGGGCTTGTCGCCCGGCGCGGGGAAGAAGAACAGCCCCGCCGCCAGGCCCGCCGCCGTTGCCGTGGTGGCCGTCACGCCATCATGCTTGCGGCTGAACAGGCCGTAGAAAACCGGAAACGCCGCGGCCGAGCACAGCAGGTCGGCCAGCAGGAACAGGTACAGCACGCTATAGCCTTGCGAGGCCACGATCATCACGGGAATCGCCAGCAGCAGCACGGCCCAGCGGGCCAGGCGCTTCATGTCGCGGCCATTGGCGTGCGGCATCAGGCGGCGCATGTCCACCGCCACGATGCTGGACACCGCGCTGATCGCCGTATCGGCCGTGCTCATGACCAGCGCCAGGCCCAGCGGAATCAAGGCAATCACGAACCAGGCCGGCGCGTGCGGCATGATGACGCTGAACAGCGCGATGGAGCTATCGCCCTGCGGCGCCAGGCCCACGAACGCCAGGCCGAAAAGACCCATCAGGAAGATGAACGGCGCGGCCAGGATTCCGCCCAGCAGAAAACCATTGCGCATCGACCGTGCGTCTTTCGCGGCGTAGATGCGCTGCCAGTTGCCCTGGTGGAAAATGCCCGTCAACAGAATCGCCACGAAGAACGTCAGGCCCGCTTTCACGCCCACCGGATCCGTCAGGTCCAGCAATTGGGGCGCGCGGGCTTGCAGCGCTTCGATGGTGGGCAGCGCGCCGCCCGCCGCTTGCCAGCCCACCACGCACAGGATCACCAGCAACGGCACGATGACCATCATCTGCACCTGGTCTGTGAAGATCGACGAACGCAGCCCGCCATAGGTGGTGTAAAGCAACGTCGTACCCATCACGATGGCGGCGGTGGTCCACAGCGGCACCGGCGCCAGCATGGTGACCAGTTTGGCAATCGCCGTGACTTCGGCCGACAGGGCAATGAACAGATAGAACAGCATGATGAATAGCGCCAGCCCGTACATCGGGCGGCCATAGCGCGCCATCAGGAATTCGGTCAGGGTATGGCCGTGCGGAATCAGTTCACGCATGCGCCGCCCCAGCGGAATCATCACCAGGCGCGGCGACATAGACCCCAGCGCATAGCCGATCACCGCCGCCAGTCCGCCCCAGGTGGCGGCCTGCGCGGGCGAGAACAGGATCCACGCGCCCAGCGTTGACGCCATCAACGTCAGGATGGTGCCGAACGCGCCCTGGCTGTTGCGGGCCACGATGTAGTCTTCCAGCGTGCCGCGCTTGCGGCGGGTGTAGAGCACGCTGGCGACGGCGAAACCGCCTGAAAACAGCAGCAGCCACAACAAGGCGGTGGTTTGGGTCAGCATGAAAAACAGTCCTCCCTGGCCCGGCCGACAGCCGGACGCGCAACGCGGCGGCCCGTGAGGAACAGGGGCCGCTGATGGATGAAAGTCTAGGGAGGGCGCACGAACCGTGCGATGTCCTTCCCTTCGCCGGCATTACCCGGATCAGGTTCAAAGGGTTACCGCGCGACGCGGAATCTCAGCCCTAACGGGCTCCCCCAGGAATTGCCGCAAGATTAGGGTCGCGGCGAGCCAATGTCAACGCATGGATTCGTGCTAAGTTCGCCCGCTTGCGGCACCTGTTTGCAAGCGTGCCGGTGAACCGAAGAGCCAACCATGTCCATTGCCCATCGCTCCCCTGCCCTGAACGAACAACTGGTTATTGTCACGGGCGGCGCCCGTGGTTTGGGCGCGCACATCACGCGGGCCTTCCTGCGCGAGGGCGCGCGCGTGGTGATCAATTATCTGAACAGCGCTGATGCCGCCCAGGCACTGGCCGCCACCGCGCCCGAGCGCGCGTTGGCGGTACAGGCCGACGTGCGCGACGCAGCCGCCGTGGCCGGGATGATCGCGCAGGCGCAAAGCCACTTCGGCGTGCCGGTAACCACGGTGGTCAACAACGCGCTGCCCGCCTTTCAGTTCAACGGAGACGCGCGCCCCCACGCCGACACCCTGACCTGGGACCACCTGAACCAGCAGATCGAAGGCTGCGTGCGCGGCGCGCTGAACACCACGCAGGCCGCGCTGCCCGGCATGCGCCGCGCCGGCGTTGGCCGCATCATCAACATCGGCACCAACCTGGTCCAGAACCCGGTGGTGCCCTATCACGACTACACCGCCGCCAAGGCCGCGTTGCTGTCATTCACGCGCACGCTGTCGCAGGATCTGGGCCCGGATGGCATCACAGTCAACATGGTGTCGGGCGGGCTGCTGCGCACCACCGACGCATCGGCCGCCACGCCCGAAGCGGTGTTCGACATGATCGCCGCCAGCACGCCTTTGCGCGCCGTTACCACACCCGAACAGTTCGCCGATGCGGTGCTGTTCTTCGCCTGCCCCTGGTCGCGCAGCGTCACCGGCCAGAATCTGGTCGTGGACGGCGGCCTCGTCAAGAATTGATCGCCATGCTGCACCTGAACCTGTTCATCTTCGGCTGCGGACACCACCGCGCCGCGTGGCGTCATCCGGATTCCGCCGCCGAACGCCTGGGCGACATCAGCTATTACGAAGCGCTGGCGCAGACGGCCGAACGCGGCAAGCTCGACGCCATTTTCTTTGCCGACGGCCAGTCCACCGACAACATCGGCGACGGGCCGCGCTGGTACCTGGAGCCGCTCACGACCATGGCCGCGATTGCCCGCGCCACCCGTCACATCGGCTTGATCAGTACGGTGTCCAGCACCTTTTTCACGCCCTTTCACGCGGCGCGCATGGTGGCGTCGCTGGACCATATTTCGGGCGGCCGGATGGGCTGGAACGTCGTCACGTCCATGTTCGACGCCGAAGCGCGCAATCACGGCTTCGAAGCCATGCCCGGCCATGATTGGCGTTACGCGCGCGCCGAGGAATTCGTCGACGTGGCCTTGCGCTTGTTCGACTCGTGGCAAGACGACGCCTTGGCCATCGACCGCGATGGCGTCTACGGCGTCCCCGAGCGCATACGGCAGATCCATCATCACGGTGAGCATTTCCTGGTGGACGGCCCGCTGACCGTGCCGCGCCCGCCGCAAGGGCATCCCGTACTGTTCCAGGCCGGCGCATCCGACCAGGGCCGCGACCTGGCCGCCCGGCGCGCCGAAGCCATCTACGCCGTGGCGTACGACCTGCCGGCCGCGCAGGCCTATTACCGCGACATCAAGCAGCGCGTGCGCGCCGCGGGCCGCAGCGCTTTTGTTCCGATAATGCCGGGCCTGGTCACCTATGTGGGCTCGACCGAAGCCGAAGCGCGCGCCAAGCAGCGCGAGCTGGACGTGTTGTTGCCCAGCGATGCCTCGTTACGCCAGTTGGGCACGTTTGTGTTGCAGGATTGCGCCGCGTGGGAACTGGACGCCCCCGTGCCGCCGCTGCCGCCGCTGCATGAGTTCAAGGGTCCGAAGGGGCGTTACGCCACGATTTTGCGGATTATCGAAACCGAGCAGCCCACCGTGCGCCAATTGCTGGGGCGCCTGGCGGCGGGCGGCGGCCACTGCACCATGGTGGGCACGCCGGAGCATATTGCCGACCAGATGGAACACTGGTTCAAGAACGAAGGCGCGGACGGGTTCAACTTGATGCCGCCGTCATTGCCGGGCGGCATCGACGATTTCGTGAATCACGTCATTCCGGTACTGCAACGACGCGGGCTGTTCCGTACGGAATACGAACACAGCACGTTGCGGGGGCATCTGGGACTGCACCGGCCTGGGGCCTGCGGCGCCTGAAGTTAGTTCGTCATCAATCGCGCGGGGTCGACACGCTTGGCGACAGGCGTCGGCACGCGCGGCAAGGCCTTGGCCGCGTACTTGCGCGCGTTGCGCGCGGTTCGATGGGTGGCGAACCAGTCATAAAAAACAACGCCCGGAAGGCGCAACAACACGGCGGCAATGCCGACCACTACAACCACTGCAATAACCAGGGTCAGCCAAGACATCTGACGCCCTCCTTGAAAACATCGCGGTACGAAACCGGCGGAAAAAATCGCGCTAGAAAGGCTCGCAACTAGCGCCTGCGGAACGCAATTTACTCCACAATTGCCCCGAAAAACGCGATATCGGAATGGAAAACACTGTTCCGTAACGCCGAGAAACACGTCATGAAAAAGCGGTAGCCGTCCACCTAGCCGCCCGCATGCTGGCTCACGATTTCCAGCACGCCGTTGATGACGAACTGGACCCCCATGCACACCAGCAAAAAGCCCATCACGCGCGAGATGGCTTCAACGCCGCTCTGCCCGATCACGGCCACGATGCGGCCGGCCGAGCGCAGGCACACCCAGAACAGCACGCCCAGCAAGACGAAGACAATGACGGGAGTGACGGCAATCACCCACTCCGGGTACTGCGATGTAAGGGAGGCGTCCACCGACGCCGCGCCGCTGATGATCATGGCGATGGTGCCTGGCCCCGCCGTGCCGGGCAGCGCCAGCGGCACGAATGCAATATTGGGCACCTGCCGCGATTGGGCGTCGGCCGCCGCTTCCGCGGCCAGCGTGCGAGGCTCCGCGGGCGGAAACAGCATGCTGAACCCGATGCTGACCACGATCAGCCCGCCCGCGATGCGCAGGCCCGGAATCGAGATGCCGAACGTGTGCATGATCCACGCGCCCGCGTAGTAGGTCACGAGCATGACGCCCACCACATAGAACGCCGCCTGCGTCACCTGGCGTTCGCGCTCTTTATAGGGAATCTGCCCGCCCAGTGACAGCAGCAAGGTCATGGACGTCAGTGGATTGGCCAACGGCAGCATCAGCGCCAGGCCAAGGCTGGTGAGCTTGGCCAGTTCAATCAGGTCATCAATCATGGGACTCCTGAAAAAAAAGTGCGGGCAAAACAAGCGCGGGCCTTGCCGCACGTTGTGTAGCGCACTCTACCTTACCCATTTCCTGGTGTCGCCCCACCCACGCCATCAGCATCAGGCTTGCTGATTATCAACATCCATTAAACTGATGCAATTGCCGTGGCGGATGGCGCTGCCTAGCATAGCTGGATAGCTGGATAGCTGGCACGGCGACGACCGCACGACGCTGTCGTGCCCCGCCCGCAGCGCCTGTCAGCCCCCCACACCGCGCATTCATTTTGTGACCCGGAGTTTTCCCTTGAGCGACCTCTTTCACTTCAGCCGTGGCACCGCCCCGCTGCTGATCTCCGTTCCCCATCTTGGCAGCCAGATTCCCGATGCGCAGCGCGCGCAAATGACGCCCTTGGGCTTGCAGTCCGGCGACACCGACTGGCACCTGGACACGCTGTACCAATTTGCCCAGGCGCTGGGCGCTTCCGTGATCGGCGCGCGCTACTCGCGCTATGTGGTGGATCTGAACCGCCCGCCCAACGATGAAAGCCTGTACCCCGGCCAGACCAAGACGGGCCTGTGCCCCACCCAGACCTTCCGTGGAGAGCCGCTCTACCAGGACGACGCCGTGCTGACCGACGCCGAACGCGCGCAGCGCTTGCAGACCTACTGGCAGCCGTATCACGCGCAACTGCGCGCTGAAATCGACCGTATCAAGGCCGAGCACGGCACCGTGCTGCTGTGGGAAGCGCATTCCATCGCCAGCGTGTTGCCGCGTCTGTTCGACGGCAAGCTGCCCGACCTGAACATCGGCACGTCCGACGGCGCCGCCTGCGCGCCCGACATCCTGGCCGCCGTCCAGGCACAACTGGACCCCTGCACCGACTACACCTGGGCCGTCAATGGCCGCTTCAAGGGCGGCTACATCACGCGCCACTATGGCTCGCCGGCCGACAACGTACACGCCATCCAACTGGAAATGTGCCAGTCCACCTACATGGACGAAACGCATCCCTACGGCTATCGCCCCGACCTGGCCGGCAAGGTCATCCCGGTAGTCCAAGCCATGGTGCGGGCCGCGCTAGAGCAGACCACGGCGCGCCAGCGCTAAGCCCCTTACCTTCCAGGACAACCCAGGCCATGAACCGTTTTTCCTTCAGCACGACGGAAAACTATCCGGAATGGAGCCTGCTGTTGACCTGGGTAGCGGTGGTGGAAGCCGCGTCGGTGTCCGGCGCGGCGCGGCTTCTGGGCTTGTCGCAAGCGGCGGTGTCGCAGCGGGTCAAGCAACTGGAGGCCGCCATGTCGACCGAGCTGCTGGACCGCAGCACGCGGCCGGCACGGCCCACCCCGGCGGGCGAACTGCTGTTCGACCACGCCGCGCGCCTGTTGGCGCAAGCCGGCGACATGACGGAAAGCGTGCGCAACCTCAGCCGCGCCAAGCGCAACATCGTGCGCTTCGGCTGCGTGGATTCCTTTGCCGGCACCTTGGGGCCAACCTTGATCCATGGGCTGTCGGGCGCGTCGCGCCAGATTCGCTTGTGGTCGGGCATTACGCCCGTGCTGGACAAGCAACTGGAAGACCGGCAACTGGACCTGGTGGTCACCACCAGCGCCGTGGCGGGCAAGCCCACCATCCGCAAGATCAGCCTGTTCAGCGAACCCTATGTGCTGATCGTGCCGCGCACGCTAGACGTGGACAAGATCGGCTCGCTGAAAGACCTGGGCAAGCGCATGCAGTTCATCCGCTACAGCGCGCGTTCATTCATCGGCGCCGAAATCGACCGCCTGATCGAAGCGCACGACGTGATGATCGAACGCACCTTCGAATTCGACAACACCGACCCGCTGCTCAGCCTGGTCACGGCGGGCATCGGCTTTGCGATCAGCACGCCGCTGTGCATCTGGCAGTCGCGCCATTTCGTGGACCAGTTGCGGGTGCTGCCACTGGCGCCGTATCTGGGCGTGACGCGCGCTGATGACCCCGGCCTGTCGCGCACGCTGTACCTGGCCTCGCGCCAGCAAGAGGTGGGCAAGCTGCCCACCGAGGCGCGCGACGTGATCCTGATGGCGGTGGAACGCCTGATCCAGAAAGACATCGCGCCGGCCCTCGGCCTGCCGCCCGCCACGCTCTGGCGCAGCATGCGGCGTTGACGCGGGCGGGCGCTTAAGGCCTTACAGCGACGTCGTCAGTGCCGGGACGGCATCAAACAGGTCGCCCACCAAGCCATAATCCGCCACCCCGAAGATCGGCGCGTCGCCGTCCTTGTTGATGGCGACGATGGTCTTGGAATCCTTCATGCCGGCCAGGTGCTGGATCGCACCCGAAATACCCACCGCGATATAGAGTGCCGGCGCCACGATCTTGCCGGTCTGCCCCACCTGCCAGTCGTTGGGTGCATAGCCCGCGTCGACAGCCGCGCGCGAGGCGCCCAGCGCGGCGCCCAGCTTTTCGGCCAGGGGGTCCAGCAGCTTGAAGTTATCGGCGCTGCCCAGCCCGCGCCCGCCCGACACCACCACGCGCGCACCGCCCAGTTCGGGCCGTTCCGACGCGGCGATTTCTCGGCGCTTGAATTGCGTGAGGCCCAGGTCCGCCACGGCGGCAATGGCTTCGACCACGGCGTTGCCCCCTTCCTCGGCCGCCGCGTCGAACGCGGTCGGGCGGATCGTCGCCACCACGACGGCATAGCCGCTCTGGACCGTAGCAATGGCGTTGCCCGCGTAGATGGGACGCTTGAACGTATCGGGCGCCAGCACCTCGATCACATCCGACACCTGCTCCACATCCAGCAGCGCGGCAATGCGTGGGGCCACGCTCTTGCCCTGCGTGGTCGCCGCCATGAATACATGTGTGTAGGCATTGGCGGCAGCGGCGACCGCTTGTGCGGCAATATTCTCGGCCAGGCCATCGGCCAGATGCGGCGCATCGGCCAGCAGCACTTTTTCCACGCCCGCGATGCGGGCGGCAGACTGCGCCACGGCTTGCGCACCCGCGCCCGCGACCAGCACATGGATCGGCTGGCCCAGCTTGGCGCCAGCGGCAACGGCGTTGCGCGTGGCGCTGTTCAGGATGTGGTTGTCGTGTTCGGCAATAACTAGGACCGTCATCAGATCACCTTGGCTTCGTTCTTCAGTTTGTCGACCAGCGCGGCCACATCGGCCACCTTGATGCCCGGCGCGCGCGCCGCGGGTTCTTCCACGCGCAAGGTCGAAAGGCGCGACGCGGGGTCCACACCCAAGCCCTCGGGCGTTTCGATGTCCACGGGTTTTTTCTTTGCTTTCATGATGTTGGGCAGCGTGACGTAGCGCGGTTCGTTCAAGCGCAAGTCGGCCGTCACGATGGCGGGCAGGGTCAGGTCCAGCACTTCCAGGCCGCCGTCCACTTCGCGCGTGACACGCGCCGTGCCGCCGTCGATCTCGATGGCGCTGGCGTTGGTGGCTTGCGGCCAGCCCAACAGCGCGGCCAGCATCTGGCCCGTCTGGCAAGCGTCGTCATCAATGGCCTGCTTGCCCAGGATCACCAGCGCGGGCTGTTCCTTTTGCACGACGGCGCGCAGCAGCTTGGCCACGGCCAGCGGTTGCAGCGCGGCGTCGGTCTGCACCAGCACGCCACGGTCGGCGCCGATAGCCAGCGCCGTGCGCAGCGTTTCCTGCGACTGCGCGGGACCGCAAGACACGGCCACAACCTCTGTCGCCGCGCCCTGCTCTTTCAGGCGCACAGCCGCCTCGACGGCGATTTCATCGAACGGGTTCATCGACATCTTGACGTTGCCGATGTCCACGCCACTTTGATCGGCCTTCACGCGCACCTTGACGTTGTAGTCAACCACGCGCTTGACCGCGGTTAATACCTTCATGCAAACACTCCTGGGTCAGGGAATCAATGAACGCCTTGCGCCGCAACCGCGCAGGACGTCAGAAATGGATCGAATAAGACGGGGTTAAACGGCGCACCTGAAACAGCTCGGCCCAAACAGGACGGCTCTAGCAGCGCGACTCACACGGCAGCTGGCGCCGGCACGCGCACGTCCAGCACCACTGCGGCCACGCCGTCCCGCGCCGTGGGTTGCGCAGGCGCAAAGGCGTGCCGCGCATCGATGCCACAGGACACGCCGGACACGTCGACCACATAGTCGCCCGCCGCCAGCGCCACGCTGGCATCGGCTGCTGCCTGGTTCAGACGCCCGGCCTGCGCCGCAACGACGAGGCGCAGCATGTGCATCGCGGCGCCGTCTTGCGCCAGCCCGCCCGCCTCCACCGCCGACTGCCCGCCGCCCACGCACACGACGCTGGCCGCTGCGGCGCCGCGCAACACAAACAGGTTCAGCACGCGCACCGGTCCATTCACCAGACGCGATTGAAATCCCGCATCGCCCGCGAAGGCCGTGGCCACACCGGGTGCAAGTCTGATGCGCCCGGCATCGGCCACTTCGGCCCCATCCGCCGCATCCGCAACCAGCTCCACACCGCCGCCCGTCAACACCACCGATACGCGGTCATAGCCAGGAAAGCGGGAATACGGCCCGTCGCGGTCGATGTCCGCCACGCTCACCCGCCAGCGCGGCGGTTGCTGGGCGGCATCCACCGACAGCGTGCGCGTGACGCCGCCGCCGTTCTTCCAGGGCTCAGGCGTAACGGCCAACCAGCTTGCGTGCAGCGGGCGCATCGCGTTACGAGACGGCGCCAAGGCCGTACTTGCCGGTCAGCAAGGCACCGCTTGCAAAGCGGCCGATGTCATAAGGCTTGAGCGACACATCCGTGACCAAGCCCAGCGCTTCCTGCGCCAGCACGCGGCCCACGGTCGGCGACAGCTTGAAGCCATGGCCCGAAAACCCGAAGCCCACGATCAGGCCCTGCACGCC
>RCUK01002087.1_pt1 | contig 11281 bp, 15 predicted proteins | sample 2166381 | NCBI WGS metagenome assembly RCUK01 (sample SAMN09932809, study PRJNA488358) | compost metagenome | isolation source: compost soil in an enriched community | place: Germany: Experimental Botanical Garden
CCCCCTTCAGCGCCACCACGAAGACCAGCATGTAGAGCAGGGTCGTCACCACCGGCGCCGCCACGGTCTGGGCGCCGACCTTCCAGAAACGGCGCACCTCGCGCAGGTAGAGGGTGCGCAGACCCACCCAGTTGATCCCGTCGTAACGACGCGGCTGGGGCAGGCCGGAAGGGCGGCCAGAACGGAGATGCGAGGCGAGATCAGTCTTCATGGCCGCCCAGATGCGCCCGCAAAGCTGGTTTCGCAAGGCGCCCGACGTTCGACGAGCGACCCTAAAACTGAGTCAAAACGGGACATTAACCACACTACATCTGGTTTCTGTGGACAGCCGAATTGCCACATCTTGCGTGTTTTAAGGCCTGCTTTACGATTAGTAGCAGGTCGAGGCGGGAAAATTCGTCGACGACCCAAGATATTGAATCCGATCCCCGGGAGGGTGGCCATGACCGCAGCAAGCTGGACTGAAGACCGCGTCGGCGCGTTGAAGAAGCTCTGGCTGGAAGGCCAGTCGGCCAGCCAGATCGCCAAGACCCTGGGCGGCGGCGTGACCCGCAACGCCGTGATCGGCAAGGTGCACCGCCTGGGCCTGTCGGGCCGCGCCGCGCCGTCGCAACCGGCCCGCACCACCTTCCGCGCCGCCGCCCGTCCGCGCCCCGCCGCGCCGGCGGCTCCGGTTCAGGCCCCGTCGGCTCCGCGCCGCATCGAGGCCGCCGCCCCGCGTCCGGTCATGGCCGTTCAGCCCTCGGCTCCCGCCCCCATGCCGGAACTGCCCGGCACGGCCACGGTGATGACCCTGGGCGCCCACATGTGCAAATGGCCGATCGGCGACCCGTCGTCGCGCGAGTTCAGCTTCTGCGGCCGCCGCGCCACGGAAAACGTCTATTGCGGCGAACACGCCCGCGTCGCCTACCAGCCCCAGGTTCGCCGCGGCGCGTCCAAGGACGGCGCCACCGAGCTGGCGCGCAGCCTGCGGCGCTATATCTAAGCGTTAAGAGCGCTATCGCTCGCGACGCGGTCGCTCGCTGCTTGAGCGACATCTTTGTGCGCTAGCACTCGCGACACGGTCGCTCGCTGCTTGAGCGCTGGCGCACCATGAGCTTCTCCCGTCCGGCTCGCTGGACGGGAACAAGGCTGGGGCTGCGGTTCATCCGGGTTGACGCAGCCCTATCGCCCTCGCCGCAAGGCGGGGGTTTTTCTTTGCCCGAAGGGTTGTCGTCTAGTTCAGCGTCCGCCGCGCATCCGGCACGTCCAGGCTGAAGGCGGGGATGGCCGCCTCGAACATCCGCCCGTCGACGTCGGTCATGTAGTAGGCCCCGACCATCGAGCCCGAGGGCGCGCCCAGCGGACAGCCCGAGGCGTAGGAATAGCTGTCGCCGGCCTCGATCACCGGCTGTTCGCCGACCACGCCCTGACCGCGCACCTCTTCCACATGGCCGTAGGCGTCGGTGATGGTCCAGCGGCGCGCCACCAGCTGCACCGGCGATCCGGTCAGGTTGACGATCTCGATCTGATAGGCCCAGACCCAGCGCCCCGCCGCCGGGTCCGACTGGGCCGCCAGATAGGAGGGGCGGACGCGAACGACGACGCCTTCGGTTTCGGCGGTATAGGCAGGAGGGGCGTGCATGCGCTATATGCAGCCCGCCGACCTCGGGGTTCAACCCGTCTGGCGCATCGGATGTCGCATTCCGAAGCGAGACAGGCGGAAAAATCCGTGTGAGACAGGACGGCATGAGCATCTTCGAGATTCCCGCCCAGCCCGGCATTCTGCCCTATCAGAGCATCGAGACCCTGATCGCCACAGGCGCGATCCGGTCCGACACCCCCTTCGATCATGATCAGGTGCAGCCGGCCAGCCTGGACCTGCGTCTGTCGAACCAGGCCTGGCGCGTGCGCGCCTCCTTCCTGCCCGGTCAGCGCAAGGTCGAGGACCGCATCCAGGACGTGGAGATGCACGCCATCGATCTGTCGGGCGGCGTGGTGCTGGAAAAGGGCTGCGTCTACATCGCCCGCCTGCAGGAGCGGCTCAGCCTGCCCAAGGGCCTGAACGCCCGCGCCAACCCCAAGAGCTCGACCGGCCGCGTGGACGTCTTCGTCCGCCTGCTGACCGACAAGGGCGGCAGCTTCGACGACGTGGACGAGGGCTATGACGGCCCCCTCTATCTCGAGATCGCGCCCCAGACCTTCTCCATCCTGGTCAAGCCGGGCACCCGCCTGAACCAGCTGCGCCTCAAGGCCGGCGAGCCGCCAAAACTGGAGACCCGCAGCGTCGGCGTCGACCTGCGCGCGGGCGATCAGGGCGTCGTCGGCTTCCGCGGCCGTCGCCACGCCGGGGTCGTCAACATGGACCACATCGACGGCCACGACCCGCGCGACTTCTGGGAGCCGCTGACCCTGCGCCGCAACGAACTGCTGCTGGACCCGGGCGAGTTCTACATCCTGGCCTCGCGCGAAGCGGTCGAGATCCCGGTCGATCAGGCCGCCGAGATGACCCCGATCGACCCCTCGGTCGGCGAGTTCCGCGTCCACTACGCCGGCTTCTTCGACCCCGGCTTCGGCACGGATGAAGCCCATGGCGCGGGCTCCAAGGGCGTGTTGGAGGTCCGCACCCACGACACCCCCTTCCTGCTGGAACACGGCCAGATCGTCGCCCGGCTGGTCTATGAGCCCCTGACGGAACGCCCGTCGCGCCTCTACGGCGAAGGCGGCAGCCACTATCAGAGCCAGGGGCTGAAGCTGTCGAAACACTTCCGCCCCTGGGGCTGACGCCCTTCTCTCCTTGAGGGAGAAGGTGGGCGCCGAAGGCGCTCGGGTGAGGGGTGTGAGCGCCGCGGTCGGGTGATCGCGGCGCTTTTCTTTGTCCGGGCGACAACAAGCGGCGGCGCCGACACCCCTCATCCGTCATGCTTCGCACGACACCTTCTCCCTCAAGGGGAGAAGTATTTAGGTCAGCTTGTTCGCCTTCCTCAGGCTCGGGAAGACCCTGGCCCATATCCCTGTCGCGGCCAGGGCCCCGACGCCGCCGAACACCGCCGCGCCGATCGGGCCGAGCAGGCGCACCATGACGCCGGAATAGGCCTCGCCCAGTTCATTGGACGCGCCGATGAACAGCATGGACACCGATGACACCCGCCCGCGCATGTGATCGGGCGTGGCCAGCTGGATCAGGGTCTGGCGAATATTGACGCTGATCATGTCGGCGGCCCCGCCGATGAACAGGACCGCGCCCGACAGCCAGACGCTCTTGGACAGACCGAAGACCAGGGTGCAGATTCCGAACACGGCCACCGCCGCGAACATCCAGCGCCCGCCGTGCCTGACGATGGGGAAGCGGCTGAGATAGAGGGCCATGATCAGCGCCCCCACGCCGAACGAAGCGCGCAGCAGGCCGAACCCCTGCGGCCCTACATGCAGGATGTCGCGCGCGAAAATCGGCGTCAGCAGGGCCACCCCCGCCAGCAGCACCACCACTAGGTCCAGCGAGATGGCGCCCAGCACGATCTTGGTCTTCCAGACATAGGCCAGACCTTCCTTGACCAGCTCCAGCGGCCCCACGCCGGTCTCGACGAACTTCGGCTTGCCCGAGGTGCGGATCAGCAGGAAGCAGCCGATGGCGACGAAAAACAGCGCCATGGCCGAGGCGTAGGCCCAGGGCACGGCGAAGCCGACGATCACCCCGCCCAGGGCCGGTCCGGCGATGGCCCCGGTCTGGAAGGCGATGGACTGGGCCGCGATGGCCGGCGGCAGGGCCTTGCGCCCCACCACCATGGGCAGGAAGGCCTGGCTGGCCGGAGCGAGGAAGGCGCGCGCCGCGCCGAAGACGGCGGCGACCGCCAGCAGCCCCCACAGCGGGGGCGAGCCGTGGATGGCCATGGCCAGGAAGGACAGGGCGCACAGGCTCTCGACCACGATGGACAGGGTCACGGTGTGCTTGCGGTCGCGCCGGTCGGCCATGGCCCCGGCGGGCAGGGTGAAGGCCAGCAGCGGCAGGAACTGGCACAGCCCCACCAGCCCCAGATAGAGGCTGGCCTCGGCGATCGGATGGTCCCGGCGGGCGATCTCATAGACCTGCCACAACAGGGCCGAGGACTGGATCTGGATGCCCAGAACCGCCGCCACGCGACCGAGCCACAGCAGGCGGAAATCCCGCAGCCCCCACGGGCTGGACGGCCCGCCGTCATGGGTGTCAGGCGGCAAGGGCGGCTGGGGCGGAACCGTCGGGGCGGTGTCTACGGATTCAGTGGTCACGTTCTTCGGGGCGTCTTCGGATAGGGAGTTCCGTCGCGATGGAAATAGCGGTCGGCGCCCTTTGGCAGGATCATGTCGATGTCGGGATAGTCGCAGGCGTCCTCGGTCGGGCGGCGCGATCCGACCTCCAGCAGCACCGCCTCTCGGTCGCTGCGGTTCTCGATCTTGTGGCCGTTGGCGACGCCCGCCTTGAAGCCGGCGCAGTCGCCGGGGCGTAAGGTCGTCTCGCCGTCCTCCTCGACCAGAACCACCTCGCCCTCGACCACCCAGACAAACTCGTCCTCGGCCGTGTGCCAGTGGCGCTGGCTGGACCATGCCCCGGCGGGCAGGCGCAACAGGTTGACCCCGAACTGATCCAAACCGACTGCGTCGCCCAGCCGCCAGCGACGACGCGGCTTGCAGGGCGCGGCGAATTCCTCGGGGTATCCGGTCCCGTGGCCGGTGGGCGCTTGGTCGATGTCGATCTTTGGCACGGTTTCGGGCCTTCTCGCGGATGCGGGATATGCCTAAAGCATAGAGCCCATGAGCGCCGCATCACATTCCGTCATTGATCCTGTCGAACTGACCCGCGACCTGATCCGCATCCCCTCCGTCACCCCCGCCGACGAAGGGGCGATGGACGTGCTGGAACGCACCCTGACCGGCCTGGGCTTCACCTGCCGCCGCATGGTGTTCGAGGGGCCGACCGGCGTGGGTCATGACGCCCGCATCGAGAACCTCTACGCCCGACGCGGCACGGCCTCGCCCAACCTCTGCTTCGCCGGCCACACCGACGTGGTGCCGACCGGCGACGTCGCCGCCTGGACCGCCGCCCCGTTCGAGGGCGAGACCCGCGACGGCATCCTGTACGGACGCGGCGCCGTGGACATGAAGGGCGGCATCGCCGCCTGGGTCGCCGCCGTCTCGCGGGTCCTGTCGGAAGGCGACGTGCCCGGCTCCCTCTCCTTCCTGATCACCGGCGACGAGGAAGGCCCGGCCCTGCACGGCACCAAGCGCGTGGTCGAGGCCCTGATGGCCGAGGGCGAGGTCATCGACGCCTGCGTGGTCGGCGAACCGTCCTCGGCCCACCACCTCGGCGACATGATCAAGGTCGGACGGCGCGGCTCGCTCAACACCTGGATCACCGTCCACGGCAAGCAGGGCCACGTCGCCTATCCCGACCGCGCCGCCAACCCGGCCCCGGTCGTAGCCAAGCTGCTGGCGCGCCTCGACGCCCACGTGCTGGACGAAGGCTATCCGGAGTTCCCGCCGTCCAACCTCGAGATCACCACCATCGACGTGGGCAATCCGGCGACCAACATCATCCCGGCCGAGGCGAAGGCGCGGCTCAACATCCGCTTCAACCCGACCCATACCGGCGACGGCCTGATCGACTGGCTGAACCGCGAGGCGGGCGCCGTTCAGGCCGAGACCGGGCTGCGCATCGAGTTGACCCACATGTGCTCGGGCGAGGCCTTCCTGACCGAGCCGGGCGTCTTCGTCACGGCGGTGCAGGACGCGGTGGAGGCGAGCCTGGGCCGCCGCCCCGAGGCCTCGACCACCGGCGGCACCTCGGACGCCCGCTTCATCCGCGCCCTGTGCCCGGTGCTGGAGCTGGGCCTGGTCGGCCAGACCATGCACCAGATCGACGAGCGCGTGCCCGAGGCCGAACTGCGCGCCCTGACCGACGCCTATCAGGCGGTCATCGCCACCGTGTTCGAGCGGCTGGAGAAATAATTCGACGGGCCGTGTCACAGGCGGGCGGCCTGTCTCGTCATGGAGGCGACGCGCAATCAGGCGCTGAGGAGAGACGACCATGACCCCGCGTATCGCCAGCCCCTTCAAGGCCGCCCCCGACGCCTATCAGGCCATGATCAAGCTGGAAGAGACCATCGCCGCCAGCGGGCTGGAGCACAGCCTGCTGGAGCTGCTGAAGACCCGCGTCTCGCAGATCAACGGCTGCGCCTTCTGCCTGCATATGCACACGGCCGACGCCCGCAAGGCCGGCGAGAGCGAGGTGCGGCTGCATCTGCTGGCCGCCTGGCGCGAGTCCTCGCTCTACACCCCGCGCGAGCGCGCCGCCCTGACCTGGGCCGAGAGCCTGACCCGGATCGAACAGACCCAGGCCCCGGACGCCGACTATGAAGTCTTGAAGGCCGAGTTCAGCGAGACCGAGCAGGTGAACCTGACCTTCGCCATCGGCGCGATCAATGTGTGGAACCGTCTGGCGGTCGGCTTCCGCCTGGCCCATCCGGCAGAACCGGCGCGTGTCGCGGCCTGATCCAGCGACCGACGTCTTCGAGGCGCACCGGCCCCGGCTGGCGCGCCTCGCCTACCGCATGCTGGGCTCCCTGGCCGAGGCCGAGGACGTGGTGCAGGAGGCCTGGCTCCGGTGGAGCCGGGTCGATCCGGCCGAAATCCGCGAACCGGCCGCCTGGCTGACGCGGACCACGACGCGGCTAGCGCTGGACCTGCTGAAGTCCGCCCGCGCCCGTCGCGAGACCTATGTCGGTTCCTGGCTGCCCGAGCCGCTGATCACCGGCCCGGAGACGGACGCCGAAGCCTTCGCCGACGACCTGACCCTGTCGCTGATGACCGCCATAGAGCGGCTGTCGCCGCTGGAACGCGCCGCCTTCCTGCTGCACGATGTGTTCGAGGTCGGCTTCGATGAGGTGGCCGCGACACTGGAACGCGATCCCGCCTCGGTGCGCCAGTTGGCCAGCCGCGCCCGCCGCCATGTGCAGGAGGCGCGTCCCCGCTACGCCGTCGAACCCGAGGAGGGCGAACGGATCGCCCGCGCCTTCTTCGACGCCTCGCGGTCCGGCGACCTAGCCGCGCTGGGCGCGCTTCTGGCCGAGGGCGCGACCCTGAGGGCGGACGGCGGCGGCAAGGTGATCGCCTTCCACAATCCGATCCACGGCGCCCGCAAGCTGCTGCGCCTCTACGCCGGGCTCAACCGCAAGTACGGCGCCGAGGCCTATGTGATGATCCGGCCCATGTGGATCGACGGCCTGCCCGGCTATGTCAGCCTGGAGCGCGGTCGGGTGCTGCAGACGACGGCCCTGGCCATCGAGGACGGCCGCATCGTCGACATCTTCATCACCCGCAACCCGGACAAGCTGGCGCGCGTCGCCGCCCTGCTGGACCTGCCCGGCCGCGAAACGGCGAACTAGGCTTCGCCCGCCGCCTCCAGGCGCGCAATCCGGCGGTCCATGTCGGCGACCTGATCCTTCAGACGCTGCTTTTCCGAGGCCATGTCGACCGGCGTGCCGTCCTCATAGGACAGCTGCGCGCCCTTCTCGATCAGGTCGAGGCGGTAGAGGGCGGTGACGCGGGTCGCCTTGAACCGCTCCAGTTCGCTGGCCTTGTCGAGCGCCATCAGAGCGCCGCCACGACGATGATCTCGACCAGATAGTCGGGCGAGGCCAGCTTGCCTTCGCTGGTGGCGCGGGCGGGCGGATTGGCCTGATCGACCCATGCGTCCCAGACGGCGTTCATGGCGCCGAAATCAGCGATGTCAGCCAGCCAGATGGTGGCCATCAGGATCTTGGACTTGTCGGTGCCAGCTTCGGCCAGCAGGGCGTCGATCTCGGCCAGGGTGGTCCTGGTCTGGGCCGTGACGTCGTCGCCGGGCTCGCCGACCTGACCGGCCAGATAGACGGTGTTCCCGTGGATGACGGCCTCGCTCATGCGGGCGCCGGGCTGGATGCGGGTGATCATGGGGAGGCCTCCTGAAATCGGACCTCCGGCTTACCCCAGCAGCAGATCCATCGCCAGCAGGGCGGCGAGGAAGACCGCCGCGAAGGAAATGCAGAAGAAGACCGCGTCCCGCAGTCGGCGGCGCGCAGGACGCGACGGAGCGGCGGACGGCAGATTGATCGGCAGGCACGACATCGGCGGACCCTCGTCAGGAGCCGCAAGGATGCGCCCTCATGCTTACCCCTTGATAAACAGAAACAATCAGTTTTCAGCTCCTCGTTTGTGAAGTTCCTATGGCGCCGGCGAACGCCGCTTGTGCAAGCCGTCGCGAACACCGATCTTCTGGCGCATGAGCAAGACGCCCAAACCCTTCAAGGTGTCAAAGACCCGCTGGAACGAGGTGGTTCTAGTGTGCCGCAAATGCTCCAAGAAGCTGGACGGCGGCTTCGGCCCTGACGGCGACAAGACCTTGAAGAAGGCGCTTCGGCGCTATCTGCACGCGGGCAAGGGGAGCAAGGCGGACCTGGCCGTGGTCGGCGCCGACTGCTTCGACGTCTGCCCCAGGAACGCGGTGGTGGCCATCAACGCCCGCCGCCCCGAGGAACTGCTGATCGTGCCCGCCGGGGCCGACCTGTTCGAGGTCAAGGCGCGGCTGGGTCTGGACGACGGGCGACGGCTCAAGCCGCCTTTGACGACCACGCCCGCAGTCGAGACGACTTCCTAAAGTCGAAAAGCCGTGTCAGAGGCAAATCATGGACACGACCCGTATCGAGAAGCGTATCGGCGTGCACGCGCCGTCGGACCGCATCTGGGAGATCCTGTCGGATCTCGAGAACTGGCACGCCTGGAACCCTTATGAGACGGGGGTGACGGGGACTCTGGCCTTCGGCGCGGGCATCAGCCTGACCGAGGCCCTGCCCGGCATGGCCGAACGCCAGGTTCAGGCCCGCCTCGGCGACTGGCAGCCCTATGCCCAGCTGGTCTGGGCCGAGAAGCGCGGCTTCATGTTCAACGCCATCCGCTACTACGAGATCGAGGAGCTGGAGCGCGGCAACTGCATCGTCTCCAACGGGGTGATCTTCTCGGGGCTGCGCGGCGAACTGTTCCACGACAAGCACCGCAAGGCGATCCGCAGCGCCTATGAGGACATCAGCGAGGCCCTGAGGCGCGCCGCCGAGGGCTGATCGCCAATCGGCGGGCCGGCGGCGGATCAGCCGCCGTTGGCCTTCATCATGTCCGTAATGTTGATGATCGCCGGTCCCAGGATCACGACGAACAGCACCGGCAGGAAGAAGATGATCATCGGCACGGTCAGCTTGGCCGGCAGGGCCGCGGCCTTCTTCTCGGCGGCGGACAGGCGCAGGTCGCGATTTTCCTTCGCCATCACCCGCAGCGCCGAGCTCAACGGCGTGCCGTAGGTCTCGGCCTGGGTCATGGCCGTGGCCACCGACTTGATGCCGGGATGGTTGGTCCGCTTGGCCATGCCCTCGTAGGCCATGCGGCGCTCGGGCAGATAGGACAACTCAGCCGACAGCAGGCTCAGCTCCTCGGCCAGTTCGATCGACTGGCTGCCGACCTCCTGGCTGACCTTCTGGATCGCCGCCTCGATCGACATGCCGGATTCGACGCAGATCAGCAGCAGGTCCAGCGCATCGGGGAAGGCCGCGACGATCGACTGCCGACGTTGGGCGATCCGGTTGGAGACGTAGATGTTAGGCGCATAGAAGCCCGCCGCGACCGCAGCGCCCACGATGCCCAGGATCATGGTCGGCGGCTGACCAAAATCATTGATGGCCAACAGGTAGAAGGCGACGATCCCGCCGAAGGCGAACGGCATGGCGAAGCGGAAGAAATAGAAGGTGTTCAGCGGCTTGGGACCACGCCAGCCCGCCTGGATCATGTTCTCGGCGACCTTGGGGTCTTCCAGCAGCTTGACCAGATTCAGCCGCTCGACCACGCGCTTCTTGAAGCCCTCGTCGCTGTGGCGAAGGCTGGCGCCGACGCCGGGATTGCCCGCGTTCATCGCCTGCCGCGAACGACGGCGCAGTTCCTCGCGCCGTTCGGCCACGGCCTGCATCCGCTTGGTCAGGGGCGCGCCGCCCGTATAGGAACTGAGCAGGGTCAGGACGCTGGCGAAGACGGCGACGCCCACGCCGATGCTGAGCAGGTTCTGGATGTCGGTGATGAAGTGGATGAAGCCGTTCATGCGCCCTGCCTCAATACTTGAACGAGATCATGCGCTTCATCGTGAAGACGCCGGTCGCCATCCAGACCGCCGATATCAGCAGCAGGAACTGGCCCCGCGTATCGGTAAAGAGGAGCCCCATGTAGCCAGGGCTGGACAGGCTCACCATGATCATGACCGCTGGCGGCAGGGAGGCGATGATCCCCGCCGAGGCGACGGCTTCGGACGACAGGGCCTTGATCTTCTCACCCATCAGGCGCCGGGCGCGCAGCACCGTCGTCAGATTGCTCAGGGCCTCGGCCAGGTTGCCGCCGCTCTTCTGCTGAATGGCGATGACGATGGCGAAGAAGTTCAGCTCCGGCGTCGGCATCCGTTCGTACATCTTGTCCAGCGCCTGGCTCAGCGACAGCCCCACGCCCATGCCCTCGACCAGCCGCTGGAATTCGCCGCCCAGGGGCTGGGGGCTTTCGCGGGCGATGATCTTGAAACAGTCGTGGACCGGCAGACCGGTCTTGATGCCGCGCACCAGAATGTCGACGGCGTCGGCGAAGGCCAGCGAGAACTGCTTCATCCGCCTCTTGCCCAGGAAGCCCACGACCCAGCGCGGCAGGCCCAGCCCCATGGCCAGACCGATTCCAAGCGCCAGAAAGATGTTCAGCCCGGCCACCAGGGCGATCAGGAAACCGACGACGCCCACCACGACGCTGATGATCACAAAGGCCCGCACGCCGATCGTCAGGCCCGCCTGCTTCAGCTTGGCGGCTATGGTCATGCGCGCCTTGCGTTCGCGCCGCTCCATGTCCTGAAGCTGGGTCAGAATCTGCTTGCGCCGCGCCTCGGGCGTATTGGCGACCGCGGCGGCGTTCCGCTTGGCCGCCGTGGCGTCGCGCGCGCCGCCGATGGCCTTGGCGCGCTTGACGGCCTGGCCGGCTGTATCGTCGCCGCCGACCAGGACCCAGCCCAGACCGCCGATGGTGATGAAGGCGAGGACCGCCGCGAGAATGGGAAGCATCAGGCCCTACTCCGCCGCGTCCAGGGCTTCGGCCAGTTCGCGCTCCAGCCCGTAATAGCGGGCGCGGTCCCAGAAGCGCGGACGAGCGATGCCGGTCGAACGGTGCCGCCCGGTGATCTTGCCGTGGGCGTCCTCGCCGGTGATCTCATAGACGAACAGGT
>RCUK01002096.1_pt1 | contig 11251 bp, 5 predicted proteins | sample 2166381 | NCBI WGS metagenome assembly RCUK01 (sample SAMN09932809, study PRJNA488358) | compost metagenome | isolation source: compost soil in an enriched community | place: Germany: Experimental Botanical Garden
GCCCAGGACGGCCGCAACGTCCTGCCCGGCGAGAACCAGAACTTCAAATACGTGCCGTGGAAATCCATCGCCGACGCCCTGGGGCTGGAGGTTCGCCGCTAGGGGCGGCGAACCGCTTGATGGGGTGCGAGGCCGACGACGCCAGAGCCTGGACGCCTGATTTCTGGAAACCCCGTAGCTCCTGGCTGCGGGGTTTTTTGCTGCCGTTGCGATCAGGTCGATTGTCAATTTGTGTCAAAAAATCACGATTTCAATTCAATGACCGATGTCATATCAGATCGCGCGCCGCCGAGGTCTGAAGGTTCAGAACGCTGGCCGGCGACCTATGGGGGCGGCGATGTTCAATCGGATTCTGGCAGGTTCAGCCATGGGGACGCCGGTTTGTCGGGACGTGCTTGCGCGCGGTCGGCATGCCCTGGGTCTGTTGTCAGTCCTTCTGGCCCTGGTGCTGTCGGCGCTGCCGAGCGGCGTGCGGGCTCAGGCATTGTGGTTCGAGACCAATATCCCGCCCGCGATGAGAGGCGTTCCCTATGATGTTCAGCTTACGCCGAAGTGGGGGACGGGGACCGGCTATGTGTTCAGCGCGACCTTTCTGCCGCCAGGCATAAACTTGAGCCCGTCGGGCAGGCTCACCGGCACGGTGACGAGCCTGCAAGGCTATATATTTGACGTAACCCTGACTGACAGTTCGGCGGCGACCCAAACGCAGAACGTCAGTTTCAATGTCACTGAGCCCTTGGCGATCAGGTCGGATATTCCGGACGGACAGGTAGGGACGCCATTTTCCTGGTCGTCGCAGCCGAGCGGAGGGACGCGATTCGATGCGTCCTACGCCTATGACGTCACCGTCTCGCCGGCCCTGCCTAATGGTCTGACTGTGTCCAATGACGGGAACGGCGTCATTTCGGGCATGCCATTGGTTGCAGGCTCTTACAGCGGCACGATCACTGTTCGGGACAAAAGCGACTACACCACATCCCAGCCGCTCAGCTTCACCATTGCGCCGACCGCGCCGACGGTGACGTCGGTCTCGCCAGCGGCGGGGCCGTCCACGGGCGGCGCGAACGTGATCATCAAGGGAACGAACTTCACCGGCGCCACGGTGGTGACCTTTGGGGCGACAGCGTCCAGCTTCGTGGTCGACAGCGCGACGCAAATCACGGCGACCTCTCCGGCCGGCGGTCCGGGCACCGTTGATATCACGGTCACCACGCCGGGCGGGACCAGCGCGACATCGGGGGCAGATCAGTACACCTATGAGCCGGCGCCGACGGTGACCGCGGTTTCGCCGGGTTCGGGTCCGTCTTCGGGCGGTACGACCGTGATCATTATGGGAATGAATTTCGCAGGCGGCGCGGCGGTGACCTTTGAGGGGGCGCTGGCGACTGATGTGACGGTCAACAGCACGACCCAGATCACGGCGACGACACCGGCCGGAACCGGGATGGTGGACGTGCGGGTCACGACGGCCGGCGGGACCAGCACGACGTCGCCTGCGGCTCGGTTCAGCTATTTGACGGCGCCGACGGTGACGTCGATCTCGCCGAACAGCGGCCCGACCGGGGGCGGCACGAGCGTGACCATCACCGGGACGAACTTCACGGGCGCGACCGCGGTGACCTTTGGGGGGGCGTCGGCGTCTGGCGTGACGGTCGACAGCGCGACCCAGATCACGGCGACGACTCCGGCCGGAACCGGGACGGTTGACGTGCGCGTCACGACGGCTGGCGGGACCAGCACGACCTCGGCGGCGGGTCAGTTCACCTATGTGCCGGCGCCGACGGTGACATCGATCTCGCCGAACAGCGGCCCATCCGCGGGCGGAACGAGCGTGACCATCGGCGGGACGAACTTCTCGGGCGCGACGAAGGTGACCTTTGGGGGGGCGGCAGCGGCCAGCTTTACGTTCGACAGCACGACCCAGATCAGGGCGACGCCTCCGGCCGGAACCGGAACGGTGGACGTGCGTGTCACAACAGTCGGCGGGACCAGCGCGGTCTCGGCAGCCGGTCAGTTCACCTATGAGCCGGCGCCGACGGTTACCGCGGTTTCGCCGGGTTCGGGTCCGACTTCGGGCGGTACGACCGTGACTATCAGCGGGACGAACCTCGCGGGCGCGACGACAGTGACCTTTGGAGGGATGACGGCCAGCCATACGGTCAATAGCGCGACGTCGATCACTGCGACGGCCCCGGCCGGAACGGGCGCGGTTGACGTGCGGGTCACGACGGCTGGCGGGACCAGCACGACCTCGGCATTCAGCCAGTTCACCTATGTGGGCGCGCCGACGGTGACGTCGATCGCGCCGACCAAGGGCCCGATCACGGGCGGAACGACCGTGAGCATCACGGGAACGAACTTCACGGGCGTCACGGGAGTGACCTTTGGGGGTACGGGGGCGACCAGCTTTAGGTTCGACAATGCGACCCAGATCACGGCGACGGCTCCGGCGGGAACGGGCACAGTGGACGTGCGCGTCACGACGGCCGGCGGAACCAGCGCGACCTCGGCGGCGGATCAGTTCACCTATGTGGCGGCGCCGACGGCTGGGAGCTTGACTCTGAATGTGGTCTTTAACACCGCGAAGACCTTTGATCTGAGCGGTCAGGTCAGCGGCGACTACACCTCCATGAGTTTGGTGGCCGCCCCCCTCAAAGGCACGGTCGTCCTGAACGCCAACGGGTCGGGCGTCTATACGCCGAACCTCGGCTATTACGGCCCGGACAGCTTCATGTACCAGGCGACAGGCCCTGGCGGCGTGTCGGCGTTCGGGACGGTGACGCTGAGCGTGGCGGCTCCCGTGCCGACGATTGAGCAACCGAGCGGCCCGGTCGTTGTGCCGCCGTCCGCTGGCGGTTCGGGGTCGGTGTCCATTGACCTCGGGGCTATAAGTCAGGGCCCGATCGACGGCTATCGGATCACAAACGCCAGCCGGTTCGGCGTGGCCGAGATCGTCGACGGCGCTGCGGCGGCTCCGCTTCAGGCCGGGGGCTCTGCCGCTCCGAAGGCGGCTGGCCCCTATCGACTGGTCTACACTCCGGCGGCTAACTTCATGGGCGAGGACACCGTGATCCTGGTAGCTCAGGGCGTGGGCGGAGAGTCCGCTCCTGTGACCTTCACCTTCCAGGTCGCGGGCAAGGCGCCGGATCTGTCGGGAACGGTGCTTGCAGGCGCCTCGGTGGCCTTCACCCCGACAGCCACCCTGATCGGCGGACCGTTCCAGGCCCTGCGCATCACCCGCGCGCCGGACTTCGGCACGGCGACCGTCAACGGGCTGAGCATCGTCTTTACGCCTGGCGCGAACGGCGGGGCGACCTCGCTCGACTATGTCGTCGACCTGGCGTTCGGCCCTTCGGCGCCGGGCCGGGTGTCGCTGACCGCCAACGCCCTGCCGGGCTCGGAAGCTCTGACGGCTCAAACCCTTCAGGGCGTGCCGGTGACGGTGCGGATCAGCAATGCCGAAGGCGGGCCCTTCACCGGCGCCGCCGTGGTCTCCGTGGCCCCGACGACGGCGGGCGAGGCGACCATCGCCAAGGTCGGCGCCGACTATGACCTGACCTTCGTCTCGACCGGCGACTTCTCGGGCGAGACCGTGGTGACCTACAGCCTGAGCAACGCCTTCGGGACGACCGACAGCACCCTGACCGTCACGGTCGAGGCGCGTCCCGATCCGTCGCTGGATCCCGAGGTGAGGGGCGTGGCGACCAGCCAGGTCACCTCCGCTCGCCGCTTCGCCGACGCCCAGATCAACAACTTCCAGCAGCGTCTGCGCGATCTGCACGACGGGACCAATGGCTCGTCCAATGGTCTGAGCCTGAACCTGGGGCTGGGCGGCGCCGATGAGGACCGCGATCCGCAACAGGCCCTGCGCCGTCAACTGGGCCAGGACCGCGGTCTCGACCCCGGCGCGCTCGGCGGCGACCGCGACCGCGAGATGCTGGGCCTGAATCTCTGGGCCGGTCGGGCGCAGGCCGCGTCAACGGTCGGCGCAAGCGATGACCGTCTGAACGCGGCGGCGGCTCAACCGGCGACGGGCGGAGGCGCTTCGGTCGGCCTGTGGACCTCCGGTTCGGTCGATTGGGGCCGTCAGGATGCGACGGGCCAGCGCGACAGCCGCTTCACCACGCAGGGCGCGACCCTGGGTCTGGACGTCAAGGTCTCGGACCAGCTGATCGTGGGCGGCGGCGTCGGTTACGGCGAGGACAAGACCCGGATCGGCGACAATGGCTCGGTCACGAACGGCAAGGCCTTCACCGGCGCCTTCTACGCCAGCTGGCGTCCGGCCGAGGCCTTCTATGTCGACGGCGTGCTCGGCTATGCCAACCTGGACTTCACGTCCCGTCGCCGGGTCGAGGGTCTGGCGGGACAGGCTGACGGCTATGCCGACGGCGATCGTTCCGGCGACGTGCGCTTCGCCTCGGCCGCCTTTGGCCGGGTCCTGCGCGGCGAGCGAGTGACCAGCGACTTCTATGCTCGACTGGACGCGCGCGACATCACGCTGGACGGTTTCACCGAGACCGGCGGCGGGCTGTCCGCTCTGAACTGGGACGAGATCGAGCAGAAGAGCCTGTCGGCCAATCTGGGCGCTTCCTGGCGCTGGACGCTGGACAGCCGCCGCTACGGCCAGTTCCGGCCGACCGCGCGTGTGGAGTGGTCGCACGAGCTGGAGGACATCGGCGCCCAGGGTGTTCGCTACGCCGACTGGACGACCAGCCCGACCTATCTGGTCCCGCTGAACGCCTGGTCGCGCAATGTGATCAACCTGGACCTGGGGACCGAGTGGTCGCTGAGCGACCGTCTCATGCTCAGCCTCGGCTACCGCGGCGCCCTGGGTGACGCCAGCGCCAGCCACGGCGCCCAGATCGGGATGAAGTACGGCTGGTAAATGCAAACGGGGCTGCGGCTGACGCCGCGGCCCCGAACTGTATTCAGCCCGCGGTCGCCTGCGGGATGACCTGACGGGGCTGGTCGGAGGCGAACCTTATAACAGATTGCCAAGCGTCGATGACCTGCCTAGGTCGGCGTCATGGCCTTCCAGTGCACGCGACTGCATGGATTTCTGGCGGCGATGATCCTGGTCATCGCCGTCTTTGTCGTCGCGCCTGCGGTGGACGCCGCAACCTGCGCGCCAGAGCCGCCGTCCGCTCACGGATCGGCGGCGCATGATCCCGACACGGGCGATCACTCGGATTCCGGCGCGCAGCATGGCCTGTGCGCTCACGGCCACTGCCACCACGGCGGCGGCGCGGTGAGGCTGGCCGAGACCGAGATCCAGCCGCCCATCTTCTCCGTTCGCCTGCGCCCGCAGTCGGACCATCTTGCCCTGAAGCCGCATCCCGGCGGTCTGGAGCGTCCTCCCCGAGCCTGACGTGAACCGCCTTTCGGCGGGCTTCCTCACGTCAGTCATCAGGGATACCGAACATGCCTCCCGTCTATTGTCGGCCGCTGCGCTATGCGGCCGGTTGCGCGCTCGCCCTTGCGGCGGCGGCGACAGTCAGCCCCGCGTGGGCTGATCCCGCGCCTTCATTTTCAACCCTGCTGGCCCGGATCGGCCAGTCGCCGGTCACGCTTGAGGCCGAGGCCTCGCTGGACGCCGCCGAGGCGCGGGTGCGTCAGGCGGGGGCTCGACCCAATCCGACGCTGGACCTGAGCATGGACAGCGCCTTTGGGACGGGGCCGTTCTCTGGCGTCGGCAACGCCGAGACGACCCTGTCCGTGACGCAGGACCTGGAACTGTGGGGCCGTCGCGGCGCGCGCGTGGACACGGCCCGCGCCGAGGCGGGAACCGCCGCCTTGCAGCGCGACCTCGCCATGCTCGACGCGGCCGGACGGCTCGCGCTGGTCTACGCCGAAGCCGAGGCCGCCCAGCGACGTTTCACCCTGGCCGAAGAGGCCTTGGCCCTCGTTCTGGCCGACGCGCGGGCCATGATGCGGCTGGTGGAGGAGGGGCGCGAGCCCCTGATGCGCGGGCTTCAGGCCGAGAGCGAGGCGGCGTCCGCCCGGGCTTCGCGGGACGAGGCCCTGGCCGAGCGGGACGCGGGGTTCGCCCGGTTGACGGCGGTGGCCATGCTGGACGCGCCGGCGACCGCCATCCCTGACAGCCTGCTCGACCGGGGCCTCGCCAAGGCCGAAGCCGCGGCCGGCGCCGTGCCTACCGTTCGTATCGCCGAGGCGGAAAGGGCGGCGGCGGAACGGCGCATCCGTGTCGAGCGCATCCGGTCGCGGCCGGACGTCAGCGCCACGCTGGGCGTGCGGCGCTATGAGGCCGAGGACGCCACGGCCCTGACCGTCGGGATCAGCATGCCGCTGCCCCTGTTCGACCGGAACCGGGGGAACATCGATGCAGCGGAGGCGGAGTTTCGCGCCGCCGATGCCCGGCTGACCCAGACCCGGCAAGAGGCGCAGGCCGACCGGCAGGCGGCGACGGCGCGCCTGTCGGCCTCGACCAGCCGGGTTTCGGCGGCGGACGCGGGTGTGACCTCGGCGGAGGAGGCCTATCGCCTGACGCGGATCGGCTTCGAGGCCGGCCGACTGTCGCAACTGGAACTGAGCGCGACGCGCGCGGCCCTGGTCAACGCCAGGAACGCCGCCGTGGATGCGCGTCTGGCGCGGGTTCGCGCTGAAATCGACATGGCGCGCCTGCAAGGCCGCGCCCCCTTCGGAGGGACGCAGTGATGCGCCAGATGCAATCGAACAAGACTCTGTTGCTGGGCGGCGTCGCCGCTCTGATCGTGCTGGGAGGCGGCGCGCTATGGTTCGCCAACAGCCGTGCGCCCGCAGCGCCGCCCGTAGCGGAAGAGGCTCACGCCGAAGCCGCCGAGACGGTCGAAGGCTTTGTGACCCTGTCCGAGGCCCAGGCTCAGGCGGCGGGGATCGCCGTCGTCGGCGTCACGTCCGGCGGCGGGATCGAGACGCGGCTGTCGGGCCGGGTGGAGCCGATGATCGACGCGCGCGCCGCCGTCTCGACCGCCGTCAGCGGGCGGGTCGAGCGCATGCTGGTGGCGCCGGGACAATCGGTCCGTGTCGGGCAGGCCCTGGCCGTGATGGTCAGCGGCGAGGCCGCCAGTCTGAGGGCTGAAGCCGACGCGGCCCAGGCCACGGCCATCGCCGCCGAACAGGCTCATGACCGGGACGAGGACCTGGCCGACATCGGCGTCGTGGCCCGGCGTGAGGCGGAAATCTCGCATGCTCAGGCCGTCAGCGCCCAGGCGACGGCGCGCGCCGCGCGGGCGCGGGCGGCGGCGGCGGGCGCGCCCAGCGCCTCGGGCCGCTTCAATGTGACCAGCCCCATCGCGGGCGTGGTGAGCTCGGTTCAGGCAGGACCCGGCGGCTTTGTCGCCCAGGGCGGCGTTGTCGCCGAAGTGACCAATCCGGCCCGCGTCGAGGTGGTGTTCAACGCGCCGCCCGCGCTGGCGTCCCATGTCCGCGCCGGCTCGCCCCTGCGGGTCAGCGGGCCGGGCGGCGAGTTCGACGCCGTGGTGACGGGCGTGGCGGCCGGGGCCCAGCAGGACAGCGGCGCGACCGTGATCCGCGCGCGCGCCAGCGGCGGCGTCCTGCCGCCGGCGGGCTCGGGGGTCACCGGCGCCGTCGTCACTGGCGAGGCGGTCGGCGGCGTCACCGTGCCGTCCGAGGCGGTTCAGACGGTCGAGGGTCGAAGCGTGGTCTTCGTTCAGGTTCAGGGCGGCTTCCGTGCCGTGCCCGTGCTGGCGGGCCGTCAGGCCGGAGGCCGCACCGAGATCATGCGCGGCCTCGACGGAACCGAGCGCATCGCCGGGGCCAACGCTTTCCTGCTCAAGGCCGAAATGGCCAAGGGCGAAGCCGAGCATGGTCACTAGGGAGAGGGATCATGTTCAAATCCATCATTGAGCTGTCGGTCCGCTTTCGCTGGTTCGTGGTTCTGGCGACGGCGCTGATCGCCGCCGTGGGCCTGTTCGAGCTGACCAGGCTGCCGATCGACGCCGTGCCGGACATCACCAACCGGCAGGTGCAGATCACCACGGTCGCCCCGGCCCTGGCGCCCGAGCAGATCGAGCGGCAGGTCACCTATCCGCTGGAAACCGCGATGGCCGGCATCCCCGGCCTGCAAAGCACGCGGTCGCTGAGCCGCAACGGCTTCAGTCAGATCACGGTCATCTTCACCGACCAGACCGACATCTATTTCGCCCGCCAGCAGGTGGCCGAACGGATGGCCCAGGCGCGCGAAAGCCTGCCCGAAGGCGTCGAGCCTAACCTGGCCCCGATCACGACGGGCCTCGGCGAAGTCCTGATGTGGACGGTCGATTACAAGCCCTTCGCCAGCGCCAATCTGGCCAAGCCGGGGCAGGCGGGCTGGCAGGCCGGCGGGGCCTATCTGACGCCGGAAGGTGACCTGCTGACCACGCCGCAGGCCCGCGCCACCTATCTGCGCACGGTTCAGGACTGGATCGTCGCGCCGCAGATGCGGACGACGCCGGGGCTGGCGGGGATCGATACGGTCGGCGGCTATGTGAAGGAGTATGCGGTTCGCCCCGACGCGGCGCGGCTGTCGGCCTATGGCCTCAGCCTCAATGACCTGATCCAGGCGCTGGACCGGGCCAATACCCAGGCCGGGGCCGGCTATGTGCAAAGGGGCGGCGAGGCGCTGACGGTGCGCACCGACGCCCTGGCCTCGACAGTCGAGGATCTGGCCCAGGCGCCGGTCGTCAATCGCGGCGGGCTGGTGGTGCGCGTGGCCGATGTCGCCACGGTCGAGCTTGGCCAGGCCCCGCGGCTGGGTGGCGCCAGTCGCGACGGCCACGAGGCGGTTCTGGGCACGGCCTTGATGATCGCCGGGGGCAACAGCCGCACGGTCGCCCAGGCGGCGGGCGAGCGGCTGGACGAGGTGCGCAAGACCCTGCCGCCCGGCATTGAGGCTGTGACGGTTCTGGACCGCAGCGCCCTGGTCAATCAGACCATCGGCACCGTGGCGCGCAACCTGACGGAAGGGGCGCTGCTGGTCATCGTTGTCCTGTTCCTGTTGCTGGGAAATACGCGAGCGGCGGTGATCACGGCCCTGATGATCCCGCTCAGCTTCCTGTTCGCGGTCATCGGCATGAACCGGTTCGGCATCAGCGGAAACCTGATGAGCCTGGGCGCGCTCGACTTCGGCCTGATGGTCGACGGCGGGGTGGTGGTGATCGAGAACACCCTGCTGATGCTGACCCAACGCCGAGCCGCGCTCGGACGCATCCTGACGCGGCGCGAGCGTTTGAGCATCGCCATGCAGTCGGCGAAACAGATGGTCAAACCGGCGGCCTTTGGTCAGGCCATCATCCTGCTGGTCTTCACGCCCCTGCTGATGCTGGAAGGGGTGGAGGGCAAGACCTTCATCCCCATGGGGGCGACGGTGATGCTGGCCCTGGTCGGCGCCTTCATCTTCTCCTTCACCTTCGTGCCGGCCATGACGGCCCTGCTGGTGCGCGAGCCCAAGACGGTTCACATCGGCGCCGACGGTCAGGCGCAGGAGCACGAGACCTTCATTCTGCGCTTCGCCCGGCGCTGGATTCAGCCGGCCATCCGCGCGGCGGTGGCCAGTCCCAAGATCGTGGCGGCTGCGGTGTTGGGCGCTCTGGTGATCGGCGGCGTCGCCTTCTCTTCGCTGGGACGAGAGTTCATCCCGACGCTAGACGAGGGCGACATCGCCATTCAGGCCCTGCGCGTGCCCTCCGCCTCGCTGGAGCAGTCCCTGGCGATGCAGATGGCGCTGGAACGGGTCATCAAGGCCCAGCCCGAGGTCGAGACGGTCTTCTCGCGCACCGGCACGGCCGAGGCGGCGGTCGACCCCATGCCGCCCAACATCTCGGACGGCGTCATCATCCTGAAGGACCGCAAGGCATGGCCGGATCCGAAGCTGGACAAGGAGGCGCTGATCGAGCGGCTGGAAAAGACGGCCTCGACCCAGCTGGGCAACAGCTTCGAGTTCAGTCAGCCGATCGAGCTGCGCTTTAACGAGCTGATCTCGGGCGTTCGCACCGATCTGGCGGTTCTGGTCTATGGCGACGACTTCGCCGTGATGCAGGGCGTCGCGGATCAGGTCGCCAACGCCTTGCGCCAGACCGAGGGCGCGGCCGATGTGCGGGTGGAGCAGACCAGCGGCCTGCCGACCCTGACCGTCAGCGTCGACCGGTTCGCGGCGGCCAGTTACGGCCTGTCGGCGGCGGACGTGTCCGAAGCCGTGTCGGCGGCGATCGGCGGGGCCGAGGCCGGTCGCATCTTTGAGGGGGATCGCCGCTTCGACGTAGTGGTTCGCCTGCCGGATGCGGCGCGCAACGACCCGGCCAGTCTGGCGGCCCTGCCCATCGTCTCGCCCAGCGGCGTCATCGTGCCCCTGTCATCGGTGGCGCGCATCCAGACGGCGGAAGGGCCGAACCAGATCAGCCGCAGCGACGGCAGCCGCCGCATGGTGGTTCAGGCCAATGTCCGCGGCCGCGACCTGGGCGGCTTCGTCGCCGAGGCGCAAGGCAAGGTGGAACAGATCCAGACGCCGCCGGGCGTTCGGCTGGACTGGGGCGGCCAGTTCGAGAACCTGAAACGGGCCGAGCAGAGGCTGGGTCTGGTCATACCCATTGTCTTCGTCCTGATCGGCGTGCTGCTGTTCATGGCGCTGGGCTCGTTCGCCGAGGCGGGGCTGGTCTTCGCCTGCGTCCCTCTGGCCCTGGTCGGCGGGGCGCTGGCTCTGTTGCTCAGGGGGATGCCGTTCTCGGTCTCGGCGGCGGTGGGCTTCATCGCCGTGTCCGGCGTCGCGACCCTGAACGGTCTCGTCCTGATGCAGGCCATTCGCGAGCGGCTGACAGCGGGGTTGTCGCCTCATGATGCTGCGATCGAGGGGGCCTTCAGCCGTCTGCGCGCCGTGCTGACGACGGCCCTGGTCGCCATCGTCGGCTTCATCCCCATGGCCATCGCGCACGGGGCCGGGGCCGAGGTGCAAAAGCCGCTGGCGACGGTGGTCATCGGCGGCCTGCTGACCGCGACCGCTCTGACCCTGCTGGTCCTGCCGACCTTCGCCGCGAGAGCGGTGAAGCCTCGGAAGCCTGAAGAAGCAGCGGCCTAGCCGACGGAAGCGAGGGGACCATGAGCCGCGCAATGCGGTTCATGGTCCGGCCGCCCTTGACGCCAGCGGGCAGGGGTCTACGAACCCCGGCCGCTCTCCCCGCAGGTTCCCCCATGACGTCCGCGACCCCCGCCACCATCGGCATCGACTTCGGCACGACCAATACGGTGGTGTCGCTGACCC
>RCUK01002097.1_pt1 | contig 11251 bp, 9 predicted proteins | sample 2166381 | NCBI WGS metagenome assembly RCUK01 (sample SAMN09932809, study PRJNA488358) | compost metagenome | isolation source: compost soil in an enriched community | place: Germany: Experimental Botanical Garden
GCAGGTCGTCGTTGATGTTGCGATGGACGCGCTTGATGGTGTTGACCAGATCGGACAGGCCTTCCAGCGCGAAGTACTCACACTGCATCGGAATGATCACGCCATGGGCGGCAGCCAAGCCGTTGAGTGTCAGCAGCGACAGTGTCGGTGGGCAATCGATCAACACAAAATCGTACTGGCCAGAGACGGTGTCGATCGCCCTCTTCAACTGGCGCTCGCGTTCTTCCATCTGCACCAGGTCAATCTCGGCGCCGGAGAGTTCGCGGTTGGCGGGCAGGACATCGTAGCCACCGGACTCCGACTTCACGCGAGCCTGCTCGATCGTGGCTTCGCCAATCAGCACTTGGTACAGGTTCGATTCCAGTGCGTTCTTGTCGATACCGCTGCCCATCGTGGCATTGCCCTGGGGGTCCAGGTCCACCAGCAACACGCGCTGATTATGCGTGGCAAGGCCCGCCGCCAAGTTGATGGCGGTGGTCGTCTTGCCCACACCGCCCTTTTGATTGGCAATGCAGAAGACGCGGGCATTTGTGCTGGGGGGTAAATTCTTCATAGGGTTCCTTGACTGCGTCCTTCGCTGCGTTCTTCGCTGCGGCCTTCATTGCGGCGCATCCAGATCAGACAGCGTTCTGCTTGCAACTCCGGCACGCAGAGCGGCTGGATGTGGTCGACCTGCCATTCCCCGCGCGCATGCAACGCCTGAATTTCCTCTTCGGGGACCTTGCCCTTCATCGCGACGAGGGTACCATCGTTGCGTACGTGGCGACCCGCGAGCTGCGCAAAATCGTCCAGGGACGCGAAGGCCCGCGACGTAACGATGTTGCATTCGGCCGGATCCAGCGTTTCGATACGCGCATGGCGTGCGTGCAGGTTCGGCAAGCTCAGCGCACCGCTCATCTGGCGCACGAATGCGGTTTTCTTTTCAACAGCGTCAATGCATGTCACGGACCATGCGGGCTGCATGATCGCAAGCACGACGCCAGGCAGGCCGCCACCCGATCCCACGTCGAAGATCTTGGCCGACGCGCCCGCGGCGCCCAGCGCTTGGCTGAACGGGGCGACGGCGGACAGGCTATCGAACAGATGCTGGATCAACATCTGCTGCGGGTCGCGAATCGCGGTGAGGTTGTACGTGCGATTCCAGCGCTGCATCTGCGCCAGATAGTTCAGCAGCTTGGCTTGCGCCGCAGCGTCGGCGTGCAGCCCCAGTTGCTCGCATGCACGAGAGAGGCGGCCGGCCATGTCCGCGCCGGCCGGATTGGTGTTGGCGGTCATGCGGCTTGCTTGCGCGAGCCGTAGTGCAGGCGCTTCAGGTGGATAAGCAGCAACGAAATTGCGGCGGGCGTCACACCGGAAATGCGCGCGGCTTGGCCGACGGTTTCCGGACGGTGCGTCTTCAGCTTCTGCCGCACTTCAAACGACAGGCTAGTCACGGCGTCGTAGTCGACATCGGCCGGGATGGGCTGTTGTTCATGCGAGATCTGCTTCTGGACTTCGTCTTGCTGGCGGGCGATGTACCCGGCGTACTTCACCTGGATCTCAACCTGTTCGGCCAGGATGTCGTCCGCGACGACGCCCGGCCCCGCCAACAGGGAGCCGTCGGCATTGCGTGTGGTCATCAATGCTTCATAGGAAACATTCGGACGTTTCAGCAGATCAGCTAGTGAGTACTCACGTTCAATTGCCTTGCCCAGCAAGGGCTCGGCAATTTCCACCGGCATCAAGCGCGGATTCACCCACGACGATTTCAACCGCTCGACTTCGGCCGCCACGGCATCGCGCTTGCGGTTGAATGCATCCCAACGCGCATCGTCCACGATACCCAATTGGCGGCCGATCTCGGTCAGGCGCAAATCGGCATTATCTTCGCGCAGGCTTAGCCGGTACTCGGCGCGCGAGGTGAACATGCGATAGGGTTCGGTCACGCCGCGCGTGACCAAGTCGTCTACCAGTACACCCAGATAGGCTTCGTCACGGCGCGGTGTCCATTGGTCGCGGCCCAGCGAAAGCAGCGCCGCGTTCACACCCGCCAACAACCCTTGGGCGGCAGCTTCTTCGTAGCCCGTTGTGCCGTTGATCTGACCGGCGAAGAAAAGCCCGCCGATCGCCTTGGTCTCAAGCGTGCTCTTCAATCCACGTGGATCAAAGTAGTCGTATTCGATGGCGTAGCCGGGGCGCATGATGTGCGCATTTTCCAGGCCACGCAGCGAGTGAATCAAATCGAGCTGGACATCGAACGGCAGGCTGGTCGACACGCCATTCGGATAAACCTCGTGCGTATCCAGACCTTCCGGCTCCAGGAAGACCTGATGCGATTCCTTGTCTGCAAAGCGGTGGATCTTGTCTTCGATGGACGGGCAATACCGGGGGCCCACGCCTTCGATCACGCCGCTGTACATCGGCGAACGGTCTAGCCCGCCGCGAATGATGTCATGCGTGCGGGCGTTGGTGTGGGTGATCCAGCACGGTAATTGCCGGGGGTGCATGGCCACATTGCCCATGTACGAGAACACGGGGATAGGATCCAGATCACCCGGCTGCTCTTCCAAGATGCTGTAGTTGATGGAGCGGCCATCAATACGCGGAGGCGTGCCGGTCTTCAGGCGCCCCTGGGGAAGTTTGAGTTCCTTCAAGCGCTGGCCTAGCGAAATAGCCGGAGGATCTCCCGCACGTCCGCCCGAATAGTTCTGCAAGCCCACGTGGATCAGGCCGTTCAAGAAGGTACCCGCAGTCAGGACAACGGTCTTGGCTCGGAACTTCAAACCAACTTGCGTCACGGCACCGACCACGCGGTCCCCTTCCACCATCAGATCTTCCACCGCCTGCTGGAACAGCCAGAGGTTGGCCTGGTTCTCCAGCCGGCCGCGGATCGCTTGGCGATACAGCACCCGGTCGGCTTGCGCACGGGTAGCGCGTACGGCCGGGCCCTTGGAACCGTTAAGAATGCGGAATTGAATACCCGCCTCGTCCGTAGCCAAAGCCATCGCGCCACCCAGGGCGTCGACTTCTTTGACCAGATGGCCCTTGCCGATCCCTCCGATGGAGGGGTTGCAAGACATTTGGCCTAGGGTTTCGATGTTGTGCGTCAGCAGCAGCGTCCGGGCGCCAGCGCGCGCGGCAGCCAGTGCCGCTTCAGTGCCGGCGTGGCCGCCACCGACGACGATGACATCGAATTCGCGGGGATAGTCCATGGTGGGGAGAAAAGATAAGAAGGCGTTCGGTGCTCATTATAGAGGCAGGGATTGTATGTTTCACGTGAAACGTTCCCGGGCCTGTGGCCATGCCGCCAAGAGCTATGTTGCCGTCGGTCAATGGCAACGCCAAGCGAAGGCGCGAGCGAAATATGTCTGCATCTGCCGATTTCTTGGAAAGCGTGTTCCACGTGAAACATCGAAGACAGCGCTCTAGCGTTGGGGATAAGTTGGGCTTCACTCACGTATGTTTCACGTGGAACATCTGCAATATGACGGCGGGCCGGAGTGTTTCACGTGGAACATAACTTTGATGGCTGACCACGAGAATCAGTGCCCGGCGGGTATGCCAGTTCCATGTTTCACGTGGAACATAACTTTGACGGGTAACCCCGAGAATCGGTGCCTACCGGGTATGCAAGTTTCATGTTTCACGTGGAACATCTTCGCTGAGAGGAGCGCTGAATCATTTCATCTCCATCTCACATACGCTCCGAATTGCAGTGTCCAAGCCAAATAGTTATGTTCCACGTGAAACACCTGAGCATAAAGGGTCGCTGCCTGAGAGCTACCAGGATGGAATATCTGTCCCCATTCAACGTTGAGCGAGCTTCACAATCGGGAACGATGCGGTGTACCGAGCAAGTTTCGATCAAGAAAAAAATCATTTTTCTGACCCTACCCTACCCCTTACCCAAAACAAACCCACTATTCTAGGTTTCACGTGAAACACGGTGAGCGAAGGCTGTAGGGAGCACCGTCAAATTCAACTGGTAGAAGTGCTTTCTCGCTTCTGATGTGGAACCCAACTAAGCACTAGAAAATTATCCGAAGTCTCGACAACCATAGCCTGCCGAGCCCAGCTTCGAATGCGGACACTACTTATTCACATCAGGCAGTGGATATCTCATGCGCGAAATTTCGAGAGCTTCGACATCCTCGCACCGCGTAGTTATCAACAACGAATAGGAGTCGGACGCCAGTCCACGATGTCGCAAACTTCGCTGAATAACTTTGGGGATAACTTCCAAAATGCTGGAGCGAATGGGGGGCGGAAAAACGAGATCGGCGGCGCGTTACGTCATAGCCTAGGGACCAACCAGCGGAGCAAGTTTCCAGTGCTTCTCATAGGAGAAAACACATTCTCCGGCGTACTAGAGTGTCCAATCCCAGACCGGCTATCGCAACGACTCGGTCATTCATCCGGCGCCATTTTTCACGTGGAAAACTTTGTGGATAAGATTCGGAAATCACCGCGCCTAAGCGCCGCGAAATGACACGGATGCCCGAATAGAATTGCCTATCAACACCGGGAACTCCCCAGCCTCGGGACAGTCAAATTGCGACGAAATTCGGACCCGAAAATTCGGCTAGGCATTTATCCACAACGTTGTGCGGCGCCACGCATTTTTATCTCGCGTACTTCCCGCAGCGCCGGTCGTGATCTTTGACATCACAACTATCTTGCCCGGCAGAAAGCCAGCCCGCCATCATCCATATGGAGGAGGACATGGCTTCATGTGAAGCCTGTGGAAAAAGTGTGGGGCAAAAATTTTGGGTCGAGCTAAGACGCTTGGGCCGCCAGGAATGCAGCGCTTCAACACGTACGAAAACTCCTCTCGCGTTCCTGCCGCCACATCAAAAACCCAAGATAAAGCCACGCCCGGCCTGCCCTATCCCCATTTCTATCCACAGGCCAAGACCAGCATTTTTGGGCCTTCAGCCGCAAATTCTGTGCATAACCGGGATGGGGATATCTTTGTGAACAACCACGAAGAGAAGCTCAATAACCGGTATAAAACGCACAGCAAAACGCGCTAAACGCCGGGACACCAATCAGCATTGCCCGAACGGAATAAGCCCTCAAACCCCCGTTTTCACGGGGAAAACATCAGGTTTCACAATAAGCAGCCAAGTACAGACAGCGCGCACGTCTATGGAAAGCCGCTCGCAGCAATGTCAATAATGAAACCCACAAATCTGTGCAAAACCCTGTCGACGCCAATGCCGCTGCTTCATTAATGAGCACATATTTCCTGATGCTCAAAAATAATTATCCACAGAGTTATCCAAGGCTGGAGGATATGTTAGTGAACACTAACAACAGCGCATTGAACGAGGCGGGCAAGCCTTCGGGCAGTGGCCCGTAACCGGCTCCCAAAATGAAACAACGCCCCAGATCCGAAGATCTTGGGGCGTTGTAGCCAGGTTGAACCTGGCGGACGGGAAAAGGGGATTTCCCGATTTAAAGCGGGCGAATTTCGGCCGCTTGAGGTCCTTTCGGACCATCCTTAACTTCGAATTCGACTTCCTGGCCTTCGTTCAGGCTGCGATAGCCGCGGCCCTGGATGGCGGAAAAGTGTGCGAAAACATCGGTGCCACCAACATCCGGCGTAATGAAACCGAAACCCTTGTCAGCGTTGAACCACTTAACTTTGCCCTTCTGAGCCATTTTTTCTAGCGTCCTGTAATTAACTCGAAATGCAATGAATCAAGGACGCCGTGAGAACTGAACAACCGGTAGAAAACCCTGCGTTGCTGCTGTGTTCCCGCTCGTCGCCAAGCAACAGAACGAGTCCGCGCGCTGCTTGAATCAACTGCGGAATCAGCATACTCATCCGGCATTGGCACCTCATATTGTTGTTTACCCCAATGTCGCATTTTTCAGACTCGGCCGAAGTACCGCCCTGCGGAATTAGGCCTGCCGGCGCGCCAGAAGCGCATAAATCGGACCGGTCACGATCACCACGAAAACCATCCGCGTGACGTGGAAGGCAGTCACCACCGGCACGCCCAATTGAAGCACCTTGGCCGTAATGGCCATCTCGGCGATGCCCCCAGGCGTCGTGCCCAGGATCAGCGTCGGCACGGGCGCGATCGACCAGTAGGACAGCAACGCCCCCAAACCAAATGCCAGGCCCAAGGCGAGCAGGGTAAACGCCGCCACGACCGCGATGAAGCGCGGCGCTGCGCGGAAAAAGTCAGGACGGTAACGGTCGCCCAGCGACCAACCAATAAGCAGTTGGCCCGCCTTGGGCACGTAGTCCGGCAACGCCGACAATTCAATGCTCCACGACGTCAACAGCATCGCCACCAGCATCGGCCCCAGCACCCAGGGGTTCGGCAAGCGCAGCTTCATGAACGCCATGCCGCCAATACACGTCAACACCACCAGCGCGGCCAGGCCGACGCCATCGACAGTCGTCGGGCCCGGCACCGTCGGGTCCAGCCCGGCGACGCCCCACCATTGAAAAACGAATGGCACCGTCACCACGACCAACAGCACCCGCACACTGTGCGCCGTTGCCACGCGGTCGATGCGCGCACCATGGCGTTCCGCCAAACTGGCCATTTCACTTGCGCCGCCGATGGCGGAAGAAAACCAGGCTGTCTTGAGATCCGCATCGGTATAGCGGCGTAGCATCGCCGTCCCCATGAATGCGAGCCCAAGCGCAAACAACATGCCGACGACGATGGGGCCGGCGTTGCTGCCGATGTGGCCGATGACTTGCGGCGTGAAGTACAAACCCAGCGACGTGCCAATCACCCATTGCCCACCATTGCGTGCCGGCCGCGGGCAGACGGTGCCCGCACCCGCGATCCGCGTCGCCGCGGTGACGAACAATGCGCCCAGCATCCACGGCAAGGGCATGTGCATCCACACCGCCAACAAGGCCCCGGCCAGCGCAAGCGCCAATCCTCCCAACACCCTCAACAACACATTCAGACCCACCATTCCATCCACCTGCATCGCAAACGCGAAAACCGAATTATGAGTTAGTGGGATACTTACGAGAACTTTCTCCGACCATTGCGCACTCCTTCGCGTTCACCATGATCCGATCCAAACTTCCCGACGTCGGCACCACCATCTTCACCGTCATGAGCCGCTTGGCCATCGAACACAAGGCCATCAACCTGGGCCAGGGTTTTCCTGACTTCGATCCGGACCCCGCATTGTGTGCGCTGGTGACCCAGGCCATGGCCAATGGCCATAACCAGTATCCGTACATGCCTGGCGTCGCGCCTTTGCGCGAAGCCATCGCGGCCAAGACGCGCGAACTCTATGGCCACGCCTACGACCCGGAAACCGAGATCACGGTGACCAGCGGCGCCACCGAAGCCCTGATGGCCACGGTGCTGGCCGCCGTCAACAGCGGCGACGAAGTCGTCGTCATCGAACCCTGCTACGACTCCTACCTGCCCGCGATCCGCCTGGCGGGCGGCACAGCCGTGCCGGTGCCGCTGCGCGCCCCCACCGAAGCCGACCCCTACTACCGCATCGACTGGCAGCGCGTACGTGATGCCATCACGGCCAAGACCCGCTTGCTGATGCTGAACTTCCCGCATAACCCCACGGGCGCGGTGCTTGATGACAGCGACCTGGACGCGCTGGAAGCCATCGTGCGCGATACCGGTGTGCTGCTGGTGTCGGACGAGGTCTACGAGCACATCGTGTTCGATGGCAAACCGCATGCCAGCGTGGCACGCCGCCCGTTGCTGGCCGAACACGCCTTCGTGATCTCGTCGTTCGGCAAGACTTACCACACCACCGGGTGGAAGATCGGCTACTGCTGCGCGCCACGGCAGCTTAGCGCCGAGCTGCGCAAGGTGCACCAGTTCATGGTGTTCACGGTGCCTTCGCCGATGCAGTTCGCGTTGGCCGAATTCATGCGCGATCCCAAGCCCTACCTGGATTTGCCGGCGTTCTACCAGGCCAAGCGTGACCGTCTTTCGCAAGGCCTGGCCAACACGCGATTCCGTCCGCTACCGAGCCCGGGCACGTTCTTCCTGCTGGCGGATTACAGCCAGATTTCCAAGCAGAATGAAGCCGACTTTGCGCGCGACCTGACGGTGAACCACGGCGTGACCGTGATCCCTGTTTCGGCCTTCTATCGCCAACCCGATGCAGCGGAATCCAACCACCGCATCGTGCGCTTCTGCTTTGCAAAGAAGGACGCAACGCTGGATGCCGCGCTGGAAAGACTGGCGCACGTTTGACCCCTTTATTAAATACGAGTAATTGCTCGTATTTATAAAATAAGCACAGAGGCGCTTCGAAGCGCCTCTGTGCTTTACATGCCGCACCACCTTTATTTACGCGGCATCAACCGCCACTTTCCTGGCCCGGCGAATTCGGCGCAGCACTTGCGGAATCATCACCACCGCCAACGCCGCCGCCCACAGCGACAGCGACACGGGGCTGGAAAAGAGCACGACCACATCGCCATCTGTCATCGACAGGGCACGACGCAGGTTTTGCTCCATCATGTTGCCCAGCACCACGCCCAGCACCAGCGGCGCCATCGGCACGCCGAACTTGCGCAGGAAGTATCCCAACGCGCCAATGCCGGCCACCAGCAAGAGATCAAACGTGCCCGAGTTGATCGCGTACACGCCGATATAGCTGATGCAAAGAATGCCCGGAACCATCAGCCAACCCGGCACCGACAGCACTTTCGAGAACAAGCGCACCAGCGGCACGTTCATCACAAACAGCAGCACGTTGGCCACGAACAGCGATGCGATCAAGCCCCATACCAACTCGGGCTTGGTGTCGAACAGGACCGGCCCCGGCGTGATGTTGTAGAGCGTCAGCGCGCCCATCATGACGGCCGTCGTACCGGATCCCGGCACGCCCAGCGTCAACATCGGCACAAACGATCCAATGGCGGACGCCGTGGCGGCGGCTTCGGGCGCAACCAGGCCCCGCATGTCACCCTTGCCGAACTTGGCGTTCGGATCCTTGGCTTCGATGATGCGTTTTTCCTGCGAGTACGCAACGGCCGCGGCCACGCTTGCGCCTGCCCCCGGCAGCACGCCCACGCCAAAGCCCACCAAGGCGCTGCGCACCACGCTCCACCACGTGAAGGCCAACTCTTTCAGGTTGAACAGCTTGCGGCCGCTGGGCTTGACCTCAACGCTATGCCCACGCACGACCTTTTCCAGCATCTCCAGCATTTCGCTGACCGCGAACAGCGCAATCACGACCACCACGAAATCAATGCCGTCAGCCAGGTGCACGGATTCAAAGGTGTAGCGGTAAACACCTGAGTTCGCGTCCACTCCAACCACCGAAATCGACAGGCCGATCATCGCGGCCAGCACTCCCTTCACGGGTTGCTTTCCCAGCAGACTGGTCAGGCAGCAGAACGCAAAAATCATCAGCACGAAGTATTCGGCGGGACCGAAAGCCAAGGCCCATTTCGCCAACAACGGCGCCAGCAAGATGATGCCCACAACCGACACGATGGCGCCGAAAAACGCTGACCACGCCGACAGCGACAACGCGACGTTGGCCAGCCCCTGACGCGCGAGGGGGTAGCCGTCCAGCGTGGTCATGATGGCGCTGGCTTCGCCCGGCACGTTCAAGAGAATCGCCGTGATCCGGCCGCCATACTCGGCGCCCACATACACGGCCGCCAGCAAGATCAATGCGGTTTCCGGCGGCAGGTTCATGGCGAAAGCGATGGGTATCAGCATCGCCACGCCGTTGACCGGCCCCAGGCCTGGCAACACGCCCACCAGGGTGCCGATGAACGAACCGATCATCGCCACCAGAATATTGGTGAGCGTAAGCGCGACCCCGAAGCCGATTGAAAGATGATCAAGAATGCCGCTCATAGCAAGGTCTCCAGCAGGCCGCCGGGCAAGACAACGTCCAGCACTTTGTCGAACAGCAAGAAAAACAGAACGCTCATAACGATGCCGCCGATGGCGCACTTGACCCAGCCGCCGCCAAACAAGCGACCAACAAAAACGGTCATCAAGCTGGTTGCGATGATGAAGCCCAACCATTGGAACAAGAAGGCATAGGCCACCGTGAACGCCATCATCAACGCGATGCGTCCATTGGCTCCAGGCGGGTTGCCCTCCACGGTGTGGCCGCCCTTGTAGACCAGCCACAAACCGCACAGGCCGATGATGGCGGCCACCAGCAAGGGAAAGGCGCGCGGGCCGACGGGTTCGTAGGCGAACGGGGCGGCGATGCCCCATCCGGCCGCTGTCATGAAGGCAGCCAGCGCCAGTGCGCCGATGCCCAGGATTCGATCATTCATGATCCACTTTTCCGTAGTGTGGGAACGCGCGGGCGCAGCCGCCCCCGTTGCCGCCGGCCTGGCCGGCGGCGCGGGAACCCTTACAGCGCGCGATGGAAAGGGACGCCTTGCGGCGCGGCTTGCTTCTTGGACTTACTTCTCGGGCTTACTTCTTGACGAGGCCGAATGAATCCGCGAGCTCGCCGTAGACCTTGACCCGTTCCTTCACGTAGGCATCCAGTTCAGGACCCGTCTTGTTGAACGGAAACAGGCCCTGTTGCTGGCGCAACTTTTCGAACTCGGGCGATGCCGCGGTCTTGTTGAACGCATCGACCCAGAACTGGTAGTCCTTGTCGGACACCTTCGGGCCCACGTAGAAGCCGCGGATGATGGGCCAGACGATGTCATAGCCCTGCTCTTTGGCTGTCGGAACCGTATTCAGCTTGCCCGGCAGGCGCTGGTCGTTGAACACGGCCAGCACACGGATGGGCGCGCCGCCTTCCAGCATCGTGAACGCTTCGGCCGCATCGCCCATGTAGGCCTGGATATGGCCACCGCGCAGCGCGGTGACGGCTTCGCCACCACCTTCGAAGGCGACGAAACGCATTTTCTTGAAGTCCACGCCGGCCGCCTTCGCGGTCAGGGCGGCCTTCATCCAATCCTGGCTGCCCACCGTGCCTCCCGCGCCCAGCACGATCTTGGTGGGATCCTGCTTGAAGGCCTCCATCAGGCTTTTCAGGTCGGTATAGGGCGAGTCGTTGCGGACCACGGCCACGCCGTAATCGGTGCCGATGCCGGCCAGCCAGCGCACGTCGTTGACGTTGTACTTGCCAAATTTGCCCTGGGCCAGGTTCAGCAAGGATCCCCCGGAGAACGCGACGATGGTGCCGGGTTCGTTGGGATGCTGCGCCACGATGTTGTTGTAGGCCACGGCGCCGATGCCACCCGGCATGTAGACGATGCGCATCGTGTTCTTGAGCGCGCCGCTCTGCTTCAGGCCTTCGGTGGCCAGGCGGCAGGTCA
>RCUK01002098.1_pt1 | contig 11243 bp, 9 predicted proteins | sample 2166381 | NCBI WGS metagenome assembly RCUK01 (sample SAMN09932809, study PRJNA488358) | compost metagenome | isolation source: compost soil in an enriched community | place: Germany: Experimental Botanical Garden
CCGAGGCCTTCCTGGTCAACAAGGATCAGGCCTGGATGGCGCCCTTCGCCGCCAGTCTGCTGCCCATGGGGCTGGGGCTGTTCTTCGGCACGGCGACGGCCCTCTATCGCCGCTTCGCCCCGCGCGGCGCCGTGCGGCGGGTGCTGCTGTTCGCCGCCCTGTTCGCCCTGCTGGAATGGCTGCGCGGCCATGTCCTGACCGGCTTCCCGTGGAACCCGACGGGGGCGGCCTGGCAGGCGGGGTCGGCCATGTCGCAGTTCGCCTCGGTCGCGGGCGTCTATGGCCTGGGGCTGGTGACGCTGGCGGCTGTGTCGGCGCTCGGGCTTCTGGCAGACACAGGCGCGCGTCGTCCGCGTCTGATCGCCGCCGGGCTGGGCGTGGCGGTGCTGGCGGGCCTGTTCGCCTTTGGAACCCTGCGCCTGTCGTCGGCCCAGCGCGTGGACGGCCCGACCCTGGTGCGTCTGGTCCAGGCCGACATCCCGCAGGAATCCAAATGGAGCCCGGAGGCCTATCAGGCCATCGTTGATCGTTATGTGGCCCTGACGGCGCAGCCGGGGGCGACCCTGCCCGACGTGGTGGTCTGGCCCGAAGGCGCCCTGCCCGCCACGGCCAACGACGTGTTCAACTCGTCCGACGCCCAGGCCATCGCCGGCGCGCTTCAGACGGGTCAGACTCTGCTGATGGGCATCAGCCGCGGCGAGGCCGACCCGACCGCCGAGGGCGGCGCACGCTACTACAACAGCCTGTTCGCCTTGAATGACGAGGGCGCGGCCGGTCTGCGGATCGGCGCCATCTACGACAAGCACCGGCTGGTGCCGTTCGGCGAATACCTGCCGATGGGGCGTCTGATGAGCCAGATCGGCGTGCGCAGCCTGGTCCACGTCCCGGCCGACTTCAGCCCCGGGCCGAAGCCGGCGCCGATCAGCCTGGTCAATGCGCCGAACGTGCAGCCGCTGATCTGCTACGAAAGCCTCTATCCGGGCTTCACCCCGGCCAGCGGCGACGCCCGGCCCGCCTGGATCGTCAATGTCTCCAACGACGCCTGGTTCGGCGCCACCTCCGGGCCGCGCCAGCACCTGAACCTGGCCAGCTATCGGGCCATCGAGACCGGCCTGCCGATCGCGCGGGCCACTCCTACCGGCGTTTCGGCCATGATCGACCCTTGGGGCCGGGTCATCGACGGCAAGCGGCTGGACCCGGGCCATGCCGGGGTCATCGACGTACGCCTGCCGGAACCGGCGGCGCCGACCCTCTACGGCCGCTGGGGCGACGGCCTGTTCGGCGTCCTGCTGGTCCTGATGCTGGCGGGCGGCCTGTCGTGGAAGCGACGCAAGAGGCAGGCATGAGCAAGGCCGAGGACGAAGAGGATCGCAAACGGACGCGTCATATCGACGAGCCTCTGGGTGATCGCTTGCGTGCTCTGAGAGAAGATCGAGGGCTGACCCAGGCGGAGTTGGGTCAGATGCTCGATATCTCGGGCAACCAATGGGGGCGCCATGAGAGCGGCGAAAATCGCATGCCCGCCGCGCGCCTCTGGCAGTTTTGCAATGTGCTGAACATCGATGTGGCCGAGGTCTACCAAGGCCTGCCGTTCAATATCGCGCGCCGCCGGAGCCGGCGGCCGGGCGCGGAGGCGATGGAACAGGCGCCTGGCGTTCATGAGGAGGGCGCGCCGGCCCCCACGCCGCCCCCGCTCGCGGACAAGACTGCAGGCGGACAGCCTCTGGTTCAGCGGATCGGCGCCGTCGCGCGCCAGTTGCCGGAAGCGCGACAGCGCACGGCCCTGGCCGTGATCCGGGCCCTGAAGCTCGAGGACGAGGGTTGAGGCGTCACGCGCATCACGCGAATTGTCGTGACACCGCTGGCTATCCGTCGCATTTCGAGACAATTGAGTAATTGAGTTCGGCGTAGTTTTTTGACGAGAACGCATGATGGTCAGAGGCTCTGCAGAGGACGGCCCTCATCCGGTCGATCGCCATGTGGGACGGCGGGTTTGCGACAAGCGGATCGCCCTGGGCTACAATCAGAGTGATCTGGGCCGGGCGCTTGGCCTGACCTTCCAGCAGATTCAGAAGTACGAGAAGGGCGCCAACCGTATCTCGGCGTCCAAGCTCTGGGACATCGCCCGCTTCTTCAAGGTCGACATCGGCTACTTCTTCGAGGGGCTGACGACGCCGACGCCGGGCATGGCCGAGGGCGAGCCGGAGGCCTTCGTCCACGACTTCCCCTCCACGCGCCAAAGCATAGAGATCGGCCGTCTGGCCCCGCAGTTGTCGGTGCGTCAGCAGAAGCTGGTGCTGGACATGATGCGGGAAATGGCCGGTCACGAGAGCCCCGCCGACAAGGGCTGAGGGCGCAGCAATCGGGAATTGAAAAAGGCGCGGATCGCTCCGCGCCTTTCTGCTGCCTGGCGATCCTTGGCGGATCAGCCCGCGAGGGCGGCCTCCGAGGCGACGATGCGGCTGGCGGCGTGGACCACGGCGCCGATGCGCAGGGCGGCCTGAACCTGGACGTTGGGCACGCCGTGCTTGCGCAGTTCGCCTTCGTGGGCGTCCAGGCAGGCGCCGCAGCCGTTGATGGCCGAGACGGCGGTGGACCACAGCTCGAAGTCCAGCTTCTCGACGCCCGGGTTGGCGATGACGTTCATGCGCAGCTTGGCCGGCAGGGTGGTGTACTCGTTGTTCTTCATCAGGTGCAGCGAGCGATAGTAGATGTTGTTCATGCCCATGATGGCGGCGGCGGCCTTGGCCGCGGTCAGGGCTTCGGGCGACAGGACGGTCGCGGCCTGGGCCTCGATGGCCTTGACGACCGGGGCGACGCCGATGGCGTGGGCCGAGGCCAGGAAGCAGCCCCACTTCTGCTGGTCGTTCAGCACCGTCTCATTGGCCAGCGAGGACAGGTTCAGCGAGATGTCCTTGCCGTAGGCCGGGATGAGGTCGCGCAGGGCGTCGATGGACATGGGGACTTCCTTCTGCTCAACGGCGCCGCTTGCGCCGGATAGAATATAGGGACTGCCGACGCGGGCCGTCAGGGCCAGATACCAGGACGGGCGTCAGGCATGAAAAAGGCGGCGACAGTCGCCCGCCGCCGCCTCTTCGGGAGGGGCGGCCCGGACCATTACGAACGCGGTCCGGGCCTTCCTTGGCCAGTACTTAAGCGGCCAGGGTCTCGCCGCCGACCGGGCGGTTGCAGGCGCACAGTTCGTCGGTCTGCAGGGCGTCGACGACGCGCAGCGTGTCTTCCGGCGAACGGCCGACGTTCAGGTTGGTGACATAGACGTGCTGGACGACATTGTGCGGGTCCACGACGAAGGTGGCGCGCAGGGCGACGCCGTTTTCTTCGTCCAGGATGCCCAGGTCGCGGGCCAGCTTGCCGCCGGTGTCAGCGAACTGCCAGATCGGCAGCTTGTTCAGGTCGGCGTGGTCGCGGCGCCAGGCCAGCTTGACGAATTCGTTATCGGTCGAACCGCCGAGCACGACGGTGTCGCGGTCTTCGAAGTCCTTGCCCAGCTTGGCGAAGGCGGCGATTTCGGTCGGGCAGACGAAGGTGAAGTCCTTCGGGTAGAAGAAGATGACCTTCCACTTGCCGTCAAAGCTGTCCTGCGTCAGCGTTTCAAACGCGGAGACGCCGTTTTCTTCGTGGTCGTTGAAGCCCGGCTTCACGCCAGTGATCTTGAATTCAGGCAGTTTTTGACCGACGCCCAGCATAGTGGAGCTCCATTCTGGCAATGTAAGACATCTGGCGCCGCAGGGAGGTGCATCGCCGATGGGGCTTCAGATGGGACGTGGGGCGTCGGAAGTCAAATCGATGATTTCACAAAGCCGAATAGATTTTAATTATGGACGACGTGTCGGACGCAAACCCGGGTCGGCGAGCCTTTCTATAAGTTTCATTGCTGATCATTCCAAAGTTTATCGATTTTCTTTTGGAGAGGAACCGGGCTTAGGCTCGGGACATAATCAGCCGAACAGGAGGAAAGTCATGGACGGACAAGCAGGCGGCCCCACCCCTCTCCACGATCCGAAGAAGGAGCCGGGCGCGCTGCGTTCGCTTCTGGGGCGCACCAACCGCGACTGGTGGCCCAATCAGATGGCGATGGACATCCTGCATCAGCAGGGCAAGTCGGGCGACCCGATGGGCGACGACTTCGACTATGCCGCGGCCTTCAAGTCGCTGGACCTGGCGGCGGTGAAGCGCGACCTGACCGCCCTGATGACCGACAGCCAGCCCTGGTGGCCGGCGGACTATGGCCACTACGGCCCCTTCTTCATCCGCATGGCCTGGCACTCGGCCGGCACCTATCGCACCGGGGACGGGCGCGGCGGCGCCGGCGCGGGCCAGCAGCGCTTCGCCCCGCTCAACTCCTGGCCGGATAACGGCAACCTGGACAAGGCGCGCCGCCTGCTGTGGCCGATCAAGCAGAAGTACGGCGCCAAGTTATCGTGGGCCGACCTGATGATCCTGGCCGGCAATGTCGCCATCGAAAGCATGGGCGGGCCGGTCTTCGGCTTCGGCGGCGGCCGCGCCGACGTCTGGGAGCCTGAAAAGGACGTCTACTGGGGCACCGAGGAAAACTGGGTCGGCGACGAGAACAACCAGACCCGCATCCAGCCCGACAAGGGCATGGCCCTGGAAGACCCCCTGGCCGCCATCCAGATGGGCCTCATCTACGTCAACCCGGAAGGCCCCGGCGGCGTGCCCGAGGCCCTGGCCTCGGCCCGCGACATCCGTGAGACCTTCGCTCGCATGGGCATGAACGACGAGGAGACGGCCGCCCTGACCGCTGGCGGCCACACCTTCGGCAAGGCCCACGGCGCCGGCGACGCTTCCAAGGTGGGCGCCAGCCCCGAGGGCGCCGACATCGCCCAGCAGGGCCTCGGCTGGATCTCGGGCCATGCCAGCGGCATGGGCGACGACACCATCACCTCGGGCATCGAGGGCGCCTGGACGCCGACGCCGACGACCTGGGACATGACCTTCTTCGACATGCTGCTGGACCACGACTACGAGCTGGTCCGCAGCCCGGCGGGCGCCAAGCAGTGGCAGCCGGTGGGCAATCCGCCGGAAACCCTGGCGCCGGCCGCCCATACGCCCGGCAAGCGCGTGCCGACGATGATGACGACCGCCGACATGGCGTTCAAGATCGACCCGATCTATCGCCCGATCATGGAGCGGTTCCGCGCCGATCCGGCCTATTTCGGCGACGCCTTCGCCCGCGCCTGGTTCAAGCTGTGCCACCGCGACATGGGACCCAAGGCCCGCTACCTGGGCCCGGACGTCCCGGCCGAGGACCTGATCTGGCAGGACCCGATCCCGGCGCACACGGGGCCGAGGCTGTCGGACGCCGACGTCAAGGCGCTGAAGGACCGCGTTCAGGCCTCTGGTCTGTCGGTCGCCGATCTGGTGTCGACGGCCTGGGCTTCGGCCGTGACCTTCCGCGGTTCGGACTATCGCGGCGGCGCCAACGGCGGACGGCTGCGTCTGGCCCCGCAGAAGGACTGGGACGTCAACGAACCGGCGAAGCTGGCCAGGGTCCTCCAGGTCTATGAGGACATCCAGGCGGCGTCGGGCCTCAACGTCTCCATCGCCGATCTGATCGTCCTGGGCGGCGTGGTCGGGGTCGAACAGGCGGCCAAGGCCGGCGGTCACGACGTGGCGGTCCCCTTCACGCCCGGCCGCACCGACGCCTCGCAGGAACAGACCGACGTGGACGGCTTCAAGGTGCTGGAGCCCCGCGCCGACGGCTTCCGCAACTATCTGCAGGTCCGCTTCAACGTCCCGACCGAGGAACTGCTGATCGACCGGGCCCAGCTGCTGGGCCTGACCGCGCCGGAAATGACGGTGCTGGTCGGCGGTCTGCGGGTTCTGGGCGCCAACCACGGCGGGTCGAAGCACGGGGTCTTCACCGACCGTCCTGGCCAGCTGACCAACGACTTCTTCGTCAACCTGCTGGACATGAAGACCGGCTGGAAACAGGTGGACGGCGAGGGCGACGAGACCTTCGTCGGCTCCGACCGCCTCAGCGGCGAGGAGCGCTGGACCGCCACCCGCACCGATCTGGTGTTTGGCTCCAACGCCCAGCTGCGCGCCCTGTCCGAGGTCTACGCCTCGGCCGATGCGGGCATGAAGTTCGTCCGGGACTTCGTCGCGGCCTGGACCAAGGTCATGAACGCCGACCGGTTTGACCTGAAATAGGCGTAAGGGCGCTGCGGGCCGACCGGTTCGCGGCGCCTTTCTTCATCAATGGTTTCGATTGTCTTTGAAAACACCATAGGGCGCACCTATGTGGGGCGAATGCTCCCCACCCTGCGACAGCTCCACTATCTCAAGCTCCTGGCCGAGCACGCCTCCTTCAGCCGCGCGGCCGAAGCCGCGCACGTCAGCCAGCCGGCTTTGTCGGCCGGGGTGCAGGAGCTGGAGAAGATCCTGGGCGCGCCGGTGGTCGAGCGCACGCGCGGCGCGGTGCAACTGACCGCCGTGGGCGCCGAGGCGGTCAAGCGCGCCGAGGATGTCCTGGCCCGCACCGAGGATCTGGTCGAGGCGGCGCGCAACGCGGGCAAGCCCCTGTCCGGCCGGTTCCGCCTGGGGATCATCCCCACCGTCGCCCCCTTCCTGCTGCCGCGCGCCCTGCCCGGCCTGCGCGACCAATACCCGGCCCTGCGCCTCTTCATCCGCGAGGACCTGACCCCGCGCCTGATCGCCGGGCTGAAGGCGGGGCAGCTGGACGCCGCCGTCATCGCCCTGCCCTATGAGGCGCCGGGCATCGACCACGCCCGCATCGGCGACGACGAGATCCTGGCCGCCGCCCCGGTCGGCCACCCGCTGGCGGGCGCCGGGCCGATCCCCGAGGGGATGCTCAAGGCCGACGACCTGATCCTGCTGGAGGACGGCCACTGCCTGCGCGATCAGGCCCTGGCCGCCGTCAACATCGAGGCCCCGCGCGGCGAGGACGTCTTCGCCGCCACCTCCCTGCACACCCTGGTCCAGATGGTGTCCGCCGGCCTGGGCGTCAGCTTCCTGCCGCAGATGGCCGTGACCGCCGGTCTGGCCGACAACCCCGGCGTCGTCGTCCGCCCCATCTCCGCCGACGCCCCCCGCCGCGAGATCGTCGTCGCCTGGCGCGCCGGCTCCAGCCGCGCCGCCGAAGCCCGCCTGCTGGCCGAGGCCCTCAAGCTGGACTGAGGCTTACGGCGATTTAATCTCCCGCATACCAAGGTTCATCCACGGTTCATCGTCTCGGCGCTGAATGCTCCCGCCATAGGGAGAGGAACGATGAAAGCAGCGATCATAGGCGCTAGCCTGCTGGGCTTGAGCGCCCTGACCGCCGCCTGCGCGCCGGTGGTTCAGGGCGGCGGCCCGCTGGACCTGCCGCCGGGACTGATGGAGACGGCCCAGGTGACCTCGGTGGTCATGTCCAGCGACTGGGTGAACGCCAAGAGCGACTTCGCCGACACCTTCGTCGATGAGGTGCAGGAGGAGCTGCGGGCTTGCGCCTACGGAACCTATCCCCTGCAACTGCGGGTCCATGTCGAGGATGTGGATCGCGCCGGACGGTTGGAGGTGTTGCTGCGCGGCGAGGGCGTGCACCGGCTGCGGGCGATGGCCGAACTGGTCGATCCCGCGCGCGGGGGGCAGATCGTCGGTCGCTATCCGATCGAGGTCGGCACCCAGGCGGGCGGCCGCGTGATCGGGGTGCTGGGCGATCGCCAGATGATGGTGTCTGAGGAGTTCGGCCGCGCCCTGTGCGAGGTCGCCTTCGGCCGGAATCCGCGCCGGCCCGGCCCGCACAACGCCACGCGGGGCTGAGGCGCGCCCTACGACGCCCCTACGACGGAGGTCGAAGGCCGAACCGGCCCCCTTCCCTTGCGACCCTACCCCTTATGTGGGAAAGGCCACGCGCGGTTTTGGCGGCCGACGGGTCGGTCATGCCGCGACTGGACCAAGGAAGGCCGCTCATGCTCGAAACCTATCGTCTTCACGTCGCCGAACGCGCGGCCCTGGGCATTCCGCCGCTGCCGCTGTCGGCCGAGCAGACCGCCGCCCTGATCGAGCTGATCAAGGCCCCGCCGGCCGGTGAATCCGAGCTGGAGCTGCTGGATCTGCTGACCCATCGCGTGCCGCCCGGCGTGGACGATGCGGCCAAGGTCAAGGCCTCCTTCCTGTCTGCCGTGGCTCACGGCGACTTCGCGGTGCCGTCGCTGTCGCGCGAGCGCGCCACCGAGCTGCTGGGCACCATGGTCGGCGGCTATAACGTCAAGCCGCTGATCGACCTGCTGACCGACGCCGTGGTCGGCGCCGTCGCCGCCGAGGGTCTGAAGAAGACCCTGCTGATGTTCGACTTCTTCCACGACGTCGCCGAACTGGCCAAGGGCGGCAACGCCAACGCCCAGGCGGTGTTGAAGTCCTGGGCCGAGGCCGAGTGGTTCACCTCGCGCGACAAGGTCGCCGACAAGATCACTGTCACCGTCTTCAAGGTCACCGGCGAGACCAACACCGACGACCTGTCGCCGGCGCCCGACGCCTGGTCGCGCCCCGACATTCCGCTGCACTACCTGGCCATGCTGAAGAACGCGCGTGACGGCATCACCCCGGAACAGGACGGCGTGCGCGGCCCGATGTCGTTCATCGAGGACCTGAAGGCCAAGGGCCACCTGGTCGCCTATGTCGGCGACGTGGTCGGCACTGGTTCGTCGCGCAAGTCGGCCACCAACAGCGTCATCTGGGCCACCGGCCAGGACATCCCGTTCGTGCCGAACAAGCGCTTCGGCGGCGTGACCCTGGGCGGCAAGATCGCCCCGATCTTCTTCAACACCCAGGAAGACAGCGGCGCCCTGCCGATCGAGGTCGACGTGACCAGCCTGAACATGGGCGACGTCATCGACATCTATCCCTATGAGGGCAGGATCGAGAAGGACGGCCAGAAGATCGCCGACTTCGAGCTGAAGTCGCAGGTCCTGCTGGACGAGGTCCAGGCCGGCGGCCGCATCAACCTGATCATCGGCCGTTCGCTGACCGCCCGTGCGCGTGAAGCGCTGGGTCTGGCCGCTTCGACCGAGTTCCGCCTGCCGGTCACCCCGGAAGACAGCGGCAAGGGCTTCACCGTCGCCCAGAAGATGGTCGGCCGCGCCTGCGGTCTGCCGGAAGGCGCCGGCATCCGTCCGGGTACCTATTGCGAGCCCCGCATGACCACGGTCGGCTCGCAGGACACCACCGGCCCGATGACGCGCGACGAGCTGAAGGACCTGGCCTGCCTCGGCTTCTCGGCCGACATGGTGATGCAGTCCTTCTGCCACACCGCCGCCTATCCCAAGCCGGTTGACGTCAAGACGCACCGCGAACTGCCGCAGTTCATTTCCAACCGCGGCGGCGTGGCCCTGCGTCCGGGCGACGGCGTGATCCACTCCTGGCTGAACCGCTTGCTGCTGCCCGACACCGTCGGCACCGGCGGCGACAGCCACACCCGCTTCCCCATCGGCATCTCCTTCCCGGCCGGTTCGGGTCTGGTGGCCTTCGGCGCCGCCACCGGCGTCATGCCGCTGGACATGCCGGAGTCGATCCTGGTCCGCTTCAAGGGTACGATGCAGCCCGGCATCACCCTGCGCGACCTGGTCCACGCCATCCCCTACTATGCCATCCAGCAGGGCCTGCTGACGGTGGCCAAGGCGGGCAAGGTCAACGCCTTCTCGGGCCGCATCCTTGAGATCGAGGGTCTGCCGGACCTGAAGGTGGAGCAGGCGTTCGAACTGACCGACGCCTCGGCCGAGCGTTCGGCGGCGGGTTGCACCGTCAAGCTGAACAAGGAACCGATCATCGAGTACATGACCTCGAACATCGTGCTCATGAAGAACATGATCGCCGACGGTTACGCCGACGCCCGCACCCTGCAGCGCCGCATCGACGCCATGGAGGCCTGGCTGGCCGCGCCCAACCTGCTGGAGGCCGACGCCGACGCCGAATACGCCCACGTCATCGAGATCGACCTGGCGGACGTCAGGGAGCCCATCCTGTGCGCCCCTAACGACCCGGACGACGCGCGCCTGCTGTCGGCGGTGCAAGAGACCCCGATCGACGAGGTCTTCATCGGTTCCTGCATGACCAACATCGGCCACTTCCGCGCGGCCTCCCTGCTGCTGAAGGGCAAGAAGGACATCCCGACCCGTCTGTGGGTCGCCCCGCCGACCAAGATGGACGCCTCCGAGCTGACCAAGGAGGGCCACTACTCGACCCTCGGCGGCGCCGGCGCCCGCATGGAGATGCCGGGCTGCTCGCTGTGCATGGGCAACCAGGCCCAGGTGAAGGAAGGCGCGACCGTGGTCTCGACCTCGACCCGCAACTTCCCCAACCGTCTGGGCAAGGGCTCGAACGTCTACCTGGCCTCGGCCGAACTGGCCGCCGTCGCTTCCAAGATGGGTCGCATCCCCACCGTGGCCGAATACATGGCCGAGATGGGCGTCATCGACGCCGACCGCGACGAGGTCTACCGCTACATGAACTTCGACCAGATCCCGGAATACGCGGATCGCGTCGCGGCCGAATAAGTCTGGACGACAGTCTGAAATGAGGAAGCCCCCCGGAGTGATCCGGGGGGCTTTTTGCAGGAGACCTTAAGTTTGCTTTCGCTTCGGAATCGCTGTTATGTGGCTCGTGGGGTGGAACAAATGGAGAACTAGATGGTGGCGAAGATAGTTGGTGTTTCGCTCGATTATGGAAGCGTACGCTTTAGTTCGAAGGAAGAAGCTACCCAGGATAGCGTTCATACGAACGGCAGTGTGACCGTACAAAATATGGGTAAGCCGGGTCGGCCAGCATACTATGCGGTAACGCATATGTTGGAAGTCGAGCTTGAAGCGGTCGACGGTACGCATAAAAATTTCTTCAACTGGACGAGCTACGTGAAGAATGAGGACGTAGACGCCCCGTATTGGGAGGTCGAGGCAAGCGCTGCTCGCGCACTTGCAGTTCAACTCCGTCAAATCGCCGACTTGGTTGAGATGGAAGTTAGAGATGCCGACGAGCGGAAGGCGAATGCAAAAGCCGGATGAGTAATTAGAAAGGCCGGCGGATCGCTCCGCCGGCCTTTCCTATTTCTACCTAAACCATCGCCTTATTCGGCCGCGGCGGGCGCTTCGGCTTCCGGGCCGCGGGCCAGGTTGCGCAGGACGTAGGGCATGACGCCGCCGGCCAGCAGGTAGTCCAGCTCGGTCTGGTTATCGATGCGGCAGCGGACCGGGAAGCGGGCCATC